>Ga0255132_1000524_pt1 | contig 14994 bp, 14 predicted proteins | sample Law_Law_RepA_8d_FD_188551 | JGI IMG/M metagenome (GOLD analysis project Ga0255132, IMG submission 188551) | Freshwater microbial communities from St. Lawrence River, New York, United States - Law_Law_RepA_8d | ecosystem: Environmental > Aquatic > Freshwater > River | place: USA: New York...
AACAAAAACTACTAGCACTGATGGTGGACAAGGGGCCATTGGTGGATGGGGTGACTTCTCGCAAATTGCCAACTATTGATGGGTTGGCTTGGTATCACCATGCCCGTTTGATACAAGCGATGATTGAAGTGGCAAAGGAAAGCCTGGAGCCTTAGCGGATTCAACAAAAGTGCTTGGCCGGGAGGGTTATGGCTGGTTAGCTTTGCCAATCTTTCAATGTGTGATCAACCTTGGTATGATTGAATAAATCGCTTGATTTCAAGGTATTGAAGGTGAGTTGGCGGTGGAATTGCAGCAGGTTGGCCAAGGTGATTCCGTCTCACAACCAACCGGGCCTCCCCCGGAATTGGCGGCTGAAATTGCAGATGTGGCCGGCCGATTGGCAGCATCTGGTCCTGAAGAGATTTTGGCTTGGGCGTGCGAACGGTTTGGTTCACGCCTAACGATGGCCACAGCCTTCGGTGTCGAAGGCTGCCTGATTATTCATTTTCTTGCCAAACTTTCTTCCGATGTCAGGGTGTTCAACCTCGACACCGGTTACCAATTTGTTGAGACGCTTGAGGTTCGCCAGAAAATTTTGCAGCGCTACGGCATGGAAGTGGAGTATGTCCGCCCTGAAACAACGCGGGAGGAATATGAGAAGCTCCATGGAGGGCCTCTTCATGGTGTTCGCCCGGACCAATGCTGCCATGATCGCAAGGTGATTCCACTTCGACGGGCGCTGGCCGGTTACTCCGCTTGGATCAGTTCCATCCGAAAAGACCAAACCGCTGACCGCGGCCAAGCCAAAGTGGTCCAGTGGGATGCCAAATTTAAATTGTTGAAGGTAAACCCGTTGCTTAATTGGGATAAATCAGCGGTTTGGAAGGTCGTGCTCGACGAAAAAGTGCCGTATAACAGTCTTCATGACCAAGGTTATCCAAGCATTGGTTGCCAACCTTGTACTACTGCAGTGGCCGATGGAGAAGACGAGCGCTCTGGGCGCTGGCGGGGCAAGGTTAAAAAAGAATGCGGGCTTCATGTAGTCGAGCATTCTGATGGCAGTGGCATCTAGTTTAGCTGGTTTTTGAGGGGTGAACTTCGCAATGCGACTTTCCGCAAAAGCTGAATATGCCTGTATTGCCCTTATGGAACTGGCCGCCACCAATGATCAGCCAGGGCCTGTGCGTATTCGGCAGATTGCCGGAACCCAAGGAATTCCCGAACGGTTTTTGGTGCAGATCCTTCTGGCCCTGAAAACAGTTGGATTGGTGGAAAGTACCCGAGGAGCCCAAGGGGGCTACAGGCTGGCACGGTCTCCCGATCAAATCAGCTTGGGTGAAATTGTTGATGCGATTGATGGGCGCCCGGCGGCCCATCGCCCTCCAGCAGATGGAAACGATCAGGCAACCCCCCTTGCACGCGCTTTGTTCGAAATTTGGTGCGATGTAGCAAAGCTGGAGCGCGATTACATCGACCGCACTTCACTGGCAGATATCCTGAATCGAGCCCAAATGGCCGACGCGCCGATGTACCAAATTTAAAAAAGCTTTAGATTTTCGGCAGCCAGGTGCCGCCTACTTTACCCAGAATTCCTAAATTTTAAAAATTATTTTGGTAGGTTGATTGGCAGACGGATTCCTGACTTTATTTTAAAAAATAATAATTACGGAAGTCCTTTGATTTCAATAGTTTATGGTACGAAATTGCCAGTGGCGGCCTTTCGCTAATTGCCATTTATGGTTTCAGCTGCAAGGCTCTACCATATCGAAGATGGGAAGTCTGGGTCAAGTGGGAAGTCGGTTTTCCCTCATATTTCAACCCCAGGGCCCTCCACCGGTTGCCGATAGGCTGGGTAGGCTCTATCGATAATGGAGACGGCAGCCTTTGCGCCGTTTTTGACGGTGGTATCGATTTTGATAGTTATTCCGGCGCAAGCTGGAATCCAGCACGGGGCAAGTCTGGTATCTGGTTTCTAACACTGTGCTGGTAGTTTTTGGAAAGGACGATCCGATGTTGAAAAAGTTGTGCACCTTGATTGTCGCCGCTGCTTTCGCAATGGAAGCTTGTGCAGGGCCTTTTGGCCTGAACCGTAGGGGCGTTGGCAACACTGGTGGTAGTAGTGGTTATGTGGACACCTCTTCCGCCCAAAGCGTGGCCAACTATTTGGCCAGTTCTCAGCGCGTTGGTCACTTTGGCGGTTCCTACGCATTTGAAGGCGTGGGCATGGGTGGTTCATCCCAGGCTGCCATCAATTCCTGCTGCAAGCCCCGTTTTGGCGGTTCTCCCCGTGAAGTGGGTGTGGCCCAGGGCGCCAATGGCATGTTCTATGCTTGCTGCCGTTGGTAATTAATCGATCAATGCTAGTGTGAGTGGCAATAAAGATAACACAGTTATTTTAGAGAACCGGAGCCGGTGAGACTTTTCACTGAGATCCGCTCACGCGGCCTGGCCTTGAGTGCCAGGCCGCTTCCATTTTCCAGGACGGTTTTCTTCGTTACGGGGCCGGGCAAAGCGCAAAACGACCAACTCGCTTAAGCACCCGGTGTGTGCCACCAAGGCTGATCCCTCACCTCCTAGATTGAGCCATTCAAATTCTTTGCCGGGCAAAGCATGATTTTCCGTTCGAATCTTATTGCTTGCCGGAACAATCAATTGGCCGCTTTCCCCTTCCAGATGTCTGATAGCCCAAGACCAACAAAGCCCTGTCTGCCAGCCGGCAGGGAATCGAATTGCCGCCAGAAGTTCCTTTTCATTTGAATTGTGGCTTACCTGCCACAATTGAATTCCTTCGTGACCAAGCAGTGGTTTGGGGGAGGCCTTCGCCAAGGTTTGCGTGTCGGACAAAAAAAGCCAATTACCAGAGCGCTCAGAAAGTAGCACAGATTTCCCCATGGGTATTCTTCCCTTGTAACTGCAATGAGTCGCTTAAAATTCATTGCTGGCATAAAACGGATTCAAACCGGGTAAATCAGTCACCCACATCTACGCGAACCACTTCACCTGTCAGTTTGCCTACCAGCTTTTGGACAGGGGCCAATGGGGCCAAATTGTCAACCTTGTCCCAAGAGTGATCGCATATTTTTAAATGCCCCGCAGAAATCTTGCCCATACCTTGGGTGCCGTCCAGACCCACCCATTGACCGTCGATCCAAACCTCGGTCCAAGCATGAAAACCAAGGTAGGGTTTGGTGCCACCTGACCCTGATTTTTGCACATAGAGCAGGCCAAATGCGGTTCGGGCCGGCATATTCGAAGCTCGACAAAGGGCCGCCAAGGTCAGCGCTGCGTGGCGGCAGTCACCACGCCAACTCCCCAAAAATTCAGACACGCTCGCAAGGGGTGCGGCAGAGTCAGGTTTCAAATTGCGTTGAACAAAGCGTTCCAAGCGAGTCGCCGCAGTCCAGCAATCACCGTCCAAACCTCCAGCCATGGCGGCCACTTGACGCACTTTAGGGTGATCAGTGTCGATAAATTTGCTTGTCCCATAGAACTCGCGCGGGGCGTCGGCAGCACCCACTACCCGATCCGGCTTTTTGCCTGCAAATACAGCTATCTCAATGCTGCCGTCGGGCATAAGCCTGGCTTGTTGCCTCAAATCTTCAGCAATGGGGTTTGGCCCGGCAATATCGAATAAATTACCTTCACCTTTTGGCCTTAGCCGGTAGATCACACGCCTAGCCTGTTTGATGTTGGGGACAGGGCGATCCAACGGGATGAGGCTCGCCTCTCCTAAATCCTTGCCTTTGGTTTCCCGCAGTGCCAAGCGAACTGCTTCCGGTGTGCTTTTGGTCAACACAACAGCGCCCAAACCGTCTAATTGCATTTTTCTGCGCACGACCTTGTGTTCGGCATCCAACCACCACGAGGTGGAACCAAGTTCCACTGCTGCCTCACGTAGAAGCTTGGGCTTCCAGTCAACCCGCACCAACTCCACAGATTCGCCACCAACTGCCAATTTTTCGGGGGGTAGCATGGTGACAGTGAGCCCAACCACCTGATTGATCAGGGGTTCATGGCCCAGAATGCGGGCACTTTCTCCTGCTTGCAGATTTCGTTTTTCAGGCAATTGTTCCCGGGCCCTTAGCCCAAGAACAGAACCTGACCAGGTTTGAGGGGACAATTCTTTGCCTGCCCCATCGCGGAACAGCATCCGGTCTGGGTCTTCCGCATCGCGTTTACCTTCTATCTGAACAAGCACTTTGCCGTTTTGTCCCTGTTTCAAGGTAAGGGCCTCAACCCGCCCCTCGTTGTCCTCCAAGTTTGAAACTTCTTGCTTGAGCCGAATGGTGCTACCGTAGCGCTGCAGCACCAACTCCAGTTCTTGAGAAACCAGGAAGGCTGACTTGGAAGGATCGGTTCCAGTGGTCTCCCTGACCGTCATGCGCCAAGATCCAACAGCTTCTTGATCCAACTGCACCAAATACCAAGCCTCTTCCAGGAGCTTGCCGGAGGGGCTGGGTAAATCGGCAGCGGTGAGAAGCAATGGCAGCAAAAGGAGCCCTGGCAGCCAGGCCAACATCGAGCCTAACTGAAAAGCGGCTGTGGCATGGCCTTGGTGGGCAAATCTGAAGTTGGGCATGGGATTGGCCTCCCGGGAGGGAGTACTTCTGTGTGAGGGCCAAAAAACTAAGGCGGGACGATCCGTAGGGTCAGAATCGGAAAGGCCAAGCAGTAACTTGTTTGTAAAACGGGGCAACTTGAGGGAATAGGTAATTTTTTTGGATATTTGGGCAAAGATTGCTGGTAGGGAAAGCAGTCCGGTCAAAGAAGGTGGATAAGGTAAAAAAGGTGCGCAGAGTCTTCCTGGTGTGCATGCCCCATACGGAGCAATCAGTCCTGGAAATTCGGGATTTCCTCGAGCAGGGTGCTTTCCTCTTTCCACCCATGAGGCATAGAGTGTTGTGGGCATCGGGCAACCCGTTGCTTTCACATCATGCAAATGCAGTCACCGGGTGTCCGTCGGTTCCCCAGGTGGCGAGGAAGGCAGTAGGTGCACATGGTTGTTGATAGCAACGAAGCAGGCAAGTTTCGTTTGCCAAAAGGCATCCGTCCCGGTCCGCAATCGACTGTTATCCCCAAGGAAGGCTATCGCCATGGGGTGTTCAAGGACGGCGGACGTAAGGTTCCCATGTTGGCGGCGAGCGTTTCCGCAGAGCGCCTCTTCGAGGTATTCGCCGACTTGCTGGGCGTTTTTGAAGACAGCGTGGATGTTTATCTGCAAAGGCATGCCGGCGGGGATAAGGCCCGCGAGATGCTGAGGGAAGGCGTGGAGTTGCCTGTGCTTTTAAGCAATCTCTACGGGGCCGAGGAATTGCTGGTTGATGATGGTGCCACTGGATTGGTGGTTTGCGCCAGCCATGGCAAGCAAATGACGGAAGTGCATTTCGACGACCACAAAGCATTGATTGTTTATGCCTACAACCTAACGCCATTTATGGAGGTGCTTGATCAGCACCTGATTCCGCGAGATCCAAACCATCGATTGGTCTTGGAAGAGCAGCATATTCATCTTGAAATGCCCGATGGCGAATCCGCCTTTGATCAGTTCTCCAACGAGTTGAGCATGTTGCCTGTGCCGGAAAAGGTTCGTGGCTAAGATTACCCCTTTTGCCACCGCGAGTTAGTCAAAAGCGCTGAGGCCCTTTTCCTTTTAAGGAAAAGGGCCTCAGCGCTTGGCGTTTAAGGGATTATTGAAGATATGAGCCAATGGTTCAACTCAAATGAATGTGAATGCATAGAGAGCTTGTCAGTGACCCAAATATGGTGCTTATTAAAAACCAAGGGGGTCATGGTTTCAGGGTATTCATGGACGCTGAGCTGAGGTGGCTCAAGAGAGGGAATTTGTTTTCGGGTTACGGTAGAGGGAGGTCGGTGAAAGTGAAGGGGACCAGATGGTCCATAGTTTCCCAAGTGGTATACACCAACTTGGTGGGTGGGCCGGCAGGTTTGGCAGGCTTAGGCGCAGCGGCGGCAGGCAAACCGGGAAGCACCAAGCCACGAATATTCATTTTTGCCATCTGCTGCTGAGGCACGGGTGGCCCGAAAGTGAAAGTGATAGTTGCGAAATTGGGCCCGCTAGTGCCCCAGTTCGAGCCCTGGTTTTGGAACTTGTTCCCATCGGCATCCGTAAGCTCGAGCCTTTGGTAGAGGGAGTTCATCCAAGTGTAATCACCCGGGTTGTCATTGTTTTTTTCCCGTACCGAAAGTTTCACAGTGACTGGCTTGCCCGCGTTTTCGCCAACTCCCGTAACCTCGTCAATCGTGAAGCTGGTCGTGCCAATCTCAACTGTTTTACCTTTGCTTTTGGCCAGTTCGGTGGTGATGGGCATTTGCTTTTGTTCCACCAAGACAAGGCAAGAGACAACCCCGGAAATGCTTTTGATGTTGCCGCTGGAATTGGCTGGCCTTCGCAAAGCCACATTCGCCATCTGGGTTTGTGACCGGTACCCATTGCCGTAACGACTTACATGGCGGCGGGCACCGCTATTATTGGCGGGGTCATTTGTGGTGGGCAGAAGCGATTGTCCGTCCTCGGTCCAAGCTTCGGTAAGACGGGGTTCGTTCACACCCAATAGGGGAAGCCTAGGCTCACTAAAAATGGCCATTCCGAGAGTTAGTGTCTCATTACGAACCGGGGCGCTAATGGGGGGCTGATTCCCCTGGGGCATAGGTGCGGAGTTTGCCAAATCGATATTGCGAAATTGCTGAAGCGATGTGGCCACAAGGCGGAAACCACCATCATAAGTAACAAGCGGCGGGCAGTTACCAGCACCCAAGCGAATACGGTCGTCACCATACCCCTGTTGCAGGCAAGTGCCAGTCAGCCGGCCCAACTGGTCGACGACTTCAAGAACACTGAGGTTTTCACAACCATACTCAACCTGCTGCTCCAGATTGTTCCAAGCCTCCAAGGTATAACCGGTGGCCTTGGAAATGGCCTCAAGGGTGGCACGGAAGGTTCTGGTTTTGCGCTCGAGGCTAACTCGCTTGGGGGCCAATCGAATGGAAGCTTCGATAGGCCCCAATAATTCAGAGACGCGCCTGCGAACCTCGGCATCTGGATGATTTTGGGCTTGGCGCAACGCCTTCAGGCTGGCTTGCCCACCTAAGCGCAGAGCGTCAACTGCCAACTCTCGCTTGGCAAATTGCGAAGAACCAAGATCTTCAACCAGCGACGCAAAAGATTCGATTTCTTGGGTGGCGCTTGCCGATTTGGGGAATGAGGCAGGGGGGGTAGCACCTTCCTGGCAGCTAACCCCTCCCGAACCCCTCAGGACCATCCCAACAGACCAGCCGCAAAGCAACAGGTGCCGCAGTAGGCTTGTTTTGCCAGTTCGCATGATATTTCGTGCTCCCAGACAATCTCGCCCAGGGCTTTAGCCCGGTTGCGGGGCCGGCCGTAAGGATGTGCACTTGATGCTACAGCAGCCGATGGCAGTTTATCAAGGACCACCTTGGCGGTGTCTGGCGGTTGGAACAAAATCGATGGTAGACCTGTCAGGTCCTGCGGGCTGTGCCGAAAAGGGCTTTTATGGAGCCGTTCGTAAAGATTTGGGAGTTTTAGGGATTGGCCTAAGGCTTATCCCGGCTTGGAGTTTCGGCCAAAAATAATAATGCGCCTTGGCTTTCGGGGCGGGGATTCTTTTCGGGTGGATCAGGAATGTCTACCCAACCTTGAAGGGCCTTTCCTGGTCTGGCTCTTGAGCATTGCATCAGCCAGGCCTGGTTTGTTGTGGGTGGGGATGAGCAAAGAAGGGCCAGGGGGATGGCGGCTTCCACGGTCCAGGAACCCTCGCCTTTGCCAACTTTCACAAACCAGCGCGGATCCCAGCCTTGATCGAGCCAGCAGGCATCGGAAACTCCTCCGGCTTGGTCCACCACCAACCGATAGCCGGTGGAATAATCGCGGTCGATGTCGAGGTACCAGCCAATTCGATCCCTTTTAGGTGAGGCACTGTCACGGGTACGGGTTGCCAGCGGTTCCACTGCCACTGAATCAGGGCTGGGGCAAATCGCTGCCAGATATAAAAACTCGGAATCATAGGCAAATGCGAATTGGGCCTGCTCCTCGGCTTTTCCACCACGAAGAGAACGGAAAGAACCCAGCCATTGGGGATCATCCAGCTTGCCGTCCAGAAAGGGGCGGGAAGTTGCCTTGCGGCAGGCCATGAGGGGCCTAGGGCATTCACCCTGCCGTTGTGACAGCCAAAGTTCCAAAGCGGCGGCTGTTCGCCAGGGACTCTCGGCGGGCAAGGCGTTAGCCAGCCTGCGGTGGTATGCGCGCGATTCGCCTTCTAAATCTCCCGCCGGAGCCGAGGTGTTTTCTAAAGCGTTGGCCCCGAGAAGCGTTTTGTTAAAATCGCGCGCTTCAGCCACCCGGCCCAAATGGCGTTTGGCAGATTGAAGTCCGAATTGAATCATGGGGTCTTCGGCAATCTGAGCCCCATGGGCCGCGAGGACCGCGGATAAGGTAATGCATTCCTCCAGCCACTGTCGGCTTTGGGTGCGGTCGTTCAGGAAAGAAGTTTCGCGCTCGAATTTGTCTGCGAATTCGGCGTTAGGCTTGGGGCTTTTGCCTCCCTCCCGAACGGTGGCATTGAAAGTGACCGCCTGCCCCACTTGCAGGATGCCTCTCTCCACACGTTGCGAAAGCTCAAATCGCCTCCGCGCTTCACCGCTGGAACCGAAGGCGATCAGCCACCTGCATGATGACGGGACCAGGGGACTGGCTGGGTAGCGGTTGACCAATAGACGGTGCAATTCACGGGCTTGTAGCCATGCACCGTGCCGCGACTGGTTGGCTGCGAGGCGCGCAAGGAGAGAGGCCGCCTGATGATCAGGCAGCTTTTCTAAGGTGGGCAACAAAGCCGCTTCCAGTTTTTGCGGATCATTGATGGGGCTTGCTGGAGCCAAGGCCAAGGAGCGGATTTGGTTTCGCAGGCGCAGAGTTTTCAGAGTTTCCCCATCGGGTGCATCGGCGATTGTTTGGGGGCGACGCATGCCTTGGCTGCTTGCTTCCAGTCCATCCATGAGATGCGGCAGTTTTTTGCCGGCCATGCCTGCGGGATGGACCTGGTTCCAGCACTCCACAGGTTCAGCCGATTCCCAGGTGAACCCGGGTTGGACCAGCAATTTTGCCTGGCTCGTCCAATCTTCGAGACTGTCTTCGAGAATGTCGTGCAATTCTTGGGTGTCGATGCGGGCAGAAACATCAGGGCGGGGCGCTACTCGGGCCATCACACGCGAAACAGTCCAAGGTTCAAGGCCCAATTCAGTTATTTGTTCAGGGTATGCTTTGGGATCGGCTGCCAAACGGGTGCCATCTAGAACCAAACGGCTGATGGCTTGCTCTAGCCCGTTTTGTCCACCACCCTGATTACCAGGAACAACTATCAACCTTGGTCGCTGAACCCGCAAAGCCAGCACCAAACTGGCTTCCAATTCAGGCAGAAGGCGAGTCAGCTGTTCATGAACAACGGCCACATCCCCCAGGCGATCGAAATCGGCCGGTGGGGCTTCATCCCAGCTTTCAACCCAGGCGGCGCCACCCTGACGGGCTGCTTGGAGATATTTGCCATGGGATGCGGGCGTGTTCACTTCGGGAGTCAGCATGCGAGTGGAAGAAACCCGCCAACCGTCCACTACGCCTAATTTGCCAAGGGTTGCCCAAGCGTGGGCGCCTTCGCCTGCAACCCATTCAGAAATGGCGAGTTCATGTCCTGCGCCACGGCAAACTTCCCATGTTGCGCCAAAATCGGCCGAGCGCAAAATACGTCCCAATTCTCCAGCACAGTAGCAGACCCCTTCCTCATCCATGCAGACCGAATGCAATGGCAAGCGTTGGCCGGTGTGGGCCGTCGACAACTCAGCCCTAGTTTGGCCGCCTGACTTCGTTGTTCCTGCCAAAATGGTGGTACCAGGATTGCCAACAACCAAGGTACGGCCGTTTTTCTCCGTCGCCGCCCGCCATTGGCATTGCCTGGCCGCTTCACGGGTGAGGGGCAATTTTCCTGCCTGCCAGCCATTGGCTCCGCGGATCAAATGCAATCCATGAGTGCCGAAGGCGCTATCACCCGCCATTGCCATCACACCAGCGGAGGCGCCTCGAAGGTCTAGGTCCACCTTGCGAAGATTGCCTTCGACCCATTCCCCCAAACTGCCATCCAATCCAACCAAAGTCAGTCGACCCGAAGATTTGTCCTTTTTTGGCTCATCAGGGTTGGAGACTGGTTCCCAGCGGGCTGTCCGCCAACCGAGGCCTACAGGGGTACCACTGCCTTTAGAAACAGGTTGCCAGCTTTTACCCCCATCGGTGGATTGAAAAAGACCACTTGGCTGCAAGGGCGAAGACTCGCCCCATAAGAAGCCCAATAAAGAACCTGGTGTGGGGTCAAATAAAACCCCATGCAGAGGCGGGAGCATTCCAGGTAAAGCCCGGTTCCAGGTTTTTCCACCATCGCGGGTGAAAAACAAGATGCCCGACGGGCCCGATGGCGTTTCCTCGCGGCCCACCAGCCAGCCGCGTCTTTCATCCTGAAAATAGAGGCTTAGCAGGGAGCCCATGACCCCCAAGGGTTGCTTTTCCCATGTTTTGCCGGCATCCCTGCTGGAAAGCAGTGTGCCTTCATCCCCTGCGGCCCAAATCGTGGCGCCAACTTGGACAATTGTTCTTAAACAAGCATCTTCGGGGTGCCGGGTATCGGCCTGTGCCAGTAAAACAGCGATGAGCAGCGAAATATCAAGCATATGCGGGGCTCCAGAATACTGGATCTGCCATACCCGCCTGCCGCAAAAAGGATCAAGGCCTTTCGCCAAATTGCCCTTTTTTACTATTTATCCCATTTAGGCTTAGGCCTAAGAGTAGGCCGGCTGCGATTCCCATGCTGTCCCAGCCCACATCTAAAATGCTGCCATGGCGACCACAGAAAGGTTGAATCGCCTCCGTTGCCATTCCATGGGCCACGCTCGCCAAAACAACTAACAGCCAATGGGGTCGCCCGAAATGCCAGGCAGGCCATAGGGTAAGCGCAAGATATCCGACAACATGTAGCGATTTACTTGCCCAAAATGCAAATTCACTTGGGATAACTGCATCTCGAACTACCAAGGTTTCTGGCCGTAAAAGTCCAACGGTCCATAAGGTTACCCAAACTAGCCAAGTTATGGCCAATAGCCTTTTCCAACCAGAATTGATTGTATTCGGCATGGTTTTCAGTTTAATTGCAGGAATATATGAGATTTGGCTAATTGACTTTTAGACAAAATGGTCGATAAAGTAAGCATATGAAGAGCGTGGTGCGATTGCTTCTGATTATTTTGCTTGCCGGAATGGCAATTCCGCGCCACGCATGCTGTGCACTCAACTCTGTTTTTGCGAATGCCGAATCCGATTCAGCCTGTTGCTGTTCTTCCAAGAACCAGCCTCTGGAATCCAATCCAAATCGCCCGTTGGGCGAAGGTCCTTGCTGCAAACAGCTAGACCTTATCGTTCAGGGCACCCAAGATGCTTCTTCCAGGTTGATTGATTCTGATCCGTTAGCTAGGTGCTCTCTTTGGCCAGGGGTCAATCGGCTCGACAATAACCTAATCTGCTCATTTTGTACCCGGGAAAAGTCGTCGTCTCCGCCAAGGCCGGTTCGTATCGTTTTTTGCCATTGGACCTGCTAACCAAATCCTGTAAGTGTCCGCCTGGTGATGACTATAAGTTGGATTGTGAGAATTCACTGTTTTCATCACGGGTCTTAACCACAACGAATTTAGTGTTTCTGGTGGCTAAAAGGCTAGGGTTAAAACCTAGCCATTAACAAGGAGAGACTGCTATGAATCTTAAGAATTTGATTGCTTTGACTGGTTTGCTTTTGGCGGTTGCTGGCGGGACCATCGCCTACAACCAGATTTCGACAAGCACAGATCAGCCCGGGTGTTGTGCAGCCAAGCAGGCTTGCTGCGTTTCAGAGCCATCTTGCTGCGACGAAAATTTGGTTTCCGCTAAAGCAAAGGCTTGCTGTGGCCAAGGTGCTTGCTGCGCGGAAGGGGCTGAATGCTGTGATACCGGGGAGTGCTGTGGTACTCCGGTTTGCTGCGAAGACAAATCTTGCTGCGATGCATCCGATGCTCCTGAATGCTGCAAGTCGAATACAGCAGTGAAGGCGAAGGCCCCTTGCTGCGAGGCATCGAAAACTGCTGTCGTAGGTCTGCAGAAGTAAGCAAACCTATAGGTACGGGTTTAGCCTGTAAAATTTAAGCCCGGGTCTCTGAAAAAGGGACCCGGGCTTTTGATTTGGCTTTTGGCAATCAATTGGTCATTTGACCCGGATGCTTGGCCGGTTTACTTTCAAATTCTCCCAAACGATAGATACAGGATCCCTCCCATGCAAATGCAAGCAGCGCCTGGCTGGCTGGTGATTGAAAACGGAACCCTGTTTGATTCAACAGGAAAACCGCCTGTGCTTAACGCTTGTGTGGTTGTTCAGGATGGGCGCATAGTTCATGCTGGCTTGCCCAATCCTGCTGCGGTGGTTCCGCCTGATGCTAGGCGTGTGGATGCAAGTGGCTGCACGGTGCTTCCGGGGTTGGTGGAAGCCCACTTCCATCCAACCTATTTCAATGTGGCGGCGCTGGAGGATTTGGACATCAAGTATCCGGTGGAGTATGTCACCCTGCTGGCGGCAGCGAACGCAAGACTGGCGCTTGAATGTGGCTACACCGCAGCCAGGTCTGGTGGCAGTCTGTTCAATATTGATGTTTGGCTAAAAAAAGGAATCAACGAGGGGGTTTGCCCAGGTCCTCGCCTTGCAGCCAGCGGCAGGGAAATTTGTGGTGTAGGCGGCCTGATGGATTGGAATCCGGATTTTCGAAAGATAGGCATGGAAGGTCTGGTGTTGCTGGTCAATGGGCCAGTTGAGGCCAGCGCTGCGGTGCGCAAACTGGTGAAAGATGGGGTGGAATGGGTGAAAACCTACCCTACCGGTGACGCCGCCGCCCCCGATACCAATGACCACCACACCCTATGCATGACAGCCGAGGAAATGGAGGCAGTGGTTCGAACTGCCCACAACCATGGCCTGAAAGTCACCGGGCATTGTCGCGCGACAGAGGGAATCAAAAACGCTGTGCGGGCTGGCTACGACGCCGTTGAGCATGGCACTTTTCTCGATGATGAGGCGATGGAGATGATGCTGAAGCGCAAGGTGCCCATGGTTCCAGCGCTCTATTTCGAAAAGGCAAGCATCGAGCAAGGGCCTAAATTTGGCATGTCGCAGAGGGTTATCGACGGCCATCAGGAAACGCTGGATGGTGGCATGAAAAGTGCCTTGCGCTACCTTCGAGCGGGGGGCCCGGTCGCCCTGGGCGGAGATTATGGCTTCGCTTGGAATCCACACGGCGACTACGCCAAGGAAATTACCTTTTTTGTGCGGGAAGTAGGCTTCACGCCAACCGAGGCTTTGATTGCGGCAACCCGCACAGGTGCAGAGATTTTGGGTTGGCAAAATGAAATTGGCACGGTTGAGCCGGGAAAACTGGCTGACCTGCTAGTGGTGCGGGGTGATGTGCTCAACAATGTTGCTTTGTTGGAAAACCGCCAAAATTTTGAGGCAGTGATCCAGGGGGGCTGGTTGCGATCAGGCCGACTAGCTAGGCCTGATCGCTGAAAAAATGTCAGCCACCCGGTCGCTTGCGCCCTGGCTCTCTCACCAACGGGTGGAGGTTGGGGTTGCGGTCGATGAATGCCCCAACCCATTCGGCCAGCCGCTCTCCCAGTTTGCGACAAGATTCTTTAACCTCTTCCTCGCGTGGTTCACGCACAGCGATGGCGCCGTAGTGGGCGCTGGCCGTTTTGCTGACATAGTCGGTCAGGCCAAAGGTAAGGAACCCGAAATTCATCAGGATGGTGTTAAGGGCCTGGCAGGTGACCTCGCTGCCACCGCCCCAAGCGCCGGCCGAGCTGAAGGCACAACCGATCTTGCCATCCAAGCTCATCCAGAATGGTTCCATTTGCTCGTCCCAAAATCGCTTCATGCGCCAACTCATCAAACCCAAATTGCAGGGACTACCCAAGGCGATTCCATCTGCATTTTTTGCCACTTCAGCGGCATCCGGATCGGAAATGCTAACCACGCGGACTTCCATCCCCTCGACGCGTCGGGCTCCTTCCGCAACAAGTTCGGCCATTTTTTGGGTGTTCCCAGATAGTGAATCGTAGATCACAGCGATGAGGCCCATGTTTTTTTTCCTGTTGTTTTGCAATCAAATAAAGCAGCCGGCGTTTTGGCGCCGGCTGTTTCCGTGGATAATAGTGTAAACGATATTGATCGCTAGGCCACAGTTTTGGCCGGTATTTCCTGAGGATACTCAGGGTGAGTGTAACCATGATTGCGCACCCTGCGACTTGGGAAAATCCCGCTAACAGTTTCCTGCACCTCGTCTACCACAAAAAACTGGCCCGGGGCTGACTGTTGAATGAGTTTTTCCACCCGGGATCTTTCCCGCCTGGGAATGATGGTGGTCACCACTTGCACAGGACCGGTTGAGCCTTCAGCTTGAACCTTGGTAGCGCCAAAACCTTGGGCCCGGAGTTGTGCCATCAAGGGGGCGCTGTCGCCGCATGCAAAGATTCGCACCCCCAGGGTGCCGATCGCCAATTTGCCTTCCAGCGTGATGCCCAAGTAATTGCCAAGGGTAAAACCAGTAGCAAACCCGATTGTGCACCAAGGGTTGGACAGGTTGTTCATCACATGACCGATGGCAAACAGCCAAATCGAGATTTCGAAGAAACCGAGCAAGGCTGCAAGCCCGCGTTTTCCACGCGCAACAAAAATGATGCGGATGGTTGCCAGAGTTACCACCAGCATTTCCGCAATAAAAATGATCAGGGGAAGCATAGTTTGCCAGCCAAAAATACCACCGGTAGCCATTAGCCCGGTGGTTTCCATTAAACCTTCCTCAACCATGAAAACAGGGCTCCTCTCGCCAATAATTGAAGTGGCCTATAGACAGAGGCGCCTATTGGAA
>Ga0255132_1000527_pt1 | contig 14969 bp, 11 predicted proteins | sample Law_Law_RepA_8d_FD_188551 | JGI IMG/M metagenome (GOLD analysis project Ga0255132, IMG submission 188551) | Freshwater microbial communities from St. Lawrence River, New York, United States - Law_Law_RepA_8d | ecosystem: Environmental > Aquatic > Freshwater > River | place: USA: New York...
CCAATTCTTGAGTGGTTGGAAGGTGCTTACCACCGTGAGCCAACGCTTCCGATTCCTGCTGCAGTAGGCCCAATTCCTGAAGGTGGTGGGGTGAAAGGCTCACCAAATGGCTTTGTCTTGCAACCGCAATTTGCAGCGTCTGCCTGATCCACCACGTGGCATAAGTAGCCAAGCGAGTTCCATGGCTGACGTCAAACCGGTCAATCGCTTGCATGAGGCCGCAGACAGCTTCTTGCAACAGATCTGCATAGCTCAGCGCATGATGCCGAAAACGCTTAGCAACGTGCGCCGCAAGCCTGATATTGGCGGAAGCTAAGCGGTGTTTCAGATGGACATATTGATCGTGCAGTCGTTTCACAGGAGCGGAGGCGAGACGCGAATCCTCACCGCAGTTATCACGGATGAACTGGGCCATTGGCCACGGTTCCATCGGAGGCCTAGTGGCCCTCAGACGCGTGAAGCTCTTCAAAAGAGCACGAATGATTGATTTTTTGACTTCCCAAAATTCAGAAAGAAGAGAGCGTTCTTCATCCGGCGTGAGGAGATCCGATGAGTAAACCGTGACGGGAGGGGTACTGGGAGCGTCCTGATCCTCGACAACCCTCTTGGCACGCTTTGTTTTCATGGTGTTTTTCCCTGATTCCGGCGAGATATGGAACCAAACCAGTGCTTACGCAGCGGTTGGATCCGGACAGGTTTTGCCGGGAAAACACCAAAACTTCGCAGTTGTGGCACGTCCCTCAGCAAAAACGCCGGCTAGATTACGGCCGGCAGGCACAACGCCCAAATTCAAGGGCGGCAAGCCAGCGGACCGCGATCAGAAATAAAAGACAACAGTCACCCGACTTGTCGGGATCGTTATGGCTTTGAGCCCTGATCTACGCCGCATTCTAAAGCTGTTTCTCACGGTTCGCAAGTTAGTTTCCGGATTTCTAGCGAAGCTCGTCCACCATTTTTTTCCCATTATTTTTTCCTTGCGCCTTCCCTCAGACTTCGCAACAATACAAGTTAACCTCTGGATCCCAACCACTGTGATTGCAATCCAACCTCCCTGCCTCATGTGTCTGGGCTGGCCTGACGCCGACCTGCAAATTTTGTTATCTTGGTTTCCCGATGCTGTCTTTGCAACACATCCCGGCGCACATCTTCCGGAACACTCCATATTACTCCTCGGGCCCGACCTCACACTGAATCTCGTAGCCGATTCCATTGATTCGTGGCATTCAACGCACCCGGAATACCCTCTCCTAGCCATGCCAGGATCCGAGGATATCGCTCATTTTCTCGATAAACCCAATCTCGACGATCGTGTCTGGGCCACGTTAAGCCAACCACTGAACAACAACGATCGCCGGCTTATTACCAGAGCGATCGCATCGGTTACTCGAAAAGAATCAACGGTTTCCGCCAAACTCCGTTTAGCCTTGGTAGCGCTTGAAAACAGGAATCGGAGCCTGCAGGATCAGGCGCGAAGGCTAAGCATTGATGCATCCACATGCCCACTGACAGGTCTCAATAATCGACGCGCTGTGGATCGCCTTATCACCGCTGAAACTTCTGCTGTCATTCATGCCCCACTAGCCTTGGGGCTGGTCGATATTGATCGATTTCGTGATGCCAATGAACGTTTTTTGCACACAGGTGGCGACATCATTTTGCAGGGAGTTTCGCGCCTTCTTCAGGGCACGGTCCGCGAAACCGATGCCCTGGGACGCATGGGCGGCGATGAATTTCTCATCGTTGCCAGGGAAACCGGTTACGAAGGTGCCGTTGCTTTGGGAGAACGCTTGCGACAGAGCATTGCCAGTGGCCAATTTCTTGTCGATAACGTCAACGCGACCGTTACTGTCAGCGTCGGCTTCGCGGTCGTTGGCGCCAACCAACCAATCGCAGAAGCGGTTTTGCGACAAACTGCTGCTCAAGCACTGCGGGAAGCCAAGGATGCCGGCAGAAACAAGGTTGTGGTGCGGCAGATCAATGAAATTGCATCATCCAACTGACTTCACATGCCCCTGAAGACCTCGCGTAACGCAGCACCTGCCTTGGTGCGCGCTTGCGCCAACCATGGTAGTTTGCCCACCAACAATGGATTGGCCAAAATCGATATTAAAACTCGATGATACCGCAATCGGCCATCCGGGCCGCACCAGTTTTCCATGGCAGGCGGCAATGTTTCATCATGGCCATCCAGAACAGCACGAATCATGCTCCACGATCGCCCATCAGCAGCACACCAACGCGCGATATGGGCAGATTCCATGTCCACAAGGGAAGCACCGGTTGCACTCGCCAAATCAGCTTTGGCCTGAGGACTGCAAACCAAAGTATCAGCGCAAGCGATTCGAACTTCGGGAACAGTGAGAGGAGCCAACAATCTATGGATACCGGGTTTGTATATCCGGCCGGATGAATCAACCACGCTACTAACAGAATAAACTGAACCGGGCTTGCAGTGCAGGCTCAAGGAACCAGCGAGTCCAATAACAAGAATGGGCAATGCACTATGTGGCACCAGCTTGTCGAGGCCACGAACACAACTGCCGCCAAGACCAATCACCCGGGCGCCGAGAGCAGGAACAAGGTCTCTCTCGGCATCCATCGGACAAACAATGACCATCCCGTTCATTCAGCGGTTTAAGCAACCTGCCAGGCCAGCATTTTGAGTGTGTCGCCAAGCTTGCCGTTAACACCAAGTGCCGCCGATGGTTCAAATCCGCAATGGACCAGACAATGCTCGCATCGCGGATCCTTGCCGATCCCATAATTTTCCCACTTGGTGTCGTTCATGAGACCATCAAACGTTTTGTGGTGTTCGTCTGTGATCAGATAGCATGGGCCTTTCCAGCCCTTCACATTGCGCGTTGGATTCCCCCATGCTGTGCAGGTCAGTTCGCGCTTGCCTGACAAGAATTCAAGATAAATAGGAGAAGTCATCATCTTGTGCTTGGCAAGAAGTCCCTCAGCTTCCTTGAACTTGGCGCGAACATCGTCTCTGGTCATGAAAATGTCGGCGGCACCCGTTGGATTGGTGGTGTGCACGGCTTCATAACCGTAAGCTGGCGAAATCATGAACCCGTCCACACCAAGCGTGGCGAGGTAGCTATAAAGCGCGTCGATTTCCGAGATGTCGGTTTCACGGTAGATGGTTGTGTTGGTGCAGACCAGAAATCCTCTTTCCTTGGCCATACGGATGCCTTCCACAGCCGCCTTGAACACACCTTCCTTTTCAACCATGAGATCGTGGGTCTTTTCAAGACCATCAAGATGCACATTGAAGAAAAACCGGGGAGTTGGTGTGAATTCATCCAGTTTGCGCTTGAGGAACACTCCGTTGGTACAAAGATAAATGTGCTTCTTCCGATGGAGAATTCCCTTAACAAGTTCACCGATTTCCGGATAGATGAGCGGCTCGCCGCCACAGATACTGACAATCGGGGCTCCAGCCTCGTCAACACTTGAAAGACATTCCTCAAGTGAAAGCTTGTCCTTGATCGTTGTTGAATACTCGCGAATGCGCCCGCATCCAGTACACGTGAGATTACAGGTGTGCAGCGGCTCGAGCATCAATACCAAGGGAAAACGCTTTTGACCGGTCATTTTCTTGCCGGCAATATAGCCAGCCATCTTGGTCGTGAGAGACAGTGGGAATCGCATCATAAACTCCTTGTTAGAACTGCAAATTCGTTAAATTCAGGTAACAACTCCAAGTCGACGGGCGCGGGCAAGAGCCATCAATGGGAAATAAATCCTGTAATAATGATATTTAAGATAAAACACTTTCGGGAACCCCGTGCCCGTGAAAGGGCCCTCATCCCATCCGCCTGATGAATTCTGACGATCCACCAGCCACGAAATCCCGCTCCTGACAGCATCGGACCGATCACCCGCGGCCATGAGCCCCATGAGGGCCCAAGCCGTTTGGGAAGCGGTTGGCTCACCAATCCCCGCCAAAATCGGATCATCGTAACTGGCGCACGTTTCCCCCCAACCGCCGCAAGGTTGCTGTACCGAATGGAGCCAATCAACCGCCTTGCGAACCATGGAGTCGTTTGCATCAATGCCTATGGCTTCAAGACCCACCAAAACCTGCCATGTGCCATACAGATAATTGACTCCCCAACGGCCAATCCAAGCGCCTCCTGGCTCCTGAGTTTGACGAAGGAATGCCAACCCCTTGTCACAGACAGGGTCACCAATGCGCATTCCGAATTCTGCAAGGGCTTCCAGAACCCTTGCCGTAATGTCGGGGCAACTCGGGTCTAGCATGGCGTTATGGTCGGCAAACGGGACCTTTGTGAGAAAATCACGGACGATATTTCGATCAAAAGCCGCCCAACCGCCATCGTTGTTTTGCATGGCCACAAGCCAACGCAGCGCGCGCCTCACGCGCAGTCGCTCCTGCTCGGAATCTGACGCACCCGTTCGGGCCAAAGCCATCAACACCATGGCGGTGTCATCTGTATCAGGATAAAAAGCATTTCTGTATTCGAAATACCATCCAGCCGGTTCGATTCCTGGTAACCGATCGGTCCAGTCACCACGGATGCGAACCTCCCGATCCGCCAGCCATTCGGTTGCGGAATCAACCGCCATGCCACCAGCTCGGTGCCCGCATTCAGCAAGCGCATTCATGGACAAAGCCGTATCCCACACAGGTGACAAGCAAGGCTGCAACCATGTCAGGTTCCGGTCACGAACTTTGAGGTCTTCAATTTGCCGTAAAGCCCAGCACATTTCTTCAGAATCGTCAGCGACTCCCAAGCAGCGCAAGGCAATAACCGTGTAAATCATGGGCGGGAAAATCGCACCCAAACCGTCACTATCCACAAACCGGGCGCGCATCCACGCAATCGAAGCACTGAGGGCTCGCCGGCGTATGAAACCAAGGTGCGGCTCGACTTTTTTCACCAACCAGTCAACGCCAAGAAAGAAGTTGGTCCAACTGAACCATTTTCGAGTTGGTGGAGCTGGCCACGCCCGAGCAAATGGATCATCTATGAACAACTCACGAATCCCGCGTGAATCAGGTAATTGCCTCACAGGACGGCACGCTGAAACAATGCTCAGCGGAACCACGATGGTTCTGGTCCAACTCGACATCTCACCCAAATGCACTGGGAACCAACGCGGAAGCAGCATCAATTCCGGCGGCACGCTTGGACAACTCTCATAGGGAAACTGCCCGAGCAATGCCAGATAAAACCGCGTGAAACTGTTGCTTTTCCGCGCGCCACCAAGCGAATGAACAGTTTCGCGTGCGCGCTGCATCAATGGGTCGTTTACATTGCGGCCCAAAAGTTTCAGAGAAAAATATGCTTTCACAGTCGCGCTGATATCGGCGGGGCCACCTGGATAAATGGACCAACCTCCGGTGGGCAAGGCCTGATCCTCAATGGATCGGCATGCGCGACGACAATCATCTTCGCCTTCGCGGCCAAGAAATGCCATTAAGAGCACGTATTCAGATTCCAGTATGGTGTCGCCTTCTAGCTCGCCACACCAGTGTCCATCTGGTCTTTGCAGGTCGAGCAGATAAGCCTCGCCTTTGCGTACGCTTTCTTGCACCCGCATCGTCAGGACTGGCGATTCAACTCCGCGTGTCTTGGTTGGTGGATCCAGTTGTACTGTCCGTCCCGTCACGACTCACCCTTCCCTGGTTGCTTGCCGCTCCATGATCCATCCTGAATCTGGCTCAGATAAACTATGAGATTACTGGTTAGGGCAACAAGACTAGACTTGGCCCTAATTACCACTTGGCTGAACGGATCGGCAAGCTGGGTAAAGAGTGCGGGCAAAAATCATCGCAAGTGACCATTACTCCGCAACCAATCGATGGAATTAATCAGTGCAGCGTCCACAGATTCCGGGATCAAACCCAATTCCGCCAAGCTTTCCCGGGCATCGAACACCATTCGTCTGCGCGCCAGAAGCACGCCGGTAATCGATGGTTCAGGTTCTGTTCCAGTCACAAGATCGGCTGCCAATTCCGAGCATAATGCCGCCAACAACGCGATGTGATAGGGAATGCGGTAGCGCGGACCGGGTAATTTTGTTATGTCAGAAAGCCGTTTGAACAGGTCGTACACCGTCATATTCTCGGAACCCAACAAATAGCGGCGGCCTGGGACTCCTCGTTCCATGGCCAACACCAAGCCACGCGCGACGTCACGCACATCAATCAAATTCAATTCCGCATGGATATATTCTCTGCGTTTGCCAAGGCAAAAATCTCTTATCAGTCGCGTTGGCGGCGTCAGGGAACTGTCCCCCGGTCCTATGGGAAGTGTCGGATTCACAACAATGACCGGATGACCAGACCGCCCCATTGATAGCGCCAAAACTTCAGCCTGATACTTGGAACGGCAGTACGGCCCAACCACATCGCGCTTGGGAACCACCTGATCGGGGCGGATGGGATCATCCTGAACTTGGCGCGTCAGAATACTTTCCGTGCTGCAATGAACGACACGCCTGCACCCAGCCAAACAGGCTTCCTCCAAAACGACACGGGAACCGACCATGTTGACGGAATGAAAATCGCCTCGGCGGCGGGTCCACAATCGCGGATTGGCTGCCAAATGAAAAACGGCATCAGCGCCCTGCACAAATTCGCGCACTGTCGAAATATCACGGATATCGCCAAGAACCCAATCAAGTTGGCCTTTTTGAATGCAAACAACAAAATCCGGATCTTCACATGCGCGAATATCAAGAACTCGGACCTTGTCTCCACGATCCAACAATTGGCGTGTGAGATGGCTCCCAATAAATCCACCACCACCGGTTACCGCATAAAGTGCCATGAATCGCCTCGTCCGACTTTCAACTGGCTCGCCGCTTCAATGGTTTGCCATCCAATTCACGCGCCAATGCAAGGGCTGCCTGTCGATATCCGGTACTCACCAAGAAACCCGAAGCGCGACCGTACGACTTTGAACCAATGGTGTACCAGCCGGGTTCGCTTGTAACTGGCCCAGGAGACAACACTGGATCCGGCAAAAGCCCGGTTGGAGGAAGGTCAAGAACCGGGTCAAATGCAATTCGCAATTCCCGTGTCAGCTGTTTAGATGGCTGAAAACCACACAACGAAACCACTCGATCCGCTTCAAATGACCGGCTGATGCCCTTAACGCTCGCCGTCACAACAACCCCTTGATTGTTATTGCCCGGCCGGAGTGAATCGATCCAGCAACCACCATGGCACTCAACGTTGCCCGATCCACGTGCTGCAAGATGGTTCGCCATTGCCGCGATCTTATCGCGCCATGGCATGGGATCATGAACCTGACGCCGCACGGGCAAACTGTCTTCGCGCCTTACAAGCCATGTAACCCAAGTCGATTGATGGGATTTGGCCAACTCAGCAAGCAAATTCACTGCTGAGGCAGCGGAAATTCCACCCCCCACGACAACAATCGACTTACCGGCATATTTGTCTTTATCTGCCCCCAGAATATCTTCAACAAAATAAGCGACTTTGTCCCTGCATGAACTTTCGCCAGGCGCGCTAATTCCTCCCCTGCCCATGGGGCGGGGTTGAGCCAACACCCCTGTGCAATCGATAACTGCGGGGACTTCCACAACCGACTCAGCGGTTCCTTGCCGGAGATGCAGCAAAAACCCTCCCGTCCGCTGATCGTCTTCTCGCAGCGAAGAAAACCTTGAGGCCGCTACAACATCCACACCGTTCTTCAATATTCCTGACAATTCAGGTGTTTCCGCTAACGGTAACAGATAGCCTTCCACCCAGCTTTTGCCTGTGGCCTGGCTACCGGGAGACGGAAGCCATTCTGTTAGCTTGGCACGAGCCAGGGCTTCCATTCCGGCTTGAGAAACCAGTGTGGAAAACGCGCCATGCGTTTCCAAATGCCCCCAAACAGCTAAATGCTCGCCGGGTTGCCCCCGTTCATACCATGAGAATGGAATCTTTCGGGCAGCACACAGCAAAGCTGCTTCAAACCCGACAGGGCCAGCGCCAATAATCGCCAGACGGGGTTGCGCGTCATTACTCATCAATCGTTCCGCCTGAAGCCATCCTAGCCATCAAGGGGCCAGCGTAAGAATCTCTCCCTTACCCAAAGCAACCATGTCGCCACAATAGCGAACAAAACGGCGGAACAGGATCTGGCCCAATCCATCCACTCCAATAGTCCTCAGATGGCACCCAATCATTCGAAGGTATTGCGGCGCAACCACTCCAGACCACTGAAACGTTGGTAACAATTCCGGCGCTGGGCCGCAGGCGACAATGCTTGCGCGTTTCATGCCCGCACCAGGCCTTAATCCCAATCTTCCGCCCGCAATCACGGTGCCAGCTAGCGCATTGAAACCACAAAAATCTCCAACAGATTTCTGAACCACAATCAAACCACGGCGCAAGTAGGCGCCCGTTTCGTGCCCCGCATCACCATCAATGATTATCGTGCCACCCTTCATCCCATGAACAGATCCGCGATAACCTGCCCCCGCGCTATTCCCAACATTGCCATGCACCTTGAGCAAGCCACCGCTCATTTCAGCTCCTGCCCAATCTCCAGCGTCGCCCGACACTAAAATCTCCCCGCCCGACATACGCGATCCTATGTGCATTCCGACAGAACCATCAACACGCAAGGTTCCTCTCGACATGGAGGCACCCAACCATTTAATTCTTGAGCAATCGCCTTTAACCACAATAGATTCGTCAGAAGCGCTTCCCTCCACGCTGAAATGATCCGCAAGGCTCTCTTTTCGGTTTCCATGAAACACTGACAACCGCTCAATTTCACACACAGCCAATCCCGCAAGGGTGTTTGGTGAAATACATTCGGCCTCAACTGGCACAAGATGGTTGTGAAGCAACGAAAGTGTCAGCATAAATTCCCACTCCTAATCCCGCGTCAACCCGGCAATGGTCCGGAGATAAAGGTGGAATGGTCCAAGTTTACCGCCATAGTTTCCCGCTGTAATTCGGATCACGGACTGATGTCCAAGTAGGGCCGCAATACCTCGCCTTGTGGCTTCTTCAACTGAAACCAGATCGATTCCGTCGGCGACAATTTCGTAAGCAACAACCGAATCCACTGGCATTTGCGTTGGAACCAAGGCTCGCAATGTTGGACAATACGCTTCGTTTGTACTCGCTTTGAGGGCCTTGTACCGGCTTCCCACCTTGCTACCAGACCGGACAATCCCATGCGGAAATGGCAAAATCACACCCGGAACATCACGCATGGCCGCGGCACATGCCTCGGCAGCATCCAGTCCCCCAGCAGCATCTCTGCACAGAAGAATCAAATTGCCGCCGCCTACCCCCTTCACTGTTCCAAACTGTTCTTCCACCAAAAATTCGCCATCCATCACAGGAATGCGCCAAAACCGACTGCCGCCGATTTTCTTGCTTCCCTGCCAACCATCACCGAAAAATCGTAGTTGCGACCCAATCTTAAGACACTTTTCCGGATCCACTGGCAAGCCGTTGTAACACGCCGTTGTAGGGCAGGTCAGAATGGCCTGCCCTATCCGATTTACCAGCGATTTTTCAAGCAAAGGACGGGAAAACGAGAAAAACAAAAGGCTGGCACCAGGTCGGCCATCGGGAGTTGCTGCAGCGGTTAAATCGCAATCGATCCCCGCTTCAACATCGCAACCAATAATGCTTGATGCGAAACCAGTGGCTGCTATCGCCGCCGATTGTACCAGCCTGCTGTTGTCTGCTGTCACAATCACTCGAGCCACGGTGAGCGGGAATGCTTCTGCAAACGTATCCTCGATGACCGCTTTCGGATCCATCTCGGTCATCGAGCCTCCCCGCTTTCAAATACGATCGAAACCTCCACCAGTCAATCAGGCAAATGGAGTCCGGCCAGGCAAAGCAACCGGAGGTGTGGGCAATGGATTGACATTCAGATCCAGCGCTTTCGGAGCCAGTAATTCAGTGGATGCCAGAGCCTGCTCCCACGTGATACGCTTACCTGTGTAGGTCACCATGCGGCCCAAGATAGCTACCAACGTGCTGCGCGTCATCCATTCGCCATCGTTAATTGGTTCACCTTTGCGAATGCTTGCGAACAACTCGTTGTGTTCGCTCTGATACATGTCAATCTCTTTGCCATCGCGCTTGTAAGTCCAATTCTTTTCACCAGTTATCTGGTGTTTCATCACACTGCATTTTCCTTTGCTACCCGCAAGGTAGTCATTCACATCATTGTAGCAACCGTCTTGCTGACGGCAGAAACTGAAGATCTTGGCACCGTTTTTGAATTCATAGACAACAGCGTGGTGATCAAATATGTGACCAAAATCCGGGCCGGTGCGAACTTGGCGTCCACCCAATCCATAGGCGGCAATTGGAGCCTCGTCCTTCATAGCCCAAATGCATTTGTCCAGGCTGTGAATGTGCTGTTCCACATTATGATCGCCCGACAACCAAGCGTAGTAGTACCAGTTCCTGAGCTGGTACTCCATATCCGTCCATTCAGGCTGACGCTTCTTAACCCATAGCCCCCCCACAATGTAGTTGGTGTGCAACGTGTGCAGTTCGCCCAACGCGCCATCGTGAATTCGCTTCATCGTCTCGCGCTTGGGGCGGTCGTAACGCCAGCAAAGCCCGGATACCACCGCCAGTTTCTTTTCCTTGGCTTTCCGACAAGCGTCGAGCACCATCTTGCAGCCGGGTGCGTCCACCGCTACTGGTTTTTCGGCAAAGATATGCTTGCCTGCTTCAACAGCAGCGGCAATGTGCATGGGCCGAAATCCGGGGGGAGAAGCCAGCAGCACAACATCGACGCCCGCGGCTAGGACTTTTTTGTACGCGTCAAATCCGGTGAACGTTGTTTCAGGTGTCACCTTCACGCGCCCGGCAATTTCTGAGTCCCGCTTCAATTGGGCAATACTGCTCTCGGCGCGGTCTCCAAACATATCGCCAACAGCAACCAGTTCCGTTTGGGGATCTGCACGTAGTGCTTGGCTGGCCGCACCAGTTCCTCGACCTCCGCAACCAACCAATCCAACTTTCAAAACACCGCTGGAGCCGGCATGTACGCCCCCAGGCAGCAGCGAAATCGCGGACATTGCTGCCGTGGTCTTCAAAAACGAGCGACGCTGTTGTGGCGGGTAGTTCATGAAAGCAATCCCCGTGGAATGTGGCGGATAAACCGGATTAAGCCTTTACCATGGCCTTGGAGTTTGGTGGCGTCAAGAAGACTGACCAGGCTTTTTCCATCCGCGCAAGAAAAAAGACCATGCCCTTCGCGCCCCGTGCGTTGCCTGAAGCGGCATCTCCATCCAACCGTTCCCTACGCTCTCTTCAGCTAATTCCCTTGCAACACGAACGCCATGCGCATGATCAACGCGCGCGGCAATCCATGGAACAATTCCTTCCGAATACCCCCATTTCACACCGTTCCTGACTCCGGCTGGGATCCATTCATCCACACGATCTCCCAACGATTGACGTGCCGATTCCAGGCATGCCTGAATCCCCAACGCCTTGCGACCGCCACCATCTGATGCTCCGTACGGTGGAGACCATTCCATTGCCGGCGGAACCAAATCGATGGCCGTTAACACACCAAGAACCGCTGGGCGAACACGCGCCTCTCCAAGCTTGGCGTATAACCTGTCGATTAGCTGAATATCTGCATCGCGGGCTGCAGACACAGCCCGACTTGCAAGAATCAACACATCAGCTCTGGCAATCAACGAACTGACGGCATCTATACCCGACTCCGAATGGCCCGGCGTCCAGAGACTCGATGATTCCCTTATTTCCCATCCTTCAAGCTGTGAAAACTGCTTCAACTCTTCGACAATTGTTGAAACACCCGACCCCGATTGACCAACAACCATCAGCACTGGCTGAATAACATCCGGCTTGGCCCGAACCAAAAATTCAACCTGCCATCGACCTGAATGAAGGTCCAGTAGAACATCCGCAAGCATGCGACCGGTGGCGCGGGACAATGCCTCACGCAAAGTTGAATCGGCTTGCCTTTTGATGACTCCACCAGCCCAAGCCAAAGCCAAACCTGTCAAACCACCGCCGCCACGGAAGGCGCTTACCAATTGCGTTCCACCCTCAGACACCCGTCCCAGCCAACCCAACCAACCGCCCGCTGCCATCCAGTCGGACAAGCAAATATGCCTACTGCCGGGCAGTGCGCGTCGCACCAAATCTTCCAATCGATCTGTTAGATCTCTGCATGCGCCAACGAGTTCAAGGGCGCTCCGGCTTTTCCAGCCCGCAGGGCTTCCCGTCATTGCTTCAGAAACAGCGCAATCAAGCTTAAGAACAAACTGCAACAGTTCTTCTAAATTTGCTATTCCCGCCAGCGCGCGTTCTTCACGCGACAGAATCGTTTCAACACAATGCTTTGCCTGTTCCCTGCCTTCCTTAATAGTAACTGGTGGCAACAACCAACGACTGCATCCAACAACAAAAATCACCAATCCAATAAGCAGCATTAAAACTGGAATAACAACCGCCCATATACCCACGTGAACCAAATGAACCATTCCAGACACAAAAACTACAACCAAAGGAATAGACTGTGTTAATCCCAGTACAATCGGCCGCCAAAGCCTGATCTTTCCAGTAATCGGTGCCATCGGCTCCACTAGCGCCGCATACCGGTCTGCTGGCCCAGTCAATCGGCCCGCAAGAAGATCAATCAGTACCACGCCCGTATCGCGCACAAACAACGACCACAGCGATCGCGTGGCCTCGCGCTTCACACCTTGCTCTGCTGGTCGACGCAAAACAATTCCAGCCACAAATCGGATCGCGGTATCGACTGGTGCCAGAATCAATCCCGGCAACCAGGCAACAGACCCGTACCGACCTGCCAAAATTCCTGCATGCCACGCCAGCAACCAACGATCAATTCGCAGGGTGAGCATTGGGCCCAGTAGAAGGTGGCTGCGACGCGCCAGACGCTCCAAAATAGCCCGTAAGGCGGTGGTCCATTCGGCAACGGTATGGGCCGACCATGCCGGTTTGCCATCGGCACGGTACGGAGCTTCAAGCAGCTCCCATTCTTTTTGAAAAGCTGCCACCATCGCCGGGCCTGCTGGCACCCCGTCCAATAAAGCTTCCGGGGGATGTTGCGCCAATTCCCGCAATCGGTTCCATGTTTCACGGTCTCGGGGGAGAAAATGCGCAGGTACTGTCCAATCGGGTGCGGGAATTGTGGCTCCAGGCCGAGTCCATCTCCAAGCCAAGTACCATCCACCGCAAAACACAACCAAATTCACCCAGCCCAGCCAACTGCCAATGCCAATGCTATTAAGCCAAATCACCCCTGAAACAGCCAAGGTCGCTAGGCCGATACAGGCTAGAAAAGTACCCAACGCAATCATCGCGGTATCAATCCAACGGTTCATGGGGCGCCCCCTGTCCAATGGCGAGCGGCTTCTGCAAATCGTTTCCGATACTCTTCAGCAATCTCTTCAGAATTGGGAGATAGGCCACGGATCAGTCGCCGGCCGTACCAAACATAAAGATGCCCCAGAGCAACCGTCGAAATGCCATTGATAGCAGCGCCGGACAAAGCTCCAAGGAACGAACCAATTCCAGGTATTAATTTAATCAAACTGGCCGCGGCACGCCTGCCGATGGTAGCCAACGCGACCGGGGCAACCATATGAGTGAAGCCAGAAGCATCCTGTGGCACCTTCAGTAGTTGCGCGAGTTCACGGATCATAGCTGCCTGAACTGCTGTCACTCCCACAATATCAGCACCTGGCAATGGCACACCACCCGCGGCAGCGGCCAGATAGGCATGGCGTTTGATGACGCTGTCCACCGCGGTTTGATCAATGCCAATCCAATCAGCGACTCCTTGCCCTAATGTTGCTGGCAAAAGTTCTATAATACTGTCGCGCATGGCTTCAAAGCCGTAAAGAATTGGTTCGTAACCATCTTCAGCATGGGTAAAATCAACCATAACCGCGCGCGTTGCTCGTTCACCCATCATCGCGATTTGCTGCTGTGCGGCTTTATTCAGCGGCCCGAATGCAGGGTTTGCAGCCAACCATGGAGATGGGGAGGCAAATGGATATGGCAAGGGGTGCTGTATGCCAGCGTAGGCTTCATGCAGGCAGGTCATTACAAAAAGAATAGGCCGCTTGGGTTGGTGGCTTCGGATTTTGTCCACGATTTCAATCACCCGGTGCTGGGCGGTATCAAGAACTTTGGCGACGACAACGAGCATATGAGCTTGGGGGTTGCAGGCGGCGATGTCTTCGGTTGGGTCGTAGTTAGGTTCGTCGATGCCGCGGGTGTCGAGAAACCGCATGGCGGGTTTGGTGCCGGGCGGAAAATCGAACGATCGAGTTGCTCGGGTGCACGGTGTGAAACCGCTACCGATAACCGCATCGGTACAACCGGTGAGTGCGCGGACGATACTGGATTTCCCTGATTGGGTTCGCCCAAGCATCCAGATGGTGGGAACGGGCTGCTGGATGATTGGTGCACTTGATTGAGACCAAGGGAAAACCACGGCAATCTCCAACGGAGCTGAGGATCTGGAGAAGTGTATGGTACCTGTTCCATGGCATGATCGTCCTTGACTATGCCAGTGGAAACAAGTAACAAGTAGATATCGGGGCGTGGCGCAGCCTGGCTAGCGCGCTTGCTTGGGGTGCAAGAGGTCGCTGGTTCAAATCCAGTCGCCCCGATTACTACTTGTTAACGAAACGCCCAACTGCTGGTTGTTTTCACCCCCTACTGTTTGAAAATTACTTTCCAGAACATCCTTGACTGTCAAGCTTTGTGTAAATCCCAATGGGTTGCACTCTGACTGTGAACGGCTGGTTCCTGACAGAAGCTTTCTTGCATAATGGGCAAGATCCTTCTCTGCCTTGGCCTGAATCTCCTCAATGCCTGCTGATTGCTGTTCATGACCAGCGTCATAGAATGGTGCGTTTCCGAAAACGAGAACAGCCCCAGCCAACGATTGAACAAGCCGCTTCTTTCCTTTGATCTTTGG
>Ga0255132_1000528_pt1 | contig 14966 bp, 13 predicted proteins | sample Law_Law_RepA_8d_FD_188551 | JGI IMG/M metagenome (GOLD analysis project Ga0255132, IMG submission 188551) | Freshwater microbial communities from St. Lawrence River, New York, United States - Law_Law_RepA_8d | ecosystem: Environmental > Aquatic > Freshwater > River | place: USA: New York...
CCCTTTGCGCGACCTACCGAACTGCTTGATCCTGCCACATATCGGATCGGCGACTTGGCAAGCTCGCAATCAGATGTCGATGATGGCTGCTGTCAATTTGCTCGCAGCGATGAAAGGTACCCCGATGCCATTCGCCGTCTCCCAAGCTTAGCCCCTTGTAAATGAGTTAACATCGAATCTATGCTGCACCCAAATCCATTCCGATTACTGCACAACCTGTTACCGCACAACTTGTTACCGGTGTACATGTTGAATCGGTCGTCGTTGGTTGTCGCAAGCATGGCTGCGGTGTGTATTGGGCTCGCAAGCTGGGGCGCTGTATTGCACTCCAGTCAACCACCTGCCAACGGACTACCAGCAAGCGAACTACCACCTTCCAAAATCCCATCGAGTACAGTGCAGGAAAAGTCACCCAATGGCGGATCGTCGACGATTCAAGATGATCCGTTGTTTCAGGAAATCAAAAGCCGCGCAGGGAGCTTGCCAAGCCTAATAGATGGAAAAGATGCGACAGGTGGATCAATTTCCCCAAGCGAACCTCGCAGTACCATTCGATCGAAGAAATCCAAGCAACGCGTTTACCGAGCTGCTGAAGCGATGCTTCGATCTGCTCGCTTGCTCGAAGCGGAAACCAAGCAAGGCGCAACCGAAGCAAACGCGGCTCGCCGCGATGAACTTCAACAAGTCGTCGCGAGGCTGCGCGAGGACGCCCGGCGTGTTCTTCAAGCAATCCCGAGCGACACGCCCTAACTTCGTACACGCCACGTCAGCCTAAGAAGACTTGATGGAATCCTCCTCGTAGTTATACTCCCCCCAACTCCTGAATGCAGCCGTGAATCCACGAGTCTCCCCCCCCGCCTCGTCCGTCTTGCTAAGTTTACCTGCAACCTCTCAAGGTTGATTTCTATGGTGAATCAGGTGATCGAGAGAGCTTGCCGAGCCATTACGAAACCTTGCCCAGCGAATGAGAACCAAGAGCCTCAATGACCTCCACCGCATTGAACCGGAGTTGCTCGAATCGATTCAGGAACAAGTCCGAGAGTTGATCCAAGCTGGCTGGTTTGTTCTTGGAAGGCACGTGCAAGAATTTGAAGAGCAGTTCGCTTCATATACAGGCGTCTCAAATTGTATTGGTGTCGCAAATGGCACAGATGCCTTAGAGATTTCACTTCGAGCACTTGGAATGTCCGGTACAAATCGAGTGGCCACGGTAGCGAACGCGGTTTTTACTCAAGTACAGCAATCCTCGTTTGTGGTGCTTCTCCGTGCTACATAGACGTTGAGATCGATACCGGAACGATGTCCGTAAATCACCTTGCGGAGTCGTTCGGAAATCAAAAGATAGATGCTGTGATTCTCACGCATCTCTACGGTAGATTAGCAAACATTCGAGAGATTCGACAACTATGTGATAGGCACCAGGTTCCTTTGATCGAAGACTGTGCCCAAGGGCAGGGCGCAACTCTCGACAATCAAAGGGCGGGGAGTTTTGGCGACCTTTCATGCTTTAGTTTTTATCCAACGAAGAACCTCGGCGCGATGGGGGATGGGGGAGCGATTTGTACCGACAATGAAAAGCTCGCTACTCGTATTCGCTCGATACGTCAGTACGGCTGGCAGCCGAAGTACCATGTCAATGAAGTAGGTGGAAGGAACTCAAGGCTTGATGAGATACAAGCATGTATACTCAAACTCAAACTTCCGTATCTAGACGAGTGGAATCGCAAGCGACGCTACGTCGCCCAACGCTTAAACGAAGGCATTGTGAACACAAAAATCAAGCGGAAGCCAACGATAGACGGCGAAGCATACGTAGCGCATCTCTACGTCCTTCAGGTCGATGATAGAGCTTCGCTTATTGAGCATCTCAAAGCCCATGCGATTCCACATGATGTTCATTATCCGGTTCCCGATTATCGGCAACCGGTACTGTTGAACACCCATCATCATCTTGGAGGTTTGCTTCTGCATAACACAGAAGAATTAAGTCGATCCGTGATCACGCTACCTTGCTTCCCATCGATGACGGACCTGGAGATCGATACCATTATTGCGACCGTCAATGGATGGAAGTGAAAATGCGAACCCTAGTCATTCCAGTATACAAAAACATCGAAAACCTACCGGACCTTCTCGAAGCACTTTCACATCTTTATGGTAGTCTAAACAACTCGTTGCAAATCACCTTTGTGGTAGACGCCAGCCCAGATGATTGCGAGTCGTACCTACTAACGCATTTGCCTTCGAAACCCTTCTCATCGCTTGTCATCCGGCACTCGCGAAACTTTGGATCCTTCGCGGCGATTCGTACCGGTTTGGAACAAAGCACCGGGGACTTCTTCGCAGTGATGTCAGCAGACTTGCAAGAACCCCCAGAACTAGTCAAACAGATTTTCGAATCCTTGGAAAGCGGCGAAGCTGACATCGTCTTGGGCAGTCGTGATTCGCGCATGGATCCCTTTGTATCCAAACTTTTCTCGACTACTTACTGGGCCATTTACCGCAAATGGCTATTCCCTGAGATCCCGAGAGGAGGTGTAGACATATTCGGTTGCACTCAACAAGTGAAATCCGAACTTGTTCGCTTCAGAGAAACCAAGTCGAGTTTGATTGGACAATTGATGTGGGTTGGATACCGTCGTAAATTCATCGGTTACCAACGAGCGAAACGAAAACATGGCGTCTCGGCTTGGACCTTTAAAAAGAAACTCGACTATTTCCTCGACAGCATCTTTGCATTTTCCGATCTGCCAATTCGCTTCCTGATCCTCGCTGGATTCTTGGGTGTACTACTCTCCGCCTTGATCACTCTTATCACTGTGGTTTTTTTGCTTTTGGGAATAACCACGTACAATCCATCGATGGCTATCCTTCTCGCCGTTTGCTTCTTCGGTTCATCAAATCTGCTTGGACTTGGAATAGTGGGAACATATGTGCAGCGAGCTTACGAGAACTCCAAGGGCCGACCATTGTCGATCGTAGCGAATCGAGTCGAGATATCCCCGCCGAACATATCGAATATCAGTCAATAGAAGGTATTCAGAACAGCGAAATTTATGGGTTACTTTGCTCACGAAAAAGCGATTTGCGAATCGGAAAACATCGGAGACGATACTCGAATTTGGGCGTTTGCGCATGTCTTGCCAGGTGCGAAGATTGGGAAGAACTGCAATCTATGTGATGGTGTATTCGTAGAGAACGAGGTTATCATCGGTGATGATTGCACGATTAAGTGCGGGGTACAACTCTGGGACGGAGTTCATCTGGAGGAACGAGTATTCATCGGACCGAATGTTTCGTTCACCAACGACTCGTTTCCGAGAAGCAAAGAAAAGCCCACTGTTTTTTCAAAGACGGTTGTAAAACGAGGGGCATCCATCGGTGCAAATGCAACGATTCTCCCCGGAATTGTACTAGGAGAAAACAGCATGATCGGTGCAGGATCCGTGGTCAACGTTTCGGTCCCGGCGAACGCGGTTGTTGTTGGAAATCCTAGTCGGATCGTGCGATTTGCTGAAACGCAGCTCCATGACGACATTTTGATGAAACCCTGGCAAGACAAACCCTCGATTCCGTTAACGGAAGAGTTGGATGCTTACTTGTATCAGTTTAAAAATTTCACAGACCAGCGCGGTTCGCTGACCGTCGTCGACTTGGATTTGTCACTGCCGTTTCTCCCGAGGCGAATGTTCACCATCCAGGACGTACCCGAGACTCACTTCCGCGGAAATCACGCACACAAGCAATGTCATCAACTCTTGATTTGCTTGAAAGGGAGTTGCCGCGTCATGATTGACGATGGAAAAACAAGAGCAGACGTCCTGCTGGATTCGTGCACCGTGGGATTGCATGTGCCTCCTATGACTTGGGGCGTTCAATACAATTTCAGTCGCGATGCAGTGTTGCAAGTTTTAGCATCAGCCCCTTACGATGCAGAAGACTACATCAGCTGTTACAGCGCCTTCCTCGCAGGTGTCCGAGGCGCAAGCAACACCAAGGTTTAACCCTGCATATGCATGAATCGATAAAGCGAAGCTACCTGATCTCAAGTTTTGCAGTTGGGACAACAACGGGTAACGTGCTTTTTCCTTCGAGCAATTCGCCTCGATACTTCCAAACATAAATTGACCGTTCGCGGCGTCCCATGCGCAGAACTTGAACCCCGACCTGCTCGTAATCTTGAGGGTTCGCTACCAACGCTTGGTGACACAACTGCACTTCTTGCTCTTGAATCGTCCCTTCATCGTCGCTCAATGGTCCTTCGGTAACGACAAACCTGACCCGACCTTGGCTTAGAGCTTCGTAAACATCTTGATGGGTTTTAGCGAGGATAGTCGTCTTTGCACCAGAGTACTTCGGATTTCTAATCGCAAGGACGCGATCTCCACGGATAAGCTGCCGCTCGAGGGTGTGCATTGATTTCTCACATCGCAATCGAAAAATCAAATCGGCATCGGCATAGGCGGTAATCATGATGTTACCCCGTTCCGAGCGCTCACCGAGCATTTGAGCAACAGCATCGTAACCTACTAAACCCGGGGCCTGGAATTGACTTGTCCAAAGGTTCAAAATCACTGTTGCAAAAGACAATCCATAGAATCCCCAGTACAGTCGGCGATTTGACGAAACGCTACTTAGCAATACGCCAATCAACCCGACCACGCCAGGCAATGCAAAAATAAAATACCTCGCTTCGAAAGGTAGATTTTGAATCACTTGAAAAACGTAGTAACAACAAATCCAAGCGGTCCAAAGGAACCAGGAGTGCTTACGATCCGCATTTGAAAAATGCTTGGCACCCCACCCGAACAACGCCATAGCGAATACCCATATCGAGACCATTGCCGGAAGCTTTACCCACCAAACAGTAACGTTCTCATAAGTCAAACATCCCATGAGATTATCGAGCAGGGACGTCCTCATCTCGTTCTTGGAGTATTGACCAGCGAACTTGATCCAACACACACCCGCAACCAAATAAACGATAGCAGGAACGACGTAAGCGAGTGTCATCGACTTACGGATCCCTTTACTCCTTACAAGAAGTAGGTACCAAGCGGGCAATACTCCAGCCGTGGAGATTCTGCACATGAACGCAACCATCGCAAAGCCAATAGCAAGTGCACTATTGAGAGCTCGTTCATTACTGCTCCTTGCTCGTAAACTCACGAGAAAGAAATAAGTCCCCCATAGGATAAAAACCATCCCTGGCAACTCGGACATACTTGTTCGCGACCAGATCACCACTTGCGGGATGGAACCCAAGATCAGCGCGCTGACGAATCCCGTTTTCCGGCTTTCGTTCAATTCATTGATGATTTGACGAAAAGCCAATAGGCACATCCCCAAACAAGCTGCAATGAAAGCTCTGGCGGAAACGTAAGACAATCCAAACACCTTGAACCAAACAGCGAGCATCAAAGCGTAACCGGGTGGATGATAAGGAATGCTGTGCCCTGGGAATTGGACGTAATTCTCGACAGCGAAACCGAATGGATCTAGCAATCGATCTGAACTGAGCCAGTCGTATATCATCGCTCCATTATTGAGATACCTGGAACCATCATTGAGCCAGACTTCTCCCGTACGCTCAACACGCCAAAAGGCCACGACAAAGCCGAATACAAATAGCGCAATGACTGTCGCAAGTTCGATTAGAGTGCTTTGGGGAATCCCGAGGTATCTTCGCGGGTTCGTATTATCATGAACCGGATCGCCTCCCGCGACACCTTGAAAATTTTCTTGCATGGGGCTCCCAATCATCAAAACCTCCTGAGCGACTGCGACACAATGTCAGGAGGGGACGAGAAATTGCGCATTGAAACAGAGTCGTTTCGCCCTTTATAGCCTTATTCGAATTTTACGCGATCTCTACCGTTTCGCGTTACTTTCCGTCTTCAGGCTCTGCGGGTTGTTCGACCCATCTGCTTTTGCGATTTCTCTTTCTTCAAGCACTGGTAGGTAGCGGTAGTAGACCTCAAGACACAGACAACCGATAGCCGTCGAGTAGGTTCGCCCTGCGTATTGTCCCCAAACGCAGTTTGGATCCCAAGAACCTTCGTTTATTCCTGATGTGACTTGTGTCCGAAGAAGAGTTGACTTCAACGAAGCATTCCAAGTTTCCCAAGCTCGGTTCGCTGCTAGCGAATCCGAGTTGGAGACAACTTGCCCGTAGGCTTGTTGCGTAGCCAAGCGTCCTCGCGATTGGTACAGCGCCAATGTAGCGTAGTACCAATAGTAGAAGTTGACTTCAGATTCCCCGGGTAGTTGTTTGAGGATCATGCTTTGGGATTCCCCTAGGGCTTGGGCCGAGAAGGGAAAATCCATCATCGCGCGAATCGCAAGGGCTTCGGCTGTCATCGGTGCTGTGGCTTGAGATGCTGCTGCCCGTCTATCAGGTGTGACGTTGCGATAGACTGCGAGACCACCATAAGTACCTGTCGTTACTGAATCGAGAAAACGTTGCAACGCGACGCGATGCTGACCGCGAAGCGGAACTGCGCCACTGCCCTGCGCACTGTTGAGCAGCATCGCCTGCCAACCAAATTGGCTTGTGTCTCCCGGATCATCCGTGGCGAAGTCGTACCGCCAGCCCCCGGTGCGAGGGTTCATCGCGTTGAGCGTGTACCTTACCCCACCTTGAACCGAATCAAGCAACATTGGATCAGCAGTGATGGCATAGGCTTCGGAGATCGCAAGTCCAGCCATAGCGTGACTGTACATCCTTGAGAAGCGGACATTGGGGTCTTGTCCAATCTGAAGTCTCCCTGATAAATCTCCCGAAGGAAATTGCTCAGAGCGCAAGAAATCGAGTCCCCTTTGAATGTTTTGCGAGTAGGGGCCACCGTCGAGATGCGAATGGCCAGCACCTAGAAATGCCAAGACCGCAAGCCCAGTCATCGCGGTGTGCGCGAAGCGTCCAATCGACGGCTGTTCCTGAGCAACGGGCCAAGACCCATTGGGTTGTTGGGAACGGGCTAAGTATGCCAATGCGTTGCGGACTGCGAATTCCGTCGAGTCATCGCCACCCTGTTGTAATGTATAAGCCATTCGATCGGGGCTGAACCGCATGCGGTAAGTCGCAGGGACACGCTGCATGTCGAATGTGGTTTGCGGATTACGAACTGCATTACTAGTCGATTCGACAGAGATCTCCGCCGAAGCAACGAGCGAGGGAGAATCATTCGGGATGGTGTCGGTAGTTAAATCAGAAGGTTCGGTGGATGGTTCCTGCGGTAGATCGTTTGGTGCAGCTTCAATCGAGAGTACCTCAGTGGCTTCCATCAGCGCAAGGATTTCGGAATCGTCGAGCACATCGGGAATGGGAGCAGCTGGAGGGTCCACGTCAGCAATAGTCGTATCGCGATCCGACAGTGTAGCGAATGCGAGCGTTGAGACTCCTGTTGCTTGATCTCTAGAATCATTGGCACTTGGCGTCGAATCGGCCTGAGCTTCAACCTCAAGATCCGAAGACCAGAGGATGTTTGCCGGAGCAGGGATTCCCATAGGGGAACTCGTTGCATTGGGAGCAGCTCCGGCTCCCCCTGGCAGCCGCGTACTGTAGGCATAAAGGATTAGCCAGACGTGAGCAAGCAGCGCGACTGCGGCGCATTTCGTAAGAAGTTTCGACTGCCCAAGGCGCGACCATGTCATCGCCATAAGGCTTAAAGCAACGACTGCGAAGACACCTCCAAGCAGCATTGCCCAACGATGCTCGTTCATCGCATTCTCGCGTTTGGCATCGAAGCGGCGGCGCTTGCCCAGCGAATGTCCTGAACACCCGACTTACTTATCGCTTCCATCACAGCACTTGCTTGCCCAACCGCTACTCCACTATCAGGCCGGAAACGCACTTGTAGATCCGGATAGTTTCGGACCATTGGAACGAGGGTTGCGGTCAACTGCTCGCTCGTCAGGCGGTTGCCTTCAAATTCAATCGTACCGTCGGGAAACAGATTCACTGTCTTGGCCGACGGGCGATCGAGCATCGTCTCTGGGGAATTGGATTTCGGCAGTTTGACGGCAATCTGATGTTCTCCTTCGGTGAATCGAGTTCCGACCATGAAGAAGATAATCAGCAGGAAAAGCACGTCGATCATGCTCGTAAGGTTGATACCGGGCAGCTCTTCATCGCGCGTGGTTTTTAATGGCATAGTAATGAAACCTCATCGAGTCGATCTGCTGGAGCGGTTAAGCTGCTTTACGACCACGTCCTCGGGTTCGCCCCCCGTCGCTCTCCTGCAATCCCTCTGCACTGATGACATCGACCAATCGTTGCGAGAAACTATCCATATCCATGATCAAACTATCGATGCGACCGATAAAAAATACATACACCGCATAAGCGGGTATAGCAACCAACAACCCGGCAGCGGTGGTTAGCAGTGCTTGACTTATCCCACCAGCAAGCAATTCGGGTTTGCCCATCGCTTGCGCGTTGGTGATGTCGTTAAATGATTGAATCATCCCCAAGACTGTCCCCAACAATCCGAGCAGTGGAGTGATGTTGCTGATAGCAAGTATCGTGCGCATATTGCGGCGCAAAACATTGCACTCTCTCTCACCCGCATCGATAACCGCCTGCTCGATCTCCACCGCCGGCTTACCGTATCGACGCAAGGCACCGAGTAAAACCCTAGACATTGGGCTGCCGTTCTTCTCGCATAATTCGATCGCTTCATCGCGGTCGATCATTTGCTGCTGCAACTGTTCGAGCAGTCGAGAAACGAATGGGCGAGGAACGACGCGAGAATGCCTTAATGCAATCCAACGTTCGAAAGTAAAAACCATCAATCCAAAGGAGCATAATGCGATCGGATACATCATCCAACCACCGTCATGAAACACACTCAGTAAACTCTTGGTTGGGACTTTGCCGTTCGCATCGAGCGAACCGGCATTGGCTCCATTACCGCCAGCAAGCCCATTGGTACTGTTGTTCGAATAGTTCACGTTCGAACTTGGGGTTGGCAATGAAGCGATCCGAGGATCGTTCGATGCGAATCCTGGGTTCGCTTGCGGATTTTGCTGAGCCTGCCCAGCTTGATAGCCCCCCGCTCCCTGCGGATAACCTTGGGTCGGCATCCCATTTGGCGAAAGACGAGGGCTCTGTCCGTAGGCAACAGACCCAAAGAACCCAGATCCAATGAAGTCCGGGACGAAGACGCCGGACAACTGCATAGTCAACAGGATAGCGAGAGCTATCGAAGCGACGGGTTGTCGATTACCAAGGTACACTGTGAAGGAATTCATCGCTGTGGAACGCTTGTCGGACGCTGGGTCGTTTGTACGGGAGGAACGCTAGGATTCGTCAATGGAGTTCCGATGGCAGATCTACAATCAGCCAACTGCCTTTCGACAATCGACTTCCACTGAGGATCAACGTCGAGGTTCAACACGTGTTCAAACGCGGCTAACGCTTCGGTGTACCTTCGTTGCATCACAAAGGACTCGGCCGTCGCCCACCATGCTTTAGCCAGCAACTCTGCGGGAGGAGTTGGCTGCATGCGAACGATCGATTCAAACACCTGACGAGCTTCGTCAAACCTCGCGTTGAAAACCAAACAACGAGCGTAGAGATAATCGACGTAACCCCGCTCGTTGCATTCGGGAAAATGCGCACGAATGTCACAAACGGTCAATTCTGCCAAATCCCACTCCCCCCTAAGGATGGCGATTTCACTCTTCCATAGAAGGACTTGGGAAACCCAAGCAGGGGGTTCGCGTTGGGCAAGATAGGTAAGAAGCGAAGGCTGCATCTGCTGCAGAAGATCTTCGGCTCGATCCCATCGCCGAAGTTGAATGCAACATTCCAATTCGGAACGATCTATCCAACTGCGAAACGCATCGTTCGCAGAGGAGAACTCTTCCCTCACCGAATCTGCTTCAGATCGCACATCTGCTCGAGACAACACAGACTTTTCGCTACGGAGCGCACGTAGCGAATGCGCAGCCCATACCCACTGCTTCTCGCGCAAGAAACACTTGGCTTGCTCCACCTGCGACTGCTCAACTCGCGATCGCAGTCGCTCAATAGCCGCTTGCACGGCGGGCTGATCGGCTTTCAGACTCGCTTCATATTCCTTCAGCTTCAATGCTACTTCGCACTCCCAAACCAGCAATTCGCCGGGCCAAGCTCCATCGCGAGTACCGCCCATGTTAGGCGTCATGTCCAAATTGGCCGCTTCTAAAGAATTGGCTACTTCTAAATCCGAATCCGTTTGCATCCCGGTCATGATGGCAAAGAAGGTTGCTTCATATGCAAGCAATGACTCTGGGATCGCTTGGGCGATCTTTTGAAACTTCTCTCGCGCATCCCCCCATCGCTTGTTTTGGTAATCCTCAAGGGCGGATCGATAGAGCGCCGGCACCGAAGTTTTAGCGGGCGGACTCTCCAAGGGATCCTCCCCAAATGCCGAAGGGCAAAGCATCTCGCCGATCGGGAGCAGGATAGCGATCTTAAAGGTGATTCTCGGAAGAATGCCCACGATAAACCGATGCTCAAGTAGTTAGAGTTTGCAGTTCAAACAGCGTTGCGATTGGCAACATTGGTTTTCTATCGGCATGCGATTCAAGGAACCCCGCTGGTTTCCTACGATTCATTCCGTTTGATGCCGATTGAATCCGTTTCGATTGCGCCGGCATTACCAAGCCCCCCCAAACTACCCGACTCAACATTGCCTTCATCCCCAAGCTCCAAGCAGCCCAAGAACGGACGCAATTCGAAGCCCGTCAAGCAAATCCGATTGCGTTGAAGAGCCTTATTTTGCTATGAATTCACTACGATCGAACGCGTTGGAACCGTCCATCGCTTGATCGTTCTGTGCCTGCGAATGTCGGACTGTATGAAACAGCCTTGCGTCAAGTATTCCAGAAGCCTCCGATATACCCGACTCCAATTGACTTGCTTGAATTGGTTTCTTGGGCTCTGGATTCTCGTATGCAGCGCGAGCACCTTCGGTTGCCGGATCCTTGATCGCAATCCAAGAAATCAATCGCTCGTATCTGCACGTCAACTCTCGCTCCGAGGCACGGAAGCGTATCAGCGAGATCGCGTGCAAGACGCCGAACTGCTGTTCACCCAAGCTTTAGCGCAATCTCCCTACGATGAACGAGCTCATTGGGGATATTCCAACACGTTATGGAAGCAGGGGAGCAAGACAAAAGCGATCGAGCACATGAGCGAAGCGTATCGGCTATCGGGTCGAAATCCGGACTACGCAGTACAACTCGGAGAGATGCACCTTGAGCTCGGTCAATACGACTTGGCAAAGCAACTTGCGCTCGACGTTCTCTCTGCCAATCGCAGTCACGCGAACGCTTGGGCTCTGCTCGGTGATGTTCATGATCGGCAATCGGACTGGCCGAGCGCTTTGGAGTGTTATCACCATGCGTTGATTCTTCGAAGTGATTTTCCCGAAGTTCAATTTTCCATCGCTGAGATTTACCGAACCACAGGACGCCCCGAGCGTGCTCTAGCAACCCTTGACCACATGGCTGATCTTCATGTTGCCGTGGTCGACACCCCCGAACACCTCCTGCTTCGCGGACTTGTCTATGCCGATTTGAATCGCACTCGGGAAGCATCCGAGCTACTCGCGAAGTGCTCCGAGCGATTAGCGCCCGAGGAATGGGAAAAACAACTTCAAGTAGTCGAAGGACAAGTTCGCTGCGCGGATTTGGTCCAAGCCCGAATGGCAATGGGCAGAATCCCAGAGTCGTACGCTTCGGCAGGCAAAGTAAGTCATTGGCAAAACAAACTCAACGACGACTTCTTGCGATTAGCCAACGCCACGAGCCCGTTGGGCAACACGAATCCCTCTGCGGTACACGGCTTGGATGCGGTGATCACACCGACCTTTTCCGGCCCCGCGCGGTCGGCCTTCTCCGCCATCCCCCAGCCGAATCGCGTTGAGAATTCGAACGGTCAAATCCTTGGCGAATCATTCAACAATAACGGAACAACGCCGATTGATTCGAGTTCGTCCATCAAAAACAGTTATCTTACGGAGCCCCCTCGAATGCCCCGCACCATTCGGTAACGCCCGTGCAATTTATTTAAACCCACCAATTGCCCCCCTGCGAACCGCTTCGAGTGCAGTTTCGTCCATTCTCAAAACGGCGGGAATCGGTAAGATTTTGCTGATAAATTTCCTTGAGCTAGGCACCGCCCCATGCGTTTTGCCTTCCTCGCTTTCCCCCCGCAAGTGTGCCTTATGCCTCTGATCGTCCAAAAATTCGGTGGAACCAGCGTCGCAACTCCAGAGAAGATCCAGTCTGCCGCACGGAAAGCGATTCGCGCCCAGAACGAGGGCAATCAAGTCGTGGTGGTCGTCAGCGCCATGGGTCATCAAACGGACCATCTGATCGAACTAGCTCGGCAAGTCAACGGTGAGCCGCCAGCCCGAGAGATGGATATGCTCTTGAGCACCGGTGAGCAAGTCAGCGTGGCTCTGATGGCAATGGCGATCCATGGTTTTGGTAAGCAAGCGATTTCATTGACCGGTGCGCAGATGGGGATTCGAACCGATAGTTCGTACACCAAAGCGCGGATCCGAACAATCTCGACCGATCGCATACGCCGTTTGCTCGACGAGGGGAACATCGTCATCGCGGCTGGATTTCAAGGTATCGACGACGACTTCAACATCACCACTCTTGGGCGTGGAGGTAGCGACACCACCGCTGTCGCTTTGGCCGCCGTTCTCGGTGCAGATGCTTGCGAGATCTACACAGACGTCGATGGTGTTTACACAACCGATCCACGCGTGTTGCCTGAAGCCAGACAGATGGGACTGATCAGCTACGATGAGATGCTTGAACTCGCAAGTCTCGGCGCAAGCGTGATGCACAATCGCTCCATCGAGTTCGCGAAGAAATTTCACGTTCCGATACGAGTGCGCAGCAGTTTCTCAGACGCTCCAGGTTCGATGATTGTAGGAATCCCGGAATCCCCATCCGTTCCTGTCTGCGGTGCTGCTTTAACACGCGACGAAGCACGTTTAACGATCAAAGGTGTGCTCGACTCCCCAGGGATGAGCTACGAGATTTTCAAACGTCTTGCCGATCGAAAAATTACGGTCGACATGATCGTACAAAACATCGGTATGGATTCTCGCGCTGATATATCGTTTACCGTCCCAAGCGACGAACTGCGAGATGCACAGCGCGCGATCCAAGAAGCGATGCCGATTGTCCAAGCGTCCGAAGTAACGGTTGACGATGCAGTAGCGAAAGTCTCTGTTGTCGGACTTGGAATGGCCGAACAATCCGGCGTGGCCGAGAAAATGTTCGCCGCATTGGCAACGGCTGGCATCAACATCCAAATGATCACCACTAGCGAGATCAAGATCAGCTGCCTCGTCGAACGAGCCATGGGAACCCAAGCCCTTCGCGCAGTGCATCAAGCTTTTGAACTCGACAAGAAACCCGAAGATGCCAACAAGTGGCTGATCGGACAATCCCAGCAACAAAAAGAAAGCCCAGACGAAGTTGTTGAGCGACTTCGTTCAACGAACCTCGAGCAATTGACATTGCTCGATATCTCGCTTCTCGATCAACAAGCCCGCGTTACCCTCAGCGGCGTCCCAGATACCCCTGGCTTGGCCGAAACCGTCTTCCGCGAAATCGCGGCCGCCGGGGCGGTGGTCGACATGATCGTCCAAAGCTGCGATGGATACCAAGGTGAAACCGCCATCAGCTTTACCGTTCCTCAAGACCAGCGAACCGCTTGCTTGGAAGTCCTCGAGCGCGCTGGGTACGGTGTACGCAGGGTATCGAGTGCCGAGAATATCTCCAAGCTATCGGTCAGTGGTATCGGACTTAGAAGTCACACCAGTGTCGCGATCGCTTTGTTCAAAGCACTTGCTGACGAAGGTATCAACGTGCTAATGACCAACACTAGCGAACTGCGAGTAAACGTAGTCATCGAAAGCAAAGATGCTCAGCGTGGTCTCGCAGCCCTGAAGCGAACGTTCGCAAGCAACTTATCATGAGCCGACCCGACTTCGTCTACTTCGATCTCGGTAATGTCTTGCTATTCTTCGACCATGGAATCGCAGCACGATCCATGGCAAAGGTTATCGGGGTAGATCCAGAGGTTATCAAACGCACTGTCTTCGACTCCGAACTGCAAATCGCTTACGAGCGAGGCGAGAGGACGACATCTCAGTTCGTCTCCATTCTCTCCGATCAGTTTGGCAAGAAACTCTCGGTTGATGAACTCAAGGAAGCTGCGGCGGATATCTTTGTTCCAAACATGAATATTCTTCCGGTGCTCGAGCGACTTCGAAGCATGAAGATTCCCCTTGGACTACTTTCGAATACCTGCGAAGCCCACTGGGAATGGATCCTTCGCATGCGATACCCCCAAGTCCTCGGTTGGTTTGATCCAATTATTCTCTCCTATGAAGTTCAGCGGATGAAACCCGAACCGGAGATTTACAAAATCGCTGCTGAGCAATGCAATGTGCCAGCAGAGAAGATTTTCTTCACCGACGACCGACTCGAAAATATAGAAGGTGCATTGCGAGCGGGTTGGCAAGCAAGTCTGTTCACCAGCGCGGATCGATTGTTCGATACGATCCATCGCTGGGAGTAAACGATAGCTTACGAAATGTCATTTTACAAAACATCAGTTTACGAAACGTCATCTTCTTGAAACGCTTATTCTTTGCGTCAAGCGTGCGTTAGCGATTCACCCCTAACTTCAGCGATCCTTCGCCATCCGCTCCGTCGCTTAGCTTTTCAAGCTGATCGACAAATCGAGAAACTTCGCTTCGCTGGATCACGGGAAGGTCACCGGGAATACTGTATTTGATCCCGGCCATCGCATTCCCCCATCGCAAGGACTTCTCCAGCGACCATCCTTGCAAGTGTCCGTAGAGCACTCCTGCAGAGAAAGCGTCTCCTCCACCGAGTCGTCCGACTCCGCCACCGGACCTATCGAGTCCATCGAGTTGCAGCGT
>Ga0255132_1000530_pt1 | contig 14952 bp, 12 predicted proteins | sample Law_Law_RepA_8d_FD_188551 | JGI IMG/M metagenome (GOLD analysis project Ga0255132, IMG submission 188551) | Freshwater microbial communities from St. Lawrence River, New York, United States - Law_Law_RepA_8d | ecosystem: Environmental > Aquatic > Freshwater > River | place: USA: New York...
CCCACGTTACCAGCACGTTTTCCTTGCTGATAATATCGTTGATCGTGGCCTTTACCGCGGTGGCGTCCTTGATTTTTCGGCGGGCGCTATTTCCTGTCCACCATAGGCCTGATGGAGCTTTACCGAACACCTGGTTCAAGCGACGTGAACCGTAGCTTTTGAAATCCTGCAGAACCTTGGCCGGGTCCGGATCACCCGGGACATTCACCACGATATGCACACAGGTGGACCTGATCGACACGCCCAGCAATTTCCAGCCGCGGTGGTTGGCCGTTTCTTGGAATTGATCCAACACCGCCGCGGCTTTCGCGCCATCCAACTCAACCGGCTCACCTGCAGGCAACGCTTCGGGCAACTCCTGAAGTTCTGGTGGAAGTTGGTGGCCAAACATGGCCCATGTCAGATACCAGACTCGTTCCATAGCTATTATTCCTGCACTAAAAATCTGTGGGGGGACAAGGTCCCCCCACAAAGGCGAATCATCAATCCTACAGGTTACCGCTGGTTCGGATCGAGCATGGTCAGAAATTCGAGGATGGCAAGATTGGCCGTGACCTTCAGCCCAATTCCTTTGCCTGAGGTCACTTCAATTCGGGCACGATCTATGCCAGCTTTATCCCCAAATGCCTTGGCGGATGCCTTGCGCACCAGTTCCTTGGGCACATTGGAATCGCCCAACTTCACAATTGAAGCCAGACCCAATTCCGCCTGCATCATGGAGCCGGTCACCGGGGCAACACTGGCCATGTCCTTCAGTAATGCCAACGCTTCCGGCCCTGCTGTGATCAGGACCATATCGTTGCGCACGGCCAAGAATGCCGGGCCGTCTCCAAGCATCTCGCGCGCCTTGGAATCGTTACCGGAAATCTCATGAACCTTGACCCCGGCATACGTCGCGACATCGAGCTTGAGCTTACCCTCGAGTTTTTCACCCAACTGCTTGACAGCAGCCCTGATCACACCCTCAACCTTGGCGCCGTCCTTGACTCGGAACGCGAGGGCCGCTGTATGCAGCCCTTCCTTTTTTGAAGGAATCAAGGCTACGCCCGAGTCAAAAACACCGGATTTAAGAGTGGGCATGATCGCATCGATTACTTCTGCGATCATCTTTTTCTCACTGTCGCCAGCATCCGAATTCTTGGCTTTGGCAAAGCCTTCTTCAAGGACTCCCACGAATGCTTTACGCAGGTCTGGTGGCAACATCACGTACGAGGAAAGCGACAATGTTTTACCATAACCCGCCACCGCGCGTCCGATGGATGGTCCTGAACCCATGGCCTCCATGGCCTTGCCGAGCGATGAGTTTTCAATGGTTTCCATCCGTGCTTCCAATCGTAAATCCTCGGTCTTTTCGTCGAGCCCCATCTCGAGGTCGAGTGCTCCGCCTTCTTTCAGAAACTGAATCATTCCGCCTTCCATCATGTCGCTCATTTGCAAACGAAATGTTTTCGCTGCCGGGGTTTCATCGGCTGGTGCCTTCTCGCGCGCCATGGCGATCGACTGCTTCAGAGCTTCCACAGCGGTAATACGCAGGTTTTCCGGCACCGCAGCCAAGTCGAAATGTAAACGCGCAACACTTCCCGCTGGCGCCTGAAGCAACTTGGCAGGGTCTGGAAGAGCCGAATCCGCAAGGGGAGCTTCGTCTTTCAGGGTTGCCCAGCAGTAGCCCTTGGTAAAGCGCAAAAAGATCGGGAAAGGAGATTGATCGAGATTCAGCGTGTGAAGGCCCTTGCCCTTGGCTTCCACCAAATTGCCACCAATGACACCTGCCAATTTCTTCAATGCCGCCAACATAGCGGTCTCGTCGCTGGCTGGAACAAGAATCACTCCGGTACTGTCGAGCCCGTTGGGCCCGATACTTCCGTAAATTCCGATCGGTTTGGAAGGATCAAACCCTTGGATTCCGCCCGGCCCTGTCACGCTTTGCAACGCGTTTTTGAGCTGTTCAGCTTCGGCCTTGCGGTTGACCTTTTCAGCCAACAGGAAAAACTGCCGGGTCAATGTTTCGATTGAAGCTAGGCGCACCAACAGGGGCGGAGTCTTGGCTTCGGCGGCTGCTACCGGGGCCATTGGGGCTACGAGAGCCACCAGCAACGCGATCATTCCTAGTCTGTTTGACATTTGGATCATGATTTCCTCCCCATTGAACTACTGACTCTGTTCCAACTACCGGTTAGCATCATCCGGGGTTTCAGGCGCATATGGTGAAGTAGGAGGGGCAGGCATGTCCAGTGCATGTGGTTGGGTGGTCGCGTGGGCGTTGATGGCAAGCGGGCAACCCACTGTTTCAGCCCAACTGGCCGAAGGGGTTGTTTCCTTCAAATTGGGAAACCAAGTCGTGACCCGCTACCACGCTCACGCTGATGTTGCCAAGCCTTATTTCTGGCCTGTTATTACCCCAGCTGGCGTCGCTGTCACCCGCGACTGGCCAATGGTGGCCGACGCCAAGGAAGCCAAAGACCACAAGCACCAGAAGTCGGCTTGGTTCTGCCATGGCGACATCATGCTGGATGGTCACACACCCACCAAACGCAAAGGCATTGAAGGAACCGATTTTTGGAGCGAGGAATCGGGCCACGGGAAAATCGTCTGCACCGATCTGACCATGAAATCCACGCCCGGTGCCGTGGTGGTTGATACACGCAACTTATGGAAAGACTCCACAGGCAAGGCGATCCTCACCGAAGCACGTACCCTCATTTTCAAGCCCCGCGATGCCAATTCGTGGATCATGGAAGTGACATCCATCATGACGGCCAGTCAGGGAGCCATTACTTTTGAAGACACCAAGGAAGGGTCGTTCGGCGTGCGAGTACGCGATGACCTGACGGAAAAACCCGGCACAGGGATCCTGACCAACGCGGAGGGCCTGAAAGGCGAGAAAAACCTGTGGGGCAAGAAATCGACCTGGTGCGACTACTCAGGTACCACGGGAGCCAAAACTGTGGGGGTGGCTATAGTAGCCCACCCTGAAAACCCATACCCAACCTGCTGGCATTCCAGAGGTTATGGTCTGATGGCGGCAAATCCGTTTGGTCGCGGCAAGTCTGGCTTCCCTGACATGAAAGGGCGCACCGATCTGGTTAAGGTGAACAAAGGGGAAAGCATCAAGCTGACCTACGCCATGGTGGTACACGATGGCGACGCTACCTCAGCCAAATTAAGTGAACGGGTGTTCGGCAAGTAGGTCTGGATCGTATAGCAACCAGAGTGAATCTTTTGGAGACGCCAACATGAATGCCTTCTGCTGCGCCATTGTCCTTGGCTTGCTGGCCCAGGAACCAACTCCAGCCGCAAATGTGAAGGAAGTGAAGTTTGCAGAACTGGCCAACGCCATCCGTGCCCTGAAGGGGCAGGTGGTTGTGGTGGATATCTGGCAGCGGACCTGAATCCCCTGCATCAAGGCCTTGCCCCATCTGGTCGAGATGGGCGGCCGTTACCCCGGAAAAGTGACGGTGATTGCCGTCCATGTGGAAATCCCCCTCGATGCGGAGGAGGGACTCGACAAGGTACGCGACAAGGTTCATGCCATTGTGCAGCGAGCGAAACTTCCGGGGATTTCCTACATGCTGCGCGAGCCGCAGGAAGTATGGCAAGCGAAATTTGAAATTGAGGGTTATCCCTCCACGTTTGTTTTCAACAAGGCGGGTCGAATCGCCAAAAAGTTCCTCGACAGCGAGGCGGCGGAGGCAGAATTGCCGACGTTACTGTCCAAACTTGTCCAAGAACCATAATTACGGGGAAAAGCAGATGTTGAGCATGGATCGCGAGATTTTGGGCGCAGCGTTGGGACGCCTTTCAAGTGGCTTGTACATCGTGACAGCAGGCACGGGTGATCAGGCTCAGGGGATGCTGGCAAGCTGGGTTCAGCAGTGTGGATTTGAGCCACCCGCATTGAGCGTGGCCATCAACCGCGACCGTGGCCTTTCGGCTTTGCTGGTTCCGGGTAGCAAATTCATGGTGCACGTGGTGCGCGATGGACAGAAGGAGCTGTTGCGCCATTTTGGCAAAGGCACAGCACCCGGCGTGGAAGGATTCGCTCCGCTCGCCGTTAAGCTTTCAGAAGACTTGCCTCCCATTCTTGAAGACGCCCACGGGCATTTACTGTGCGAAGTAACCGGTCGGTTTAATGTGGGCGATCACGATCTGGTGATTGGAACCGCACTGGCGGGCCATGCAGAGGCGGAAGGTGCCCCATGGACACACGTTCGCCGTAATGGATTCCGGTACTAACATCCCACGTAAGCACCTACCATGGTATGCTTGGTGCTGTTGCGTTTTTTCTTCACGGAAGTGTCGCGCCATGACCACCACTGCCCCTGCCAATACCCAGCAACTGATTGAACAGTTGCTCGCCATTGTTGGTCAGGACGGGATGATCAGTTCGCAAGCCGAACTGCTGGTTTACGAATGCGACGCCTACACCTTGGAAAAGAACAAACCTGATGTGGTGGTGTTTCCAACCAGCACCGAGCATGTCGTTGAGATCGTGAAGGTATGCCAAAAACTGGGCGTACCTTTCCTGCCTCGCGGATCAGGTACCAGCTTGGCGGGTGGTTGCCTGCCTGTGGGTGGCGGCGTGATCATATCGCTGGCCCGCATGAAACGCATTCACGAAGTGAATATCCGCGACCGTTATGCCTTGGTAGAAGCGGGGGTCATCAATGTATGGCTCACCAACCGGGTCAAAAATGATGGGTGGCACTATGCTCCTGACCCATCGAGCCAAGGGGCATGTACGATCGGCGGGAATGTCGCGACCAATTCGGGCGGCCCGCACACCTTGAAGTATGGCGTGACCGTCAACCACATTCTGGGTGTTGAAATTGTGCTGCCCGACGGCACAGTCCAAACCCTTGGTGGCCCGGTGGAAGATGGTCCAGGTCTCGACCTCACCGGTGTTGTGGTCGGCTCAGAAGGGACTTTTGGAGTTGTCACCAAGGCGTGGGTGCGCTTGGTGCGGAACCCGGAGTCGGTGCGCACGCTTCTGGGTGTATTCGAAACTGTGGACGATGCCACTGCCACCATTTCAGAGATCATTGGTACTGGAATTGTGCCCGCGGCTTTGGAATTGCTCGATTCCCTTATTTTGAAAGCTGTTGAAGAAGCGTTCCACTTTGGCTTCCCGCTTGATGCCGGCGCCGTTCTCATTATGGAAGTTGATGGGCTGGAAGCAGGTTTGGAGAACGAGGCGGAACGGATCGAGAAGCTTGCGTTGGCCAATGGCGCTCGCGAAGTCCGGCGCGCGCGCACCGAAGCAGACCGTCTTCTTCTGTGGAAATGCCGCAAGCAGGCGTTTGGTGCCGTGGGCCGTTTAGCCCCAAGCTACTGCACTCAAGATGGCGTGGTGCCGCGCACGGCGCTGCCAACCATGTTGCGGAGCATCAAGGCCATTGGCACAAAATACGATTTGCAGATTGCCAATGTGTTTCATGCAGGCGATGGTAACCTCCACCCCATCCTTCTGTTCGATGAACGCGATTCCGACCAGCAACGGCGTGTGATGGAAGCCAGCCACGAGATTCTGGAAGAGTGCCTACGGCTGGGTGGTAGCGTCACCGGCGAGCATGGAATTGGCGTTGAAAAGATCGACTTTATGCCCAAATTGTTCACACCAGACGACCTTGAAGCCATGGGGCGCGTTCGCCACGCATTCAATCCCACCGGTTTGTGCAGCCCGGACAAAATGTTGCCAACGGCAGGTGCCTGCGCTGAACCCAGCCGGCACAAACACATTAAACCCGGCCGCCGTGCCGCTTTATAAACCATAACCGAGGACCTGCCCGCGCCATGCCCGACACGATCGACCTCGATGGACTCTCCATCGATTCCATTACACCCGCAACTCCGGACGCCTTGAGTGAGATAGTCCGGGTTGCGCACACGACTAGTAAACCACTTTATTGGGTGGGTGGTGGCACATCGCTCGACGCCGGGTTGCCTCCCAGAAAAGCTGGCACCGCGGTTCGCACCACCCTGCTCGACAAGGTTATCGATTACCCCGCGCGGGACATGACCATCACCGTGCAATCCGGTATTCGTATCAGCACTCTTCAAGAGATTCTGGCCAAGGAAAAGCAGACTCTTCCGCTAGATATTCCCTGGCCAGACAAGGCCACTTTGGGCGGTGTGCTGGCATGCAACACATCTGGCTCGCGCAGGCTTGCCCACGGAACACCCCGCGATTTCGTAATTGGTCTGACAGTGCTCAACGATCAGGGCAGACCGACCAAATCGGGCGGCCGGGTTGTGAAGAATGTCGCCGGGTACGACATGGCCAAGCTTCATGTGGGCGCCTTGGGAACCCTTGGGCCCATTGTGCAAGTCACACTTAAAGTTCGGCCACTGCCACCAGCGCGTGCTTGGTTAGCCATGCCGCTTCTTGGCGATGCCCTTGATACTGCCTGCGACCGGGCCCACGGCTGCCAGTCACGCCCCGTGGCCTTCGACCTTCTGGCACTTCCCGGCGGTCCGGTGGCTTGGACAGCCATGATCGGTTTCGAAGGTGAACCGGACGCGGTCGCTTGGCAAGTGTCGCGGGCCAAAACCGAATTTAGCAATCTTGTGAAGGGCAATATCATCGAGTGTCAGGCCTCGACAGTCGATGCCATGGCAACAAAACTCGCTGAACGCACCGACCCCGCTGAAGGCGTGGTTCTGGCACTGGGGTGCCTGCCTTCGCGCACTGCGGCCTTGGCGGCACGCGTTCTTGCCGACCTGCCCGGCGCCGTGGTGCATGCGCTTCCAGGATCTGGCCTGATCAAAACCGTTACGACTTCTCAGGTAGATCCAAGGCCATTACTTGCGGGCTGGCGCCAAGCCGCCGGGCCCGGTGGTTGGGCCCGCTTGGTACGTGCCCCGCGTGCTTGGAAAACCGCAGACGCCACATGGGGCGCACCCCGGCCTGAAAGCACGCTTTCAAGTGCCATCCAGCGTGAGCTAGATCCTAAAGGATTATTCAATCCGGGCCGCCTTCTGCATCAGCCCTGAAACTTCTCCAACAGACTCGACGAGACGACGCCATGACCGCCCCGACAGCCCGCCAAAGTTTGCCGCTTGCCAACGACCTTGGCAAGAACATCGACTACGAACTGTTCATGGACTGCGTGCACTGCGGCCTGTGCCTTGGCTCATGCCCCACCTACGTGGAAACAGGTAACGAAAACGACAGTCCCCGCGGGCGCATCTACCTCTGGCGCGCCATTGCCGATGGCCGCGCTCCGTTTTCGGCAGAAGCCGAAAGCCACATGAACGGGTGCCTTGAGTGCATGGCATGCGAAACATCGTGCCCGTCGGGCGTGCAATACAGGCATGTGATTCATTCTTTCAAAAATGACCAGGCGCGGACCCATGGGCCAGCGCCTATGCTTGGCTGGTTGCAGCGCACCATGCTGTTCAACCTCACGCCATCGCGCAACCTTATGGGTTGGGCGCTTCTGCCAGTGAAGCTGATGCAACGCATGGGCCTTGGCTGGGCCGTGAGGCTTTCCGGTTATTTCCTGCCCGCCTCGCTGCGGCGTATGCAGGAAATCGTGCCAACCATTGCTCCTTACCACCATTTGCCAGAGTTTTTGCCTGCTATTGGCCCGAAGCGCGCCACTGTAGGGCTTCTACTCGGTTGCGCCGCGGATGCGTTCCATCCTCAGATCAACCTCGCCACGGCCCGTGTTCTTCAGCACAACGGTTGCGATGTGTACATTCCGCGCGCTCAAGGCTGCTGTGGCGCCCTCCACAAGCACGCCGGCCTCGACAACGATGCGGCTAAACTGGCAGCCAGCAATTGCACCACGTTTGATGCATTGCCGGGCGGCATGGCTGGCCTCGACGCCATTGTCAGCAACGCGGGTGGGTGCAGTCCGGTTTTGAAAGATTACGGACACATTCTGGAAAACCACGACGCCGCCGGACCCGGCAACGTCTTCGGCAAAAAGGTCCGCGACATTCATGAGTTTTTGGCTGAACTTGGTCCAGTTAAGCCCAAGCACCGTGTAAACCTTACCGCCACGTACCACGACGCCTGTGGTCTGGCCCATGCTCAGAAGATTCGCTCAGCACCCCGGCAACTGCTGGGAATGATCGATGGGCTCACTCTGGTGCCATTGGCCGAGAACGAGCACTGCTGCGGCGCGGCAGGGGCTTATAACATTACTCAACCAGAGATGTCGGCAACCCTTGGCAAACGCAAAGCAGGTAATGTAGCCGATACCAAGGCGCAGATTGCCCTCACAGGCAATGTTGGGTGCCTGCTACAGATCGACAAACACCTGCGCGATGGCTCCCCTCGCATCTGGGTCGGCCACCCCGTGCAAATACTCGAGACTGCCTACACAGGGATCGCCCCGTTCGGACTTAAGATCGAAAAAGCTTAATCTTGGAGTCGGCAGCGATGGCGTTTCACGGCATTATTCCACCTGTCGCCACACCCTTTACCGAGTCGGGCGACCTCGACCTGCCCCGGTTGCGCTGGTTCCTTGACAGGCTCATCGACGGTGGCGTGCATGCTATTTTTGTATTGGGAACCAACAGCGAGTTTTACGCTCTGGATGAGCAAGAAAAACAGGCTGTCATAGCCACGGCGGTAGAGCATGTGGCGGGGCGGGTGCCCGTGCTGGCAGGAACCGGCGCGGAAACCACACGCGAAGCCGAACGCCTCACACGCATGGCTGAACGCGAAGGGGTTCAGGGCGTTTCGGTCATCACCCCGTATTTCATTTCGCCCAACCAAAAGGAACTAGAAGACCACTACCGCCGGGTGGCGGCAGCCACGGGACTGCCCCTGCTGCTCTATTCCAACCCGGTCACCTGTGGCGGATTGCGCATTGAAGCCGAAACAGCGGAGCGCCTTGCCTCTGTGCCCAATATTGTTGGTATCAAAGATTCCAGCGGCGATCTGACCTTGGTGGCCGATCTGCTTCGGCGTGTGCCACCCTCATTTGCCGTTCTTCAAGGTCGCGATACTCTTATATACAGCGCGCTCGATCTGGGCGCCGTGGGCGCCATTCCCGCGACGGGCAATATCGCCCCAAAACTGCTGGTGGAAATATACACGAAATTCATGGCGGGCGACCGCGCCGGTTCCCGCGATGCCCAGGCGCGCCTGCATCCGCTACGTCTGGCATTGAACCTGTGCACGCCTCCGGGTGGCGTAAAAGCCGCATTGGCTATTCTGGGCGAATCCATCGGGCCATGTCGGTCGCCCATTGCGCCGCTCGAGCCTAGCAAGCGCCCCGCCATGGAAAAAGCGCTGCGTGAAGCAGGCCTGACCCCGGCCGAATGAAGAGCTGGCCAAGGCGGATTAAACGACGCGATACAGACAGTCTGATTTTGTAGTCAAGTGCCTAGTAAGATACCTTGTATGTCAGATGCCCATCACGTTCCCCGTGTGTGGCCATAAAGATCGATATGCAACCGTGGACAGAAACGCCATCCCCGATCTAGGCACAATGTGGCCAGCCAAACCGATCGGCTGACCAATTCCTCGCGCGTTACACCCTGAGGCATCAGCAGTATACGATCCGCTGGAATTGGCGGCAATTCTGCCAGCATGCCGTCGATTTCTTCCATGTCCGACGGGGCATCCACCACGAATTTGATCTGGCATTCGTGGTGCTTTAGAAATTCGCGAATCACATCCGGCCGCCACCGCGCCGCCTCGTGCATGGCGAGGAAACGACCTCCCTCACGATCGCGTGGCGCACTGTTGGAAAGTTTTGGGCTTAGGCTTGCCAAATCACAATGAATCGGGCGGAACACCGTTGCCGCGGTCTCCACCGTGATATGCCTGCCGGCATCCGCCAAACGGGCCAGAAGTTCAGGCAGGTCCGGTGCCAGCAATGGTTCGCCCCCCGTCACCACCACGTGGCGCGTGCGGTGGCGCAGGACAGCCTCAGCCACCGCAGCCACAGACATTTCCAAGCCTTCAGGCGCCCAAGAGGTATAGGGCGTATCACAATACCAGCAGCGCAGGTTGCACCCGGAGGTGCGGACAAAAACAGAAGGAACCCCGGCAAGAATGCCTTCACCTTGAAGCGAATGGAAGATTTCGGAAATTCTCATGATTCTGCCAGAGCCGGGTCGGCTATTCCCGCCTCACGGAAGCCCTTTTGTCGTAAAAGGCAGCTATCACAGTTACCGCACGGTCTGCCAGATGCGCCGGGATCGTAACAACTGTGCGTCAGGCCGTAATCAACACCCAGTGCCAGTCCCAGCCGAATGATATCGGCCTTGCCCAAGCGCACCAGCGGTGTCTGAATGCGGTAGCGCCCCTTCCCCTCCACTGCATCGCGCGTGGCCAGGTTTGCCATGGTCTCGAACGCCGCCAAATACTCGGGCCGGCAATCTGGGTACCCGGAATAATCGAGCGCATTCATGCCGGCAAAGATATCGAAACATCCCAGCGATTCCGCGTAGGCCAAAGACAACGAGAGGAAAATGGTGTTGCGCGCCGGAACATAGGTGATGGGAATATCACCGGCCATCGACTCCAGCGAGCGGTCGTGAGGTACAGGAATATCGGCGGTCAGTGCTGAGCCACCAAATGCCCGCAAATCGAGGCACATGGTCTTGTGGTCGGCCGCCCCCAGCGCCGTGGCTACCTTGCGGGCTGCCGCAAGTTCTACCTGATGCCTCTGACCATAAGAAATAGAAAGAGCATGGCAGGCATAACCCTGCGAACGCGCCATAGCCAGCACGGTGGCCGAGTCGAGACCGCCACTCAAAAGCACCACGGCTGTTTTTTCCAACGCCGCCATCCCGGTTATCCCTTCTCCATCGCCACTGTCCGTCCTAGCTTCAGATTAGCAGGCTAAGGCAATGGAGGCCCAGCCGGCCCCGGAGATATCGATGCGCAATCTTGTCACCCCAGCGTTTGACCCCACCCCGTTGTTCGACTTGGTACGCGGAAACTACCAGACAGAACTACTGGCAGCAGCGCTGGAACTCGGCCTGTTCGATGCCCTTGCCAATGGCCCTGTTCCCGAAAGTGCCCTGCGGCAGCAATTAGGCCTAGCACCGCGCCCCTGGGCCGTGCTGGCCACGGCCATTCGCGCCATGAACCTCATGCAGGGCCTTCCCGGCCAAGTGCAGCAAGTTACCGATCTGGGCAGATTTTTGCTTCCGGGCGGAGAATACGACATTCGGGGCTACGTTGGGCTCACACAGGCCCTGCCGGGGGTCCGCGCCATGATTCAGCTGCTGAAGTCCGATACGCCGGCCAGCAACCGTCCAAACGAGGGGGCAGCTTTTATTTTCCGCGAAGGCATGGACTCCGCCATGGAGTCTGGCGACAGCGCCCGACGCCTGACCATGGCCTTGGCGGGGCGCGCTTTCATCTGCGCGCCCATTCTGGCTGAAGTCCTCCCACTTAATGGCGTTCAGCACCTGCTCGACCTCGGCGGCGGCACGGGAATTTATGGCATGGCGTTGGCCCAGCAAAACCCCGCCTTGCGTGTTTCGGTCCTCGACCGCCCCGAAGTGCTAAAAATCGCCGCTGAACTCCTTACCACCCATGGACCTGCTGACCGCGTGGATCTGGTGACAGGCGACCTGTTTGGCGACTACCCGTCGTGCGACGCGGTTTTGTTATCGAACGTGCTGCACGACTGGAATGAAGAAACGTGCATGGATATTCTTACCCGCTGCCACCGCGCGTTGAAGCCAGGTGGCCGTTTGTTCATTCACGATGTCTACCTCAACGACGCCATGGATGGGCCCCTGAATGTGGCGCTGTACTCGGCAGCGCTGTTCTCGCTAACAGAAGGGCGCGCCTACAGCTCGGCCGAATACCGGGCCATGCTGGGCGCCACGGGTTTTGTGCCCACCCGCACCATCGCGCCAACGCGGGTTCATTGCGGAGCCTTGGCAGCCATGAAGGCTGGTTGAAAGTAAGGGCAACTGATTGAAATACCTAACGCCTCTATTCTTTTAACGTTTTTTAGAGCCCCCAACGTGAGTTAGGGGGTGAACAGTCGCTAGCGCACCCCCCAACTCACGTTGGGGGCTCATGATTTTATTGGAAGAAATAGTTTCGTAGGTTCCGTCACGATACAATTTCTGAAATCACATGACCGTGTACATCGGTCAACCGGCGGCGAATGCCGTTGTGGTAGTAGGTGAGCTTTTCGTGATCGATACCCAGCAGGTGCAGTGCCGTGGCATGCAGGTCGTAGGAATAAGCCGGGTTTTCAGCAGCCTTGAACCCGAAAGGATCGCTAGACCCGTATGTGGTTCCACCCTTGATACCTCCTCCAGCCAACCAAGCCGTGAAGGCCCCGGGATTGTGATCGCGCCCTTTATTGCCCCCTTGAAGGAATGGTTGCCTACCAAATTCCGTGGCGCATACCACCAGCGTATCGTCGAGCAAACCCCTCGATTTAAGATCAGTCAGAAGTGCCGCAGCACCGGTATCGAGAATGCGCCCCCAGTAACCATGGTCACGTACCAGATCCTCGTGGGAGTCCCAGTTGGGCCGGATCTTGCGCGCTGTTGTATTCTCGGCACCGCAGAAGATCTGCACAAAGCGAACGCCACGCTCGACCAGTCGTCTGGCCAACAGGCATTGCCTGCCAAAGGGACCAATATCTTCATCATCGAGCGCGAAAAGGGCTTTAGTGGCCCTTGATTCACCGTCCAAGCCCACAGCGTCGGGAGCGCTCATCTGTAGTCGGGCCGCCAGTTCGTAGCTGGCAATGCGGGCCGTCAGGCGTGAATCGTGTGGACGCGCCGAAGCATGCCGGGAATTCAAGTGCTTCAGAAAAATTCGCCCTTCAGCCTCTCCCTGAACCTGTGATGCGGGAAACAGATCAGCTATAGGCGGTTTGCCGGTAGCCGTTTCCACCACGGTTCCCTGATGCACGGCTGGCAGGAACCCGGCACTCCAGTTGACCACCCCGCCGGGCGGTAGACCACGCGCATCGGGCAACACCACAAACGCAGGTAAATTATCTGATTCGCTGCCTAACCCATAGGTGATCCATGAACCCATGCACGGAAAACCAGCAGGCACAAAGCCAGTGTTCATCATGAACATCGCCGGTCCATGCAGTGCCGACTTGTTGCGCATGGAGTGGATAAACCCCATTTCATCCACATGGCGGGCTAGATTAGGAAACAAATCACTTATGGCCTTGCCACACTGGCCATGCCGACGAAAAGGCCAAAAACTTTTGGTATACGCGCCTCCCGTACCGGCAAAGGTTTGTTTGCCCAGTTCGGGGTCGAACGGCTTGCCATGAGACCTTTCAAGCTCTGGCTTGTAGTCAAATGTATCGACATGGCTCATACCGCCTGGGCAGAAAATCTCGATAACGGCGCGAGCGCGGGGTTCATGGTGGGGCGCGCGCGGAACAAACGGGTTATTGGCAGATTCGTCAGCCGCCAAGTGGAGTTCACGGCCCAGCAGCGATGCTAGGGCCATGGAACCAATTCCACATCCACCCCGGCCCAATGCGTGACGTCGGTCAATCAACATGGCTGAACTCGCTGGTGTTGAACAGCATGCGACACAATTCAGGCAAGCCACGCGACCGTATCAGATCCGCGGCTGGACCAGATTCTTGTTGATCTGGCAGGCGGCCAAGGGCGCGAATAAACGCCCGCCGCGCCTGAAATGCGGCATCATCGTCAGATTCCATCTTAACGCGATCTGCAAAGTGACGTGCTTGCCGAAGCATGAACGGGTTGTTCAGCAGCGCCAGCGATTGCAGCGCTGTGGTTGTTTCATTCCGCGCGGGTGTCAGATTCGCGGGATTCGCGCAATCGAGCGTGGTCAGAAACGGTTGGGGAGTGGTGCGAACCACAAACCGGTAGATGCTCCTACGCCGCAAACCCGGGCTGTCGTCATCGACATGGCGGTAGATGGGAGCATAGGCCTCTGTGTAGACAAAATCGCGGAAACCGGGGCCGAACGGTGTCAGGTCGAGCTGACCGCTTGTGGCCAACACAGCGTCTCGCACGCTTTCTGCATCGAGCCGTCGTGGATTCTGCCGCCACAGTAACCGGTTGCTGGCGTCGATTGCGTTGGCAGCAGGATTTTCCACGACCGATGCGCGCTGATAGGCTTCACTGATGCAGATCAATCGATGAATTGATTTCAACGACCATTTCTGTGATAGAAGTTCACCCGCCAGCCAATCGAGCATTTCTGGATGGCTGGGTTTGCCACCACCCGCGCCAAAATCGCTTGGAGTATCGACAATACCAACACCAAAATGATGGTGCCATAGGCGGTTGACAATCACACGTCGGGTCAGCGGATTGTCCGGATGCACGATCCACCGAGCCAACGCGGCCCTGCGCTCACCGTCGGCGATGGCACCTTGGCCCGCGTAAACAGGGGCGCCTTTCAGGCAATTGATAGCGTCAGGACCCACCACGGCTCCCGGCTCTTCAGGATTGCCACGACGCAACAGATGAATTTTGTCCGGTGGCGAGGAACGAACACCGTAGACCATCGGACTTTCGTCTGTTTTTGATATTTTACCCTCGATATCCCGCAGCCTGATGGCCAACCGGAAGCGTTCTGCCGCATCGGCAGCAGAAGATCCCGGAACGACAGCCGGCGCGACACGCGGATCACCAAAATAAACCTGATCGTGCCCAATAGTGCCATCTGCCCCTTCGGTAGCCATGAGGGTCAGGTAGCGAACTCCCATGGGAATTGGCAGCTCGACAGGAGGAACTTCACTTGAAGGTCCGATGCCCATGCGGACAACCAGTGGCTGACCATCCAGCAGGACGCGCACATCGGCCTTGCCGGAACCATCTGCGGGTCGCCCGCCGTAGCCAACAGCGGCTCGAAAAACCAGCTCCTTAGTCTTCAATACCTCCCGCATGGGTTGCAGGTCAAACGTGATGGCGGCATTGGCATGCAGGCCCAGCAATGAGTGCCCACCCGAGGCATAATTAACACCTGTAATTGTAGTCGATTTTTGGTCGTTGACCGGACCATTGCGG
>Ga0255132_1000532_pt1 | contig 14898 bp, 13 predicted proteins | sample Law_Law_RepA_8d_FD_188551 | JGI IMG/M metagenome (GOLD analysis project Ga0255132, IMG submission 188551) | Freshwater microbial communities from St. Lawrence River, New York, United States - Law_Law_RepA_8d | ecosystem: Environmental > Aquatic > Freshwater > River | place: USA: New York...
CGTGATCAGGCCCAGCCCGCCATCTTCCAACCGCGAGGCACGCATGTACGTCTCGCCTTCGGGCCGCTGCCAAACACGGGTGCGCCTGCCGCTGCGGTCCACCTCGAACAGCTCCTGCCGCGTGGCGACAAAAATACGCCCGTCTTCCACGGCCTGCGCCACCAGCGGGCTGGTGACGGCGTGTTCCCAAACAATGGCCCCGGTGCGCGAGCGAATGGTTACCCGGTTGGCTTGGTTCTCGGCCAGCAACACGCGGCCACCCGACATTGGTTCGGCATCGAGCGGGAAATCGACTCGGTTGAGCACCCAGAGCGGCTTGTCGGCGGAATCGAGCATGATGACCTGACCCAGATCGAGCAGCACCACCAACGTGCGGTCGCGAAACTTTGGCGGCTCGGGAAAACTGGGGCGCTTGGCCTGAATGGCGGTATCGGCCCATTCCAGCCATGCATCGCGCGCATGGCCACGCGCCTCGGGAGTGCCCAGCCACGGTTCGCCGGGGGCATCGTCATCCGCCACACGATACAGATATTCCAGCACTCTGCCACGGAGCACATCGGAGGCCGAATCGAGTTTTTCAATAAGGCCGCGCAAGGCTGTCTGGTCGCCCGAGCGAACCTTGGTGAAGGCTGCGCGCACAGGGTCTTTTTCATCCGGTTCACCCAAGGCTTCCAGCACCATGTGCAGGGGTTCAAGGCTCTCAGGGTCGGTAATGACCGCAATGGCAGCGCGTACAGCATCGACGGCGCCGGTGACCGGCTCGCGGACCAGAGCGCGGCCGATGGCTCCCATCAGAAGTGGATCGACCCGCGCCCGCCAAGCAGCGGCACAGCGGTCGAGGCGCGCGCGGACATCGGCGTCGCGTTGTGGTTTAAGCGCAAGCGTCACAGCGGTGCGGGTGCCCGCAAGCAGGCGCTCGCCTTCCTCACGGTTGGCAAAATCTTCCGAGACCAGCAAGTCGAGGGCACGCTCCGCCGTGGCAGGTTCCACATCTGCCTGCAGTGCTTGAAGATAGGCCACGCGATCTTCAGACGAGCCCGCGAGGTTGGCTGCCGCTAAGTGCTGGTAATCGCCGGTTATCACCCAAGGGGGAATCACTTCCGCATCGGCGGGGTTAGGAAGGTCGGTACGCGCAACCCCGGTCAGCGCCAGCAATGCGCACGTTGCCATCAGCCCACCGATTGCCAGCCATCGCCGCATCTTCGCCCTCCATCACTATCAGGATAGCGTACCGGAAGCCGCTGAGGAAGAAACGGCAGGCTTGGCGCATTGGGAATGCCGCATCTTTACCGTAGCTGGCTGTGGTGGTAAAATGCGGAAGTTAAATGGTAAAATGCAAAGTCCAAGAGGCATGATCAATGGCACCCTCATTGCAATCGCTGGGTATTGACCAGTTGAGTGTGGCGGACCGGATCGACCTTGTCACAGACATCTGGCAGAGCATTGCTAGTGAATTGCCAACCCCACAGCTTTCAGAATTGCAAAAGGCCGAATTAGAGCAACGACTTGCCGACCATGCCGCCACACCAGACGATGTGATTTCTTGGGAGCAAATCAAGGCCGAGGCCCTGATTCGGACGCAGCGATGAAATTGCCTGTCTTTTTTCGCCGTTTGGCCCGCAACGAGTTTGAAGACGCGCTTGAGTGGTATGAAAAACAAAAACCTGGGCTTGGGGCAGCGTTCCGGATTGCGGTAGAACATGCGCTAGAAAAAATCGCGGAACAGCCGGCAATTAAACCCAAAGTATTCCACAATTTAAGAGAATCTTTGGTCCCAGGATTCCCATACTGTGTTTATTATTTAATAGAATCGGGCCGTTTGGTAATTGTATCGATATTCCACACCGCGAGAGATCCATCGATTTGGCAAGGCCGCACATAATTAGCCATCGCATCAGCTTTATATGCACAGCATTAATAATCCTCCTGTGATCATCTTTGCCTAAGTCTTCGGTCAATCCTTGATTTTTTAAAAATCAAGGATTGACTCATTTGTGCTACAGCTAAAAATCAGATTAAATGACTATTGGTTTTCCTCCCTGCCTCACCCTAGCGGGACCATATGCTCCCAAAGGGCGTTGAAGGCGCCGGCGTAGCGGGCCACGGCTGTGGGCGAGTGGGTGACCAGCAGGTTTTCGTGATTGAAGGTCGCGCCTCGTGTCCAGTTGTAGCTGCCTGTCGCCAGAATAGACGCGTCGAACAACGCGAATTTGTGATGCATGTGCGGTTCGCCATCGTCCGTGCGGATGGGGATGCCGGCGCGCGCGAGCATGTCGATATCAGAGCCTTGGTCGGCACGTTTCTGGTCGTCGGTGATCAGGCGGATGGAAACGCCCCGGCGGTGCGCCTCGATGATATTTCGTGTGATGCGGTCATCGGATATCGTGAATACACACAAATCGATCGTGGTGCGCGCGCCGCCCAGCAGTTCGCACAGCCTGTACAGCACCTCTTCGCCCGGAGCGAAAAGAACTTCATCGTCTGGGCGAGACGTGGCGGAAGAATAAAGTTCCATGGTTGCCCACCTGTCGCTTTGGAAATATCACGATCCTGAATGAGCCAATCGCTGGTGCATCAGCAGCGCCACCAACGTTTTACCATCGCGGATGGTGCCGTTCATGCACCATTCTAAGGCTGTGGACAAAAGCACCGGTTGGGGCAGCAGGTCTTCGCCCGGCTCGGGACGCGCCTCACCTGGTTGGATGCCCGTGGCCACATACAGGTGAATGATCTCGCTCATTACTCCGGGTGACGGCACGAACGTACCCAGTTTGGTGAGGGTACCACCGGTGTGGCCCGTTTCTTCCTCAAGCTCGCGCCGTGCCGCATCGAGCGGGTCTTCGCCCGGTTCAAGCGTGCCAGCCGGGATTTCCCAGAGGCGCTCGCCCAAGGCCGAACGGTAATTGTGAAGCAGACAGATGGTGCGGCTGTCGATGAACGGCAGAATGGCCACGGCACCGGGGTGCAGAATAATGTCGCGCACCACAGCATGGCCATTAGGGTCGGTCACGCGCTCCACAGCCACCTGGATGCGCCTGCCCACATGAACGATTTCGCGCGCCATTCGCACATCTCCGGGGAGAACAATCCACCGGAGGGAATCTTATGACACGGGCGCGGCGACGGCTTTCGCTTCGTCCTTGAACAGCGCCTTCACCTTGCGGCGCATAATGCGGTCTACCAGCCACGGAAGGAACCTGTTCACACGCAGCAGCAATCGGCCCTGCCTGGTGAGAAAGACCTCGTCTTTCCCTCGCATGGCCGCATCCCAAGTGGCCGTCGCCACCTCTTCGGAGGTCATGCCGCGCATGTGGTCGAGTTGCACCTTGGCCGATTGTTCGATCATGTTGTGGCTGAAGTTGGTCTGGGTGAGGCCGGGGGCAATCATCAGCACATCAACATTGTCCTTCGCCAATTCTGCTCTTAAGCCATCGCTGAATGTATGAACGGCGAATTTGCTGGCCGAGTATTCGCTGCGCGCCGGAAAACCCCGCTCGCCCACGATGGAACCGATATTCACAATCATAGGCGTGACACCAGCAACCAGCAGGTTCAGGCAGGCGCGCGTGGTTTCCACCAGACCAAATACATTCACTTCAAAGATCTGTCGCAGCCGTTCCGGACCGGAGTCGGCAAAGTGACCCGTGGCGCCGATGCCAGCGTTGTTCACCAGCATGTCGAGTCCGCCCAGCTCCGTTTGGCAACGGCGCACCAAACGCGCGCGGTCTTCGGCGCTGGTCACATCGCCCGCTTCGGCGATCACGCGGCCGGGCAAGCCGGCGGATTCGTTGACCAGTTGTTCAAGCAGATCGCGAGAGCGCGCTTGGGCAACGATGGTCATACCACGGCGGGCACCTTCCAGCGCCAAGGCCCGACCAATGCCTTGCGAGGCACCGGTAACTACAGCACGCAATCCCTTGAGATCCCGACGACGGCCCATGATGCACCTCCCTGAAGATGCTTTCATTATCTTCAAAGACTAGGCAAACCTGAAAGATCAGGGGACCTTGGAAGAGCACAAGACTAGCGAAAAGGTATGGAAGGCAACGGTTATGACGGCGGCATCAACCGCCTTGCCAAACCCATGCTCATGGAATCGAGTTCACCACGCACTTCTTCCAGCCGCCCCATGGCGGCGTGCGCCACTCGGCGGGCATCGCGCCGGCGGGCTGCCACCCCTTCCCGCGCTCGACGCAGCGGTTCGGTGGGGCGCGGTTGATCGGCCAGTGCTACCAGCCCGGCGACATCGAGACGCGTCAGGCGGGCACCGACCAATAATGTGAGGAACAGAAGCCCGGGCAAAAACGACGCGGCAAAGATCGCCAAGCCAATGGTGTAGAAGCCCAGACCCGGGTAGTCGGCTTGGTACCAGCCCATGCCCAATCGGTATAAAATCCACCCGCCAAAAAACAGCGGAATTCCGTTACCCACCAGCAACGCCAGCGTGCCTATCACCCCACCAACGGCATCGCGCGCCACGGTGCCTGCCGCCTGCTCAACATCAGCTTCCACCTGCGCCATGAGGTCGGCATCGAGGTCGCGGGTCCAGAGCCGTTTCATCAGGCCATCGACCTTCGCTGCCAGTTCGCCCACGGCATCGCCGGGTTCCGGAGCAGTGGCCAATTCTGTAGGTCGCTCGGCGATTTTCTCCACACCCAGATCTTCAAGATCACGGTGAATATCGCGGTCGAGCGCCGCCGCCAAACGCCTGAAATCGGGCCCCAGACTTTCCACCACGCGCCGCAGAGGCATCAAGCCGCGCAAGGCGACCAAACCGCCTCCGGCAACGGCCAATCCCAAACCGAGCAAGCCGCCCCCCGACCCGATCACTCGCCCCAGAAGCATACCTGTTGCCAATCCTTGCGCACGCGCCCGCACCCAAGCCGCCAGACCAAGCGGAAACCCCGAACGCTCGGAAAGGTGCCGCCACACGGCTTGCCTGGTTACCATCAAAAATGCCCGGCGGGCCTGAGGCGCCCGAAGCGCCTCGGCATAGGCATCTCGCAGCCGAGCATTGGCATCCGCCTCGCCACGCGCCAGAGAATCGTCAATGATAGCCAAGGCGCCGTCGAGCGAACTGCCCAGCGCGTGCGCTGTCACCTGCAAAAAAACGCCCTGCCGCGACAACATAATTTGTCGGCCATCGCGTTCGCGCAGCAACGCCGCGCGCAGGCGGGTCAGGCCCGGGTCGTCCGGGGTAATGCTCGAGACGGCAAAACGCGAGCGGTCGTCTGGTTCGAAACCCGCCTCGCGCAGGCGAATGTCCCAATCGGCCACAATGGTTTCAATGCGAGAAGCGTGTTGGTCCGCCTTGTTCAGCACGAAGAACCACCGATGCCTCGGCGCCCAACGTGATAATTCCGTTAGCATTTCGCGATTGGCGCGCCTGTCGGCGTCGGTCACGAACACCACAAGGTCGGCGCGCTCCAGTAGGGCGCGCGTGGCGGCATGGTGCTCCTTCACAATACCATCGACATCCGGTGTATCCACCAAAGCGACGCCGCGTACAGGCCCCCGAACCCGGGTTGCCTCCCAACCCGCGAGCTCGCCCAGCACAGCTTCATCGTCTGGATGAACCGCTATGAACGGGGCACTGGTATGGCAGCGCACGGCATCGGAACTGGGGCTGGCGCCAGGTTTTTCCAGCAGCGCCGAAAACAACATCGACTTTCCGGCTCCGGTTCCGCCCAATAAAACCGCAAGGACGGGCCGCGGCCTGTCGGCGCGCAGGGCGCCAAGGGCATCGTCCAGCCCCGCGCGCGCGCGTTCCACCGCCACGTTGCCCGCCACCGCATCGAGCGCGTCGCGCAGATCGCGCACCTGCCGCGCCAACGATCCGGTCCAAGACGGGGGAGCCAACTCAACCGCAGCGTGAGACATCGATCAGCTCCTCCGGGGTTCGGATCGCGCCGCGGCTTCCAGGCACTCGGCGGCTTGGTCGAGCTGGGCCAAGCGCGCTGGATCGGCGCGCCTGAGCACGGCATCAAACTGCCCGGCAACGGCTCCACAAAGATGTTTTTCAAGGTGCGCGCCCAGATCGGCGGCGCGCTGTTCGCGCCACGCCTTGTCCACCCGCTTGAGCATCTCTTCCAGATGCCACTGCCCCATCCACCGTCCCAAAAATCCCATACCGCCCGCCGCGCCTGCCACCAATCCACCGGTTCCCAAAGTGCCCGCAATGACGGCCGTGCCAAACAGGCCACCGGTGGTTCCCAGATCAATCACCAAAAGGCCCACGCCTGCAAAGCCCAAGGCATCGCAAGCCACGGGCAGGGCGCGCGCCAGAGCCGGGTTTTCCCGCACCCACCGCGTCGCTTCATGCCTGAGGGTGTTTTCCCATTCCGCTGATACCCCGGGAAGCGGTGCCGCCAGCAGTATTTCGCGGGCCCGGGCGCAACGCGACGCGTCCAGTGCCAAATCCTTCAGGTCGGCTCGCGACCTCCACACATCGAGCAGAGTCTCGGCTTCCTGAACCAAAACGCGCCGTTCCACGGCGTCGCGTGGTTCGCCGGGTGGCGCCGTGGGGCCCGCCTGGTCGGCAATCCAGCCCATGAGCTTGCCGCCCGCTCCGGCCACGGTTTCCATGCCGCCCATCAGCCATCCCACAGGGGCGCTGACAACGCGCCACCAATCGGGCAACGTGGATCGTGATTCACCAACAAGTGCTTGAAGGACCGCACCCAGCGGAAATTCGCGGCCAGCCACACGGGCCCCGGCAGCTCTGGCATCGGCAGCCAGCGTGGCGCGGCGCTTCTCGGCCGATGCACGCGCCTGCCGGGCCAAGCCGGTCAGCCTGCGCGCATCGATGGCCGCCGCATGCGCCGACTCCGCCACCCCTTCCCATGCCACTCTGCGGGCTTCGTAGCCTGCCAGCAGGTCCACCAACTGCAAACCATTTCCTGGTTGTGGAACAATATCGGAAAGCACAGGTTGCTCGGAACGCCCCCATGCATGCACCGGAGCCGCGCGCACCACATCCAATAATGTTTTCCCATCGGCACGCTTTGCGGCAAAGGGGGCGCCCACCCCATGGACATCCGCCAAACGGCGGCACAGATCGTCCCACGCGGTCCATGCTTGCGCCGCATCGCGGGTTTTGGTGAGCAGCACCACCAGTCGCGTGGCCAAGCGCGCGGCGCGCGCCAGTTCCTCCACGTTGCGGGCCACCAAGTAGCTGTCCACCTGCAAGACAAATATCAGAATTTCAGCGCGCAGCAGAATCTCCTCGGCGCGGCGCGCGTTTTCGGCTTCAACGCTGTTGTAGTCTGGGGTATCCACCAACAGCAACGAGGCTCCCCCGGGGCCCAAGGTCACCAGATCGGGTGCGGCAGCCACATGCATGCGGCCAGCGGGTTGGCCCGGGAGAACAAGGGCAGAAGGATCGATCAGTGGGCAGAGATCTGCCGTGGGGAAAACCCCTTCCAGCCGCTCCGGGCTGTTCCACTCGGGCGGCACAGCCATGGCGCAACTGCGCGACATGGGGCGCATCTGTTCCCCTGAAGGAACCGTCACACCCGAAAGCAGGCGGAAGAATGTGCTTTTCCCGGCGCCGGTAGGGCCGTACAGCGCGACTACAAGAGGCGGCTCCCCAGTTATCGCTCCCCAAGCTTTGGTACGCCGCGTGCAGGCTTCCAAACCCGTCAGCCGCTGGCCCGGCTCGAGCCATGCCGCCAAGTCGGGCAAAATCTGCTCCAACGTGGCCGTCGATTGCGCAATGTCAGCAAGCCTGTTCATGGCAACAGTATACACCATGTTCAGTCGGTTTTCGGTAAGTCTGGGAGGTTGGGCAGATTCACAAACGCCTGAGTGCCTCAAACTAGGCCTGGGCCCAATAATTCCACCAACAAGTACGGACACTCCGTGGGAAACTGCGCGTCGGGGATTCCGGTTCCGGCCGCCGCCTGCTCAACGGCATGGCCGTAGGCACGTTCAAGGTCATCCTCGGCAAACGCCCGCAATACACCACTATCTAGCAATTCCACCAGTTCCTGCCGTTGAAAGACAATTGTGGCCTTCCAGCTCCGCGATCTTTGGTCTGCTTGATAATGCCATTTCAGGACATGGGCTATTAAAATCGACAAACGGCTGTGGACTTCGCGCCTGTCTCGCCTTCCCATAGTCTCGAGGTACTCTGCAAGAGAAGGAAGGTCCAGCAAATCGTGACGGCCGACGCGAGCCAAGCGCGCCATGGCATCAAGCCACGCGGTTTCGTCCTGCTCGCGAAGCATCGACCAATCTGTCTGGTGCTGCTGCATGGATCAATCCCCTTAGATTAATCCTTGCTTGCCCATATTGGCCCGTCAAGGCGCCAGCCTCGGATTCATTCAGCATTATTCAAGCCGATAATTGAATAAACAGTTCCATTCGGGCCGACTTCATGATATAGGAATAGTAGTTTCAAGCCCGGTCCCCCCTGCCGGCGTACCGTAGCACCTGTTTTGAGCATGGAGAACCACCATGGCAGCACCCATTCGCCCCCACAGCCTGCATCGCCGTGGCTTCCTTCAGGCAGGCATGCTGGGTATGGGTGGATTGTCGTTGCCCAATCTGCTGCGCGCTGAAGCAGCGGCGGGTATCAAATCTTCCACGAAGTCGGTCATCTTTATTTACTTGGTAGGCGGACCTCCCCATCAGGATATGTTCGACCTGAAGCCCGATGCCCCCAAGGAAATTGCTGGCCCTTGGAAGCCGATTGCCACAAACGTCACCGGTATCAAGATTTGCGAAGCTTTCCCCCAGCTTGCCCGGTTGATGGACAAGATGACCATCATCCGTTCGCTGGTAGGCAACCAAAGCGACCACGACGCCCAGCAGGTGTTCCACGGTCACGATCCCAAAAAGCTCAAACCGCCAGGCGGTTGGCCGCAGTTCGGTTCCGCCATCACGCGCCTGCTCGGCCCGGCGCACCCTGCCATCCCGCCGTTTGTCAGCCTCTGTTACACCTGCACCCATGGGCCGTACAACGAGCCAGGCAGTGGCTTTTTAGGAGCCGCGCACACGCCATTCAAACCCAGCGGCCCGACCCGCGACGACATGATCCTCAAGGGGATCACTCTCAACCAACTCGCCGAACGCAAAACCTTGCTCAATGGTTTCGACAGCATCCGCCGTACCATCGATGCCAGCGGCACCATGACGGGGATGGATACTTTCAACGAACGGGCTCTTAATCTTCTCACATCCACCCGCTTTGCCGAAGCCTTGGACCTTTCCCGCGAGGAAAGCCGTGTGGTCGATCGGTACGGCACAGGCAATCCCAAAATCATGATCGATGCCAACGGCGCGCCGCGCGTGCCCCAGAGCATGCTGATGGCGCGTCGTCTGGTAGAAGCGGGTGCCCGTGTGGTCACCTTGAACTACAGCAAGTGGGACTGGCACGGCGGGACCAATGCCGAGGGCAGGGCTAACAACTCTATCTTCCTTCGCGAGCAGGAAGATTTTCCGATTTTCGACAAATGTGTCAGCGCCTTGGTAGAAGACCTGCACGTGCGCGGACTCGACCGCGATTGCGCTGTGGTGGTGATGGGTGAATTCGGCAGAACCCCGAAAATCAGTGGTCAAGTGGGCCGAGACCACTGGCCTCAAGTGAACTGCGCCCTGATGTTTGGCGGCGATATGCGGCACGGGCAGGTCATCGGCGCCACCGACCGCATTGCGGGAGAAGCGGTGGCGCGCCCGGTGACCTTTGGCGAAATTTATGCCACCCTCTACCGCCATCTGGGAATCGACACATCCACAACCACCCTGCAAGACGCCACTGGCCGGCCAAACTTCCTAGTGGAAGACAACGCGGTGCCGCTGCGGGAAATGGTTTAAACCATACGTTGATGCTTAACTCGCTCAATCTCGCAGATTGAGCGAGTTAAGCTTCTCTTACATTCCACGGCCAGCAGACAGCCAATTTCTTAGAACCGGCATGGCTAAAGCCATGGCTTCAGCCTGCGGCTCACTACTGGCATCTTCGATAGTTATATATCCTTCATAACCAAAAACAGATAAGTGAGCCAATAGCACCGGCCACGGCACGTCGCCCTCGCCCAGCGGAATATCCAGGGCCGCGCGGCTGGGCGACGAACGCCTTGCGTCGCGCGCATGCACGTGGCGAACGCGCCCGGCAAGATGCTCCAGCTCTTGGCACGGGTCGAATCCGTAGACCATCCAGTTGGCAGGATCCAGCGCCGCCCCCATCACTTCGGCAGGATATGAAGCCAAAGCCGCGACCAGAACTTCGGCCGATTCAAGTCCGGTCACCAACGCCATGGCAACGCCACACTTTTCAGCCACGGGCGCCAGATGCGCCAGCGAAGCCGACAAAGCACGGCCACCTGAAGACTCTGATTTGTCAGGTACTTGGCCAGCTTCAATGACAACGACCTTCGCGCCGATATCCACCGCCAGACCGATGGCGGCCTCCAGAAATTCCAGACGCGCTTCCATGCCTTCCGGACAAACCAAGCCGCGCTTCAGTGGCGCGCGCACCGCTGCAATTTTGAGTTGATATCCAGCAGCCACCGTTCGCAGCTCACGCCTACCTGTGGAAGAAAGCTCACGCGGTTTCAAACCATTTGATGCATCGATCTCCACGCCCTGCGCACCCAACCTGGCAGCGCGCAAGAACCCTTCTCGTGGTTCGGTGGCCAACGACAGAAGCCGGACGGCGGTTTTGAGCCGTGACATGATCATTCACTCCGTGGTTTGTTCACGCTGGCAGAAGCCAGGGTTCACCGGCACCTGTAAAATAGCTCAGGGGACGGACAAGAGACCTGTAAGCGGCGGCGGGCAGATCGACCGTGCCCCAGCGTGGACTGCGGACACGCATATGCTGCCGGTACTCTGCCACGCGCACGGCCAGAACGCGGTAATGCCGGCCTTCATGCTCCCAGGCGTCTCCCCAACCACACTCCTCAGCCAACTGCGGATCGACCAGATAGGGAAACACTAATAATCCTTCACAACCACCACCAAAACGATTCGCCCAGCGCTCTAAACCATCGACATCGTCCAGTGTGGACCAGCATTCCAAAACACGACGTGGTTTCCCGGGCGGTCCACCGGGGAAGCGCCTGCCTTTGACATCTGTCACAAACCAGCGCCCACCCTCGCCCAGAACCAGAAAATCGAGGCTCTTGACCGGTGTGCCGTCAATAACCGAACGGCGTTTTTCTTCCACGGGAACATGCGTGATGCCACGGTGCCGCAGCATGGCGGCAAAAGAGCGCTCGTAGTGATTGTGCACCAGCACGACGGTTACCCTCCCGCCAACAGTTCCACTACCCCAGAAGGGACATCGGCATCGGCCTGTTCCATTTCAAACCGATCCGCCAACCGCTTGATTTTCCAAATGCCCCGGGCGCGCTCATCCGGGCCAGCCAAAACCACCACACGAAATCCCTTTTTCTCGGCATGCTGCAACTGCTGACCGATCTTTTTGGCCTCGGGGAAAACCTCGGCTCCTACTCCCGCGGCATGCAATCGCCTCGCTAGGCCCAAGCACGTTCCCAGATGCCCGGCTTCGAACTGGGCGATCAAGACAGGTGCCACAGCACCAGCCGTACCCAGACATTTCAGTTCTTCAAGGGCGGCCAACAACCGGTCCACTCCCAATGAAGCACCCACACCCGGCAGGGCCTGCTTCGTGTACAAGCCGGCCAAGTCGTCGTAACGGCCACCGGAACAGACGCTCCCGATTCCCGGGAGGTCGCCGAGGAATGTTTCAAAGATAATACCTGTATAATAATCCAGACCGCGGGCAATGGCCAGATCGAGGCCAATCCGCTCCGGTGGCAAACCTGCCGCCAGCACGGCTTCAAACACCTCCCGCAACCGCGTGACACCGGCCATACCGCGCTCGCTACCAGCCAGTTCCACGGCCAGATCAGACAAAATAGCCAGTGGTTCGCCCTTACGGCCCGCCAAGGCCAGAACCGTGTCGGCCTGCGGACGGGTCGCCCCGGCTTTTTCCATCATTTCGGCCGCCACGGCATCGGCGCCTACCTTGGGAAGCTTGTCGATGGCGCGCAGCATGGCTGTGGCCTGATCCCCAAGCCCCATCGTCTCCAGAAGCCCGCCCAGCACCTGCCGGTGGTTGACTCGCAGCACAAACCGTTCGATTCCGGCGGCAACCATCAGGTCGTGGGCTACCAGCAAAGCCTCAGCATCGCTGGAAACCGAGGTGGTGCCAATGGTGTCGAAGTCGCACTGCCAGAATTCGCGGTAGCGGCCGTGCCCCGTGTTTTCGCCACGCCAAACAGGGCCCATCGCATACCGTTTGAACGGTATGCCCAATTTACCCACATGCATGGCGGCAAAGCGCGCGAACGGCACCGTCAGGTCGAAGCGCAGCGCCACATCGCGATTGCCATGATCTTGGAAACGGTAGACGATCTTGTCGGATTCTTCCCCGCCCTTACCCAGAAGAATTTCCGCATATTCGAGAGCCGGAGTATCAATAGGAGCAAACCCATAACGGCGGTAGACGCCGCGCGCCGCTTCGAGCAACCGCTCACGCGGGATCATCATCTCGGGGAGGTAGTCGCGAAAGCCCTTCAAGGTGCGTGGTTCAATCCGGCCCGACATATGAAATGATCCCTTTCCCGCGAGGCGTTTACCCCGCTCTGGTTATCGGCCTCGTTGGCGAGGCCTGTACTTTTCGGCATAGTGCCTCATGAACCGGTGCTCGGCGCCGGTAAGCCCTCCCTGCCCTAACCGATGCAACTTGTCTAGGAGGGAATCCATGCGGCGGTCCTCCTCAACACGGTTTGCCGCGGCTTTGCGGGTTCGCTCTTCAGCCCTGCGCGCCTTCCATCGCTGCCACCACGATGCCCGTGGAGGCAGGTCAGGGTCGTCATGATCATCATAACCGAAGGCGGAAGGAATGACCTCCATCCGCACGGCTTCCAAACGTGTTTGCAGATGAAGGAACAGCGCCAGAATGATGAAAAGGACTTCGTTGGCAGCTATTCCCGCAACAGCCACTGCCAGAATGCCAAGCATCGAGGCAAACAGCGTTCCAAGCGCGGCTTCGCGCAGTTCCATGCGCCATCCGAGCAAGCGCTCTAAAAGGCGCGCTCCGTCGAGGGGAATCACGGGCAGGAGATTAGCCAAGAACAGCCAAGCATTGACAATGTACAATCGCGCCAGAAAGGTGGAAAAACCCGGGTCGACCGACACGGAATCTCCCGAAACAGCAGACAGTAGCACTGTTCCGGCCCGCGAAAAACCAAGGGCATCCCACCCCACTAAAGACGGCGGAAAATACCCCATGATCATGAGAACAACGGAAGAAACTGCGGCAACCATCAAGCTGGTTGCCAGCCCGGCCAGAAGGGTTGAAACGCTTGGAGAATAGTCGCGGTCGCGTGTGAAATGTCCCAGATTCCAGACGGTCAGTTCCGAAGGGGATCCACCCGTGCGGATATCGATCTGGTGGGACACCAATAGCCGCAGCATGACTGAGAGGAGCAAGATGATCTGAATCAGGACAATTTCACGCCAAATGCCATCAGGTGCTCCCGACGCTGAAATAACTCTGAGAACCACACCCAAAGCCACCACCGGGTAAAGGATGTGCATGAACAGCGGCACGCCGCTGAGCGTTGCCAGTGGGATTCTCCACGAAGTCAGGTCGCGCATGGAGCAGCAACCCCCGCTGGAACTTGTTCGATCTGGATCGGACTAGACACATTGGTCATGATACAGACCCATGAAGGATGGTGGGGTTACTGCGCGGAAGGATCAGCATTGTTGGTGCCGTTCGTCAACCTGTCGATGGCCTCTCTGGCCTGCCAGACCAGTGGATTTCCCTCATAACCTGTCACCTGTGTGTAATAAGAGCGCGCACGCTTGATATCGCGCATTTCCTCATAGGCTTGCCCCAGCTTGAAGAGCGTCGCTGCGCCCGCTTTTGGGCTATCGCGAAAATCAAGCAGGCAGGCAACGGCGTCCTTGGGACGGCCGCACTCTAAATACAGCTCCCCCAGAGCCTGATTGGCCAATTGCCATGCCTCGGGCGCGTCGCCTTGAAACAGTCCGGTGGGCTTTGCAGCCCGTACCGATTCGTACCCCGCAACAGCGGCATCGCGGTCGCCTAAACGCAACCGCGCGCGCGCCAGATTCACCCGTGCGGTCAGGTTGTCGGGATCGACGCGTTCCGCCAAAACAAGGAGGTGCTCGGCCACTTCCAGCCACGTGGTGTCGGAACGTCGATCATCGAGGATTTCGCGCGCCCGGCGTATGCAGTGCGCTGGTTCCACCAGACCACGCAACGCTTCGGCAGTGGTGGAAGGACCGTCCAGCGGCAATGACCACAAATAACGTTCCCGGCGATCTAACAAGTCTTTGTCGTCGCTTTGGTAAACCAGACCACGAACCACATAGCGGAGTGCAGCTAATGGATCGCCAGCGGCTTCATAGAGCGCGGCCAACCGACGAAGTGTCTCAATACCGCTTCTTTCCGAAGCAAGCGTGGCATGCCACCAACCAATGGCATCGCTGCCCCGCCCCTCATGCTCAGCCAATTCAGCCTGATGGCGCGCGGCCCGGAAATAAAGTTCGCGATCTTCTGGTTCCAAAGACTCGGGCCCCATGGCCCTACCTGCCACTGCCGCGTCGTGAAACCGCTGCAATGACTCTTCGTTTTCCCCGTGACGCTCTAAAAGCCTAGCCAAGCCAATCAAGCGACGCACAGCACGCGAACCGCCTGCTTCCGTGGCCATCGCCATGTAGTCGGCGGCACGCTGCCACGTGGCCTCGTCTTCGGCCAAGGTGGCTGAGAGCTCATCCAGATAACCCGGATCTGCCGGAGGCAGGCCCATGTCCCGCCCGGCGCGGAATTCCGCCATGGTGAGTCCGGAATACAGTTCGCGCTTGATCGCCCAAAGCTCATCGTCGGTGGGATTA
>Ga0255132_1000536_pt1 | contig 14834 bp, 15 predicted proteins | sample Law_Law_RepA_8d_FD_188551 | JGI IMG/M metagenome (GOLD analysis project Ga0255132, IMG submission 188551) | Freshwater microbial communities from St. Lawrence River, New York, United States - Law_Law_RepA_8d | ecosystem: Environmental > Aquatic > Freshwater > River | place: USA: New York...
TCCAATGGGCACAGGCTTAAGGAAATCTGTTTCTAGGCGAGCAGTAACTGCGGGGGCACGAAGGAGCCACATCAATTTTCCAAGTGCTTCATCGAATGCAAGTGATAGGAGCCCGCCATGTGCAAGCCCTGGAGCTCCTTGATGATTTTCAGTAACAGTAAATTCAGCGGTGATATCTGCGCCTTTACCGACGTGGGCAACAAGGTGAAGTCCGAGCGGATGAAGTTCACCGCATCCGAAGCAATGTGCAAAGTGAGAAGGTATCTGTGCTCCAGTTGAAGGCGAGAGCGGATGGCGCTCTGGAATCACCGAACCCTCAGGCGGCGTAGTGGATGCAACGCGACTCATGGTGCAAGGTTACTTGATGAAGTAAGAGATAGCCTAGGGCTCATGCTCTTTAAAGAAGTGATACGTCCCCCACTATGGCTCTTAGCCTTCATCTACTTCATGTTTTTATCTTTAGTCATCGCAGTCTGGGCCGCTCTAGGCAATTTCAGCGCTCTGATCACCTTTATCGCCCTCACCATCGCACTGCTTGCCATTGCCGTGACTGGTAAGAGTGAAGTTAGAGTTATCGAAGATGAATTAGTGATTGGGAAAGCTCACATCGGAGTCAAATATTTGGGTGATGTTGAAATTCTAGATAAGAATGCCATGAGACTCGTGCGTACACGTGAGGCTGATCCGGCAGCCTTCTTAGCGATTAAGTTCTGGGTCTCAACAGGTGTGAAGATTACGCTGAAGGATCAACGTGATCCCACACCTTATTGGCTTGTTAGTTGTAAAAAAGGTAGAGAACTTAAGAGCATTCTTTACAAATAGCTTTCGCGCCTTCACCTTTTGCTAGTTGAGTAATGTGGTGAATGAGGAAACATTTAGAGCATGTGAATTCATCGGTCTGTACTGGAACTACTCGCACGGCAAGTTTTTCACCTGAGAGATCGGCTCCCGGAAGTTCAAGAGTCTCTGCAGCTTCTGCTTCATCAACATCAATCTGTCCTGATTGTGCATCTACTCGTTTTGCTTTGAGTTCTTCTAACGATTCCTCGTGAAGCTCCTCGTCGGTTTTTCTGGGTGTGTCGTAATCTGTTGCCACTGATCTCACCTCGCTTCCATCATCTATGTGCGGAGAAATAGCTCCGCTACCTGGGCGAATAGTCGCGCATTACGCGCTATCTAGCCGATACAACCGCCGGCGTGTCGGTTTTATTCCTGGGTGGAGGCGGCAATTTCTTCCGCTTTGGCAATAGCCATGGCGAGCCCTGCATCGACGTAGGCATGAATAGATGTTCCCTCAGGCAGATGTTCTTCACTCAGAATTTCGCCCTGTTCGTGGATGGCAGAAACAAGATCACCTCGGTTGTATGGGATTACCGCAGTTATTTCAACGTTCGGATGAGGAAGAGACTTCTCTATTGCACGAACGAGTCCCTCCATTCCGAATCCTGAACGAACCGAGAATGCATAACTATTTGGTTCCTTGCGCAATATTTCTAGAACGAGCGCGGAATCTGCAATATCGACCTTGTTAATCGCAATAATTTCTGGGATGTGTGCCCCGCCAATTTCACTAATGACTTCGCGTACCGCGCGAATTTGTTCAAAGGGGTCGGTATGAGATCCATCTACTACATGCACAATCAGATCAGAACCCGAGACCTCTTCCAGGGTTGATTTGAAAGCATCGATCAGCTGGTGCGGTAGATGGCGAACAAAGCCGACGGTATCGGAAAGCGTGTAGATGCGACCTTCCGCGGTTTCGCACTTTCGAACGGTGGGATCAAGGGTTGCAAATAGCGCGTTTTCAACCAACACACCTGCGCCAGTTAGTGCATTAAGAAGGGAGGATTTTCCAGCATTTGTGTAACCAGCGATGGCAACTGAAGGGATGTTATGTCGCTTACGTTCTTGTCGCTTGGTGTCGCGAGAAGTCTTCATCTCGGCAATTTCACGTCGAAGCTTTGCCATCTTGTCACGAATGCGTCTGCGATCCGTTTCAATCTTGGTTTCACCAGGTCCTCTACCGCCGATACCAGCACCCCCGGCGGCGCGTCCACCAACCTGTCGTGAAAGTGAATCTCCCCAACCTCGAAGTCGCGGCAGAAGATAGGCAATCTGGGCTAACTCAACTTGCGCCTTACCTTCTTTACTCTTGGCATGTTGAGCAAAAATATCGAGAATCAGTGCAACGCGATCTACAACCTTCACCTTGAGTTTCTCTTCTAAGGTCCGAAGCTGTGAAGGTGAAAGCTCGCCATCACACACAACAGTGTCGGCCCCTGTAGCAATAACAATTTGCCTGAGCTCAATTAACTTTCCAGAACCAATGTAGGTAGCTGGGTCCGGTTTATCCCGGCGCTGAATGAGCCCTTCCATGACCTCTGAGCCAGCAGTCTCTGCAAGTGCTTTCAATTCGGCTAAGGAGTTATCTGCCATCTCGGCAGTTCCTTCAGTCCACACACCAACGAGGACTACCCGTTCAAGTTGTAACTGGCGATACTCGGCATCAGAAATATCTTGAAGCTCTGTGGAGAAACTTTTGACACGGCGAAGTGCATTTCGATCGGAAAGTTCCTGCTGTTCATTTTCTTCATACTCAGTCTCATCAGAGTCAAAGTCGGCTGCAGCTCGCGCGCTTTCGCGAAGTAGGTCTTCGAAGAGTTTGTCGTAGCCGTCCTCTGAGGTAGTCATGAATTAAGGTAGGAAGAAATGTCGTGTTCTCCAATAAGTTCTGCTGGCCCAATCAGGGTTGCATTTGAATGGTTATCGATATCGACAATGAGGCGACCTCCGGGAGGGAAAATTGTCCATCGCGATGGCAGCGAACCGCCTGATTTCATAGATGCTGCTAACGCCACTGCGCAGGTGCCAGTTCCACATGAACGAGTTTCGCCGCTGCCACGTTCATGTACACGCATGCGTGCTTCATTGCCTGGAAGTAACTGCACAAATTCAACATTGGCACCTTCCGGATAAGAGGATGCAGGTGTCACAAGCGGTGCTACTTCTAGCGAGCCCACTTGTTCTAGATCATCGACGAAAACAACGGCGTGCGGATTTCCCACATTGATGTTGTATCCGCTCCACATGTGTCCGTTGTGAGTTACTGAAATTTCTTCCATCTCATCAGTGACATGACCCATATTTACCGAAATATCGCCATCACGTGGAACCCGCAGGTGCTTGATTCCGGCTCGGGTATCAATTGCAAAGATTCCTTCCGGCTGATGCTCATGTGTGACCAGGTACTTAGCCATCACCCGAATTCCATTGCCACACATCTCAGCAAGTGATCCATCGGCGTTGTGGTAATCCATGAACCATTGCTTGCCATTTTTTAGAATACGAATAAATCCATCGGCACCGATTCCAGTCTCACGGTTGCAGATGGCCGCAATCTGGTGCGTAGAGATCTCGCGTTGATTATCTGGATCAAAGAGAATAACAAAGTCGTTCTCGGTTCCGTGACCGTATGTGGCGGTAATTGAGTTCGGCATAACGCTATGAGTTTATCTTCTGCATGATGGTTTCAAGGCGAGGTTGATGCGGTGCTATCCACTGAATCCGTTTATCGCGGGAGAACCATGTCTCTTGTCGGCGGGCATATTGGCGGGTGGAGCGTTTGGTCTCTTCCTTTGCTTCCTCTTCAGTCATATCCCCGGCGCGCATAGCTAGCAGTGCTGAGTATCCAAGCGCGCGTTGGGCAGTTGATCCTTCTAGAATCCCATCGGCAATTAGTGCATCAACTTCTTCCACAAAACCTTGCTCCCACATCTTTTCAACTCGAAGATCAATCCGCTCTCGCAGGTGCTCACGTTCCATGACCAGACCAAATTGAAGCGCATCCGGGAATCTAGAGCTATCTTCTCGTGGCAGGTTTGCGGTAAATGGCTTACCAGTAATTTCAATTACTTCCAGAGCTCGAATAATTCTGCGGGTATTAGCCCGATCAATTGCTAGCGCTGCAGCTGGATCTAACTCTTGCAAACGCGCAAACAGTGAATCCGCACCATACTCTTCTGCTTCAGACTCCAGTCGTGTTCGCACTTCAGGATTGGTATCTGGAAAATTAAGGTCATCAAGAACTGCCTTGATATAGAGCCCGGTTCCGCCAACTAAAACCACATGTTGATTTCGGGAATGAATCTCACTTATTTGCTCTCGCGCCAGCTGTTGATACCAGGCAACGGTGGAATCCTGTTTCACACTCAGAACATCAAGCAGATGATGAGGAATGCCACGACGCTGTCCAACGCTCAGTTTTGCCGTTCCGATATCCATGCCGGTGTATAACTGCATGGAATCGGCGTTGATAATTTCGGCACCTATCTGCTCTGCAATGTCTAGCGCAATATCACTCTTACCTGTTGCAGTTGCCCCACAAATAACAATAACTTTCACGAAGTACGAACCTTTGGAATTCCTAGTGTCGTTGAAGATGGAGCCGACTTTGCGGCATGGGCATCTCCCCCACGTGTGCGCGTAACCGAGAGCGCGCTACCAATCAGATAGTGCGCAGATGCTTCGGTGACTCGCACATCAACAAAATCACCGGGACGGGCATCAGTATCGTTATCGAAGTGCACCAGCCTGAAATCCTCCGACTTGCCAGTCATGCGCGAGCGAGATTCATCTCTTCGACCTTCAACTTCAGAGACCATCACGCGATGCGTTGACCCGATAGATTCTTCATTGACTGAGAGCGATATTTTCTGTTGGTGTTCATGTAAGCGGGTATATCGCTCTCCCACAATCTCTTCCGGCACTTGGTTTGGCATGACACCGGCAGGTGTACCAGGACGAATTGAATACTTATATGTATAGGCCGCAGCAAACCGTGCCTGCGTTGTGATATCTAAAGTTCCTTGAAAATCTTCTTCACTCTCACCTGGAAAACCCACAATGATGTCAGTTGTAATCATCGCTTGCGGAATAGCTGCCCGTACCCGATCCAGAATTCCAAGATACTTATCAGTGCGATAAGAGCGGCGCATAGATTGCAAGATTGAATCTGACCCCGATTGCAAAGGCATATGCAGATGTGGCATGACGTTATCTGTCTGGGCCATGGCTTCAATGACATCATCGGTGAAATCGCGAGGATGAGGGGACATGAAACGAACTCGCTCGAGCCCTTGGATTTGACCGGCGTCTCGCAAGAGTTTGGCAAATGCCCCACGGTCGCCAAACTCGACACCATAGGCGTTGACATTCTGCCCGAGCAGAGTAATTTCAATGACGCCTTCATCTACCAGCATCTGCATCTCTTTCAACACATCTGAGGCGGCTCGATCTTTCTCTACTCCGCGAAGTGCCGGAACGATGCAGAAGGTGCAGGTGTTGTTACATCCAACAGAGATTGAGACCCACGATGTGAAAGCTGAGAATCTACGTGCCGGTAGCGTCGATGGGAAATGCTCGAGTGATTCCAGAATCTCAATCTGAGACTCTTCCTCGATACGCGCACGCTCAAGAAGAAGTGGCAAGGAGCCAACATTGTGTGTGCCAAAAACAACATCCACATAGGGCGCTTTCTTAAGGATGATCGATTGATCCTTCTGCGCCAAACATCCGCCGACAGCAATCTGCATCGCAGGATTCTTCTTCTTGATGGGAGCTAGAAAGCTGAGATTTCCATAGAGTTTATTATCGGCATTCTCGCGGACCGCACAGGTATTAAATACAACGATGTCAGCTTGTTCACCTGGAACCACTGGAATGTGTCCGGCTTCATCTAACAGGCCAGCGATTCGCTCAGAGTCGTGCACATTCATCTGACACCCGTAGGTCTCAACTAGATATGTGCGCGACATGGCACCTATCTTATTTCAGAGTCAGTTAGTGATGCGAATCGGTGCTATACCTCGAGCGATTTGACGCTCGAAGTGAACTTCGCGCTTATCGTTAAATATGGACGCTGTTTTATATGTCTCATCCATAAAGGCCTTAAGTTCATCGCGAGCCAGCAATCCATCTCCTGAGAGATCAGTTCTTTCAAATACATTCCAAGCTCGCAAGACTGGTGCAATTACATCATCGAGGTGTTGCTGCAAGTCATAGATTCCAGCCAGCGCAATCTGCACCGCTTTTCTTCCAAAGCCTGGCATGTTCGCCCCTGGCATATCAAAGTTCGTTACTACATCCGTAATGGCGCGCATTGCCGCATTAGGTTCCATATCAAGTGCGGCAGAGAGAGTATTGCGATAGAAAAGCATGTGAAGATTTTCATCCAGCGCTATTCGCTGCATCATTCCTTCCGCAATTGAATCCTCTGATATTTTTCCAGTGTTGCGGTGTGAAATACGGGTAGCCAACTCCTGGAAAGAGACGTAGGCAATTGTGTGCAGCATGTCGTTCTCATACGGTGTCTGATATCCGAGTGACATGTGAGCCATCCGAAGATCTTCGAGTTCATAAGGGTCAACACCACGAGTAGCCATCAGGTAATCGCGAATAACAATTGCATGGCGTGCTTCTTCTGCAGTCCAACGCTCAATCCAATTTCCCCATGCACCATCACGGCCCATAGAGATTGAAATTTCTGTGTGATAACTCGGCAAGTTATCTTCGGTCAGTAGATTGAGAACGAGTGAATCTTGCGCAACTGGAGTCAGACGAGAATCTTTCGCTTCCCAGGCATCTCCATTAAGTGGGCCCGCGTAATCGCGTCCTTCAGACCATGGGACATATTCATGTGGGTACCAATTCTTCTGAACTGAAATATGTCGCTCGAGTTCAACTGCAACAACAGGCTCTAGGTCGCGAATTAATCGAGACTGGATCTTTGCTGACTCTTCACTCATAGGCTAAGAGTAAGGTAGAAGTGGCATTACTTTCGAGTTAAAGATTATCTTTTGCGCGCTTTTCTGCCTGTTGGCTTCGCCACTTTGCAATTTCTGCGTGATTTCCGCTAAGGAGAATCTCTGGGACCGAGATTCCACGCCACTCTTGTGGCTTGGTAAAGTTTGGATATTCGAGGTAGCCCTCAAATTTATGTGATTCTTCCGACAAAGACTCTGGGTTACCGAGTACGCCTGGTATGAGTCGTGTAATGGCCTCAATCATGACCATCGACGCAACTTCTCCCCCACCTAGAACGTAATCTCCGATAGAGATTTCGTGAACGCGGATGTTGCGATTCTCAAATTCTTGCGTTGAATAATACTGACGCACCCGATCATCAATTCCTTCATAGCGTCCACATGCAAAGACTAAGTGCGCTGCAGTTGAGAATTCCTCGGCTATTTTCTGAGTAAAGCGACGACCGGCCGGGGTGAGGATGATCAGATTGGTGTTATCAACCATCAATGGATCAAGGGTCTTTCCCCAAATCTCTGGCAACATCACCATCCCAGCGCCTCCACCATAAGGAGTGTCATCGACGGTGTTGTGATTATCCGTACTTTGCGCCCGCAAATCATGAACTTCAATCTCGAGCAAACCTGAACTTTGAGCCTTGCCAAGTAAAGACAATTTAAGCGGTGATAAGTACTCTGGAAATATCGAAACTACATCTATTTTCATTGCGTACTTCCATCAATATCAGGTGGGATTACCGTCATTCGCTTAGCTTTAATGTCCACAACTGGAACTAGTTGACGAACAAATGGAATCAGAACTTCACCATCGGCGCCCTTTATTGCCAAGACATCTTGACCCGGCAAGTTTAAAACATCAGTTACCGTTCCAAATTCATCGCCATCGACTAGATATGCCGTGCAGCCTACAAGTTGCAGGACGTGATAGTCATCTTCATCAATTCCTGGCGCTTGGATATCAACTTCGGCATAGAGAAGTTCATTGCGGAGTGCCTCAATCGAATTTCGGTCTTCAATACCTTGGAAGCCAAGGAGAAGAATTCCGTTGTGAACGCGGGCAGAAACCACAGTTAATTCACCGTGGCTATCTGTCTCTAGGACTGCACCAATGGCAAAGCGATCTTCAGCTTCGTCGGTGCGAACTTCGATTGTCGCTTCACCTAAAATTCCGTGAGCTTTACCAATGCGGCCCACGTTTAATTTCATGGGAGTAAAAGTTAGCGAACCTCGTCGGTATCGATGAGATCAACACGAACAGTGCGTCCTGCTAGCGCGCTTACGACTGTGCGTAGCGCCTTAGCTGTACGACCATTTCGGCCAATCACCTTGCCGATATCTTCAGGATTAACTCGAACTTCGAGCGTTGTTCCTCGACGATGAGTCTTTTCCTTCACATTGACATCGTCAGGGTTATCAACGATTCCCTTTACGAGATGTTCGAGTGCTTCGTCAATCATATTTATTCAGCAGGAGTTTCTGCTACAGCGGCATCTTCTGCTACAGCTTCTGGCGCAGGAGTCTCTTCGGCTACAACTTCAACCGGAGTTTCCACTACAGCTTCAGCAACAACTTCAGTTGGCGCTTCGACTACAGCTTCCGCCACTGGCTCGGCAACTACTGGGTTGGCCTTTGCAGCTAACTTATCTTGTGCCTTCTTCTTCAAAGTTGTTGCACCTTCTGCAGGTTCTGCAGCGGCAGCTTTGACGGCTGCTTCATAAGCAACGCTCTTGTGTGGCTTTGGAGCTGCAACGCGAAGTGTTCCTTCTGTTCCTGGAAGACCCTTGTGCTTCTGCCAATCTCCGGTCACCTTCAGAAGCGCCTCTACAGCCTCTGATGGTTGTGCACCAACACCGAGCCAGTACAGAGCGCGCTCTGAATTAACTTCGATCAGTGATGGCTCTTGACCTGGAACGTAGCGACCAATTTCTTCAATTGAAAGACCATTACGTGCCTTGCGTGAATCTGTAACCACGATGCGGAAATAAGGGGTGCGAATTTTTCCCATGCGCATTAAACGAATTTTTGTAGACAAAGAACTTGTGCTCCTAAAAAGTGTGTCATACCAAGTTGCTACAGCGGGGTGCGTAGCCAAATGGTCCAACTGTGGATTGGATTGTTACCGGGGTAGAGGGCCCTGTAACAGGTGGCTAATCTTGCCAGTTGCGCTCAAATTTAAGAAATCGTCCCATTTTCCAGCGCACGCTTAGCAGGATTTCCCGACTTGGACTTCTTCTTAGCCGGTGGCGCTGGCTTCCGAGGCGCCGGAGGAAGACCTGGCATTCCAGCTGGCATTCCAGGCAGAGCGCCACCATTTCTCATCTGCTTCATCATCTTCTGCGCCGCAGTGAACTTATCTACCAGTGCATTGACATCAGCAACTTTACGTCCAGATCCTAAAGCAATTCGAGCGCGACGTGATCCATTAAGAACTTTCAGGTCTCGACGTTCATGCGGAGTCATCGATTGCACTATTGATTTTGTGCGCGTGATCTCTGACTCGTCAAAATTTTCAATCTGTTTCTTCATGGCTCCTGAACCTGGAAGCATTCCAAGTAACTTGCCCATCGAGCCCATCTTCGACATTGCCTCTAGCTGTTCTAAGAAATCATCCAGGGTGAAATCTTCTCCAGATAAGAATTTATCTTCTAGCTTCTTAGCCGAATCGCCATCGAAGGCTTTCTTCGCTTGTTCTGCCAGAGTGGCAACATCTCCCATGCCAAGAATGCGAGAGGCCATACGTTCGGGATAGAAGATATCGAAATCACTAATCTTTTCACCAGTTGATGCAAACATGATGGGGCGCCCAGTTAGTGCGGCGATAGAGAGTGCGGCTCCACCACGTGCATCACCATCGAGTTTGGTGAGCACAACTCCATCGAAGCCAACTCCATCTTGAAAAGCTTGCGCCGTGCGCACAGCATCTTGTCCGATCATGGCATCAACAACAAAGAGGATTTCGTCGGGTGAGACTGCATCACGAATAGCAATCGCTTCATTCATCAACTCTTGATCCACACCTAGGCGTCCGGCGGTATCAACAATGACCATGCTGTGAAGTTTTGCTGTTGCAAACGCAATGGCATCTCTCGCAACACTTACAGGGTTGCCCACACCATTTCCTGGTTCAGGTGCAAATACTGGAACTCCAACAGATTTACCAACTACCTGCAACTGATTTACCGCATTCGGGCGTTGTAAATCTGATGCCACAAGAATTGGGGTTTCACCTTGATCCTTATAAAACTTTGCTAGCTTTGCAGCAAGAGTCGTTTTTCCGGCGCCTTGTAAACCAGCCAACATGATGACGGTGGGAGGTTTCTTGGCAAAGCGGATTCGACGTGCTCCCCCGCCAAGAATCTGTGTGAGCTCTTGGTTTACAACATCGAAGATTGCCTGTGCCTGATTAGTACCTGCCTGCAGAGTCGAAAGTAACTCCAATGATCTGGTCTGTACTTGTGCCGTGAAACTTTCCACCACATCTAACGCAACATCGGCTTCCAGGAGGGCTTGCCGAATTTCTGTAGTGGTGAGTTCAATATCTTTCTCGGAAATTTTGCCTCGAGCACGAAGTGCACCAAATGCACCAGCAAATTTCGATGAGAGCGAATCAAACATAGTGGGGGAACTCTACTTCAGGGCTGCTCGGATTCGAATCGCCACATCGTTGGCACGTTCGGCGCTCAGTGGGCCTCCCCCAATTTCACTCACATAAAGGGTGTCAATTGCTTCAGCGCCCAGTGTTGTGACAATGGCAGAGCGAATATCGATATTGCTTCGGGTGATTGCATCACCGATACGAAATAGCAACGCTGGTTGATCGTGGCTTCTCACCTCAATAATCGTGGCATCGGTAGCCGCATCCATAAAGGTCTCAACAACTGGTGCTGGAACCGGAATAGTTGGTAATTGGGCATATGTGTCGATGCGTTCTTGGATTCTTGATGCCAGCGAACTCTTATTCTCCAAAGCTCTGGCTAGCTCTTGGTGCAACTTCTCTTGCGTTAAGACAGGCGCATTAGGGTCTGGGATAACAATCCATTCCATTACGGCTGCTTGTGCAACAGATTTGGTTCGTGCAGATCTGACATCGAGGCGCAGAACGTTGAGAACACCGGCAACAACGGAGAGCAGCCCTGTGCTATCTGGCACAACTATCTCTATGGCGTAAACATCCCCGCGATCTTCGATGCTGACAGAGAGAACTCCAGATTCTGCGCGATCTCGCTGAGCAACTGTGAGTTCGGGCTGTTGAGCCACTGTGTTATCCGTAATTGCTAGCTCTACTCGCTTTACTAACTCTGCCACAAGTGAAGCTTTCCAATCTGTCCATGCCGCCCGCCCAGTTGCCTCGCCATCGGCAATGCTGAGGGCATGCAAGAGTTCAAGAGACTGTAAATCTGGAATTACTTCTGCAACTGAAGTGATAGTTGCAGGATCATCTAGGTCTCGACGTGTGGCTGTTGCTGAAAGAAGTAGATGATGCTTGACCAATAACTTTATCGTTGCAGTATCTTCAGACGAGAAACCGATGCGCAGAGCAAGGGGCTCAATTAATCTTTCCCCTCTTTCAGAATGGTCTTCTTCGCTTCCTTTTCCAATATCGTGAAAGAGTGCGCTGAAGAGAAGCAGGTCGGGCCGGTGAACTTTTCGAGTAAGTGAGGCAGCGTGTACAGCTGTCTCAACCATATGTCTATCAACGGTATGGCGGTGCAATACATTTCGCTGCGGTAGTGAGCGAACTGATTTCCACTCAGGAATCCAAGCAAAGAGAACTTCTTCCTGATCGAGGGCTTCAAAGACTTGCACCATGGCAGAGCCGGCACCAATGAGTGAGATGAGATTCTCGCGAGCATCACGTGGCCATGGATTTGGCAAGTGACCCACTCCATTACGAAGTGACTCTGATAGCCGTTCAAGTGAGTCCATCGACAGTGGAAGTCCTAGTTGAGCAGCGGAGGCGGCAGCACGTAAACCGATTACCGGATCAGAAGCAAAATCTGCTTTGTTATCAATGACAACTTCTTTATTTGAAACGCTGATATCGCGTGAAATTGTTGTGGTTCTCACGCGACGTAAAAAACGACCAGCGCCATCTTTGCCCTTATGTGTATAGCGATACCAAGTTGAATCCAGCAGGTAGTCAACAGCACGAGCCGCCTGCGCAACTTCACTCATGAGGGCATCGGCATCGGCATATCCCAATAGCTCTGCCACTTTATCCTGTTCTTGAAAAAGTAACTTATCTTTATCGCGCCCACTTACTGTATGGAGCGCCTCTCTCACGTTTGCAAGAAGTGATTCAGCGACACTTATTCTTTCAATCGGAATCAAAATCGTGCCACTTTTATGTATTGCGCGCAGCGCCGTGATGTCTCGTAACCCACCACGGGCTTCTTTGAGATCAGGCTCTAGCAGATATGCCAATTCACCGAAACGTTGATGGCGCTCTGTTAGCGAACGCTGTAGTTCAACGAGTCTGGCCTTGGAATTCTTACGCCATTCTTCGACCGCATCAGTTTGTACGCCCGCAACGAGATCAGCGCTTCCGCAGACAAGCCTGATATCTAATAGACCAAGAATTACCTTGAGATCATCATTGGCTGCTTCGCGAACCTCTGAGCGAGTACGAACTGAGTAGTCAATCTTTATCTTTTTATCCCAAATAGGATAAAGAATCTTGTTTACTAACTCTCCCAATTGAGCTTCGGAATGAGCTCCACTATGCAAAATGACAATATCTAAATCCGAACCCGGAGATAGTTCGCCGCGGCCGAAACCTCCGACCGCGGCGATAGCTACCTCTTCAACATTGGCGCCACTTTCTTTGAACAAAGATGTGAGAAGAAGATCTCCCTCGTTAGATCTAGCTCTTCGCTCTCTTGTTCCCATGGTCCAATCTTAGTTTCCAGTTACTTGGTTTGGACCTCTCTAGATAGCCTCAGGTCCACGCTCTCCTGTTCGAACTCGCACGACCTGTTCTACTGGAGTTGTCCAAACCTTTCCATCACCGATTGATCCTGTTGATGCAGCTTTGACAATGACATCCACGGTTGATGCCGCATCCTTGTCATCTACAAGAACTTCGAGACGGACTTTTGGAACGAGATCCACGGTGTATTCAGCGCCTCGATAGACCTCGGTATGGCCACGCTGGCGTCCGAAGCCACTAGCTTCAGAGACAGTCATGCCATTAATGCCTGCAGCTTGCAGAGCATCTTTTACTTCATCTAGCTTGAACGGTTTGAGAATTGCGGTAATCAACTTCATAGTGATGCACCTCCACGTGATGAGCTTGCTAGTTCATAGGCAGATTCAGCATGTTCCTTGAGGTCGATGCCTTCGATTTCGACTTCACGTTTAACACGGAAGCCGATAGTTTTTTCAATTGCATATCCAATAATCAGAGTTGCAATGAATGAGTATGCAAGTACTAGTCCAACGCCTAGTGCCTGCTTGCTAAGAAGTGCGGTGCCACCGCCATAGAAGATTCCATCTAGTCCGATGCTATTTACAGCGCTAGCTCCGAATAGACCGATCGCTAGTGAACCCCAAACGCCACCAACTAGGTGAACGCCTACGACATCGAGTGAATCATCGAAGCCGAACTTGTACTTCAGGCTCACTGCGAGTGAGCAGAGAATTCCGGCGATGAAACCGATTACGACTGCCGCCCATGGTGCAACGAATGCACACGCTGGTGTAATCGCGACAAGACCTGAAACCGCACCCGATGCGGCGCCCAATGATGTTGCATGACCGTTGCGAATCTTTTCAACTAGGAGCCAACCAATAACTGCTCCGGCAGTTGCGACCTGAGTATTCATCAATGCAAGTCCTGCGATTCCATTTGCAGCAAGGGAAGATCCAGCATTAAAGCCAAACCAACCAAACCACAGCAAACCTGAGCCAAGCATTACTAGTGGCAATGAGTGCGGACGCATTGATTCTTTACGCCAACCGATGCGCTTTCCAAGAACTATTGCTAGTGCCAAACCTGCGGCGCCAGCGTTGATGTGAACTGCAGTTCCACCAGCAAAGTCTTGGACTCCCTTACCGGCAAGATATCCGGTGCTAGTAATTGTGTCTCCCACTTTGTTTCCAAATGCGAAGACCCAGTGAGCCACTGGGAAGTAGACAACTGTTGACCAGATTGCGACAAAGATTGCCCATGAAGTGAACTTTGCACGATCAGCAATTGCACCTGAAATAAGTGCAGGAGTGATGATTGCAAACATTAATTGGAAAGCAGCAAAGACGAGTACCGGGATTGGATAAACGCCACCATTATTGGTGAGCTCATTTACTTGCCCACCAAGATTACTTAGTCCGATTCCGCCATACCAAGGTGAATCTGACTTATATCCAAAGGCTAATTCAAAACCATAGATAACCCAGAGAATACTGACGATTCCGATTGTCACCATCGACATCATCATCATGTTAAGAACGCTTTTTGTACGAACCATTCCGCCGTAGAAAAATGCCAATCCTGGAGTCATCAAAAGCACAAGAGCTGTACTTGCCAGCATCCATGCGGTGTCACCGCTATTTAGAACTACTTCTTCCATATCGAGTCCATTTCCGAATTCCTTCGATCAGAATTCATTAAATACGATTGAGATACTCGTCGTTGAGATGGCGCAAAGATGCCTCCGGCGCATTACAGGCGATGGATATGCAGGTTAAGGGTGTGTCACAAAAGCGCCCCAATTGTTACAAGTGGGTTACGCGAGCAAGCCTTGTAGGTACTTCTCGGCATCAAATGGAGTGAAATCCGTGGCGCCTTCCCCAGTTCCGATGAACTTGATGGGTATATCCAGGGCGCTTTCTATGGCCAGTGCCACCCCACCGCGCGCACTTCCATCGAGCTTGGTCAGTATCAGTCCAGTGACATCAACGGCTTCGCTAAATACTTTTGCCTGCGTAAGACCATTTTGGCCAGTGGTCGCATCGATAACAAGAAGAACTTCAGAGATCGGAGCAACCTTTTCTACAACTCGCTTTACCTTGCCAAGT
>Ga0255132_1000537_pt1 | contig 14830 bp, 8 predicted proteins | sample Law_Law_RepA_8d_FD_188551 | JGI IMG/M metagenome (GOLD analysis project Ga0255132, IMG submission 188551) | Freshwater microbial communities from St. Lawrence River, New York, United States - Law_Law_RepA_8d | ecosystem: Environmental > Aquatic > Freshwater > River | place: USA: New York...
TTCATGGTCTTCGAGCAGCAGGCGTTTGAAATCGTTAGCGTCCTTGAAGGCACGGCCATCGGGCATGACGCCCGATGGATCGATCATGGGGTCTGCGCCACGCCCCTGCGCAACTTTCTCAAGGGTGCGCCATTGCCCGATGGCATCGTAATTGTCCCAAGCGAGTCCCAACGGGTCGATCTTTGCATGGCAGGCGGCGCAGTTTGCGTTATTGCGGTGCGCTTCGATCTTTTGCCGGAGAGTGGCCTTGGGACTTTCCGGCGGGCTGGGTTCGATCGCACTCACATTCGCCGGTGGGGGCGGAGGAGTTTTGCCGAAAATGGCTTCACTTACCCACACGCCTCGATGCACCGGGCGATGACGCGTTCCATCTGAAGTCAGGCCGAGCACCGCGCCCATTGTCAGCAGGCCGCCACGATGATCTTCGGGTTTCAGCGACACTCGCTGGAATCCGCTAGATTTCGGCTCTGGCAGTCCGTAGAAATCGCACAGCCTAGCATTGGCTACGGTCCATTCGGCATGGATGAAGCCATCGATGGAAATGTTTTTGGCGAACATCTCGCGGAAAAACTCCACCGGTTCAGCCCGCATGCTTTCCTCCAGCCAGGCGTCGTAATTGGGGTAGAGCTTCTTATCGGGCGGGAACATGCCCACGCGGTGAAGTTGCAGCCATTGCCGTGTGAAGTCTTCAACGAAACGGTTGGCTTTGCTGTCCGCCAGCATCCGGTCCACTTCTTTTTTGAGGCCCTCGGCTTTCAGCGTGCCGCTCTTGCCAGCAGCGAGGAGACCGTTGTCGGGCATCGAACTCCAGAGGAAATACGAAAGCCTCGAGGCGAGTTCTGTATCTGAGAGCCGTTCGCGGGCTACGGTGTCTCCCTCGACAAGGTAGATGAAATGCCGGGAGGTCAGTACACCCTGCAACGCCACACGATAGGCGTCAGCAGTCTTTTCACCTGCCTTGCGTTCGGTGCGGTAGGAATTCAGATACTGCTCCAGTTCCTCTTTCTTTACCTGCCGACGCCAAGCGCCTTCTGCAAAGCGCTGCAAATGCTCCGCTACTATCTCAGCCGTTGCGTCATCCGGCGGCAGCAACCCCTTGCGCCGCGCCTTCTCCGCCTCCGATACCAGTGGCCCTTCCCATTCGATCCAATCAAGAAGCACCGTGGAAAAGATGCCGTTCCCCTTACCATCGAACATCTGCGGCGCGTTCGGATTCAGCAGCAGGGATTCACTGCTGTGCGTGAAAATGTAGCCGCCTTGGCTGCTGAGAGCATTGCGGAAGGCAGCGCCTGCCCTTCGGTCCACCACATCTGTGGCTACCACGCAGAAATCGAGCGTTGCGGGCATTTCAAGAAACACTTCGAACTCATAAACCTGCGGCTTGTCTTCTGGCGCTTGAATGTCAAACTCGATAAGTGCATCCACCGTTTCCTCACCCGTGCGCTTGCCAATGCTCAGGTGAGCCATCTGCCCGCCGGGCGGGCGTATGCCACTAGCTTGAATGCGCATTTTGTAGAGCCCACTTTGCTCTGGCCCCGTATTTCCAAACCAGTTGGAAGAAAGCGCGTTCTGGACATTTCCGGGAAAGAGCAGGTATCGCAGCGGCCGCTTGATTCCGAAGCGGTCCAGCGCGGCCTGCTGTTGCTTTCCGCCGCCATAACGTAATTCAGCAGCGGTCTTTCGGACTTTGCGAGCTTCTCCAGGTGTGACAGGAAATGCGCGATCAAGAACCAGACCCGCCGCGCGGTAATAGCGATCAACATGCGACGGTGACAGCGACAGTTGCGAGCCGATGCGCTCAAAACCGTGCCACAGCGTATCTTCGTTCAATTCGCCCGGTTTAGCAGGGTCATAGCGCACTCCAAGCAAGTCATAGACCGTATTCTGATATTCTTTCCGGCTCAGCCGATAATGCGTCACGGCTGGCCGGGCCGCCATTCGCACCGCTCTACCTTCCTTAAGCCGCGCGTCAAGATTCGTGACGAACGCCGAGATCTCCGCTTGGGTCGGCCGAGGTTCTTTCTTTGGTGGCATCGCGCCGGAATTAACCTGCTCAATGAGTTCCGCCCAGTGATGCGTGTCAGCGCCCCGTTTGAAGTCGCGTGAGAGTTGGTCGATACGCACATCCCCCTTCATTTTCTCGGGTCCATGGCATGCGACGCAGTGTTTTTTCAGGAAGCCTTCAAAAGGTTCATCCCCGTGGACTGATCCCGTAAAGGCTATGCAGGCGGTCAGGGTGAGGAAAACAGAGGAAAGAATTCGATTGAGAAACATAGCTGCCACCCGATGTTCGCAAGGAAAGCCAAACAGTAACGAACCGCATTCATAATCGACTTAAATGATACCATGCCTCAAAACAATGCTACCCGCCATCCAATTCATGCCAAAATTTCCTTTACGATGTTCCCATGCCCATCCGTGAGTCGCTAGTCTCGACCTCCAAAGGGTAGGTGATTTTTGCAGAAGGATGGGGATTGCGCGCGCGATTTTTATTCAGTTGGCGCTCCCGTTTGCCCCATAATTGTTGTGATACAAGTCCCTGCTAATGGTCTGATATTCAGGCCCATATCACAGGGTTAACGATCCGGTGATTCCACCGAACGAATTGGTCTCGACTCCAAGCCTCTGCAAGATGGTGACAAAAAGCTTCGACAGTGGAAGCTCCTCCACCTCCACTTTGCCTTGCCAACCAGCATCGGTATCGATGCCTGCGCCAGCCTGGTTGTCTTCATTTCCCTTGCCAAACTTGAGGTACCGACCGTTGTTGAACCCGAGATTCTTACCGCCAGCAGAAATGATCGGATAGTTGCGTGAGAGGTGGAAACTGCTGGAAGCGGAGCCGTGCATCGCAAAGGTGTTGTCCAGCATATTGCCTTTGCCGTTTGGTTCTTGAGTATCCTTCAATTTTTGAACAAAACGCCCGAATTCTTCAGCCTGATAACGATTATAGGTGCCAAGGTTTTTCCAGCCACCGGGTTTCTTGACTTCATGAGTCAGGTGATGAGCATCACCAAGACCAACGGCTCTTGAAAGAAGATCATGCGGCCCACCGCCATTTTCTCTTCCCAGTTGAAATGTTGCAACGCGGGTCGAATCGCTCAAGAATGCAAGATAGATCAGTTCGTACATTGTCTGAAAATAGAGTCTTGCTTCCTTGGGATCCGCATCCAAATGCAGATTGCGGGTGTCAACCTTGGGAGTCGGGGTATCGATCCATTTCTGGGCCTTTACAAGCTTCAACTCGGTATCGCGCACCGCGTGCAAATACTGATTAAGCGTCTCTTGATCCCGTTTAGAAAGCTGGCGTTCCAGTGATCGGGTATTCTCAATCAAAAGATCAAGTGCGCTCTTGCTTCTTGCCAGTCTCCCGGCGGCATCCTTGCCGCTTGTCACAAACAGCATATCAAAAATTTGTTTTGGTTTGTTAAGCGCGGGGACCGGCCTGCCTTCTCGATTGAATGATTGGGTCTGCGCGCCGCGAGGGCCGCCAACGCCTCCATTGGTCGACATAACTAATGAGGAATGTCGGGTGAACGAATCAATCGTCTCCGCGTAGGCCTGATCCAGAGAAATTGTGTTTTTATAAGGGCCATGACCGCCAATCGGGGCACCTGTCAGATACTGATCAGCATTGGAATGGCCATGAACCTTTCTCGCCACGGGATGAGACAGCCCTGAATAAATCGTGATGTCACCGCGTAAGGGCTCGAGCACATCGAGCACTTTGGTTAATTGAAAATCTTTATCTCTTCCCCGGGGAAACCAGCTCCAATCTGTCCATGCTGGGTCGTTCTTAAGCGGTAAACCAACACCGTCAGGGTGGTAGATGCTGACAAACCGTTTCGGTGTTTCATCCGTACGTGGTTTACCCACGGCAAATGTTTCAAACCAAGGCAAGGCCAGAGAGATTCCAGTACCCTGAAGGTAGGTCCTGCGACTCAACAATTCAGATTTGTTGCTCATTGTTCATTCCTAACACTTAGTTAGAGTTAAAGAGATTGCTGCTAATGATCAGGGAGATCAAGTCGCCAAGCTTGTCATCATGTTTCCTGAGTTGCGCGGTCAACCTATCAATGTCGGCGCGGTCGCCGAAAGATAGCGGTCTGCCAAGAGCATAGGCAGTCAGCTTATGCGCCATCGCCCGGGAAAATTGATCTTGTCGGTCCGTCAGCAGATATCGCTTAACCCCATCAACCCCATTCAGAGTCTGGTGATTCAGCAGTTCTGATGTCGCATCGACCGGCTTGTTCTTGATGCTGGTACGGAAGACTCCAAAGGCATCGTAGTTCTCAAATGCGATGCCCCATGGGTCGATCTTGGCATGACAGGAAATACAAGCCGCCTTGTTCCGATGATCGGCGATTCGTTCCTTCAATGTCATTTTGAGAATCTCCGGGTTCGTAAGGTCGACTTCCGGAACATTCGGGGGCGGAGGTGGTGGTGGATCGTTCAGGACGCGTTTCAACATCCAGACGCCTCGTTTGAGAGGATTAGAGTCGTGGCCATCCGAGTTCATTGCTAAAATGGCAGCACCAGTCAAAATACCTCCGCGGTTCGTTTGAGCTGTGATTGGCACTTTGCGGAAATGCGGACCGTATATCTTCGCAATCCCATAGTGTGCCGCAAGCTTTTCGTTAACCACCGCGTAATCAGAATGAATGAAGTCCATGATGCTTCGGTTTTGCTTAAGGACTTCTTCAAAGAAAGCTATTGGCTCTTCATAAATCGCATCTTTGAGTGGCTCAGGAATATGAGTGACACTGTTTAACCCATCCAAGCCCAGCCATTGCTCAACGAAGTTCTGGGAGAATCGTCTCGAACGCGGGTCGAGCAGCATTCGTTTAACTTGCCCGGAAAGCACTTCGGGTTTTCTTAATGTCCCCTGCTCTGCGAGTTTTAGCAGTTCATCATCTGGAATACTGGACCACAGAAAAATCGAGAGGCGACTGGCCAGCTCCAACTCACTAATACTTGCTGGTTTCGTCTTGTCGGTCGCAACTCTTTGGGTCAGGTAGAGGAAATCAGGCGCCGCCAATGCTGTTGCCAGCACCTCTACCATCGCATCTTCGAAAGTTGAAAATCCTGGCCGGTATTTCGCAAAAAGAACCATGAATTGATCGACCTCTTGCGAGGTAATGGGCCGACGCCAGGCATTCCGGAGGAATCGATTCAAAACCTCACGGCCATAGACTTCTTCCTTACTCTTATTGGCACTTTCGACAAAAATGTTGGTGTGGGTTTTCGGCGGCCACTGTTCGTAAAACGGTGCGCTGATTTCGATGGTGTCGATTAGAACATTCAGTCGCTCATCCCCTTTAGACGCGTTGGATATATTCTGAATGTGAAGGAACTCATCTCTTCTAGGGTATGTCGTTGCGAGCTTTCTAAACGGGTTGCGCTGGATATCGCTTAACGGGATATCGAAGTGGATAAATTGCGGATTGGTTGCAGGTGCTGTAACGGGGATATCTCGCTGGCTGATGACCTGTGAAAAGTTGGCATCATTGCTGGTATGGGCACTTAGCATCAGGCGTAAACTGGAGTATTCATTCGGGTTCATCGTCGAGCGTCCCGCCCGAATACGAACGCGCATAATGCCCTCATCGGGAAGAAAGCGATCCAGATCCAGTTTCAATTCGCTAGATGACGGAAGAACCAGAACAACTGGCGAAACAGGAGGTGTTTGTCCAGCAACAGCGTTGGCCTTGGGGGCAAACTTTACTTCGGGAAATGGCAGGCTTTCGTTTGTCTGTTGATCAAGCAGATGGTGCTGATTGCCTCTTTGGTATCTTTTATAGCCGCGGCCTTTTCCATCTCTTGCTTCATTGAGATGATGTAGGTGACAGCTTCTGGACGATCACCAACACTCACTGTCGCCCGCTTGAGCGCCTTCAAAGCGATATCACGGTAAGCTTCAAACTGCATGGAGGAAATCTGCAATAACTCTGAACTGTTCTTGAAACCATCTTCCGTCACACTTTCCGGGGGCAGTTTGGTAGCAAGGGCATAGGGTAAGCCAAGTAGATCCTGCAAGGCATAGTCATACTCGTACTTCGTCATTCTGCGGAAAGATGAATGCTCCTTGGTGTTGCGACGAATGAGTGATGCCTTGTTCAACTCCTCGCTAAGCCAATCAACCATGCCGCCACGATCCGTGTTGGCGAGCGCGTAACTAAGTTCGTCCGGAGGTGGCATTTCAGAATTGCTGAGGGCGTTATAAATCTCGCGCCACTGCTCGACATCGGGACCGGTTAGCAAATCTGGATTCAGTTGATCAATACGAAGCCTACCCTCGGACTTCTTAGGGCCATGACAGTTGATGCAACTCTTTTTCAAGATCGGCATCACCGACTTCTGAAAATAAGCAACATTTGCCTTCGGGATCGCGTTAGTGCCATCAACAGGTGCTTTAGTTTCTTTCAAGAATCTGGATTTTGCTCGCCCCTGTTCCCTGGCGGCTTCCAAAGTAATGGGAGTAATCTGCACATCCGCTGCCAGTATCGCGGCAGCGCTAACAACGATAAGCAGGATCGTGAGCTTAAGGGCATTCATGGGCGGGTTTTGCTCTTTGGCAGGTTCGGCACGCATATTGTTTGCGCTGGCGAACGAATATACTCCACAAAGTAATGCTACGGGGAATCATACTTTGCTGGAAATTGCTCAAATACTTCTTGGCAAGTTTAATTCTTCATGCTGATTCGTGCAAGAGTTTTCTGAATCGACAGGCGATTGATGGATGTTGAGGAAAACATCTGGATGAGGCATCTGGAAATGAGTGCGAGCAAACCCATGCTCGATAAGATCGATGATGAGCTGAGGGGCGTGGTGCATGATGAACAAAGCAACTACCTTCGAAACTTACTTGGAATCCCTTGAAATATCCAAGCGGCTTGCTTTGGAAAAGATCCGCAAAACAGTACACACAGCGGCTCCCGGAGCAGAGGAATGCATCTGCTATGGAATACCAAGCTTTCGGCTGAACAGGAAAATGCTGGTGGCTATTGGTGCAACAGCAAAACACTGCGCTTTTTATCCGATGAGCGGTGGCACGGTGGAAGCATTTGCCGAGAAACTATCTGGTTTTGATACCAGCAAAGGCACTATCCATTTTCAACCTGAAAAACCATTACCAGCAACTCTTGTCCGCCAAATAGTGAAGGCGCGAATGGCTGAAAACGCTGGAAACGGAACTTGATGTTTATGGGTTCCGGAGCGTCACTCCGCGTTCCTTCAATGCGGCCTCTAGTGCGCTCTTACTGGTTCGCTTGGAATCAATGCGGGCAGTGATGCGACCATCTTTGAAACTGGCTGTGGCTTGCTCCACTCCATCGATCCGCGCGACAATTTCATAGGCAGCCAGACAACAGGCTTTGCAATCGAGCCCCACGACTGGAATATCGATTTTGACGAGCTGCTCGCCGGGAGTTGTCGAGGCGGGCTTCACGCCAAAAGTATGACTCGAGTCGCTGCGCAATGTGTCATCCAAGCGTGCCACTATTTGTGCGGGTTGAAGTTTGCTGAAAACCTTGGTGTTATCCCATGTGAAAATGGCTTCTGCTCGATCAAAGTCGAGTTTTGATAATGTGATGCCAGGCCATGTGGAGACGATTTCGCGCAGTTCTTTGGCACGATCCGGCGAAAACAATCCCGTGATGCGAACAGCCATTCGAGTTTCATCCGCATGGATTTCCTGAGAGGTGAGGAATACGCATGCGCACGCCACGCAACACCATAACCAAACTCGATGGTTGCGTTGGTAAGTTTTTGTAATTCCATAGTTCATCACGAAATTCCTTCAATGCTGATTAACGTGTTTGAAACAATGGGCTTTGAACCAATTCGTGGAGCAGGGTGCGGATACCTCCTCCATTGTTGCGGGTGTTGGACACTATACCGTTGATCTGCTTTCGGTCGCTGAATGCAATGGGGCGTCCAGTACCATAAACAGCCAATTGCATGGCCAGATTACGAAGCAGTCGGTCAGGATCAGCCGCCAGATGTGTTTGCAGTTCCTTAATGTCCTTGAACGATTTGTTGTCAGGCAATATTCCAGACGGATCAACAGGGGGCCCAAGTTTGAAGTTGATGCCAATAAACGGGTCGATGCTGCCTCTCTCGGCCTTATCGCCCACGCCAATGGACCTGTAGCGTGTTCTGTACCCGCCGATGACATCAAAAGACTCGAGGGCGAAACCGGGTGGATCCATCTTGGCATGACATGCCGCGCATGATGAGTCGGAGCGATGTTTTGCCAACTGCTCGCGGATGGTACTGGTTCCACGAACATCTGGCTCGACTGCTGGGATATTGGGGGGAGGCGGTTCTGGTCGTTCTCCAAGAATGCGTTCCAGCACAAAGGCCCCGCGCGGAACAGGTGATGTCGTTGTGCCGTTAGCGGTTACTTTCATCACTGCTGCCTGGGTTAAGAATCCACCTCTGGGACAATCCTTGGGAAGAGGTACCCGACGTGGTTTGGCTCCGGTAACGCCGTGAATGCCATAATGAGTTGCCAGTTTTCCATTGACCATGACGAAATCAGATTGGACGAGATATGAAGCACCGAGATTGCGGTCGATGATTTCCTGAAAATAGGCTCTGGATTCCGCTACCATCGAATCTTGTAGGTAAGGGCTAAATTCAGGGTAAAGCTGACGATCGGGGTCGTTGGCGGCAATCTGCCGGAGCTTGAGCCATTGCCCTATAAAATCAGATACAAAACGTTGTGATCGTGGGTCTTTTAATAAGCGTTCGACCTCGGCGCGGAGGGTGGTGGGAGCGTGGAGGGTGTTTGCGTTGGCCAATTCTGTCAATCGATTATCAGGCATCGAATTCCAGAACAAATAGGAAAGGCGGCTTGCCAAAGCGTGGTCATCGAGTTTGTTGGCGGGCTCGACATGGTACAGGAAATCAGGAGAGCATAGGGCTGCTCGATAAGCCCATCTCATAGCAGACTCGAAGCAATCGCCAGCTTTTAATCGATCGGCAACTTTGTTGACATAAGCGTTCCGAACATCTAAAGGCACAGGCCTGCGGAAGGCTTTGGGAAGGAAACGCGCAAGAAGTCGATCAGCGTCAGCAAGCGGTTGGTTGCTTTGGACGGTGAAAATGCCGGGTGATGGATCGGGCCTGTTCATGCCAGCGCCAATCTGGCGAATCTGCTTTCGCTGTGGAGGCCGCGGAGTCGTTTTCCCTTGGGATATTTTGAATTCGGTCATTGGTAGGTTATCAAACAGTGTTTTGTGGCTTGTGGGCGGCCACGCGGTGTGTATTGGTCCTTCGACATCGAGCCAGTCGCAGGCGATTCCAGGGCCTGTAAAAGCCATGGCTCGCCCCTTTCGCGCATAGTTGGCAACGGGTGCCAATGAGGCTGTATTGAACCCGATAATTTCATTGGCATTTAGCCAAGTGGTGACTTCATGTTCCTGCGAGACCATGGATGGCGCATCGTAGTATCCAAGAACATAACTGGGGTGTTGGCCGCCACGGCCGTCTCCTGTGAGTTGCACAACGGAAAGCCGGGCAGCTTCAGTCCCTCTGGAAGGAAGAACTGTTCCCTTGTCCCATTGGAAACTCCATAACGAAGTGCGAACGCGATACATTCCCGGATAAATGGTGACATGTTCCATGAAATAAGGGCTGACCGATTCGTCTTCATGGCGGAACAGGCCCACGCTACTGCCATTGCTGAATGACCCCATACGCTCATGTGCACCTTGATCGAGGTGATTTTGCTCTCCTGCAGGAGGGAAATCAGGGTCTGGTTTTTTGTCTTTCAGAAGCACGCCGTCGCCATTCATGATAATATGAGCGATAAATCCTCCGCGGTTTGCCAGTGAAATCCGCCGTTTTCTGCTGATGGGCGCCACAGGTCGGGTGGCAATAGCCAGATCAAGCGTGAGGTCGGCAGCCTCCACATATTTGGCAAGATTGACGTGTGATATGTCGAGGGCATCGCTGTTGTTGTCGAAACCGTGTGCTGATCCATCGGCTGGCAGCAATCCCTGAAGCGCGATCCCTGGCATATCAAATAGGTCTCGAACTGTATTTTCGTATTCCGAGCGTGTGAGTCGCCGCGTGATAGTGCGGCCTTGTCCTTGGAAACGACGCAATTCCTCAGCCATGATTGTTTTGGCCAATGATTCAAGATAACTGGATGATTCCGCAGGATTGGGGCGACGGTTCTTGCCGGGGGGCATCTCCCCGCGTTCGACACGATCGTGAATTTTGACCCAAAGTGCAAAAGTATCGGGATCGGCAAGGTTGGACTGCAGGTTGGTCAGATCGAGGCCACCCTTTTTTGTGATGGAATCGTGGCATTCGACACAGTGTTTGGTTGGAAACGGGGGAAGCGCGCGCGCCTGGTCGCTGCTCAATAAGAACAAGATAAGCGTGAAAGCCAAGGCGCCTGAAGGCATTTTGCCAGTAGGGCGATCGATCACGTCATCTCCAGTCCGGTCATGGTGCCCTTTGCGGTTGAGAATTGATTGGTTTCGACACCCAATCGATGCAACATCGTCAGGTATAAATTGCTCAGCGGATAATTGTTTTTGGTGTCAAATGCCAAATGCTGTCCATGCCGGAATCCTCCTCCCGCAAGGAGAACTGGCAGGTTCACATTTGAATGCGAGTTCGCGCTGCCCATGCAGGTGCCATAGAGCACCATGGTTCGTTGCAGCAGCGATTGATTATCCTCGCGGGTTGCGGCAAGTGATGTCAAAAATGAATTCAGCACATTGAACTGGCTTTCTTCTTTCGAGCGAAGCTCTTTGATTACCTCAGGTCGGTTTCCATGGTGCGTGATATTATGGATAACGGTGGTATCGATGAATAAAGAAATAATTCGGCTTGAATCGGTTTCCAATGCCAGTTTGATAACATCAAACATCATTCCTGTTTTTTTGGCGAATTCGCGAGCGTCGTCGATATCCTCAGGGGGTTTGGCGGTGATCTTTGGTTTTGGCTTATACTCCCATTCTTCCGAACTGTGTAGTCTTTGCTCGAGTTCGCGCACTGAGGACAAATATTGGTCCATTCGCGCCCGATCAGACGGAGGCAGCAGTCGGTTCAGGCGCTTTGATTGCTCTCCGACAAAATCAAGCATGCTTCTGCCTTGCTTGATCGATTCAATATTGGCATCAATATCTTCTTTTTTCCCTTGCAGGAACAGTGTCTGAAAAAGTTTTCGTGGACTGCGTTCCGCGGAAATGGGTGCGCCACTGCGAGTGAAGCTCAGGGTTTGGTTTCCTTCACTGCTGATGGCCAATACCAGCGATGGATAACGTGTACGATTTCCAATCTGTTCAGCGGCCAATTGGTCAAGAGACACACCGTTGCGAAACCCCCCGCGTTCTGGGTGGGGTGTGCCGGTCAGAAAGCATTTTTCCGCTGCATGTGCCCCCGTTACGCCTGGCAAACTTACTCCTGAAAACACGGTCATTTCGTTGCGGTGGGATGCAAGCCGTTCTAAGTAGGGTGTGGCTGCATATTCTTTCCCTGGTTTATCAGGGAAGAAAAACTGGGGCAAGATTCCCATATTGGTTTCAATGGCCACCATTCGGCGTGGAATGGCGCGTGCAGCGTCCGAGGCGTTCAGTCGGGGTTGCATCGATTCGAGCATGGGCAGGGCGAGTGATACCCCGGTAGCTCGCAGAAATGTGCGTCGGTTAAGGGGCGATATTTTCATGGTTCCCTCAAAATTCGATCATGAATCGGATTATGCCAATGCGCCCTTGATGACTGTTCCATGCACATCGGTCAGACGCCGTTCGATGCCATTGTGGTATACCGATAGGCGTTCATGGTCGATGCCCAGCAAGTGCATCATGGTGGCGTGAAGATCATAAATGGTGGTGACGCCATCTACAGCCTTGTGCCCGAATTCATCGGTGGCACCATAGCTGTGGCCGCGTTTCACGCCAGCACCGCCCAAAAGAACGGTGAACCCAGCGGGATTATGATCTCGTCCACTGGCGCCCTTCTGGAACGTTGGCATGCGGCCGAATTCTGTTACTAGCACAACCAGAGTATCGTCGAGGAGGCCGGTTCTTTTCAGGTCAGCCATTAATGCTGCTGCTGGTTGGTCTAAAATGGGGGCGTGTACCGAGTACTGCTGGACAAGCGTTTTGTGTCCGTCCCAGTTTCCCACACCCTCTCCCATGGCATAGGCGCCATTGAATAACTGCACAAAGCGAGTTCCACGCTCAAGCAGACGCCTTGCCAGAATGCAGTTGCGCGCAAATCCAGCACGCACAGGGTCTGGTTGGTCGGCACCATACATACGCAACGTTTCGGCCGATTCGCGCGATAGATCAGCAACTTCGGCCGCGGCGAGCTGCATGCGCCCTGCCATTTCGTAGCTGGCCACACGGGCTTCAAGGTCGGTATCGCCCGGGTGGCGAGCGAGGTTTTTTCTTTCAAGCAGTCGAAGATAATCGCGGCTGCGTCGGTCGGTTTCAGGATTCAGCCCTACTGGTGCTCCAAAATGCGGCAAAGGCTTCGCTGCGTTGAAGGCAACTCCCTGAAAAACCGCTGGCAGGAAGGCACTATTCCAGTGATTGGAACCTACCTGCGGACCGCCGCGGGGGTCGGGGATGGCTACAAATGCTGGCAGATCGCGTGATGGACTTCCCAAGGCGTAGCTGATCCAGCAACCCATACCGGGAAAACCGTCGAGAGTGTAACCGGTACTCATCTGGTTTTCTGCAGGCCCATGAGTATTGCTTTTTGCAGTCATGCCATGAAGAAAACAGAATTCGTCCGCCATGCTGGCGAAGTTTGGAAGCAGGTCAGACACCATTTTCCCGCTTTGGCCGCGCGGACGGAATTTCCACAGCGGTTGGGTCAGGGCTCCTTGCTCGCCTTGAAAGGTCACCAGTTTGTTGCCACCCGGCAATGGTTGCCCAGTTCTCTTGAGCAGCTCTGGCTTGTAATCAAAGGTGTCGAGATGGCTCAATGCACCGGAACAGAATATCACAATGCCTCTATTGGCCCGGGCTGGAAACATCCCAGACCTTGCGGAACATGGCTCATCAGGCCGAATTAAAGGACGATAGGGAGCTTTACTGGTATCACTACGCGCCATTGATGCCAATGCGATGGCGGCAAGTCCGCCAGCCGGTTCGGAAAGGAATGTGCGTCTGTCGAGAAGAAATTGGCCGCGAGCTGTCATGCGCGTTGCTCCTAGCGGATAAAGAGCCATTCGCTGCTGTTGAGCATGGCGCGGCAAAGGGATGGAAGACCCGAATGGTTGACGAGATCCAGAGCGCCTTCTTTTTCATCGTTCTCGGGATCACGACCGTTGATGAGCTGGAAAAGGCGGTTGATGCGGGACGATGAATCTGGTGCCTCACGTTCCAGACGTTTGGCCAATAAGTCAGACTGCTGCGCCATAAATGGGCTGTTCAACAGTGCCAGCGCCTGAAGAGGAGTAATGGAGCGTGAACGCTTCGGCGCAATCTGGCCCGCATCTGGGCAGTCGAAATTTCCGAAAATATCGTCGAGCTGCATTCGGGGTTTCGATTGGTAGATCATTCTGCGCCATTCTGCGGGGCCAAAGGTCTTTTTGGGTGTGTAGACCTTGACGTAGTTGCTGTTCGGTTCGAACAGGTCGAATCCGGGGCCGAACATGGTAAGGTCGAGGTTGCCACTCACCGCCAAAATTCCGTCACGAATGGCTTCAGCTTCAAGGCGTCGAGGTTGGTACCGCCACAGCAAGCGGTTGCCCGCATCTTTGTCCATTGCTTCACGCCTGATATCGCTGGACTGTTGGTAGGTTGCTGACGTGACAATCATAGAGTGGATCGAACGCAGACTCCATTTATTAGCAATCAATTGTGAAGCTAGAAAGTCGAGAAGTTCCGGATGGGAAGGTGCCGCGCCATTGCGGCCGAAATCGCTGGAAGTTGAGACCAGACCTTCTCCAAAATGGTGTTGCCAGAGGCGATTGACAATCACCCTAGCAGTAAGAGGATTGTTGGGGCTGGCAATCCAGCGAGCCAGTGCCAGTCGGCGCTGCGGCTCGGACATGGATGTCATTTCAATGGTAGTAGAGCCCGTTAATGCCTTGATTACGCCGGCGGTCACTACTTCTTGTGGTTGAGTTGGGTCACCACGGTTGAAGCGCCGAAGTGGACCCGGGTCGGTAAACGTGCCTGCGTAGACACGGGCACCACCTGTCAAGGTTTTTTCTTCGTCGGTAATAATCTGGATTTGCTTGTTGATCTTTTCGAGCACTGCGATTTCCGCAGAAGTAAGGGGTGGACCAGCTTGTTGCACAGTAGGTTTGCGGCCACGCGGCAAGCGATCAACCGAACTGGCCACGGTCTGCCATTTTTGTGAATCTGTGGAAACTTCGATGGAGTACTGCTCGGGAACGCGGTCAGTGAATGTGCGCGCATTACCGCTTCGATCCCGGCTCCAGCGGACTTCTTTAATGGTTGCAAGGATACTTAGGTCAATCATTAGGGAGCCGGCATTGGCCTGATTGCTGATCCAACTATGGTCGTTGCCATAAACCCCATCCACCAGATGCTTCGCCTGATGGATGGCAAAGCCGGCCAAGGTACCCGAAACGGTAACGGCGGAGCCTTGTGCGATATTCTTGCCATTCACATCGAAAACTTCAAATTCGTCAATGCACGGTTCGGCACCCGAGGAGCGGGTAATGGTCATGCGGACATATCGGGCTGGTACTGCCTTAAATGATTCGGTGTTGGCCAGATGGCTTACGGCGGGGCGCGCGCGCGCTTCGAGCGAGACTAGAGACAATTCCAGAGACGTGCGTTCTCGGCGTAGAGCTTCAAGTCTGGGGCGTGCTGTATCGGTCGGTGGC
>Ga0255132_1000538_pt1 | contig 14829 bp, 13 predicted proteins | sample Law_Law_RepA_8d_FD_188551 | JGI IMG/M metagenome (GOLD analysis project Ga0255132, IMG submission 188551) | Freshwater microbial communities from St. Lawrence River, New York, United States - Law_Law_RepA_8d | ecosystem: Environmental > Aquatic > Freshwater > River | place: USA: New York...
TCCCTGGCCGGCGGCCAGGGCAGCCTACTGGGCACCCTCGTCGGCGCCCTGCTGATCGCCGTCATCAACAACGGCATGAACCTGCTCGGCATCGACCCCTTCGCCCAGAAAATCGTCCTGGGCTGCGTGATTTTGCTGGCGGTTTTGTTGGATCGGTTGCGGCACCGGTAACTACCTTGCTGGGTTAAAACCTTCCCGACTGTATCAATGACAGGCCATTGGGAATTACCAAAGCCCTGAACTTGCAGGCAATTATCCTACCATTGGGATCACTTTTCAGGGGTGGAACAATGGTTGTACAATTTAATCTGACTTCAAAGTCTGTTCAGGTGCTCAATATGAGGTTCATATCCTTCAAAACTTTGTTGTTTTGTTTCATAACCGTCATTTTTCTAGCCTCCGTGGGTCTGGTTACGGCACAAGCAGATCCTCAACAAAAAACAGGGCCCAATACGCCCGACAGACCCGTTGCCCTCACTGGCAAGCACTCTTTCAAAACCTTTTCAGAAGTAACTGATCCAAGGATTCTTACCTGCCTCCCTCTAAAAGCGAAAGAAATCTCCATCGTGAGCGAACGCGGAGGTCACTTTGCGCGCTACAAGATCGGAGAAGCCGATTTCATGAATTTCCAGGACTATCTATGGGAAGCTAGCATGGGCACATCAGCCCATAAACGTGGTTCTATGGGATCCGATGGTGAGCCAGTTACCTGGAAATATATAAGCCAGCGTTTCAAGGCCTCCGGATTGGATCTCCAGGCAAACGGATGGGAACCCCTTGAAAATGCCACCTTATATTACGGTCCATCTAAAAATAACGGGGCCATCACCGCATACTTCTACGACCGGAAGGCCGGCATCGCCTACCACAATGCGGGCTACTGGTGATGGCACTCAAAACTTTTGCTTTCATTTGGATCGGGTGATAGCGAGCACAGTTCAAGTGCCTCTGGGTCCTGTTGGCGGTTTTGCTGAATCGGTTGCGGCAGAGGTAGATTGACGGGGCACAATAACCAGAAAAAGCCCCAACATCCCCAAATCCTTGCATAAATGTTGCAATAAACGAGAGGAAAAGAAGTGATAAATGCGAAATCCACGCCTGATTCGAATGGCATTCTACGAGGCCTCAGACGGACCAAGGGTCATGCTATTTGGCCCACAAGAAGCGGATTTTGAATTCCTTCAACAGTGTTTTGATGAACTTGGCGAGGTCAGCGAAACCCGTTCCACGGATTTGGACCAATTTCCCTGGGTGCACCCGGCCGGCGGAATAAAATTGCGACTTATTTCGCTCGAATCAAACCTTGAATCACTAAAATTAATTGCCCCTCCCGGAATCCGAAAAACTGATGACTATCCCCCTGCTTTCGAATGGAGGCAAACAAGTAACGAATGGAAACATACAGCGGAATTAACCCAAGGTTTCCTGAGTTCGAATTCCCCCTGCCATCAATACTTGACCATTTACCCCATCGAAGAAGCGACTGTCGTCTTGTCCAAAGGCGAATACGCGGACGAAGTTTTGAATCCTTGATGAGCCAAAATACACCGTCCTAGCGTTCATTCTCATGGTAATTAATAATAATTAATCTTACTGCATCTTTAATATGATTATTTTATCGCCTCTAAGCACAGCCTCAAACACTTTATAGGCTCTAACCATGCAACCGTTGATCCGCAAACGATACCCAATTTTGTGCCGATTCTGGTCATTCAACGAGGCTGTCCTCAGGCAAATCCAACATCGCTACCTCCCGGAGGGGAAACAACAATCCTTGGTAAATTTGTCAGCCAAGGACCAGAATGCAGAAAACGGCTGGTCCAATATGATGACTTTGATCCTCACCGGCGTCTCTGAAATACTTTTTGAAAAGGCCAATCAACTCGCCAAATTCTGTCGGACGGATTGACAAACCAATGGTTCGATGGGCAGTTTTGGTGTGACTTTTCCCCATACAGCAGCGATCCGAAAAACCAGACCGATACGCGTCGATCAGATTTTTACATCACAGCCAACTCATTGGCCTAGACCACAGCACCCTACTCCGAATACGCCGGCTGAAATTCCCCGGGGTCTGTTCCTGTCCATCCTCATCTCCGATCCAATGAAAATCCCTTAACCCCAATTCCAAAAACCCCCTTTCCAGCCAGATTCCCTGCAACCCGGCCAGCCCAGGTCGGGTATCATGTAGGAATAGCTCCTCACCCCTCCACGCGGATTGGTCGCCATGCGCCGGCTGTTTGTCTCCCTCTGCACCGTTTGCCTGATCACCATGGCCTGCCGCGCGGGCGATCCCGCCGAGATGCTCCCCACCGGGGCCATCGCCTCGGTTCAGCTGAACAATCTGGCCGGCCTGATCGACCGGGTGGAGAAGGCAGGCCTAATCGAGGCGTTTTATTCCACCCCCCAAGGCATAGAGCTGCTCAAGCGGCCCGATTTCAAGAAGGCGCTCGCGGTAAAGGCCATCGTCGAGCAGCAGACCGGCATGCCGGTCCTCGAGCTGGCTAAGACCCTGGCGGGAGGCGAAGTGGCGCTGGGCATGTACGGAAAGCTGGCTGCACAGCCGGAATTCATCCTCGCCGCCCGGATCAAGAACCGCGACCAATGGGACCAGTTCCGCAAACGGCTGCAGCCGTTTCTCGACCTGGCGGAAGGCCAGGTGTCCCTGTCCAGTCCCGCCAAGGGGGTCACCCTGGTTTCCATCCAGAAGGTGGGCAGCATAGCTCTGGGGAACGATTGGCTGGTGGCCGGCACCCAGGCCGCCGCGGCGCAATCGGTCTGGCAGCGGCTGGCAAATGACCAAAACGGTATCGATGCCGCCAAGAACACCTTCAAGGCGCTAACCGCCGACCCCGACTACCAATCTGTCCGGAAACAGTCAGGCGACCAGCCCGTGGTCACCGCCTACTTGGCCACCAAAGCCCTGAAGGGGCCGCTGGGCAACCGGCTCATCCCTTCCAAGATGGACAACCCTCTGGCCTCGCTATGGTTTGGTGGACTGGTAGAAATGGCCGCCCGCAGCCCGGCCGTGGGCGCCAGCCTCACCGTGCGCGACAATGATTTCGACCTGCGCGTGGTCGCGCCCGGCGAACTCGGCAAGCTCGATGCCGGCCGGCGAGCGCTGTTCCCCCCCGACGGCAAACCGGGGACAATCCCATTCCCCGCAATCCCCACCCTGATCGGCGGCATTTCGTTCGACCGGGATATCGCCACCTGGTACACCAACCGCGAGCAACTACTAGAGAGCAAGGCCCTGCCCGGCTTCGACCAGTTCGAGACCGGCCTAGCCAACATCCTGCCCGGCAAGGATTTCGCCAAAGATGTGCTCAGTGTACTAGGCCGGGGCATCACGGTGGTGGCCGCCCCCCAAGACTACAGCCACCTCGATGGCACTCCCGGCGTGAAGCTGCCCGGCTTCGCCGTCATCATCGACCTCGCCAAGCCAAAGGAAGGCGCCAACCTGCTGAACCTGTTCCTGCAAACCCTGTCGGCCATCCTCAACATCGAGGCCGGCCAGCAGGGCCGCCAGCCTTGGGTGATGACCTCCGAGACCCACCAGGGGGTGCAGGTCACCTTCGCCGACTACCTCAACAAGCCCAAGGGCAAGGACCTGCCCGTGGTCAACAACTTCACCCCCGCCGCCGCCCTGGTGGGGAACAAATACCTGCTCTGCTCCTCCAAGGGCCTCTGCAAGCAACTGATCGACGCCTACACCAAGCCGGGTTCGGATGCCAGCACTCCCCAGCCGGCCAAGGCGGAAGACTGGGCGGTCTCCGGCCCGCGCCTGACCGATGCGCTGATGCTGAACCGGGGCCTGCTGGAAGCCGGCGGCATCAAGAACGGCCGCACCGAACAGCTGGCCAAGGAAGAAGTGCAGGTGCTGGAAAACGCCCTGCGCAAGGTGGAGAAGGTCCGCCTGGGCTCGCTGTCTCACCCTTGGGGCATCGAGGTGCGCCTGGAGGGCTCGTGGAAATGATTCCCACCGTCTCCGCAGGGCCACTTGCCCCGCACGATTTCGGCCCCGCCGGCTGGTCCCCCGCAGATGCTGCACATCTGTTGCGCCGCTCCCAATATGGGGCTTCAGCCCTAGAGATCAACCGCGCCCACAAGGCGGGCCCGCTGGCCACTCTGGAAAGATTGTGCGTCCCACAACCTGAAGAGCCCCAGTTCGAGCGAGAATCAGCCCTGCTGCGCCAAACAGCACTCGACACAGGCAGCACCACCAACCTGCAGGCTTGGTGGCTGCATCGCATGCTCCACTCCGCCAATCCACTTGTCGAAAAAATGACCTTCCTGTGGCACAATCTCTTCGCCACCTCCAACGACAAGGTCAAAGACGCTGCCCTCATGCTCGCGCAGAACGACCTGTTCCGCGCCCAAGCACTGGGTGATTATGCCAAGCTGCTGCACCAAATCGCCCGCGATCCAGCCATGCTCATCTGGCTGGATGGCAACGCCAACCGCCGTCGCCACCCTAACGAAAACTTCGCCCGTGAGGTCATGGAGCTGTTCAGTCTGGGTGTGGGCAATTACACCGAGAAGGACATCCAGGAGGCCGCCCGCTGCTTCACCGGCTGGCACATGCGCGACGGCGAGTTCTGGTTCAACGACATCCAGCACGACACCGGCTCAAAAACCGTCCTCGGCAGCACCGGCAAGTTCGATGGCGATGCCGTCATCGACATCTGCCTCAACCAACCCGCCTGCCCGCGCTTCATTGCCATCCGCCTGTTAAAAACCTTTGTACTCCCCGAGCCCGATTCCAAAACAATTCAGGCTGTTGCCGATTCCATCACCAAAAACAAATTCATCCTGCGCCCGGTCCTCCGCGAACTCCTTGCCAGCCGCCTTTTTTTCAGCCCCCAAACACGGGCCGCAATCATCAAAAGCCCGCTCGATTTGGTGCTTGGCACCCAGCGCGCCCTCGTTTCCGCCCCCAGGCTGGAACCCACCGCCAAATGCCTCGATGATCTCGGCCAGGCGCTCTTCATGCCACCCACAGTCAAAGGCTGGGAAGGCGGTCGCTTGTGGATCAGTTCCACTACCTACTTGCTGCGCGCCAATTTCGCCACCGAAATCAGCACGCAACCAAAGTATGGCCCGTTGATCGACCTCGATGCCCAGTCCAGGCAACACCAACTTGACACACCCGCGCAGGCGGTCGACCATTATGCCCGACTACTCTTGGCCGCCGAATTGGATGCCAAGCTAAAAACTCGCCTAGTAAGTCTGGCTTCTTCCGCTGACTCACCCGATAACCGCGACAGGGGCTTGCTGCATCTCCTCCTGGCCTTGCCCGAATACCAGTTGATGTGACATTGTCCATCCAAAGGAACCTGCAAATGGCTGGAAACAGAAGGATTTTTCTCACCCGCTGTGGCACCGCTGGCGTTGCCTCGGTCGGCGTGTCCATGCCGGGAATTTGGCGCTCGGCGGTCAACGCCGCCGGCCTGTTGGGCATGCCAAACACAAAGGGCAGGGTGCTGGTGGTGGTGGAGATGGCCGGCGGCAACGACGGCCTCAACACCGTCATCCCCTTTGCCGATGATACCTACTACAAAGCCCGCCCCGTTCTGGCCGTTCCCAAAGACCGGGTGCTGAAACTCAACAGTGCCGTGGGGCTGCACCCCAAGCTGGGCGACCTGCGCACCCTGTTCGATGACAGCCAAGTGGCGGTGATCCAGGGTGTAGGCTACCCCAAGCCCGACCGTTCGCACTTCCGCAGCATGGACATCTGGCACACCGCCCGCCCCGAAAGCGTGGACCTGCGCGACGGCTGGCTGGGCCGTGCCCTCGAGCGCGATCCAAAGGCGCTGGCCGGCGGCGTGCCAGCCCTGGCGCTGGGTTCAGAAAAACTGCCACTGGCGCTGCTCAGCGGTCGCGTTAATGTGCCCAATGTGCAGTCAATGGATGCCTACAAGCTGCTTCCCGGCCCTGGAGACCAATCCGCTCAGGCCCGCGCCAAACAGACGCTGCGCGAGGTCGTGGCGCTGAAGGCGACCGAGGCCGGCGGCGAGCTCGATTTCCTGCGCCGCACCGCCGATGTGACGCTGACCAGCGTCGACCGTCTGGGTGAGGTGGCCAAGGCCTACAAGTCAGGCGCCACCTACCCCGAGACTGGGCTGGCCCGCAAGCTGCAGGTGGTGGCCCGCCTCATCGCCGGCGACATGGGCACGCAGATCTTCTATGTCTCCTTGGGCGGGTTCGACACCCACTCACGCCAGCAGCCCGTGCATGAGCTGCTGCTGGCCGAATTGTCCGGCGCCATTGCGGCTTTCCTCAAAGATCTGAAATCACACAAGCTGGCCGACCGGGTGATGGTGGCCACCTTCAGCGAGTTCGGCCGGCGCGTGGACGAGAACGGTAGTCTGGGCACCGACCACGGTGCCGCCTCGCAAATGTTCTGCATCGGCCCGGGGGTCAAGCCCGGTGTGACGGGCGCCCACCCCAGCCTAACCGACCTCGTCGATGGCGACCTGAAACACCACACCGACTTCCGCCAAGTTTACGCCGCCCTGCTGCAAAACTGGCTCGGCTACCCCGCCGAACCGGTGCTGGGCAAGGGCTTCCAGCCGGTGGATTGCGTGAAGATGTAAGCGAAGCCTCGGCTGGGGAGAACGGTCATGTCTCCACCCAATCCGCCCCCGGCTCCCGGCGGGGGGCATCTGGCGTGGGGTACGGGGTGAAAAGACGGGCCACCAAGGCTGTCCAGCCAGTTTGGTGGTTGGCCCCACAGCCACGCCCGGTATCACCATCAAAATATTCATGAAACCAAACCAGATCCTTAAAGTGTGGATCATCCCTGAATCGCTTGTCCGTACCCATGCACGGCCGCAGCCCATCCTTGTCCCGCCGGAAAAGAGCCTTCAGCCTGTCAGCCAGCTGTGTCGCAATTTGACCCAGATTCAGGCTTACCCCGCTCCCTTTCGGGCACTCCACCTGAAAATCCGCGCCATAGTAGAGGTTGAACCGCAGCAGCGATTCCAGGAACAATTGGTTGATCGGAAACCACACCGGGCCCCGCCAGTTGCTGTTGCCGCCAAAGGCCGGCGTTTTACCCTCCCCCGCCTCATAAGCCACGGTCATTTTCTTGCCATTCAATTCAATGGTGTAGGGCTGTTCCAAATATTCCCGGCTCATCGACCGAATGCCAAAGGGCGACAAAAACTTCTTCTCGTCCAACGCATGGCCCAACAGTGCCTTGGTCCGGTGTCCCCGCAACAGCGAGAAGAGGCGCGTCTCAACCTCCTCCGCTTGCCCATCCGCATGGGTCGCCGCTTCCCGCCAGCGCGACACCAGCGATGCCAAATCCGGGCGTTGCACAAAGAACCAATTCAGCCGTTCCTCAAAAACCGGCAGCTCCCGCAAAATCTCAGAACTCAAAACCTCCACCGCAAAGAGCGGTATCAAACCCACCACAGACCGCAACTTCAAGGGGACCATCTGACCCGAAGGCATCTTCAATCGATCGTAATAAAACTTGTCTTGGTCATCCCACAACCCGTTACCGGTTTGACGGAAATCGGTCATCGCCTCCGCAATCGACAAAAAGTGCATAAAAAACCGGCTGCACGCATCCTCAAAAACCGGGTCCCGCTTGCCAAGTACCACCGCTATCCGCATCAGGTTCAGGCACAACATCGCCATCCAGGCTGTCGCGTCCGCCTGCTCCAAAACCGCCCCACCCGGCAACGGCTGGCTCCGGTCGAACACCCCCACATTGTCCAGGCCCAAAAATCCGCCTTCAAAAATGTTTTGGCCATCGGCGTCTTTGCGGTTCACCCACCATTGGAAATTCAGGCTCAGCCGCATGAACATTTTCGCCAAAAAATGGTGGTCAGCCTTACCCGTGCGCGAATGCTCAATTTCAAAGACGCGCAAGGCCGCCCATGCTTGCACGGGCGGGTTCACATCATCAAATTTCCATTCATAAGCAGGCAGTGCGCCCGAGGGATGCATCGAATAATCGTTGCACAAGTCTGTCAGTTGAACCTTGGCAAATCCAGGATCAATCTCGGCATAGGCCACAGCATGGAAAGCAAGATCCCATGCCGCAAACCACGGATATTCCCATGGGTCGGGCATGCTGGTCACCGTGTGGTGCCAATAATGCCGCCAATGGCCGTTGCGAATCGATCCTCGGTTGGCAGGCGGTGATGGCTCCGTTGGGTCGCCTTCCAGCCATTTGGCCACCGTGTAGTGGTAAACCTGTTTGCCCCATTGCAATCCTGCCCAGGCTTGCCGCTGGATCCGCCTGTCATCCTCGTCTGGCACATACCGTTGCAAATGCCCAAAAAAACTGTCCGCCTCTTGCCTTCGGGCTTCCATCGCCTGGTCAAAATCGGCCCAAGGGTTTTTTACCGGGCTATCAGCTGACACAAATCGCAGCCGCACCTCCCGGCTTCCACCCGCCGGCACTGCCAACTGGTGCCATGCCGCCATCTTGGTCCCTGCACCCTCAGGGTTCACCGCTTCCATGTCGCCATTCACCACCCGTCTGTGGAAGGCGTCCTTGAAGTAACCCCGGGCGTCTGGCTGGTTGCTATGCAACCTTGGGTTGCTTTCGTTCTCGGTAAAAAGCAAGGCATCCGGGCTGTCGAAATAAATATCCCAAGTGCCCAAATACCCTTCCTTCAAACGGGCCGAGGCCGGTCCGGTTGCCCACAGGCTTGGCTTGTTGCTGTCTTCCACCCAAGTCCAAGTGTTGGTGCAAATGGCCTGAGGTAACACATGAAGCGTGGCCGGTTCATCCCCACGGTTATGCACAATCACCTTCAGCAGATGATCAGTGGGTGACGCTTTGGCCCAAATGATCTCGCAATCAAAGTAGCGGTTGTCGTCGAACAAGCCTGTGTCAAGGATCTCAAATTCCTGTGCCGTGCGCGGTAGGCTGGCATTGGCGCGCAGCAGTCGCTCGTAAGGGAAAGCCTCTTGGGGATATTTGTAAAGCATCCGGTTGTAGCTCGAGGTGGGAGTACCATCGAGATACCAGTGCAGTTCCTTGATGTCCTCGCCGTGGTTCCCCTCATGGTTGGCCAGACCAAAAAAACGCTCCTTCAAGATTGGGTCCACCCCGTTCCAGAAAGATACAATAATTGAAAAATCTTGCTTCTCGTCGCACCAACCTCCAATGCCGTCTTCTCCCCAACGGTAGGCCCTCGATCGGGCATGGTCATGCGGAAAATAACGCCAGGCATCTCCGTCCGCAGAATAATCTTCCCGAACGGTACCCCATTGCCGTTCCGTGACATAAGTGCCCCAGCGCCGCCAAGGGGACTTGGCATCCGGAGACTCCGCAAGCCGGGTATGCTCCGGGGTCGGCAAATTCGGGAGCTGATGGTGTGCCATGGTTTTTACCGCAATGCATCTGGAAAGCTGTTTTCTCTCTCTGTTTAAGATAGGATCAGCCAGTGCTTGGAACAGGATCAGGCCCAATTTGTCATGGGGGCAGCCATGGGTTATCGGTTAATCGCGCTGACATTGACGGTTTTGCTGGGCTATTCCGCCTCCTCCCCTGCCCAATCCCGCGACCAAAAAGTCCGCCAAGACAAGCGCAAAATTGAGGCCGAAGGCCTCTGGATCTACAACGATTTCCCCAAAGCCCAAGCCCAGGCAAAATCCACCGGCAAACCTATCATGGCGGTTTTGCGGTGCCTGCCCTGCGAGGAATGTGTCAAGCTCGACGACGAGGTCATCCGCCAAGAACCCACAATCCAAAAACACCTCAACAGCTTTGTGCGACTGCGCTTGGTTAGTACCAATGGGCTCGACCTGTCGATTTTCCAGTTCGATACCGACCAATCCTTCGCCATTTTTTTCCTCGAGGCAGACGGTTCCATCCTGGGGCGCTTCGGCACTCGCAGCCACAGCACCGACTGGCGTGGCGATGTATCAGTCGAAGGCTTGGCCAAGGCCATGACTTTGGCCCTAAAAATCCATGCCAGCTACCCTGCTAACAAAGCGGACTTGGCTGGTAAAACGGGTCCAAAACCCGCCTACCCAACCCCTGAAAAGTTGCCCACCCTCTCTGGCAAATTCACCAATTCACTCGATTACGACGGAAATGTGGTTAAAAGCTGTATTCATTGTCACCAAATTGGCGATGCATTACGCGAAATCGCCCTGGTAAAAAAAGCCCCCTTCGACGACAGCTTGCTGTTTCCCTATCCACATCCCAAGGCAATCGGTTTCTCACTCGACCCCAATAATTCCGCCAGTGTGCTTGCAGTGGCCCCAAATTCCCCCGCCTCCAATGCGGGTTTCAAACCCGGCGACTGTATCACAGAAATGCAAGGCCAGCCCCTAATTTCTATCGCTGACATGCAATGGATCCTACAGAACACCCAGCCCGCCGAAACAACACTCCATGGCAAACGAATCCGGCTGGGAAATCTCGAAGATTTTTCACTCAAACTTCCTAGCGGCTGGCGTCACCAAGATGATATTTCCTGGCGTGCCAGCACCTGGGGCTTGCGCCGCGCCGCCCTTGGTGGCATTTTCTTCAAACCAGCTTCGGGTGACCAAAAAAATAACTTGGTGGTCGAACATGTGGGAGCCTATGCCCCGCACGATCTCGCTAAACGCGCCGGCTTCCAAAAAGGCGATATCCTTTTAAGCTGGGATCATGTAAAAGATTTCAAACGCGAAACCGATATCATTGCTCACATGTTGCAAATGCGCGCCGAAAGCCACAAACCAGTCCCCGTCACCATCCTGCGCGATGGTAAGGAAATGGAATTGAAGCTGACCGTCAATCCTTGATCCCTAAAGCTTGCAAAGCATGCCAAGCACTTGGCTTCCCATGGCAATACTGCATCTACAACCCTAAAGAAAGGTCTTCACCGTGCTCCACGATAATCCCCTCGGTACCGTTATCCTTGTCCGGCATGGCGAAACAGCCTGGAGCAAAAGTGGTCAGCACACCTCGGTGACTGATTTGCCGTTAACACCCGTGGGTGAAGAGGCCGCCAAAAAATTGCGCAATGTCCTTGCCCTGCAAGACTTCAGGCTGGTCCTCAGTAGCCCCCGCCAGCGGGCGACACGCACCTGCGAATTGGCAGGTTTGGCAAGCCGCATGGAAGTCTCAAACGATCTCGCCGAATGGTTCTATGGCGATTACGAGGGCCTCACCACGTCGCAAATTCGCGAAAAGGCGCCGGGCTGGACAGTCTTCACCCAGCCCTGCCCCGGTGGCGAAACCGCCGAGCAGGTGGCCACCCGACTAGACCGCGTCATCGCCCGAATTCGTCAAGCCGGCGGTACCAGTGTGGTCTTTGCCCACGGCCACTGCCTCAGGGTTTTTGCCGCCCGTTGGCTGGAACTGCCCCCCAACGAGGCCCGCCATTTTGTCTTGCAAACCGCCACACTTTCAGAGCTAGGCTATGAGCGGGAAACTCCGGTGGTGCACAGGTGGAATGCCGATGTGAGCTGAATTATTTTTCACGAACTGCAAGAAAGCATCGAACAGCCCGCCCGGCTGCGGGCCCATTCCGGTCGCTTGGCCGCAAACGATTCCTTCCCCGGCTGCTCGGTGTACGGATGACGCAGCACCTCAAGCAGCTCACGCACCAGGTTGTAGTTGCCGTGCTCCGCCTTGTCTATCGCCAGTTGCGCCAAATAGTTCCGCAGCACATACAGCGGGTTCACCCGGTTCATGCTTTCCCGCCGCATGGCGTCGGGGGTGCCATCCTCTCGCACCCGAGCTTGGTACTGTTTCAGCCACCCTGCCAGCAGCTTGCGGTGCGTCTCATCAACCAATTCCGGCTGATAAAAAGCCGGCTCAAGGGGTGCCAGCATCCCGGCATCATCAACCATGGCCGCGCCCTCGCAGCGCACCTCCGCCAAACCACGGAAAAACAGCGTCATGTCGGTTTCAACAGCGTTCAGAAGCGGCCATAGCTCCGCTACCAGCGGTTCTTCTTCCGCACCGTCTCTTGAGCTCAATCCAAGTTTGCTGGCCATCATTGCCCGTTGGCCTTGTTGAAAGACCGCCGCATATCGGTCCAATCCGGCCTCCAGCGGTTTGGCATCGCCAACCAGCGGATAAAACGCGTTACCCAATTGCAGCAGGTTCCACAAAGCGATCTGCGGCTGCGCGCCAAAACGATACCGTTTACCTTGCGCGTCGGTGGTGTTGGGGGTCCAGTCCGGGTCATAATCCTCCAGCCATCCATAGGGGCCATAGTCGATGGTCAGCCCCAAAATCGACATGTTGTCGGTGTTCATCACGCCATGCACAAATCCCACCCGCATCCAGTGCAAAATCATGGTTGCCGTTCGTTCGCAAACCTCGTTGAACATGGCCGCATAATTTTCAGCACATGGTTGCCCAAGGTGTGGATAATCATGCCGTAGCGTGTAGTCGGCCAGTTGTCGAAGGTGGTCATGCTCCTCCCTGGCCCCAAAAATCTGGAAGTTGCCAAACCGCACGAAAGAAGGCGCCACCCGGCACACCACCGCTCCCGGTTCATGCTTCGGGTTGCCATCGTAAAACATGTCACGCACCACGCTTTCGCCGGTGGCTACAAGGCTCAAAGCGCGCGTGGTGGGCACCCCCAAATGGTGCATCGCCTCGCTGCACAAAAACTCCCGCACGCTCGAACGCAGCACAGCCAACCCGTCCGCCGTGCGCGAATAGGGTGTGGGGCCTGCCCCTTTCAGTTGCAGGGTCCAATGCTCCCCACGCTGGTTTATCACCTCGCCTAAATTGATCGCCCGGCCATCTCCCAATTGGCCAGCCCAGTTGCCAAACTGGTGTCCTCCATAACACATCGCGAAAGAGTCCATACCCTCCAGCAGCCGGTTGCCGCCAAATACCTCTGCAAAAGCAACCGCGTTGTCCGCCGTTACCTCCAGATCCAAAAGCTTGGCCACCTCCCAAGCATGCGCCACCAGCTCCGGCTTGCACACAGCAGTCGGGCTCACGCGCGACCAACACGCCCCACGCACCTGCCTGCGCAAGTTGCGTGTGTCAGGGTCTCCCGGCAGCTCACGGGTGAAACGATTGGTAAAACGAAGCGAGTCAAGGCCAGGCATAGTCGCACCTGATAGGTATTTTGAAAAACGGTTTTCTAGCAAGGGGCAAACAGGTTGACAGGCCCATGGCCCTTGCCCAATCCCGGATTGGTGGCGATCGCCCGGCTGATAAATTCCTTTGCCCCCCGCACCGCGTCAACCAACGAATCGCCCAATGCCAACCTCGCCGTGATAGAGGCCGACAAAACGCAGCCCGTCCCATGCGTGTGCGGCGTGTTGATCCGCGGCGCCGGCAGATGTATCAAATGCCCATCAGTCAAAAGCAAGTCAATAGCCTGCCCTTCCAAATGGCCACCTTTCACCAGCACATGCTTCGCGCCCCCATCCACCAAAGCCCGTGCTGCGTTTTCCATATCCGACAACGAGGTGATGGTTCGCCCTGTCAATCGACCGGCCTCATGCAGGTTGGGCGTCAACAGCCAAGCGCAAGGCATAAGATGGCGGATAAACGATTCAATCGCATCAGCCGCAATCAAGGGTATTCCGTGCTTGCTCACCATCACGGGATCAACAACCAAAGGGAATCCAAAATTTTTGGCACGCGAGGCTAAAGCTTCAATTATTGCCGCGTTACCCAGAGCCCCGGTTTTGGCAGCCAAAGGAGGAATATCCACCAGAACCGCATCCAGTTGCGCCAGAACCATCTCAGGCGGCAGGCACTCCACAGCGTCCACCATCACCGTGTTCTGCACGGTCAGCAGCGTCACAACACTGGCTCCATACACCCCATGCTGGTGAAAAGCCTTCAAATCCGCCTGCAGCCCCGCCCCACCCGACGGATCCGATCCGGCAATAGTCAGCCCCACAGCCTTTCCAATAGGGTTATTAACCATGAAATCCCCAAGGAATCACCAAAATGAATAGCCTAATGACATGGTAGCGCAGCAGGTATTGCCGTGTCTCCGCAAACAATCAATTGTAGGCGGTAGGGGTGACCAACACCGTATCGGACCGGCCGGGGACCGTGGAAGGCCGGGTGTAGCTCGAGCCACCGTTGGTGCCGACATCCACCACTCCGGTTAGCCGATCAGCGCCATCGAAGTAGCTGGCGGCGTAGCTGACCCGGGCCTTCACTCCGGTAGAAGCAGTGCCCAATGCCCCGGTGCCGGTCTCATCATGGAACCGCTGCTTCGCGGTGACCAAGCTGTCATGGGTGTTGCTGTCGTAGGTGGTCTGCACCTGCTGCAGCCCTGGGTCACGATTTGGTTTTATTAAGGTTGATGATTTTTTCTTTTGAGAAAAAGAATCCGTCCGCCCATTGCCTCCATCGCGAAGAGGGTCGCCGTCACCGGTGTGCCAAACACATCGCTGAAGCCGGCCGCCACACCGGCGATCAAAAAGACTTTTTGTCTGGGCTTTGTCCCATGCGGTACCACCGTGCCAGTGCGCTGGCGATACCACCCCGCATTTGAACGGCCGTTCCTTCGCGACCAGGCGAGCCGCCGCCCAAATGGGTCAGCATGGTCCCGACATACACCAGCGGCGCCATCCGCGTCTGTATTCCGGTGGCGGCTTCATGGCTGGAATCTATCACCAGATTGCTGCCAGCCTCCGCCTCGAGCCCTAGCCAGCGGTACATCCAGGCTTCTAGGGCACCGAAAAGAGGCAGTCACCACAACAACCAGGTGTGAGTCACGCAATGGTGTGTCACCGCATCCAACGACCAGAGAAATCCCGCGCAAGCGGAACCCACTGCCCATCCCAGCGGAATCGCCCAGATCGCCCACTTCAGAAGGTAGCGGCCGAGGCGGGTCACATCGTCCAGAAAGTGGCCGTAACCAAAATCATTCAGGG
>Ga0255132_1000542_pt1 | contig 14754 bp, 14 predicted proteins | sample Law_Law_RepA_8d_FD_188551 | JGI IMG/M metagenome (GOLD analysis project Ga0255132, IMG submission 188551) | Freshwater microbial communities from St. Lawrence River, New York, United States - Law_Law_RepA_8d | ecosystem: Environmental > Aquatic > Freshwater > River | place: USA: New York...
AGTGGACCCAAGCGTCGCGCGCAAACAGTGTATGGAGATGCTGCGCTACTTCCCCGACCACCGTCAGGCGGTGGACGAGATGGCTAAAGTCACCGCTGCCTGAGCGTTGAGAGCAAGCGGCGCTCAGGCGACTTTGGGCGCGCTCTCGGGGAAAGGCCAGGGCCATTTGCGACCGCGCACCAGCCCTTGCCAGTAAATCACCGGCATCGCGTATTTTTTTAGCCAATACATGCTCAAGCGCTCCTTGCCCTGATCGAACGGGAAGGTCTCGCAGGGCTTCAGGTCGTAGTCGAACTCGGCCAGCATCAAACGCCCGTAACCGGTGATGAGCGGGCATGAGGTATAGCCGTCGTAGCTCGCGCCCGGCGCTTTGCCGCTCGCGACCGCCATGAGATTGGCCACCAACACCGGCGCCTGCGCACGCACTGCGGCGGCGGTCTTGGAAGTGGGCAGGCTGCTGGCATCTCCCAGCGAGAACACGTTGGCATAGCGAACATGCTGGAGGCTGCTGCGATTCACTTCCACCCAGCCGCCGGCGTCGGCCAAGGGACTTTGTTTAACGAAGTCTGGCGCGCCCATCGGCGGCGCCACATGCAGCATGTCGAACTTCTCAACCCGCTCGTTGCCCGTATCGGTGTCGCGGAACACCGCCTCGCGCGCGTCGCCGCGCACTGCCACCAAGTCTTGTTTGTAATTGACCTGGATATCGCGCGAGGCGCTGATCTTCACCAGCTCGGCGGCGTATTTGGGCGCGCGAAAAATCGCCCCCACACCGCAGTTGTAGACCACTTCTGTCTGCGGCCGACGCCCCGTACGCCGCAGATGATCTTCGGCCAGGAACATGATTTTGAGCGGCGCGCCGGCGCATTTGATAGGCGTGGTCGGAAAACTGAAAACCGCGCGACCGGTGGCCATTCGCTGCAAGGTTTCCCAGGTGTAATTGACGCTGTCGTAGCTGTAGTTGCTGCATACGCCGTTGCGTCCCAGCGCTTCGCTTAAACCGGTAATGGCCTGCCAGTTGATTTGGATGCCCGGTGCCACCACCAGAAAGTCGTAGGCGAGATGCTCGCCCGCACGCGTGATCACTGCGTTTTCTTCGGGGCGGAATTCGCTGACCGCGCTCTGCACCCAGCGCACGCCGGTCGGGATGACTTCCCGCAACGGCCGCTTGCTACTTTCGCGCGGGAAAACCCCACCGCCCACGAAGGTCCACATGGGCTGATAGAAATGCGACTCGGCGGGGTCGACGACGGTGACATCAAAGCGTCCGGCGTGTTGCAGGCGGGCTGCGACCCCTGCGCCACCGGCGCCGGCGCCAACGACAACCACACGTTGTTTCTTTTCAATCATCTTCGATGCACTCCCGTCTGCCTCTGCCAGTCACACCTGCGGCGCGTAGGAGCCGGGTGGACCGCTACTATAGAGCTCGATCCGCCGCACTCCAACCGGCAATTGGCTGAAGAAGATTCAGACTCGCCACACCCTGAAAGCCGCAGGTGGGCGAGCCCTTGCACGAAGATTATCCAGCGGCGATCACGGGCTTTCCCGCCTGCGCCAGAGCGACCGCGATCGATTCTTCCAAATCACGATCGTCCAGCGGTTCTTCCAGAACATCGGTGGCACCGCGGCGAATGGCTTCGACCGCAGCGTCGACCGCGTGGGGCGGCACAGTCACGATTGTCGGTAGAAAAACGCCTCTCGCGCGGATTTCGTCGATGAACTCCAGCGCCGTCATGTTATCCAGCTCGTGATGCACCACCAGCACCACGGTGTAGCGTGGTGGCGCGAGCCGCTCAATGGCGGCACGCGCGCTGTCAAACGACTCCACCTCGTGTCCGCTCGCCGTCAGGCGCTGCGTCAGGTATTCCCGACGCACCGGATCCGGGTTTACCACCATGACCGTTGCCTGACTGGCTGGCTTCACCGTGTCTGCCATCTTAGGCATGTGCGATGCCTACCGACTTCGCCTCGTGCGCCATCGCCTGCAGCCTGGGCATCGAGAGAATGCGGACGAAGCGCCGGTCTACCGCCAACACACCGCGACGTTGCAAATCGCTGAACAGCCGACTGATGGTTTCCACCGCCACCGCCAGATAGTTGGCGATCTCCTGCCGCGACATGCTCAGATTGAACTCGGTGCGGGAACAGCCGCGTGCCGCAAAGCGCGCAGAGAGCGCCAGCAGAAACGCCGACATCCGCGCCTGCGCCGACTTCTGACCCAGCAACAGCGCGTGGTTCTGACGGTCGATCAGCTGCGAAGCTGCCGCCCGCATCAAATCGCCGCTCACCGCGGTGGACTCCAGCGCCGTTTGCGCGCCACGCGGCAGCGGCAATGCGCAGACCGCAGTGGTTTCGAGCGCCACCACGGAGGTCTGGTGCGCGCCGCTGCCAATAGCGTCGAAGCCCAACAGGTCGCCGGGAAATTGGAACGCAATGGTCTGCTCGCAGCCGTCCTCGCTATCGGTGTAACACTTCACCGATCCGGCGCGGACCACGTACAGCGACTTCAATTCGTCGCCCTGGCGGAAGAGGTGCACCCCACGACGCAGCGGCGCGCCACAGCTCGGGCCTTTCGCCACGCCATCGCGACCGTTCGATTCCGCGTGGCGGGCCACACAAAAACGCGACCATCTGCAGGTGCCGCAAGAAGCGCTCGTCGGTGCAAAAGAAACGATGTTGCCATCCATTTGAATACCCTCCTGTTGTGCTTCGATTTGTGGAGTTCAATCTAGGCAGGAAGGCGGTGTCCCGGTATTGGGAGATTCGCGTAGTGGACTGTGGGAAGTACCTAGGGGGATGTGCCTAGGGTTTGGCGCATGGGTTGTTTCAGGACGCGGGGCTTGCCTCAACGCGGGCCAGAATGCCGATGAGTTCCGGCAGGGAGCGGGCGCCCGCCTTGGCCATCACCTTGGCACGATGGATTTCCACCGTGCGCTCGCTAAGGCCTAACTCGATCGCCACCACTTTATTGCTTTGACCTTGAACGACCCGCTCCATGACTTCCCGCTCCCGCGGGGTGAGTCGCGAGAGCCGTAGCTGAATCGAATTTCTCTCCAGTCGACCGCGTCGGCGATCGATATCGAGTTGCAAAGCCTGATTGATCCGCTCCAGCAGGTATTGATCGCGAAACGGCTTTTCAACGAAGTCGAAAGCGCCGGCACGCATGGCTTGTACCGCCAGGGACACATCGCCATGCCCGGTGATAAAAATCACCGGAATATCGAAATTAAGCTGGTTAAGCACCTGCTGGAGTTCCATGCCACCCAGCCCTCGCATGCGCACATCCAGCACCAGACAGCCGCCGCATTCGGCACGATAGCTGTCCAGAAAATCGGTGGCAGAGGCGAAGGTCTCTACGCGCAGGCCGATGGAGTTCAGCAGGATGGCGATAGCCTTGCGCACCGCCTCATCGTCATCCACCACGAAGACCGTTTGGCCGCGATCTACGCCTTCGCTTGCAAGCGATGATCGCGAGGGGGGTGTCCTGATCACGAGACTGTTTTCCTGTGCTCCAACAGAGTTTGCGCTTTTTCCATCAGGCGCCCTTTTCCATCATTACCGGCAAGGTCATCACCAGCCTGGCGCCGCCAAGGGCGTTAGATTCAACACTCAAAGTACCGCCGTGCGCCTGCACAATCTTCTGACTGGTCGACAGTCCTAGCCCCATGCCGTCGGGCTTGGTCGTGAAAAAGGGCTCGAAGATCTGCTCGCGATCGTCCGCCCGAACACCGGGCCCGGCATCATCAAAAGTCACCACCACCAGATTGCCAATCTGATGCGAATAAATGCTGATCGCCCGCTGCGCTTCCGGCAGCGAGGACATGGCTTCAATCGCATTACGGATGAGGTTCAGACACACCTGCTCGAGGTGAATGACGTCCACTTCAACCATTGGTGAATCCGATGACAGCAGAATGTTGATTCTGGTTCCCTTGGCCCTTGCTTCCGGCATCACAATGCCCAGCACGGCATTCAGGATGTCACCGATGGCCATGGCCTCGCGCCGCAAGTTGCCGTGGGTGACGAAGCCCCTGATGCGCTTCACCACCTGGGCGGCGCGCAACGCCTGTTCGGCAATGTCACGCGCAAGAATTCCGAAGTAGTCCACATCGCAGGTTTTTCCATTGCGGAGCAGATTTTCGCAGGCTTGTGCCAGCGCCGTGATGGCGGCGAGCGGTTGGTTGATTTCGTGCGCAATCGAAGACGCCACTTCGCCGAGAGCAATCAGCCGCGTGATGCGAGCACGATGTTCGCGCTGGACATGGTCCGCTATTTCGCGAATCAAACGCTGCGTTTGGTTAATGAGCGCGCCACAGAGGATTGGCGGCCGACCCGGGAACCGTAAGACGCTGAGGTAAAGCGAGGCCTCGATGGCCAGCCCTTCGTCAACGTGCAGGCAGACCGGGATTTCCTGCCCGCCATCTGCGCTGTGACGCACCTTTTCGAGGGACTGCAACAGTCTTGACTGGTCTTCCTTGACCACCAACTCATGGACCGGCCGGCCGCAGAGATCCGACGCCTGCAAATGAAGCATGGCGGTCAGGGATTCGTTAACAGCCTCAATCTCACCCTCCAGGGTGGCGATGAACATGCCACTGGCGATGGCTTCGTGCGGCCGCGTCTCCGTTTGCGGCGTGGCCCACGCCTCCGGGCTGGCGATCAACGATAAAGCTTTGCTGTCCATCAACGCCTCCCTGCGCAATCCGTTAGTGCCGTCCCTGACCTCTGGCAAGCGCCGAGGCTACATCAAAGTCTGCCGGGCCGCTGGCCCACAGCGCGCGCTAAATCGCAAAACCTGCCACCCGCTCAGAGACTCGCAATTGAGCCCGATCATCTTGCGTGCGCTTGCAGAAAATCTGATCGGGGTTAGGCGCGCCGCGCGCCGGCGCGTCCATAGTGCAGGACTCTACCCTGATCGGAGGTGCGCGATGGGATTTCCCCTCAAGAAACTGCTGGTACCGATTGATGGCTCCGAAGGTGCCGAACGCGCGGCCGCGCATGCCGGCGAGTTGGCGCGACTGTCGGGCGCTGCGGTTGTGTTGTTGCGGGTGCACAGCCCCGACCTCTACCAACTCAGCGTGCTCTCGGAGATTCCCCCGCTGACCGACTACGAATATCTGTCGGCCATCGAAAAGCAAATGAACGATCCGGCCAAGGACCCCGCTTTCGAGAAGGCGAGAACCGCGCTGGGCACGGTTTCTGGTGCGGAAAACGAAATCGCGTGGGGACAGGCTGCGGCCATGATCTGCGACTACGCGAAGGAACACGCCATCGACCAGATCGTGATTGGCGCGCGCGGCCGCTCGGCGTTCAACGCGCTGCTGGTGGGCAGCGTGTGTTCGCAGGTGCTGCATCACGCGCCGTGTCCGGTCACGGTGGTGCATTAACGGCCGCGCGGCGTGGCCCGCCTAGTGAAAGCGTGCCAGTGCGCTCAGCACCTCGCCCGTCTGCTCATAGGGCGCCATATGGGCGGCGCCCGCAATGGTCACCAGTTCAGCGTGCGGCAGCAGGCGCTGGAAGGCTTCGGCGTAGGGCATGGGCATGAGTTTGTCGGCGTCGCCCCAGACGATGACCGTTGGCAAGGTCGCCCGGTATAGGCGCTCCGACAGACCGCGCTCCGGGATGGGGAAGAGAATCTTGCCGGCAGTGCCCATGCGTCGCGCGTTCTTGATGAGGAAGTCCTGCAGGAATGTTTCATCCTGAAAACGCGTCATGAAGCTCACCAGTTCGTCCTGATTGCTACCAAAGTCGTAGCCCTCGGAAATAATTTGCGTGCCGAGGGCAGGGTCGCTGAACAACAAATCCGGTAATTCAAAGGGCAGTTTGGCGAAGATATCCGGCATCGGATAATCGTCGAGCCACAGGCCGGCGGCGGAAATCAGCCCGAGTCCCTTGAAGGCCCGAGGATTGAGTGAGGCCATCTCGGCGGCAATCATCCCGCCCATCGAATGCCCCACAACCACGGGGTGTTCGATGCCAAGAACTTCCATCACATCGAAACCCCAGAGGGTGAAATCGAGCATCGTGCGCAGATTGTCAGCGCCCTCGGAATCGAGATAGCCGGGCAGCGAAGGCGCATAAACGTGAAACTGCTGACCAAGGGCTTCAAGAAACGGGTCGTTCTCAACCACGCCACCGGCCGAATGCAGATACAACAACTGGGGTCCGGCGCCAGTTTCCAGCACGCGGGTTTGCGTGCGGCCGTTCCCCGTTTCAATCAGATAGGATTTCATCAGGCCACCCCGCGCAGTTCTCGATCGGGATGGCGACGATTGGCCACCGGGCGGCACCAGAAACGGTTGTCATCCGCATAGTCTGGCCACAGGTGGCGCAACTTGGGCATGACCTTTTCGCCAAACAAGCGCGTGGAGTGGCGCACTTTCTCGTTCGGCATATCGCCCAGCGCCATCAGGCAGAAGAGATTGCCAAAGCGCAGGTCCTTGATCATCTCCTCACACTGCTCGCGCACGGTCTCCGGGCTGCCGCAAATCACGTAGCGCTGGTCGAGCAATTCTTTCCAGCTCAACTGGCTAAGGGTCTTCACCCCTTTGGGCGTCAACTGCGGGATTGCACCGCGCTTCAGGGTCTTGATGGTGCGATAGCCCGGCGCTTCGCCGAAGCCCGGATAGACGTGCAGGCAGCGGTTGTAGAAGTAGTCGATATGCTGCTTGTAGAGCTTCTCGGCTTCGGCATCGGTTTCACCCACGCAAATCACCTGCGCAAAGCCTGCGCGATAGGGCGACTCGTCGACCGCACGACTCGCCACCTGATCCCAGTACCCACGCATCAAATCGCGGCCACGCAAATAGCCGGAGTAGCTGAGGTAGCTGTAGGAATAGGTGTTTTCGATGCAGAAATCGTAGGTTTCAACGGAGCCGCCGCCGGGGATATGAATGGCGGGATACGGCTGCTGCAGCGGGCGCGGCCAGATGTTGACGTAGCGCAGCTTGTTGTACCGGCCGTTAAACGCAAAGGGTTCGCGCTCGGTCCATGCTTTGATGATGAGTTCATGCGCTTCGGCGTAGCGCTCGCGAGTTTCGGTGGGTACCGTGCCGTAGGCATAGTTGGTATCCATCGAAGTGCCCACCGGGAAGCCGCCGATGAAACGCCCGCCGGACATCACATCCAGCATGGCAAATTCTTCCGCCACGCGCACCGCCGGGTTGTACAGGGCGATGGAGTTACCGAGCACCATGATCGCGGCGCGCGAGGTGCGGCGCGTCAGCGTTGCCGCCATGAGATTGGGCGAGGGCATCAGCCCGTAGGCATTGGAGTGATGTTCGTTCACCCCCAAGCCATCAAAGCCACATTGCTCGGCGTATTCGAGTTGGTCGAGATAGTTGTGATAGACCTCGTGCCCCCGCGCAGGGTCGTACAGACTGTTGGGCACATCAACCCACACGGAGTGATGTTTTTCGCGAAAGTCATCCGCAAGATGCGGCCAGGCCATCAGATGAAAGAACGTGAATTTCATTGCAGTCTCCCCATCGTCACGTCATGTGACTTTTTTTTCGAGACTATAGCCAAGAATTTCCAAATCGCCAGCCGCCCCAATGGGGTCTCGATGCATGTTGCGACGCGCCAGATTCTGTGGCGCACTGCGACTCGGCAACGACATCGCAAGGAACGCGTTCATGACCGCTACTCGCACTCTCCATTCATCCACCGCCATGCGCGTGCTGCTGGTGGACGACAGCAAAACAGAGCGTCGCCTGGCCGAACGCGCGCTGGCGCAAGACGGCTTTGATGTGGTGACTGCCGATAGCGCTCAGGCTGCGCTGCTCGCGCTGGATGGTGCTGGATTTAATCTCATCATCAGCGACCAGCGGCTACGGGACCTGCCGGGCGTGGCGCTGATGGGGATGGTGCGAGAAACGGTTGTGCCGGCGCCGCCCATGTTGCTGTTGACCTCGGACGACTCGGCGCGAACGCGTCACGCGGCAAGCCACGCGGGCGTATGTCGGGTCCTGACCAAGCCCGTTGCGCCCGGCTCATTGCGCGAGATAGTGAAAGCGCATGCCTCGCCCACCCACACCGCGCCGTGCACCACACTGCTGAACGAAGGGAACGTCCAGGCTTTCCTTGGAGGAGGTCTGAATCTTGACGAACAGCGCCTGCTGCTTGCGCGCTGGCGCGCCGGCATGGAGGAGCAACTGGCCCGCCTGCAGGGCGCCGCCCAAAGCGAGGATGCGCGCCGGTGGGCGGAAGAGCTTCATCGATTGCGGGGTGCTGCGGCGCTGTGCGGCGCACTGCGACTCTCTGCAGCCGCTGCCGGCATGGAAACCGCAGCGCCATCGCAGGCCAGCCTGACGCTGCTGGAAAGTATCAATCAGGACACCAACGCGGCGCTTGCCCACCGCGTTGGCTTAATGGCTTAAGAGAACCCTCAGGCGCCGAGGCTCTGGCGACGGGCCTTGGTAGCGTCCACATCGACGGCCAGCGTGTCGTCTTCAATGGCGCCGCTGAGCACCACGCCATAAACATCAAACGCCCGTGCGGCGGTTTCCCAACGCTCCACCACGTCCCGCAGCACACGGGCCGGGTCGCGCTCCAGCGGATTGCCGTAGCCCCCCCCACCGCAGTCCACGCCGCGAATCCATTCGCCCGGTTGGAGCACACATTCCACCACACCCGGGAGTTTGGTTTCGTGCCCGTCGGCAGCCACCTTGAAGGTCGCCGCCGCGGGTCCGGCCTGGCCGCCGCGCACGCCCTGCGGCGGATGCACCTGGCCATCGCAAGACACCACGATGGTCATCGGATCGTGCCGCGGGCCGTAGACAATTTCCGAGCCCGGCGCGCCGCGCATCCGCCCCGCCCCACCGCCGCCGGGGATGACCCGCAGATGTTTCACCAGAATCGGATATTTGGATTCATCGACTTCGACGCTGCCGCGATACATCAGACCCGCCGCCACCGGCAGCCCGTAGTTCAGCCAGCCGTCGGTTTCCGGCGTCGCCGGCCCGCCGTTGGTGACTAGCCATTCCTGATTGATAAACGGCCCGTTACGACGCCAGTCGTTGCCGGAAATCACGGCAGCCCCGGCCCCCATGCCGATCGCGCCTTCGGCCATCCCGTGGCCATCACCGATCGACGCAAACGCCGACTGCGTCACGTTGACGATGCGGTCGCCGATGTTGGTCGTCGCCATCGAGCAACTGTGCGGAAACTTCGGGATCCCGGTGATGCAGCCTTCCCGCAAATGCACGCGCACCCGCGCAAAACTGCCGGCGTTATGAGGGACGTCCGGATCCATGCAGTTGAACACGCCGCACATCGCGTTGGAGGTGGCGCAGGCCAGCGACTCGTTGAGGCCGAAGGCCATGTTGTCCGCGTTGTGGGTGAGGTCGACGTCGATATATCCAGATTCGGAATCCACCGCCACATCCACCCGAATCGGCAGGCCGTCAGGCAGTACCGGCGGCAGCGGATCGTAGGTGGTGGTATTCGTCAGCTTGCCCGCCGGCATTTTCTTGATGGCATCGACCATGCGGCGCTCGGAGTAGCTGAACCACTCTTCGATGAACGCCTTGATGGTTTCCACGCCATAGCGCCGAGCGAGTTCAATCAGACGGCGCTCACCAATACGCGCCGCGCCGATTTCGGCGAGGTAATCACCGTACCACTGCTCCGGCACTCGAATGCGACGTTTGCACATGCGGATGATGTCGTCGACGTCCTTGTAATCTTTCTGCACGCGCACACAGGGAAAAATCAACGCGCCCTCTTCGTAAATGTCGCGGGCATAAGCGTGATACGTGGAAGGAATGGAATTGCCGCAGTCCGCCTGATGCGCCTTGGCGCAGGTGGTAAACAGATGCACCCCATCCACAAACACCGGCGCCATCACCATGTGGTCAGCCGCATGCGTGTTGCCGAGGTAAGGGTCGTTGTGCAGAAACGCGTCCCCCGGCGCGAGGTCTTTGTGCAAATCGCACATCGACTGCGACTGCAGGCTCGAGCCAAAAATATGCACGGGGAGTCCTTCACCCGGACACAGCAGTCGGTTGTCGCCGGTCACAATCGAGCAGGAGAAGTCACGCACTACCGCCAGCACCGCCGAGCGCGCGGTCTTCAACAGCGTGTTCGACATCTCACGCACGATGGCATTCATACGATTCGCCAATACCGCCATCAGGATGGGGTCGATGGTGCGCGCGACGGGTTTTACAGCTTGTTCGTTCATGTTCAGGCCTCCACTGGCGGCGTGACGATGTAGCGTCCGCCGGGACTGACTGTGGCCACCGCGCCGGGATAAATCACCAGCGTAGAGGTCGGTTCTTCAATGACTGCGGGACCGTTCACCAGCGTGCCCGCCGGCAGGCGTTCGCCCAGATAAATCGAGGTATCGACCCAGCCGTTACCGAAGTAGGCAGGACGGATCCGATCCGGCTTCAAGTCCTCAAGTGAGGCCTCCTTACCGGGCTCCAGGGTGGCCTGACGCACGCGGGCGATGAGCCGGCCGCGCCAGTTCAGAAACTCCACCGCGTTGCCGAGGTCCTGCACCGCGAACACGCGCTCGTGAACCCGGTGGAAATCCGCCACGAGCGCGTCGACTTCGGCTTGATCCTGAAACTGCCCGCTGGCCACGCCAACGTCGAGTTCCCACACCTGAAAGCGATAACGCGCCTCTACGAAATAGCGCTTCTCCACTTCGGTGATGCCGCGTTCGGCAAGCCGAGCGGCGAATTCATCCAGCCGCGCGTCGATACTCGCCAGCGCCGCGTTCACGCCGGGGAAATCAAAGCCGTCCGAGGCGGTTAACTTACTCGCCCCGGCCTCGGTGATGATGTCCGAGTACTGCATGCCGGAAGCCGAGAGCGCGCCGGCCGTACGCGGGCAAAGCACCGTGCGGCAACCCAGTTCCTGCGCAATCGGCACGATGTTCAGACCGCCCGCGCCACCGCCGCCGATCAGCACCGATTCAGCCGGGTCGATGCCTTCGTTGATGGTCAATTCCTTGATGGCCTCGATCATGTTTTCGTTGGCCACCGCGATGATGGCCCACGCCGCATGCTCCACCGTCTGCCCCAAGGCCTCGGCGACTTGCGCCACCGCCTTGCGCGCCGCGGGTTCATCCAGCGTCATCCGCCCGCCCAGAAAATGCTTGGGATCGAAGTGGCCCAGCACGACGGCCGCATCGGTCACGGTGGGGCGTTGCCCGCCGCGTCCGTAACAGGCGGGGCCGGGTTCGGAGCCGGCGGAATGCGGGCCGACGCGAAGCAGGCCGCCGGAATCCACCCAGGCAATCGAGCCGCCGCCAGCACCAATCGAATGCACGGCCACCGAGGCCATGCCAAGGTTGTCGCCAGTCCATTGCGGCCCCAGCCAGGTATCGCGCGAGAACTCCACCGCGCCGTCGCGCACCAGGCTGACATCAAACGTGGTGCCGCCGGCGTCGCACACGATCACGTCTTTCGGCAAATTTTCGGCTTCAACGTAAGAAAGTCCTGCAATCGGCGCCATCGCCGGACCCGATTTCACGAGATAAATCGGGCGCTGCACGACGTCTGTCAGGTGCATCACGCCGCCAAAGGAGGTGCTGACCAGGATGTCGTTGTGGTAGCCGGCGGCGCGGAGATCGGCTTCGAGATCCGACAGGTATTTCTGCATCAAAGGCTTCAGCGAGGCATCGATCGCGGTCGACGACGCGCGCCGGTATTCGCGGAGAATCGGGTTGATTTGATGCGACAGCGTATAGGGCACGCCGGGCAGCACTTCTTCAATCAACTGCCCCACGCGCAGCTCGTGCGCCGGGTTGGCGATTGACCACAGCAAACACACCGACACCGCCTCGATACCGCGCGCATGGAAGCTTGCCAACAGGGCGCGCAGCGCGGCTTCGTCGAGCGCCGTTTCCACCGCGCCTTCGGCGTTCATGCGCTCCCGCACTTCGAAGGTATAGCGCCGGGGAATATAGGGATCCGGGTATTCCATCCGCAGGTTATGCGGCTCGGCTTTGCCGCCCTCTTTCAGCAAAAGGATGTCAGGAAAACCTTCGGTGGTGAGGAATGCGGTGCGGGCAATTTTGCGCTCCACGATACCGTTGGTCGCGCGCGTGGTGCCGTAGAGGAAGACCGAGGTGTCGGCGAGCAGCGCCGCAGCGGTGGTGCCCAGATGTTCAGCGGCTACCCCAAGGCCAGCCTCGATGCTGGCAAACGCGCGTTGACGGTCCGTCAGCGCTTTTCCAATAGTGAAACCGCCGGAGCTATCCGTCACGACTACGTCCGTGAAGGTGCCACCGGTGTCGACAGAGATCCGATAGGGCATGGCGCACAAACCTCGCAGAAATTAGAAAAGGGGACCGCATGCACTACGCGCAGGCGGCATAGACAGCCATGCTGCATTCTCGCCACAGCCCGGGCTGTCTTGCAATGAAACTCCACGACCAGTTACGGTCAACTTTCAATGGCGATCGCCGCTACGGCCTAAGACTTCAGGCCTCTGGGCTCTTGTTTCCGCTTAAGGAGTATCCCGCGATGACACGCATGTTCAAATCACCCTCGCTGTCTTACTCGTCTCTGGAACAGCTGCACAATTATTTTGAAAGACCCGTCATCGACGCCCTGCGCGACCGCGATATCGAACTTGATGACGATACTTTTGTGGACGTGGTTTGCGTGGCACTGAACGAACTGCCGGCGAAGTACATCCGGCATGACGTCGATATGGCCTACTTCACGGAACCCGCCGATATGGCCATCATCAACTCCCGGATTGAACGGGCGATTGACCTCGCGCTAGGTCGCGTTTTAAGCAAGCGCGGCCCCCGGGACTTAACGGATTAGACCTTCACAGGAGAGCCTCGCATGACCGAAGCCGAATTTCGGGCCGAACTGGCAAGCCACGGCGTAGCGCCCTATATCGCGGAGTGGCAGCCGGGTCGTTTCAACGCCGAGCATGCCCACGACTTCACTGCCCGAGGCTATGTACTGGCCGGTGGATTCACGCTGACTTACGACGGGGTAGCTCATTCGCAGCCCGCCGGCTCGGACTTCAAGCTGGCCGCCGGCATTCCCCATACGGAACTCGCCGGGTCCGAAGGGGCAACGATTATCGCGGGACGCCTGCCCGCCGCCTGACGCGCGGCGCAATCCCCGAAAATTCATGGGGATTTCGCGGCCGGAAGGCCGCTCCCACGGACATGAAAAAGACCCGGTGGGAGCGCCCTCAGGGCGCGATGACAGCCTTTAATTCGGCAACAAATCTGGCTAGGCCAAATCGGCCGTTCCCACAGCGCTGGGTAGCGCTGTGGAAATCGGCCAGACGTTCCTGTTTAAGCCGCCGCTTTCCGATTGAACTGCGGCACCACTTCTTCCATAAGGGCCTGCTGCGAAGCCGACCAGGCGCTGTACTCGTCCTTAAAATCAAAGTTGATGACCAGCATGCTGCCGAAGCCCCCGGTCTCTTCCTGCATCTGGGCCAATTTCTGCGTGACCGTTCGGGGCGAGCCCACCAGCCAGTTGTGATCGACCAGATATTCGGGTGTGACGTCGCTGTCCGGCACCGCCGGATCGTGCTTGAAGACCGATAGCAGGCGGAACTGCGAGAACAGCGGCAACAGATACTCGCGATAGGCGCGGCCCATCATGCCGTTCAGCGCCAGCTTGCGGGCCTCGGCGTCGGTTTCTGCAATGTAAACCTCCCGCACCACGCGCCAGGCATTGCGATCGGCCACACGACCGGCGCGTTCTGCCCCCCGCTGGTACGACTCCCAGTGGTCGCGCAGATACTCGCGGGACAGATTGAGACTGAGCGGCATAAAGCCCATTTCACCGGCCATTTCCAGGGTGTCGGAGCGAGGTGAAAGTCCGGCGACGCCAATCGGCGGATAGGGCTTTTGCAGCGGTTTGAGGTGGAACTTGAGGGTGTCGAACATCGGACCGGTGCGATTCACCGTCCAGTACTTGCCCACATATTCAAAAGGTTCGTCGGCGGTCCAGAGCTTGAGAATGATGTCCAGCGCCTCGCGGGTCATCACGCGGTTCTCGCCGGACATGCCGTCCACGTTGAACAGCTTCCAGTCGCTCGGCAGGCCGCTCGCGCCGATACCGAACATAATGCGGCCGTTGGAAATGTGGTCCATGAAGGCCACCCGGCAGGCGAGTTCGGCCGGATGATGATAGGGAAGCAGATGCGCGCCGGCCGCGAGCCGGATGTTCTTGGTGCGCATCAGGGCTTGGGCGACGAGGATGTCTGGCGAAGGATTCGGCTCCCAGGGGGCGGTAAAGTGCTCGCCAATCCAGGCCTCCGAGAAGCCCAGCTTGTCGCACAGTTCGATATGCTGCAGGTCCCATTCATAGCCGTCGCGTAACGACCGCTCCGGTGGATGCGAGGGCATCATGAATACGCCGACTTCCATTTGCGTCTCCCCAATGTTGTTTTGTTGTGGGAAAAGACGCTAGCAGACTCGGCGGGGCACTCGCAACGGCGGGCCCCACGGCATTCAGGCCTTAGCGGACACCGAGGTATTTATGCCACTGGGCAGAGAACTCCCACTGCATCCCCAGCCGGTTCAGCTCGAAGACTTTCTCGATGGTTTCTTCGGTATTCGTACCGCTCGCATCCGCGCAAGGCTGCAGGTAGTAATTCCAGGCCGAGAAGCGTTCGTAGTAGGCCCGGAGTTCATCCAGCGACTGGCCCGTGTAGACCACTTTCAGTTCCTGCGCGAACAGGATGGCGAGTTCATCCACCGGTGCCTTGGGCGACACCGTGCACCAATCCCAAGGCGCGTTCACGCGCCGGAGTCCCGAGGTC
>Ga0255132_1000543_pt1 | contig 14753 bp, 15 predicted proteins | sample Law_Law_RepA_8d_FD_188551 | JGI IMG/M metagenome (GOLD analysis project Ga0255132, IMG submission 188551) | Freshwater microbial communities from St. Lawrence River, New York, United States - Law_Law_RepA_8d | ecosystem: Environmental > Aquatic > Freshwater > River | place: USA: New York...
GAAGAACAGTCCGTGAAAAAAGGACAAAAAATTGCAGAAATGGGCAATTCAGAATCAGAGCAAATCAAGTTGCATTTTGAAATTCGCAAACAAGGCAAACCGATTGACCCCATCAAGTTGTTGCCAAACCGCTGAGACGCACTGCATGCCTGACACAACTGATGTTTTTAATGATGACAAAGGATTGCTGATTGAATCGATGGATTTAGAGGCCCAAGGCATTGCACATCGTTCAGATGGCAAAGTGGTTTTCGTGGAAGGTGCATTGCCTTTTGAGCGCGTCACGGTTAACGTGCATCGAAAGAAAAATAACTGGGAGCAGGGGACGCTCAAACAAATTCTGCAAGCATCATCGCAAAGAATAAAGGCTGAATGTGTCAGCTTTGGCATGCATGCCGGTGCATGTGGCGGTTGCAAAATGCAGCATTTAAATCTGTACTCACAAGTCGCTGTGAAGCAGCGGGTAGTTGAAGATAACCTTTGGCACATAGGAAAAGTCAAACCAGAATTGGTGTTGCGTCCTTTGCAAGGGCCAGATTGGAAATACCGACACAGGTCAAGGTTATCTGTCAGATATGTCGTCAAGAAATCGAAAGTCTTGATTGGATTCCATGAACGAAAAAGTGGTTATGTGGCTGATATGACCAGTTGCGCTGTTCTGCCTCAGCATGTGAGTGATATGTTGATGCCACTTCGTGAGTTGATTGCAGATTTAAGTATCCGTGATCAATGCCCGCAAATAGAAGTTGCGTGTGGCGATGCAAGCACCGCATTAATTCTTCGTCATTTGGTCCCATTGTCCGAACAAGATGGCCAATTGCTCAGAGAGTTTTCTGCTCAATACCAAGTTCAGTGGTGGTTGCAACCGAAAGGTCTTGAATCGGTCGCCCCTTTGGATGACCTCGATTCGACATTCAGTGATAACAGTTTGTATTACGAGTTGCCAGCATTCCAATTAAAGATGTACTTTCGTCCGAATGACTTTACCCAGGTGAATCCTGCGATCAATAAGGTTTTGGTTTCGCAGGCGATAAGTTTTCTGGATATCCAGCCTGAGGATTCATTGGTAGATTGGTTTTGTGGCTTGGGAAATTTCACCTTGCCCATGGCAAGCTTGGCACACAAAGTCACTGGTGTAGAGGGCAGCCAGTCGTTGTTGAATTGGGCGAAAAAAAACCATGAATGGAACAATATTGCGCGATCAAATAAGAAGGCAAACTTACTTGCAGACATAGCATTTCAAGAACAAAACCTGTTTGAAATTTCCGCTGAATCACTCAGGTTATATGGTTCAAACTCAAAATGGCTGATTGATCCCCCACGAGAGGGTGCATTTGCATTGGTTCAAGCGCTGACCGATTCATTGAATGAAGACAGTCGTTGGTTGCCACCTAATCGCATTGTTTATATCAGTTGCAACCCAGCCACACTGGCCAGAGATGCTGGCGTGTTAGTCCATAGTGCAGGTTACCGTTGCACCGCCGTTGGGATGGTAAATATGTTTCCTCATACCGCTCATGTAGAGAGCATTGCGATTTTTGACCGCCCATGAAAAAGGCTCCTCGAAAGGAGCCTTTTTGTAGAAAAGCGGTAATTATTCTTTTTCGCCGCCCATGATCCCCAGCAAAGCCAACAGACTTTGGAATACGTTGATCAAGTCCATGTAAAGTGCCAGTGTCGCTGAAATGTAGTTGGTTTCACCGCCATCAATGATTTGCTTGATGTCATAAAGCATGTATGCGCTGAAAATGCCAATGGCCATGACAGAAATGACCATCATGCCAACTGTTGAACCAATAAAAATGTTAATGATGCTTCCAACCATCAAAGCAATAGCACCAACGAAAAGCCATTTGCTCATTCCCGATAAATCACGTTTGATGAAGGTGGCCAAACTGGCCATCAGAAAGAACACACCCGCCGTACCGCCAAATGCTGTCATGACCAATGAAGTTCCATTGCTGAATCCCAACACCATGCCGATCATTCTGGACAGCATCAGACCCATAAAAAATGTGAAACCAAAAAGTACGGCAATGCCCTTGGAGGAATGCTTGGTTTTTTCAATCGCATAAACAAAGCCGAAGATACCCACCAAAAAAACCACCAGACCCAAGCCGCCCGAGAGAAACCGACCGATGCCAGTTGCCACACCTATCCATGCACCAATAACAGTAGGGATTAAAGTCAACGCTAATAGCCAATAGGTATTTCTCAGGACCTTGTTTCTTTCAACTGCATCAAGCCCGGATTCACGGTAAGGGATGGTTTGGATTTGTTCGCTCATAGGAAACTCCTCTTTTTGACATCACAATCATATGCGATCAATTCATGTTAATTCAAGAATAAGGTTTATATAGTAAATAAGCACTCAAATAATTTGCATTGTCAAATGCATGACTTTTAATTTCTTCGGCTGTTTAGGCTGCCGTTATGCTCTTTGAAACTTAAATGAGAAGAATCCAATGAAAAGCAAATTTACACTTGAATCGGCCGATATCAACGCCATCGCAAAAGCTGCGGAAATTGAAGCCACAAAGAACAACTGGGCTGTTTGTATCGCCATTGTGGATGATGGCGGTCATTTATTGTGGTTACACAGGTTAGATGGCGCTGCTCCCATTTCAGCGCATATAGCTCCAGCAAAAGCGCAAACTGCTGCCTTGGGTAGGCGGGAATCTAAAGTCTATGAGGACATCATCAACGGGGGAAGATACTCATTTTTAACCGCCCCCCTGATAGAGGGCATGCTAGAGGGTGGAGTACCGATTGTCAAAGATGGACAGGTGATTGGCGCAGTGGGTGTAAGCGGCGTTAAATCATCCGAAGACGCTCAAATTGCAAAAGTGGGCATTGCAGCGATTGGCTTGTAATTGCTATCAATAGGTTAGTCGTTCGGGCTTTATCTCCTGAATGATGGTGGTTGCAATTTCTTCTATGCTTTTGGTGGTGGTTGATAACCAGCGTATGCCATGCATGCGCATCATCGTTTCGGCGGCCGATACCTCTTGCTGACAGTTGTCTAAATTAGCGTATGTTGAGTTGGGCCTTCGTTCATTACGTATTTCACTGAGCCTGTCAGCAGAGATTGATAAACCAAATATTTTGTTTAAATGTGGCCGCAAGGCTGGGGGCAATTGTTGCCTTTCAAAATCTTCGGGAATCAGAGGATAGTTTGAGGCTTTGAGACCGTATTGCATGGCCAGATAAAGGCTGGTGGGTGTTTTTCCGCTGCGACTAACGCCGACAAGGATGACATCAGATTTTTCTAGGTCGGTATTTTTCTGGCCATCATCATGCGCCAAACTGAAATTGATGGCCTCTATTCTGTCGTGGTAAGCCTTGCTTTTGCTGATGTCTGAAAATCGACCAATCCGGTGGTTGGATTTGATACCCAACTCTACTTCAAGAGGTTTGACAAAAGTACTGAACATATCCATGAGCAATGCATTGGCTCCAGTTGTCAGGATATCTAGTAATTCATCCTTTGCCAATGTGGTGAATACGATCGGCTTCATGCCTTCCTTTTCAGCTGCATGATTGATTTGTTCAACCGCATGGTGGGCCTTTTCATCGGTATCGATGAATGGAAGTCGGATATGTCTGGCTTGAATTTCAAATTGCGCCAATATGGCATTGCCAAATGTCTCTGCAGTAATGCCAGTTCCATCAGATACAAAAAAAACAGTTCGGTTATGCATAAAACACTCAAGATAAGGTTGAAGTAGTGCAAGCTTTAAAATAGGTTTACAGGATTAAATCATGCGCTGCCATTAGAAAGAATTTTGTCTAAGTCTCTCAATGCCTACATGCATGTCCGGTGAGGTTTGCCTTCCAGGGCCTCGCTGCGCAACGCTTTAACTTTTGGAGTATTTTCATGTCTGTTCTTTTCAATCCATCGGCACTTGTCGTGCCATTTGAAAACCTGCGAATGTCTGATGTGGACTCGGTGGGTGGAAAAAATGCCAGTTTAGGAGAAATGATTTCTCAACTTCCTGCTGGAGTTGTCGTACCCACTGGGTTTGCCACAACCGCGCACGCATTTCGTGTGTTTTTAAAACAAGATAATTTAGACCAGCGTATTGAGGAGGCACTCAAGCACTTAGATTCAGAAAATGTCAATGAGTTGTCTAAGACAGGAGCATCTATCCGGTCTTGGATCATGGCCCAAGCTTTTTCTCAGGCTTTAGAAAATGACATTCGACAAGCTTTTGACACACTCCATGCAGGCGCTCAATCGGCATCTTATGCGGTGAGGTCATCTGCCACGGCAGAAGATTTGCCCGACGCATCTTTTGCCGGTCAGCAAGAAAGTTTTTTGAACGTACACGGCATCGAAGATATTCTTCACAAAATCAAAGAAGTGTTCGCATCCTTGTACAACGACAGGGCCATCAGCTATCGCGTGCACAAAGGATTTGTGCACTCAGAAGTGGCTTTGTCAGCAGGTGTGCAAAAGATGGTTCGTTCAGACTTGGCGACTTCAGGCGTGATGTTCACTATAGATACTGAATCGGGGTTCAAGGATGTTGTATTCATTACTTCCAGTTATGGCTTGGGCGAAACTGTGGTGCAAGGTGCCGTGAACCCAGATGAATTTTATGTGCATAAACCTATGCTGAGCGCTGGCAAAAATGCCATTGTTCGCAGAAGCCTTGGCTCTAAGTTGATTCAAATGAAATTTGCCAGTGAAAAAGAGCGACAGCATTCTGGGAAATTGGTTGTTACCGAAGATGTGCCATCAGAGATGAGAAATCGATACTCATTAACCGATGAGGACATTTGTCAATTGGCCAAATATGCGTTGGTTATCGAAAATCATTATGGACGCCCCATGGATATTGAATGGGGAAAAGACGGTCTCAATGGCAAGTTATACATTTTGCAAGCCAGACCCGAAACAGTTAAGAGCCAATCTAAGGGAAAAGCGGAACACAAGTACAAGTTAAAAAACAAAAGTACTGTGCTTGCTGAGGGCAGAGCAATAGGGCAAAAAATTGGCACTGGGCCTGTGCGTCTTGTGAGTCATATTTCGCAAATGGACACGGTTCAGCCCGGGGATATTTTGGTCACTGACATGACCGATCCGAATTGGGAGCCCGTCATGAAAAAGGCCGGTGCTATTGTCACAAACCGTGGTGGAAGAACTTGTCACGCAGCAATCATTGCGAGAGAGTTGGGCATTCCTGCGGTGGTGGGATGTGGTAACGCCACAGAGGTTCTACAGGCAGAAAGTTTGGTTACCGTAAGTTGCGCCGAAGGCGACACAGGGTTCATTTACGACGGCCTGCTAGAGACCGAAATTTCCGAAGTCAAGCAAGGTGTCATGCCAGACATACCCACAAAAATCATGATGAATATAGGCAACCCGAGCATGGCGTTTGACTTCGCACAATTGCCCAATGCTGGTGTTGGACTTGCGCGTTTGGAATTCATCATCAACAACAACATCGGCGTTCATCCCAAAGCCATTTTGGACTATCCGAATATCGATTTAGAGTTAAAAAAAGCAGTTGAGTCGATCGCGCGTGGACATGCTTCACCCAAGGCGTTTTTTATTGACAAGGTCACTGAAGGTGTGGCCACCATTGCAGCCGCTTTTTGGCCAAAGCCTGTCATTGTTCGACTGTCAGATTTCAAATCCAATGAATACAGAAAATTGATTGGTGGCAATCGCTATGAACCAGAGGAAGAAAATCCGATGCTGGGCTTTCGCGGTGCGGCGCGCTACTTGAGTGCAGATTTTCAGGAGGCATTCGCCATGGAATGCCTAGCACTGCGAAGAGTGAGAGAAGACATGGGGTTAACTAACGTTCAAATCATGGTTCCATTTGTCAGAACTGTGGGGCAAGCCAAACGCGTTGTCGATTTAATGTCTCAACATGGTTTGTCCAGAGGTGAAAACGGTTTGAAATTGATCATGATGTGCGAAGTCCCCAGCAATGCATTGTTGGCTGAGGATTTCTTAGAATATTTTGATGGCTTTTCCATCGGATCCAATGATTTGACCCAACTCACTTTGGGTTTAGATCGGGATTCTGGAATGCCTTTGTTGGCCGCAGACTTTGATGAACGCGATCCAGCGGTAAAGATTCTTTTACTCAAAGCCATCGAGGCCTGTCAAAAGCACAACAAGTATGTTGGTATTTGCGGCCAAGGTCCAAGCGACCACTTGGACTTTGCAAAATGGCTGGTCGACAAAGGAATTGAATCCATTTCACTTAACCCTGACAGTGTGATTTCTACTTGGAATGCGCTCGCGGCTTGAATGCCTAGGCTTGGTAAAAAATTGAGTAGAATATAAGGCTTTTCACCCTTGCCGCACCACTGACGACGCTGTGGGCGGCTCAATCCACAAGGAGAGTTCATGCGTCATTACGAAATAATTCTTTTAATTCATCCCGATCAAAGTGAGCAAGTACCTGCCATGCTGGAGCGGTACAAAGCTCTGATTACAAATGGTGGCGGAAAAGTGCATCGTTTGGAAGATTGGGGAAGACGCCAGTTGACCTACATGATCAACAAATTGGCAAAGGCACATTACCTGTGTTTGAATATTGAAGCCAATCAAGAAGTCATGGCTGAACTTGAGCATGCTTTCAAATTCAATGATGCTGTATTGAGGCACTTGACTGTATCGAAGAAAAAAGCCGAAACCGCTCCTTCTTTGATGATGAAAACAGTGGAGCGCGAAGAAGCCCGCAAAACCCAGCACACTGAATTCCAAGCCTGATTTTGTTGCCCAGATGTGAATCGTGTCGATTTGATTGCGCATGTTGAAGAAATATCTGCACTGCGCTACTCTCCCTCAGGGTTACCTGTTGTCGAATGTCGATTGATCCATGAATCCGAAATTGAAGAAGCAGGTATCGTCAGAAAAGTCTCTTTAAATTTAAAGTCAAAAGCTGTTGGCATATTGGCTGAAAAATTAATCCGACAACCTCTGCATACCCCTTTTCTATTCAAAGGTTTCCTGGCTTCTGGCACAAATTCCAAATCAGTCATTTTTCATATTCACTCATATCAAACTGTTTCTTAGGAGCCCCACACATGGCCACTTTTAAAAAATTCAATAAAGACAAGCGCCCAAAGCGCAATACACAATCTTTGCTTTTCAAGCGGAAAAGATTTTGTCGCTTCACGGTGACTGGTGTAGAAGAAATCGATTACAAAGACATAGATACTTTGCGTGACTTCATTGCAGAAAATGGAAAAATCATTCCAGCGCGCTTGACAGGTACTCGTGCGATTTACCAGCGCCAGTTAAACACTGCCATCAAGCGTGCACGATTCTTGGCCATGCTGCCATATACCGACCAGCACAAAATCTAAGGAGCGCATCATGCAAATTATTCTTCTTGAAAAAGTCGTCAACTTGGGCAATCTCGGAGAGGTTGTCAAAGTGAAAGACGGTTATGCCCGTAACTTCTTGATTCCCTCTGGCCAAGCGCGCCGTGCGACCGGTGAAGCCATCAAAGAGTTTGAAGCCCGACGTGCTGAATTAGAAAAAGCAGCCCATGAAAAACTGCTCGCCGCCCAAAGCCAAGGCGAGAAACTGCAAGGAACCACTGTCAAACTCACGCAAAAAGCAGGGGTTGATGGTCGTTTGTTCGGTTCAGTGACAAACTTTGATATTGCTGAAGAATTGAGCAAAATGGGCTACGAAGTGACTAAGTCGCAAATCCGTATGCCCAAGGGCCCCATCAAAACTGTGGGTGATTCACCTGTCTCTGTGTCTTTGCACACGGATGTCTTGGTCGATGTACAAGTTGCTGTTTACGGCGAATCCGCATGATTTTGTTTTAGATTTCAAAAGCCGCTCCTCGGGGCGGTTTTTTTTTGCCAGTTATGCACAGCTTTTAGGGGTATTGAGAGCTGTTCTCCACAAACTTATGCAATGACAAATGGCATTCATTTCAATACTATTTCTGTTTTAGAGGATCAACATGTCTGTCGTCTTTCCGGAATTTGAAGAGTCATCCCCGACGATTGATCGTCAAATTGCACAACTGCGTATTCCACCGAATTCTGTAGAGGCGGAGTCAAGTGTGCTTGGCGGTTTGTTACTTGATAACTCAGCATGGGACAAGATTGGCGATATTCTCAGCGATGGTGATTTTTACAGGTACGAGCACAGGCTCATTTTTTCATCAGTTAGCACGCTTATAAATGGCAACCGTGCGGCTGACGTGATCACCGTGTTTGAACATCTGCAAAGCCAAGGTAAGGCCGATGAGGTAGGTGGCCTAGCGTTTTTGAATTCTCTAGCTCAGTATGTGCCCAGTTCTGCGAATATCAGAAGGTATGCGGAAATAGTCAGAGAGCGATCTATTCTTCGCAAGCTTGTGAGCGTGAGTGATGAAATTGCGACATCCGCCATGAACACCAAGGGACGCCCTGTTCCCAATATCTTGGACGAAGCCGAGCAAAAAATATTCAATATTGGCGAAGAAGGCTCGCGCATGCGCCAAGGCTTTCAGTCGATGGGTAATTTGGTGGTGCAACTCTTGGACCGTGTAGAGGAGATGTCGCAAAACCCAAACGATATCACTGGTGTCCCGACAGGATTTTTCGATCTTGACCGAATGACTTCGGGTATGCAAGCTGGCGATTTAATTGTGCTTGCAGCTAGACCGTCAATGGGTAAGACGGCGCTTGCCATCAATATTGCTGAAAATGTTGCGCTGAATGAAGGCCTGCCTGTTGCAGTTTTTTCTATGGAGATGGGCGCCTCTCAATTGGCAATTCGTATCGTGGGTTCTATTGGTCGAATTGACCAAACCCGCTTGCGCACAGGTAAATTGTTAGATGAAGAATGGCCGCGTCTGACTGAGGCTGTTGAAAGATTACGAAACGTTTCTTTATCGATAGATGAAACTCCGGGTTTGACACCCTCTGAGCTTCGTGCAAGTGCCAGGCGATTGGCTCGTAATTGCGGCAAGTTGGGATTGGTTGTCGTGGATTATTTGCAACTCATGAGCGGCAGCAGTGGCGCTGATGGAGATAACCGTGCAACTGAGTTGGGTGAAATTTCCCGTGGTTTGAAAATGCTCGCCAAGGAGTTGCAATGCCCTGTGATTGCGTTGTCTCAGCTCAACAGGGGAGTAGAACAAAGAACCGACAAACGACCCATGATGAGTGATTTGCGTGAATCTGGTGCGATTGAACAAGATGCTGATGTGATCATGTTCATTTACCGTGACGATTACTACAACAAAGACTCTAAGGAACCCGGGGTTGCAGAAATCATCATCGGTAAGCAACGTAACGGTCCGACAGGAACTGTCAAGCTGACATTCCTCAAGCCCATCACGAAATTCGAATCGTATGCAGGTTCGAGTTCTGATTATTGAGGGTTACAGAACTTCGCTGGCAAAGTCCGCCAGTCTAGATCGCTCGCCTCTTGCGAGCGTGATATGGCCCCCATGCGGCCAACCTTTGAATCTGTCAACCGCAAATGTGAGACCTGAGGAGCCTTCTGTTAAGTAAGGCGTATCAATTTGGGCGATATTGCCCATGCAAATAATTTTGGTACCAGGGCCAGCGCGCGTGATCAGTGTTTTCATTTGTTTGGGCGTTAAGTTTTGCGCCTCATCAATGATGACAAATTTATTTAAAAATGTTCGGCCACGCATGAAGTTAAGGCTCTTGATTTTGATCTTACTTTTGATCAACTCATTGGTCGCAGCGCGGCCCCATTCGCCAGCACTGGTATCGGTCTTTCCCAGAACTTCTAAATTGTCATCCAAGGCACCCATCCAAGGGCCCATTTTTTCTTCTTCAGTGCCAGGTAAAAAGCCGATATCTTCGCCGACACTGACGGTTGCTCGAGTCATGATTATTTCTGTGTAGCGACGTTCGTCCAGCACTTGAACCAGGCCAGCTGCCAAAGCCAACAAAGTTTTGCCAGTGCCAGCTGTACCCGTCAGAGTCACGAAATCGATCTCTGGGTCCATCAGCATATTCAGGGCGAAATTTTGTTCTCTGTTGCGAGTAGTGATGCCCCAAGCAGCATTCTTTAAGTGGCTGTAGTCTTTGAGGGTTTTGAATACCGCAGCTTTACCGCGAATCTCTGTGACCCTGGCATATAAGCTGGGCTCACCGGGGGATTCAAAGTAGATGAATTGGTTGATGTGCATATTGGCAACTACTGAACCGCTGATTCGATAGTAGGTGTGCCCTGCGCTTTGCCAACTTTCCACCGTTTTTGTTTGCGTGGACCAAAAGTCTTGAGACAAGGCCAGAGCGCCTGAGTACAGGAGATCGCCATCTTCAAGAGTCTTGTCGTTTTGATAGTCTTCAGCGTGTAAACCCAATGCTCGCGCTTTGACCCGCATGTTGATGTCTTTACTGACCAACACCACTTGTCGTTTGGGGTAAACATCACCGAGTGCTTTGACAACGCCCAAAATTTGGTTGTCAGCTTTTCCCTGTGGAAGGCTGGTAGGCAGGTCAAATGTCAACGGTACCGTTTGGAAGAACAGTTTTCCGCCCACATCTTTGTGACCGGTTGACGATAACTCCAAACCTGTAGATATGTCAGAGTTGCTGATACCAACCAATGCGTCAAGCGTGCGACTGGTTTGGCGGGCATTGCGCGCAACTTCAGTCATGCCCTTTTTGTTGCTGTCGAGCTCTTCCAAAACTATCATGGGAAGAAAAATGTCGTGTTCTTCAAAACGGAACAAACACATTGGGTCGTGCATCAAAACATTGGTGTCGAGCACAAAGAGTTTTTGTGCGGATAATTTCTTTTTGGACACCACAGCACTCACAGTCTCAGCTTTCAGTTGGCTACTATCTGTTTTGTTAACAGACAGCGCTTGTTTTTTTTCAGATTTTCGCGAGGCGGCAGGTTTTGAAAGTTCAGTGAACTCTTTGGGTTCAATCACAGGGCCAGTCAATATTTTTGACAACGAAGACGTACTATTTTTTTTGCGAGCATCCAAACTTGACTTTGGTGTCGTTGTCTTCGCTTGAAGTAGGTCTGCTTTTTTTCGTGGTGCAGGCGGAAGTGGCATGTATCAAGCAGCAGCAGTAGATTTTTTCAGGGCTTTAACGGCTTTGAGAACTTCGTCTACATGGCCAGGTACTTTGAGGCCGCGCCATTCTTGTTTGAGCACCCCATCAGATCCAATCAGGAATGTGCTGCGCTCAATCCCTTTGACTTTTTTACCGTACATGATCTTATTTTTTACGACCCCGAACATATGGCACATTTTTTCTTCGGTATCAGCAATCAATTCAAAAGGAAGTTCTAATTTTTCTTTGAAGCTGTCGTGTGACCTCATGTTGTCACGCGATACGCCAAATATCACTGCACCAGCCTTTGTGAAATCCTTGAATTTGTCCCGAAATTGCATGGCTTCAGTGGTGCAGCCCGGCGTGTTGTCTTTGGGATAAAAGTAGAGAATCACAGTTTGACCAACGTGAGACTGGTTGGTTACTTTGATGCCGCCAGTGGCGTTTGCTTCAAATTCGGGGAGGTGTTTATTGAGAACAATCGCCATGGTTCAGAATCCGTTGTGACTTTTTAGCCAAAGAAAATCTTTGGTAGAAATGCATTTTATCTCTAAATGGCCAAGCGTAAGTTGGCGGAGGATTCGGTGCCTGCTTGTTGTTGCTGGTGCCAGTTAAATAACGGCTTCTTCGAGTAGTAACACTGCAGTAACTTGGCGACCTTCAGAGGCTAACACATTGAATGTTCGGCACGCTGCAGCGGTACCCATGGTCTCTACTCCTACGCCGTTGTTCATGAATGAAATCAAGTTGCAGGGAGGGATGAAAAATTGTTTTTTCCCGCAGCCCAAAAGCAAAATTTCACAGCCTGTTTTGAGCACCAAATCGCTTTGATCGGGCATGTCATTGAATAAGGGGTTTCCAAGCCATGGTTCTACAAAGCCGTGAGCACTGACAAGCAAGTGGTGGGAATAAGATTTTCCGTTAACTGCGATCCAACTGGGGCCATATGCGGTAATAGATAAGAGGTCTGATCGATCAGGCTGTAATTTCATCGTGTCAACCAGAGTAAATGAGGAAAAACCCCCGGAATTATGTTCAAATTATAGACTTTTCGTGAAAATTGAACATGGAGTTGAGTTGAAAACCATTCAAAAATCATCCAAGCTGGACAATGTTTGTTACGACATTCGCGGCCCTGTCTTAGAAAAAGCGCGTCAGATGGAAGAAGAAGGGCATAAGATCATCAAACTAAACATCGGAAATCTTGCGGTGTTTGGTTTCGATGCGCCTGAAGAAATACAACAAGACATTATTCGAAATTTGCCAGGTGCTGCCGCTTATTCTGACAGCAAAGGCATTTTTGCAGCACGTAAAGCGGTGATGCAATATAGCCAGCAACAAGGCATAGACGGTGTCGGATTAGATGATATTTATTTAGGTAACGGGGCCAGTGAATTGATCGTGATGGCAACCAATGCCCTACTCAATACGGGCGATGAGTTGTTGCTTCCGGCCCCTGACTACCCTTTGTGGACGGCCGCAGTCAGTTTGTCAGGCGGCACACCTGTGCATTACCTGTGTGACGAGGCCAATGGATGGATGCCTGATTTGCAAGATATCAAATCGAAAATCACAAAAAATACCAAAGGCATTGTTGTTATTAATCCCAACAACCCAACAGGCGCTCTTTATTCAGACGAGCTTTTAAAAGGTATTGTTGAACTCGCCAGAGAACATGGCCTCATCATTTTTGCTGATGAGGTTTACGACAAAGTTTTGTATGACGATGTGCACCACACAGCACTTGGAAGCTTGTCTAAAGATGTCTTGACCTTAACGTTTAATTCGCTGTCTAAAAGCTATCGGTCTTGCGGATACCGTGCCGGCTGGTTGATTGTTTCGGGTGACAAAAAGCCTGCCAAAGATTACATTGAGGGTTTGAATATGCTCTCGTCTATGCGCTTGTGCGCCAATGTGCCCGGTCAAAGTGCTATTCAAACCGCACTTGGGGGCTACCAAACCATCAATGACTTGATCAAGCCTGGCGGTAGATTGCGCCGACAACGTGACCTGGCTTATGAATTGATCACTGCCATACCCGGGGTCACTTGCGTGAAACCGCAGGCTGCTTTGTATATGTTCCCTAAGCTTGATCCAAAGATGTATCCCATTAAAAACGATCAGCTATTTATCAATGAATTATTGCAAGACACGAAAGTACTATTGGTTCAAGGAACAGGGTTTAATTGGCCATCGCCAGACCATTTCCGTATCGTTTTCTTGCCCCACGAGGATGAACTCCGTGTTGCTATAAACCGTATCGCTAAGTTTTTGGACAACTACCGAAAGAACCCCACATGTTGAAACCTATGCAGATTGGCCTGATTGGTTTTGGCACAGTGGGCAGTGGTACCTATCAATTATTAAAACGCAACCAACATCAGATTCAAAGACGCCTGGGCCGTGCGTTGCATATCAGCATGGTTGCTGATTTGGATACAGAAAAAGTCAAATCGGTGGTTGACGCAGATTGCATCGTGGTTTCCGATGCAAACGAGATCATTTCTCGACCAGATATCGATGTGGTGATTGAGTTAATCGGTGGTTATGGCTTTGCCCTAGAAGTGGTGTCAAAAGCGCTGCAATCTGGAAAGCACGTGGTAACAGCCAATAAAGCCTTGTTAGCCACTCACGGCCAGACAATTTTTCAATTGGCCAGAAAAAATGCTTGCATGGTGGGCTTTGAGTCATCCGTCGCAGGCGGAATTCCAATCATCAAAGTGGTGCGAGAAGGCTTGGCCGCCAACCAAATCGAATGGATAGCGGGCATCATCAACGGAACGACCAATTTCATATTGACGCAAATGCATGAAAAGTCATGGACATTTGCACATGCTTTGGAGCAAGCCCAAGCATTGGGTTACGCTGAAGCAGATCCAACTTTTGACATTGAGGGAACGGATGCTGCACATAAGTGCAGTTTGCTCGCAGCAATTGCATATGGCATTCCTATTCCCTTTCCCCAAGCTTATGTTGAGGGCATCACGCAACTTCAATCTAAAGACATGCAATTTGCAGCCCAATTAGGGTATCGAATCAAATTGTTAGGAATTACAAAGCGCACACAAAGAGGTGTTGAAGTTCGGGTACACCCCTGTTTGATTTCGGAGCGTTCTTTGATCGCCAATGTAGAAGGTGTAATGAATGCTGTCATGGTGCATTCCGATGCATTGGGTACAAGTATGTATTACGGTAAGGGGGCCGGCGGGGAACCCACTGCAAGTGCGGTGATTGCAGATTTGATTGACATATCCAGAGCACAAACTAATGTTGTCGAAAATCGTATTCCCCATTTGGCTTTTCAAGATGAGTCCATCGAATTCCCCGATATTTTGGATATCGAGGCTGTGCTCACTTGTAACTATTTAAGAATCTCTGTTGCTGATCAACCGGGAGTTTTGGCCAGTATCACAAGTATTTTGGCTGAGTATGGGATAAGTGTTGACGCCATGCTGCAGCAGCCTGCTGATGCAACCAGCAAGCAAACCGAACTCATCATTTTGACCCATGAAGCCAAAGAGGGGGTGATGAACCAAGCTATTACAAAAATTCAAAAATTACCTATGGTTTTGCTTCCGGTGGTTCGTATTCGCAAGGAAGATTTCAACTGATGTTTTATATTTCTACCCGAGGCCATTCGGTAAAAAAGAAATTTTGTGACATTTTGCTTGAGGGATTGGCGCCTGATGGCGGTTTATATCTTCCGGAATACTATCCAAAAATTCATTCAG
>Ga0255132_1000545_pt1 | contig 14731 bp, 10 predicted proteins | sample Law_Law_RepA_8d_FD_188551 | JGI IMG/M metagenome (GOLD analysis project Ga0255132, IMG submission 188551) | Freshwater microbial communities from St. Lawrence River, New York, United States - Law_Law_RepA_8d | ecosystem: Environmental > Aquatic > Freshwater > River | place: USA: New York...
TCGATGCAATTCATTGAGCACATGACTGATCACCAACGTGGTGCAGGAGTCTACCCCGGACGCATCGGGCTCTGCTCGAAGACCCGGGAATCGCTCCCGGGCCCTGCGGGCGGCAAATTGCATGGCAAGGGCGGAACGGTCGTGCAGGCGGACCTCCGAGAAGGTGGCCAGCCCAAAGGCATCGACCACGCAACGCGAGGCCACACCGCTGCCGCATCCCCAGTCCAGCAAGGAACCCGACGGTGGGGCCCAACCCAGACGCAACAACTCAGACAAAGCCGCCCCCCACTTCCAGGCGATCCGTTGAGCATAGGTAAAGTCGTAGCTCGCGAGGTCCGACACGGAGCGCCAATAAGGCTCACGGACCGGCTCCGAGCGCAGGAACAACGCTCGCAATCGTTCCAGAGATGCCCAGTCCACTTCCTCCCAGGTCATGACTCCGTCGGGGTTTCGGATGAAACAGCGGGCACTGAAACCGGGGCCACAAATCCGGGCAACTCAAAGCCCAATCGCTCCGCCAGACGCTGACGGCTAATTCCGTGAAAGGCGGCGAAGTCGGACACGGCACGAGCTCGAGCCTCGGTGTCACCCAGAGGAGTTTTACGACGGATGGCCGCAATCATTAGGTTCTTGCCGGTGTGCTCGGTCGAAATGAATTCGAAGACACGGGTCTCGTAACCGGCCCACTCGAGCAGCAAGGCCCTCAGCGCGTCGGTGGCGAATTCTGCGTGACGCTCCCGAAAAATGCCGTGACGCAGCGAGCCGGCCAGCGGCGCAGCCACCGACAGTTGGGGCCGAACCTCACGATGGCAGCAGGGCGAGACCAACAACAGCGCGGCTCCAGACTGAACACCCTTGGCCAACGCCTCATCGGTCGCGGTGTCGCAGGCGTGCAAGGCCATCACTACCGAAGCGGACTCAAGACGGCTTGAGGCAATGTCGCCGGCCTCGAACTTCAACCGGGTGAATCCGCAACGGCCGGCCACGGCCCGCCCCTGCTCGACGAGACCTAGGCGCACCTCGACACCCAGGGCCGTGACCGCTCCGGTGCGGGTTTTAGTCAGGTGCTCATAGGCCGCGAAGGTCAGATAGGCTTTGCCACACCCCATGTCCACCAGGTGCAACGGAACGGTCGGATCTAGGTGAGCCCCGACCAACAGAGGCTGAAGAACTTCAACAAACCGATTGATCTGCCGGAACTTGGCCTCCATCCCGGCCTTAATCGAGCCATCGGCCGCGGTGACACCCAACTCCTTGAGCCAAACCGAATGACCCGGCACCGGCCTCGCCTTGGCACGATCGTGAGCCATATCGGGCACTTCGGTCACTTCGGGCTTACCCAGAAGCATCCGAGTCGGCCGCCCCTTGCGGAAGGTGAGCTGGACCGTGCTGATCGTTGTCGACAGGAAGGCATTGAGAAACTGCTGACCCAGAAGGTCGCGCAACAACTCGATCGCCTCGCCGTGCGAGAAGTTCTTGGTCACATCCCGCGTCGGATGGCGATACACGAAGGAGAGCACGGTCGAGTCCTTGAGAGACACAGGCCGGATGAACACATTGCGAATGCCCTCGGGTTGGAGCGACGCACCGAGGTTGAGCCGGACCAGGGTCCCGTCTTGAGCGCTCTGACGCACGTGGTCTAGGAAATCGTCCACCGTCTTGGAACTCATGACCGCTGATGCTAACCGATCGCGGGAGTCGGGGACAGGACGCTTTCTGGGGGCAGCGGTCCGGCCAGGCGCAAGTCCGCCACGCATTCCACATGCTGGGTCTGGGGAAACATGTCGAGCGGCTGCACCGTCTCCAACAAATAGCGTCCATCGGCGCACAAAATCTTAAGATCCCGCGCCAGCGTGGCGGGATGGCAAGAGACATAGAGAATCTGCCCCGGCCCGGTCCGGCGCAGCACCTCCAGGCTGGGGGGACGACAACCGACGCGAGGAGGGTCGAGCAACACCGAGGTGAGGGAGGGCTCCCATTTGGCTAAAAGACTTGGGAGAACCTGATCGGTATCGCCGGCCACATAGGATCCATTGCGGATGCCGCGGGATTCCTGATTGCGACGGGCCGCTCGGATGGCCGGTGCGTCCATTTCGACCCCGACAAAACTTTCCACGACATCAGCGACCTCCAAACTAAAGAAGCCTACCCCGCAGTAAGCATCGACCAAATGCCGGCCTCCGTGACTGCTCAGTCGTTCCTTCACTACGCGAACCAACTCAGGCAGCAGCAGAAAGTTGTTCTGGAAAAAGGAATTCTCTGGCACCTCCCAACCCGGGGCTTCCATCCGGAGCACCGTCTTGATCCCACCCTTGGGCGGCGGATTGCGCCGCCACTGTGTGATCGCCTCGTTGAGGGCCGGCTCAGCAATCGCACACGACTCGATGTCGCACACCAAGCCACAGTCGGTGCGTATGAAACCTAGGTTCAGTTTCTGGGCCGGCTTGTTCCACTGGCTGCGAACCAAGATGCGGTTGCGATAATGGTAGGGGTTCGGGCACGCGATTACCGGTTGGACCACGGCCGGATCAAAACCACCAACACGCCGAAACAGCTCGCTGATTTGCCGGTGCTTCCAGCGGAGCTGGGCGGCGTAGTCGATGTGCTGGTATTGGCATCCACCACATTCGCCGAAATAGGTGCACTTCGGTGTCACCCTCTCGGTGGAGGCAGTGAGGATCTTCACCAACTCGGCCCGACCGAAACTTTTCTTCACCTCGGTGAGCTTGGCCTCGACCACATCGCCCGGTGCGGTGAAGGGGATAAACACCACGAATTCACCCACTCGGCCGACGCCTTCCCCACCAAAGGCAAGGTCAGTGATTTCCAGACGCAGCCGCTGGCCGGCGATGGGCAGTCCGTTGGGCAATGTTTCCACCCCGCCGAATTGCCACGAATCGGGCCTCCGACAAAAGGACGGACTTGAGAGAAGTGACTATTCCCCGTTGGGATAGGACCCGAGAATTTTCACAAAACTGCAGTGCTGACCCAGCATTTCGATGGCCTTGGCGACCTTCGTGTCCTCGGCGTGACCGTCGATGTCGGCAAAGAAGAAATACTCCCAGGCCTTCCGCTTCGAGGGCCGCGACTCGATCTTCGTCATGTTGATGCGGAAGCGGCGGAAGGGAGCCAGCGCCCGATGCAATGCTCCAGCCTCATCACGCAAACTAAACATCAGGCTCGTACGATCGGCTCCAGAACTAGGACCGCATTGGCGGCCCAGAACCAGGAAACGGGTCGCATTGGCCGAGTTGTCCTGGATGTCCCGCTCGAGGATAGGGATCTTGTATCGCTCGCCCGCCAGTTCGCCGGTGATGGCCGCTGCGTGTTTTTCCTTCGCAGCCAACTCGGCTGAACGGGCGTTCGAGCTGGTCTCGACCACTTCGGCCTGAGGCAGACTGCGCTGAATCCAACCCCGACACTGAGCCAGTGTCTGCGGATGAACGTAGAGTTTGCGAATATCCTCACAGCGCCCCTTGGCGGCCAAGCAGTGGGAAATCTTGAGAACGATTTGCGAGACGATCTTCAGGTCGCTGTCCACGAACATGTCCAACGTGTGGGTCACTACGCCCTCGGTGGAATTCTCAACGGGCACGACACCATAGTCGGCCTGCTGTCGGGACACCTCATTGAACACATCGGCAATGGTCCTCTGGGGCGCATACGCCAGCGAGGCACCAAAGCGGCGCAGGGCGGCCTGATGGGTGAAGGTCGCTTCAGGCCCGAGATACGCGATGGTCAGGCTCCGCTCCAAGGACAGAGCGCAGGACATGATCTCACGGTAGATGGCCCGAAGTCCTTCGTTGGTGATCGGTCCCTGATTGTGACGGAAAACCTTCTGGAACACGGCCCGCTCCCGATGCGGTGCATAGATCTCCTGGCCGTGGCGGGTCTTAATGGCCCCGATCTCCAGCACGTGACGTGTGCGCTCGTTGAGCAGACGCACGATGTCGGCGTCCAACGCATCGATGGCCTGACGGTGTTCCAGCAAGGACATGGCTTTCGCCACGATGCCGGAACTCGCGAGCGGGGCGAAGGAGGTTTTTCACCGTCCTGCCAAAACCTACCTCCCCCGAGACAATCGAGGAGCCAGGAACATCCAAGGAAGTACGGCGCGTCGACTCCCAAGAACGCCCCATCCAGCAACCCGGGGCCGATTGGGTTAAATCGTTGACTCACCGTCCCTCGCGCCAAAAAAACAGCCCTCTGAATCGTTAGATCCGAAGGGCTGTTGATGTTTTTAGTGTTCGAGGCTTTCAGAGCGAGAACACCTGAGAGGAACCTTCTTCTCAGTCAAACGCGTGTCCGGCGCAGCAGAGGACGTTGCGCAACTTGTGGCGCACGAGTTCCTTCACAGCCTTGCGGGCCGGCGCGAGATACTTGCGGGGATCGAACTCCTTGGGCTTGGTCACCAAGACCTCGCGGATCGCGGCGGTCATGGCCAAACGCAAGTCGGTGTCAATGTTGACCTTGGTGCAACCCACGCGGCGGGCCACTTCGATGTCGGCCTCGGACACGCCGGCCGTCTCTTCGCCGAGGTCGCCGCCGTACTTGTTGATCTTCTGGGCGAGGTCCTTAGGAACGGAGGAGGCTCCGTGCAACACCAGCGGGTAGTCACCCATACCGGCTTCGAGCAAGGCCTTCTTAATGGCCTTGAGGCGCTCGAGGTCCAGATGCTGTTCACCCTTGAACTTGTAGGCACCGTGGCTGTTGCCGATGGCAACGGCCAGCGAGTCCACGCCGGACAGCTTGACGAACTGAACGGCCTCATCGGGGTGGGTGTAAGCCCCGCCCTTGGAGTAGCTACCGCCCTCTTCACCGTCGTCATGCTGAGCGCCGACGAGCATGCCGAGTTCGCCCTCGACCACGCAATTATGCTTGTGGGCGTACTCAACGACCTTGGCGCAGACCTCGACATTCTTTTCGAAAGGATCATGCGAGGCGTCGATCATCACGCTGGTGAAACCCTCGTCGATGCACTGCTTGCACAGTTCGAAGCTGTCACCGTGATCCAGATGGATCGCGATGGGGATGGTGGACAGCTTGACCGCGGAGTCGATCAGCCCCTTGAGGTACACCGGATGAGCGTAATCACGGGCTCCCTTGGAGATTTGCAGCATCACTGGAGCCTTCTCTTCTTCGCAGGCCTCGATAATGGCCTGGAGCAGCTCCATGTTGTTCACGTTGAAAGCACCGAGGGCGTATTTGCCCTTCAAGGCCTTCGCGAACAATTCGCGCGTGTGGGTCAATGGCATAAGTCTAAATGTGTTACAGACCGGTTCGTGAGAACCGAAGTGAGAGACCACACTAGGAAAGTGCGTTACGGCTGGGAACTGGTTTTTTGCCTTACCGAAAACAGGTAAACAGGAGGGGGTCACCACCAGAGACCATTGATGTCCACCTTTTGGTTCACATCCGTCGCGTCATAATCCTTCGGAAAGCGGAACAGAGCCACATGCCCATCACCGTAGGCCATGTTCCATCCCCGCTGACCGCGGTTGTTATGCCAGAGGCTGCGATCGCGGGTTGCCCCGCTCACTCGGCCATCCCCGGAATCCCGGCTCCCATGCCAAGGCCAGTCGCCCTGAAGGATCTTGGTCGACGGAGCCAAGGCGATTTCCGAATTCTTGATGGGCTTAGAGTCACCCGCCACCGTTGGCGAGGCCAGATTCCCGGTGATGTGCTTCACACCAAACCAGTCCACCGCCCACATCACGAGGTAACTATTACCCCACGCCGAGTAGCACCCTTTCTTGGACTCCGCCGCCCAGTAACTGTCGCCCTTGTCAGAGGGGCAGCGAAACGCCTCCGGTGCGGGCACGTAAACATTGAGAGGACGGTTGGTCTCCCAAGCATTGCCATCATGCACAATGCTGACCTTGGCCTTGCCTGGCGCGGCCCGAAGCGGAACACCCGCGGTCCCGGACCAAATCTCGCCTCCCACCGTGGCCCAGTCGCCATGGGCCGGCATGAGATCCTGATTGTCCGACGAATACATGGCATAGCCCAGATACTGTTGCTTCTGGTTGGCCACACAGCGAGTGGCGTTGGCCTTCACCTTCGCCTTGGCGAGGGCCGGCAGGAGCATTCCCGCCAGAATCGCGATGATGGCAATGACGACCAACAGCTCGATGAGCGTGAAGGCACCGCGTGAAACGTTTGGCTTCATGAGCAATAGAAACTCCCTACACCACCCACCCAAAGCACGCCAGAGACGGTTTGATCCGCATACACCTTTCGACGTCACCCTATTAAACGATCCCGAGACCAGCGCCAGCACGACCACGTGTCTTAAGCGGCAGCGGAGCCACCGCCCAGCAACCCATCCCAAAAAAACATAAACACCCACTCCCCTCTTTCACGTCACGGAGAGAAACCTCATCCACAGACCTCAAGTGATGAGCTTGTTAACCACATCCCCGAACACATCGGTCAGGCGGAAATCGCGCCCTTGGAAACGGTGAGTCAGCTTCTGATGATCGAAGCCCAAGAGGCGCAGAACCGTGGCATGCAAGTCATGGACATGAACCTTGTCCACCGCCGCATTGAAGCCGAAATCGTCCGACTCACCCAACGTCATGCCCGGACGAATCCCCCCGCCGGCCAACCACATCGAGAAACAATTGGGATGATGATCGCGACCATCATCACCGCCTTGCACCATCGGCGTCCGACCAAACTCGCCGCCCCAAATCACCAGAGTGTCTTCGAGCAGACCGCGCGCCTTGAGGTCTTGAATTAGAGCCGCATTCGCCCGATCCGTATCCATGCAGTTGCGCTTCAGATCGCCTGACAAATTTCCATGCTGATCCCAGGCCTCGTGGAAAATCTGAACAAACCGCGTACCCCGTTCGACCAGACGGCGAGCCAGAAGACAAGCTGTGGCATAGGTCGTCTTGCCAGGTGTGGCCCCATAGAGATCTAAGATGTGCTGAGGTTCCTGACGGATATCCATCAACTCCGGAGCACTCGACTGCATCTGGTAGGCCATCTCAAAAGAATTGATGCGCGTGGCAATCTCCGGATCGCCCACCCGACCCAGACGCTGGCGGTTGAGTTCTTGGATAGCATCCAACGTCTGCCGCTGAGACGTGCTGTCCACGCCCTTGGGATTGGACAAGTAGAGAACCGGATCGCCGCCCAGTTGGAAGCCCCTCCACTCGTCCCCTTGCTGCCGGTCGAAAACACCACGTAAGCCGGAAGATTACTGCTCTCGCTGCCCAGACCGTAAGTCGTCCAGGCCCCCAAGCTGGGGCGACCGAACTGCTGGGAACCCGTATTCATGAAGATCTGCGCCGGGGCATGATTGAAAGCATCCGTGTGCATCGATCTCACGATGGCGATATCATCGGCCACCTTGGCCAAATGAGGCATGAGCTCGGAAATCTCCTGACCCGACTGGCCGTGTCGAGCAAAGCGGAACTTGGGTCCCAGCAGTTTGGCGTCCGGACTAATGAAGGCCGACCGATACCCCTTGAGCAATTCGGCCGGGGGCAGCTTTCCGTTCCACTTCGCCAACTCGGGCTTGTGGTCGAAGAGCTCCAGATGGCTTGGGGCCCCGGCCTGAAACAAATAAATCACTCGTTTCGCCTTGGCCGGAAAGGCCGCCGGCTTCGCCGCCAGCGGTTGAGCGCCGGCGATCCCCGGACTCACCGAAGCCGCCCGCGCCGAATCACCTAGGAGCGCATGTAAGGCCGCCATGCCCAAACCGACACCGCAATCCCGGAAGAACCACCGCCGGGTGAGGTGCGCCTGATGCTGGACCAACGCCTGCTGAAGGATGGAATTGGGGGTCATAAGATTCACTCCTTGGTGATGGTTTCGTCGAGATTCAAGAGGGCCCGAGCCACAGCAGTGTGCGCAGCCAAGGTCGCCGGCGTGACACCCGAGGGAAGCCCTGTCACCGGTTCGGACTTGCCCACAGCCATTTCAGCCGCGTTCAACCAACCCTCAGCTATCCGCGCCCGCTGCTGATTTAGAAGACGTCGAAGAGCCTTCAACTCCTCCGGCTGCGGCAATCGGCTCAACACCTGTCGGAACGCGAAGGTAATCCTCTGGTCATCCGTCTTGCCGCCCTCATTCACCGACTTCCGGGCCAGAGCCTGGGCTGCCTCAACAAACTGCGGTTCATTGAGCGAAGTGAGCGCCTGCAACGGTGTATTGGAGCGAAGTCGACGCACGCAGGACGCATCTCCATTGGGCGCGTCGAACGCCTGCAGCACCGGATAAGGAATACTGCGGAAGCGGAAGGTGTAGAGCGAACGCCGATAGCGGTCTGGACCGGTTTCCACCCGCCAAGTTTTGGGTCCATAGCTCGCCGGAGGCTGGAACAGAAACTCCGGAGCCGGAGGATAAACCGCCCGCCCTCCGAGGGTGGGATTGATCAACCCGGACACGGACAGAGCGATGTCCCGAACGATCTCACCCTCAACACGAAACCGCGGGCCTCGCGCCAACAACCGATTGTTGGGATCTCGCTCCAGCAAGACCGGACTCACACGACTGGATTGGCGGTACGCCGCCGAGCTCACAATGAGCCGGTGCAAGTGCTTGACGGACCAAGCAGCCACTCCGGGTTGCGAGGGCTGCATGAACTCGACCGCCAACCAATCGAGCAATTCCCGATTAGAAGCAGGGGGCGACTGCATCCCGAGGTCTTCAACGCTCTCCACCAGTCCGACCCCAAAATACTGCTGCCAGAGGCGATTGACGGCCACGCGTGCGGTCGTGGGCGAGCGGGGGTCCACCAACCAACGAGCGAGTGTGAGGCGGGAATCATCGGCACCGGCGGGCAACGAATGCAGGAATGCTGGCGTCCCATGAGTGACTTCGCGATCCGGCTTCAGCCAGTCCCCGCGCCGGAGCAGTCGGGTGGTCATGCGGCTTTCTCCCGGCCCCTGCCCTTGTCGCGCCGCGAACACTAGCGCCGGAGCCCCCTCCGGCCATTGCTTCCACAGTGCCTCGATCCGTGTGTTTACCTCGGCAAAGTTTGTCTGAGTGGTCCGCCAATAAGAGAACACCGCTCCCGTTTGAGCCGGAGACCGCCCCTCCGCCGGGGTCTTCATCACGATCTCGCGCACGGCTGCCGGCAGTGGATCCGCCACGGCGTTGGTGGCCGACGAAACCGAAAGACGGAACCGCCCTAAGTTGTGGGTCTGCAAATCATCCGAGTTCCATCCACCGTGTTCCTGGTGGAGCTCAAACTCGAGAATCGCCCCCTTCGGAAAGGACACCGGCTTTTCGGCCACAAAGACCGCCTTGCGAGATTGGTTGCGTCGCCCCGGTCCCGCATCAATGCCCCAGGCCGTCTCTTTCTTGCCGTCGATAGCATGAGACACCGGACCGTAGGTGCGCTTTTTATCGGAGCGGTCGTCGAATTCTGCCTCCAAAGGTTTCTGCTCATTCGCAAAGTCGGCGGTCGCCTGAATAAACTTCACGGAGACCTTGTTGGTCGGATTTTCTGGATCCGTGGCGGTGACCTTGAACTCGCTGAGCGCGGCCATGCCGCGGATGGACCGTCCGGGCCCTTGGCAGGGCAAATTGGGATCGGTCAATTGCTCGAGACGGAACGCCGAAATGGAGGTGAGCCCATTCGTTCCCCGGAAGTGGGGTGCCCACTGAGTGGGGGCATAACTGGCAGCACGAATCGACCCGTCTTCATATTGATAGAACCTCTCCCCTCGTTCTCCGACATGCTCGCAATGAACGACCGTCCACTCCGGCTGATCGCCCCGCACCGATGCTTCCCAGGCTGCCATGCGAACCTGCCAGTCCGCCGTGGTGTGGCGAAGAATCTCCTCCTGTTCCCGGATCTGCCGCGCCAACTGGTCACGCTGGAGTTGTTGCGAAGGGCTGTAGGCCACGACGGACGATTCGTGATCGTTGTTCAGGAAGGCAAAGAAGCGGTAGTACTCCTCCTGCGAAATGGGATCGTATTTGTGGTCATGGCATTGGGCACACTGAATGGTAATGCCGAGCACCGCCTTGCCGATGCAGTCCATTCGATCAATGAGACCATCGATGCGAAACTGCTCGGGATCTGCCCCGCCCTCTTCATTCAACATCGCATTGCGCAAGAACCCAGTGGCCACGCGGCTGGAATCGGTCGCCTGGGGCAACAAGTCACCAGCGATTTGCTCGATGAGAAACTGGTCATAGGGTAGGTCGCGATTGAGGGCGTCGACCACCCAATCTCGGTACGCCCAAACAAACCGGGGCTTGTCCTTCTCAAAACCATCGGAGTCGGCATAGCGAGCCGCATCCAGCCAATGTCTTCCCCAGCGTTCTCCGTGATGCGGGGAGGCCAGCAAACTCGACACAACCCGGTCCCAAGCCCCGGACGTTTTGTCGGCCAGAAAATGATCCACGTCGGAGGGACTCGGCGGCAGTCCGGTGAGATCCAGATGGAGGCGACGCAGAAGCGTGACCCGGTCGGCCTCCGGAGACAGGTTGAGACCCTCCCTCTCGAGTCGGGCGACAATGAACCGGTCGATCGGAGATCGAATTCGATCCGCCCGACGCACCACGGGCAACTCCGGCCGTACCGGGGGTTTCCAGGCCCAATGGTCGCGGCGCACAGCATTCGTCGTCGATGCACCCCAGGCAACACCTCCGACCCAAAGCCACCCCAAAAGAAGGATCCGAAACCCAGCATGCACCGGAGAAAAGGAGGAGGCGGTGGTGTTCACAACAGCAACATTCTGCCCCGTGTCCGATGGTTGGTCCAATCGGATTTGAGACTCACTCGGGCCTCAGGTGCATGACAGGAAACGTCATTCAGCCTTCATGCGGCCAGATCAAGTGAATCGTTTCGGCAGGCATAAAGGTCGAGGCGGTGTTTCCTCGACCAATAAGCCAGAAGAGCCTGTCTGTTCGTCCTCGTGACGCCGCCGGATCATCCGATGGCCAAAGCCGGTGGAAAGACGTTGCTGAAATCGTTGCGCTGGGCCTGCTTCAATGAATCGGGGACGACCGCACGACGGCATCGGCGGGTGGCTCCATTGCGTTCCCGATGAGGACGGCAAGTCGACCCTGCTCCTCTCTAACTGCATGCCCATCGCGTCTGTCACCTGAAGAAGTGGCGCGAAGGATGATCTCGGCCGCGATGAAGTTCGGGACCCAGCACAGCCCGGCAACGGTTCGGTAGACATTCATGAACGAACCGCTGGCGGCCTAGAGCGCGGGCAACCAGAGCCGCACCCGCTTCAGCCGGGGTTGGCGATATCCGGAGCCACAAAGCAGCGCCGGGAGACCCCCGCGACGGACACAGGCAAGATCGTGAGGAGATCGGCGTCGAACTTTTCACTTCTCCGCTGTTCGAGCCATTTCCTGCAACACGGCCATGTCTGCCGGCTTACCGGCGGGATCGAAACCGAGGGTTTTCTCTCGGGCGATGAGCGCCTGCCGCTGCGTTTCGATGCGGGCGCGTTCTCCGGTTTTTGCAGCCACCACGTAAATCGTCGCGCGGCTGACGCGGTCGCGGATTTCCACGAATCCGCCACTCACTGTGTGCTCAACCTGCGTGACCCCGTCGGCATCCACGCGGAAAATTTCGGCCGGCGTACGAAGATAAGCAGGCAGCGGAAAGAGAAAGGTGGCCTCCCGCGGCGGGCCGAACTTGAAGACGTGTTCCTCTGGGTCCGGTGTGTAGGCCAGGTCGAGCGCAAACAGCAGCGCCCCGCGAGGTCCGGCCACCACATCCAAGTCCCAGTCCGACTTGCCATCCCGCAACACGCGTTCGTGGCTCGTGGCGTCGCCTTCGAGGCAGTAATTCTCCAACATCCGAATCTCGCGGCCGACGCGGGTCATCGGTTCGATCAAATCGGGGAAGGCCACCAGCGAGTGCAGACTTAGGTTGAACCAGTAGAGCGACGTGATGCGACTGGCGAGGGCATGGTAGGCTTGGAGACGGAGTTCATCGGGGGTCGGGGAACCGCGCTTGCGTCCGCCGTAGCCTCTCCAGTCATGGTGGGATCCTTGAGACCAATAAGCCACCGGACGGGGGCGGTTCAGTTCGCGCAACGACCGCGACATTTCGCCAATGGTTTCAAGAGGAGCCCCCCAGCGGATCCGTTGGCCACCCCAGCGGTCGTACTGGCCCCAGGCATCGGGCGATGGCGCGGTCACGCGATAGGCGTCGTAGTGCGGGTAGTCGGAGACACCGGCGTAGAAACGCCACACCCGTTCCTCGCTGAGCGTCACCGAAGTCGGAAGCCGGGTTGGCGCGTAGGGCGCGAACGCCTTCCAGCAATCCTGCGGTGCCACGGGCTTGCCACCGCCATACTGCGGCTCACCCAGAAACTCCACGGCATGAATGCGCGGGAGCATCGAGTCGCTGTCGTACCGCGCAACGGGTTGCAGGCGGTTCATGTATTTGAGCGGATACTTTTCGAAGAGCGGCGTGTCCGAATATCCGGGTACATGCTCGTGCATGCCCGCGTTGATGTGCATCCGGCTCAGCGTTTGCAAATACGGCTCCGCGTGCAGGGTGTTGCTGGAGCCCAGTTTCGAGGCCACCCAACCACCGCTGATATCGAACACCTCGCGTTTGATGCGTTGGTGGGTCCAGACGGTGATCGGCTTTCCGGCAGCGTCGGACAAGCGCACTTCCAGCGCAGCGTAGGTGAGCGGCAACCGACCCGTGTCCACGCGCGCACCGCCACGATGGTTCGCTGGGATGAGACCGTCCGTCGGAAAGCGATCCAGTCGGTTGCTGATCCACGGTTGAGCCTTGAGAGAGCGCCACGTGGCATTGTTCTCCGGCAACCAGAGACGGCAGGCTTCGAGTCGCAGCGAGCCAGCAGTGCGATTGACCAGATGAAAGAGCACGGAATCCGGTTGAATGTGGGTTCCCGTGCCGAGAAACGTCACGGCTGAGAGCCATACGTCGGGACTGTCGATCCGCACCTGCATCCGATCGGCCTCGCCCATTCCGGGAAGACCCACTGCCAACTCGGTCTGTGTGTTCGTACCCCACTCCGCGCGCTTGCCGTTCCAACTCCAAACAGTCATGGCACCCGGTGGCAGGCGGAGCGGTTCGCCGCCCCATGCGGACGGTAGGTCATGCCACGCCCACTCGTCGGTCTTCAGCAGTTCCTCGGGAGTGTGACCGCGCAACCGGATGTCGGCTGAAGCCGGAATGACCACCACTTCGGTGGATGTATTGCGCAGGTAAACCTCCACCCGCGCACCGAGGCTGAAATCGGCCTTCTTGCGATACTGCATCTCGGTGGATTGGAGGTGCGGCACCCGATGAACACCGTCCACCGACAGCGAGGCTGCCCAGACACCCATGGGGAGAACGGCCTGAAGGCTCAGGCATCCCAGCAAAAGCCTCAGGGCAACTGTCGCCATCGTGAATATCGGGGAATCGGGTCCAGACGTCATGGGGAGTAATGTGGTTAAGCCGCCTGTTACACGACAATTATTCTTCCCCTTCCCGGCAACCAGAATTGTGAGGCAATGCGCTGGGGAAAATAATCGTCGTCGTACACCTGTCCCCTCCCAGGCCGTCCAAAAGCTCTTGGAAACCCTTTTCTGATTCCGGCACTAGCAACGGTACTTGCCGACAAGTCATCGGCGACGCACCGTTGTATTCCATCAAACCATGAAACGCGTGCTCCTCTCCGTGATGTCCGCCGCCCTGGCGACGGTCCTCGTCTCCACACCCGCCTTGGCAGCCGACAAGAAAGACAAGAAGTCCGACAAGGAAGGGTGGAAGCAACTCTTCGACGGCAAAGACACCTCCCAGTGGCGCGGCTACAAAGCGACCTCGTTCCCCACCAAAGGTTGGCGTGTCGAAAACGGAACCCTGCGGCACGTGGCCGGAGAGGGCGGCGGCGACCTCATCACCCTCGACAAGTTCAGTGATTTCGAACTGCGTTTTGAATGGAAAGTTTCCCCCGGAGCCAACAGTGGCGTCATTTATCGCGTGACCGAAGACCACAACGCCTCTTACGAGACAGGCCCTGAATACCAGGTCCTCGACGAATCCAAGCACGCCGACGGCAAGAACCCCAAGACCAGCGCCGCCGCGCTCTACGCCCTCATCGCCTGCAACACCGAAAAAGAACTCAAGCCCGTGGGCGAATGGAATAAGGCCCGCATTGTAGTCAAAGGCAACCAGGCCGAGCACTGGCTCAACAAAAAGAAAGTCGTCGAGTACCAGTGGGGCGGCTCCGAGACCCAGAAGCTCATCTCCGAATCCAAATTCAAAGGCATGCCCGGTTTCGCCAAAAATTCGAGCGGTCACATTTGCCTGCAAGATCACGGCGACGACGTGTGGTTCCGCAATATTAAGATCCGCACCTTCTGAGGATTTGCGGCCCGGCCGCACAGAACTCCCCATCGACCCTCCCTCATCCGAGTGAATCCCATCTATTGGGACTACAACGCCACCACGCCTCTGGACCACCAAGTCCGGCAGGCGATGGAACCGTACCTGGAGAACGTTTGGGGCAACCCTTCCAGCGTTCACGCCGTCGGACGCCGAGCCCGAGCGGCTTTGGACGAATTCCGCTACCGATTGGCCGGAGCCTGGAAATGCAGGCCCAGCGAGGTGATTTTTACCAGTGGCGGAACCGAATCCAACAACCTGGCCGTGCTTGGAACAGCCCGCCTCCGAGGGGCCCAAGGTTACCGCCACCTGGTAGTCTCACCCGTGGAGCATCACGCAGTACTGCACGCGTTGAAGCACCTCGAAGCCCACGAAGGGTTCACCCTCACGCTAGTG
>Ga0255132_1000549_pt1 | contig 14686 bp, 10 predicted proteins | sample Law_Law_RepA_8d_FD_188551 | JGI IMG/M metagenome (GOLD analysis project Ga0255132, IMG submission 188551) | Freshwater microbial communities from St. Lawrence River, New York, United States - Law_Law_RepA_8d | ecosystem: Environmental > Aquatic > Freshwater > River | place: USA: New York...
CCATTACGGTATATATCCATCCTATTTGTTGGTAGGCGACAACACCGAACCTTGGGAAGGGTACAGCTTGGTTCCGGGAACCGGTGTATCGATCGGGGGATACAATGCGAATCATTGCAGGCTGTATCATCGTTCAGATGATGGAACATCTTAGGGCATCACCAAATTCAATTAGGATTCAGTCAGTCGCTGTTCAGTTTAAACCGAACAGCGACTGACTGGGGGAATCCATTATCAGTTCATAGGTTTGATCATGGCTTTGATTGCATTACAAAAGGCACTATGATGCGATCAAAATATCTCACCAAATCAACTAAATGAATTCTGACCACTTACGGTAAACGGCAAAAGGAATGGTGGCAAACCTTCTGCCTGGGGCGCTTCCTGTTTCCATAATAGGATTTCATTTCTTAATTCCATCCACATATTTCCCAGGCGATTATTCCCCACCCAGGTATCGCCATTCTTGCGCGCACCCCAAAATTCATGGCTCGCACCTTTTTTTGTGCCTATATCCTCGATAATTGGCTTGGATTGGGTATTGACCAGTTTCCGAAGCAATAATTCATGCTGAGCAACTTTTAGCCGCAACATCAATTTCATGTTGTTCAGGTCAGTTTCATCCAGCGGCACGTGGTTAAAAAATCCTACAATATGTTCATTGGCTTTCCTCAGACCTTTAGATTTTAACTTTGCGACAAATGGGTTCCCCTGTTCCCTTATTTCCCTCCTCTGTTCGGCATGGCTGAACCGCAGAGCCTGAAACAGGTGCTCAGTGGTTAGCCATCTTATTCCTTGGTGAATCACGGGGAAAGCACTCATGTTGCCTAGCCATCCAAATGGCAGGGCAACCTTGGTAAAGGCAATATCATTTTCAGTGGCTGGAAAAGTAGGGCTATTTGACTGGGGCATTATCTGGCTCCATCAGGCTGATAATTTGGCAGAAGAGAATCTGCAACTTTCTTATTCGTTGGTCATGAAGATGTATTCAGTCTTTTTATGAGCAGCACGAATTTATCGGAAGCAAAACGACACCTGAAAAGACGCACCAATGTCAAGCTTGAACAAATACTTGGGTGATTGGTATTTCTGACAATGATGTCGCAAGCATTAAAAACAACAGCAAGTTGCTATCGGGAGCCATTCATGGTCCGTGAGCTTGCGAGTAGCACCAGCTTGCAAACATGCACACCAGTAGTAGTGGATAATCAGATTAGCCAGTAAACTCATTCATCTAGGCCCAACGGTATCCGCCAAGACAAATTTCCGCCCCAGAATACAAAGGCGATACAGTCAACAGGTTGCCCCATTAACGAACGCAATGCATACCGCTATGAACGATGCTACGCAAAACACGTTGAAAATCTATGTGGAACAGGCTGTAAGGCCAGTACGCGCCAGCTTCTCGTGCAAGCGGAGAATGAGAGAAGCGCTTTTGGCCAAAGCTGTGAAAACTTTTACAGACTTAAGGGGAACCAGCGAATGCCCACTGGCTGCTTTGGATCAAACAATCCAAACCCTAGGCCATCCAGCAAAACTAACAAGCCAATTACAAGCAACCGTTTCCCCCATCGACCGCCTCGAACAGATTCTGGAAGGCCATCCTAATGAACCAGCATGGCGAAGCGCATTGGGCTTCGTCGTTGTGGTTGCATTGTTTTCATTGGCCGCTTTGGGCGTTACCCTTTTATTCGTAGGCTTTAATAGGCCTTGGGCTTTACAGGAACTGTGGGTGATCAGTACCGGTCCGGAACACCTACCCCTTTGCATGTTCCATGCAGCACTTGTTTTGTCCGGTTTTGTTCTGGCAGTTCACTACCTCGAAAAACAGTTAGATGGTGCTCTGCCGGAAAACGCTTCATCCTTTTGGTCAGCATTGCAAAAACAGAATTCAAGACGCTCCCTTATACAAGCTTGGTTTATTTTAAACACAACACTGCTCTTTATTTTATTTACCGCAAACAGAAACGCTTTATCATCTGCCAAAATTTACTGGACGATACTGCTACTGACTCCACTTATGACTCTCTTTGCCACTTGGGGCGCTTGGCACATGGTAAGACTTGCCCAAGAAAAACGACAGCACCATGCTGAATGGTCCCATTTGCCGCTGGAGGATTTATCTTTTTAACGGGCTTGTTTTTCATGTCGCACAACATTATCGCTGTAGCACTCTTTATGTCAGCATTATTCAAAATCTACTGCAATTAGCAAGGACGCAAGCGAATATATAAACAAAACCATTCGCTATCACTGCGCCGAATTGTTCACCCAAAACAGCAACTTCCACTTTCCACCATTCTTCTTCTATTCTTCATGGATTTATGGCACGTTTCAAGTTATTTGCCTCACCCTTACAAAGATTACCTTTGTAAAGAGGTCGGCGATTTTATGCGCCAAATATGGCTAAAGCTCATTCTTGTAACAACATGCGCGTTTAACGCACATGCCCAGGACACCCCGGTCGACAATCCCCCAGAAGTGTTGGAAACAATCTCGCCCGCGCGACCGGTCGCCAAACCGGCACCATTTCCCCCATTGCCACCCAACGCGGTAATGGGGCAGTTCCCAATCAAACTGGAAGATGGCGCCAACCAGCAACATCCGCCAGATTGGCTAGCGCCCTATCTGTCGGTTCGGATGCGGGGCAAGGGAACATTGCGCGCCTATGGATTTATCCGTGGCGACTACGCCATGGCCTCTCAGCGCTTCGATGACATCCAGATCCCGCAATGGGTGTTGCCGGTTGATCCGAACTTCAAGGTTGGCCCCAACAAGGTGCCTATCGACACAGACAACGATTTTAATTACAATATGTATCCGCGCCTCACCCGCCTTGGTCTTGAATACTTTCACCCGGAATTCGATGCCTGGGGTATCCCTATGCATGTGTGGGGACGCATTGAAACAGATTTTCTGGTGCGGTCCACGGAAGTCTCCCCACTCAATCCTCCTTCGCGAGAATTAATGCGGCTCAGGCTCGCATACGCGGCTTTCCAGCGAGATGACTGGAGTTTTGTTATTGGACAAGATTGGGATATATTTTCGCCTTTGCTTCCCGTCGTTCAGGCTGGGACGCAGATGGCCTACGCGGGCAACTTGGGCGACCGACGACCATGCGCCTATGTCGGATATGACCACGATTTTGGGGATGGTTTCAGAATACAGATTCAGAACGGTATTTGCCTGGCCAACGCTATCGACCAATCCGATCAAGGCGGTACAGGTATCCGCGACAATGAAGATTACGGCCTACCAGGATACCAAACCAGACTTGGGTTTATTATCCCTTCGCAGGCGAATGAATTACAACCATTGATCGTTGGAGTCGGTGGTGTCATGGCGGATGACGACGCGGGTGCGGGCATCGGAAAAAGCGGAGCCCGCATTTATCCAATACGCGGGATCAGCGCGGACCTGCGTTTTCCCATCAATGAATGGCTTAGCTTTCAAGGCGAAGCTTGGACAGGTTACAACCTGAACGACTTCCGGGGTGGTATCGGACAAGGAATCAACCCAATTCAAGGCAAGACGATTCAAGCCTCCGGCGGATGGGGAGAACTCGTGGGCCAACCAACCAAGTGGAACAGGTTCAGCGTTGGTACTGGCCTAGACAAACCGATGGGCGATGAAGTTCCAGACGGCGGACGCACTCGCAATCTTGTCTACTGGGCTTCAAGCCAACTGGTGCTCGATCCGGGAGTAGTGATTGGCCTCGAGTATTACTATTGGATGACACAGTGGAAGAGCTTCAATCCAGGTACCGCTTCATTAATCCAGCTTTACCTGCAGGCCAATTTTTGAAATTGCTAAGAAAATTTCATCCAATGTCGTTCTTCTAAAGCGTCCGTTATCTAATCAAGCCTATTTTTACTTTCCACATCTCATTAGATTATAACAAGTCTTGAAACGCGCCTAATCAAGGCCACCTGTATTCCCCGCCTTCCCAACGTAAATGGCGGATTTCTCTGGGACCACGCCACGCTTTCCCCGCTACGGACTGTTTCTTACCATCCCGCACAGTTTCACCACTGGGCGAAATACTGAATTCCGTTACCGACTGCCAGTTTGCCAGCGGAAAGGTCACCTTGGGATCGGTCGCCACGAGTTCGTTCAAGCCGACAGTAACAGCTTGCCAACCACGTGTTCCCTTCAATTCCTTGACTGCCGTGTAGTCGATGGCAGGTTTGCCTGGCTCAACTGCACCCCACGCATTGCAGTTGAACTTGAGCACCAAGGTATTATCTGTTTCAGTTTGAATGTCAAACACCAGCCTCGCCCCATCCGGCCCGCGCCACTTCGCGTCCCTGATTTTCCGCGTCGTGGCTGTCCACAGGGGAGGATGGCCCCAATTGATCTGATACCAATCGTGCCAACCACGGCCACCATCATCGATAAGCCGTTCGACTTTGTCCGTAGGCTTAACACCGGCATCCTGCAATTGGCGGGAAGATACCGAAACAACCCTCGAACTGATGGCAAATGTGTCAGAATTATCCTGCCCCTGAGGTTGTGCCACACGGCGGTAGTGCGGTGGCGTATCATAGCTAACATTGGCAAAAGCGAAAACGGGTTGATCGAGACTCATCATCGGGCACGATGCCTGCCATTGCTGCCCCACACGCACTGCCTTGGCATCGCGCCAAAATCGCGTCAGTGTATGCGGATCGATTGACCAGTATATATCAACACGCTTGACGGGCAATGTGCTGTCGGGAATGACAGAAATGCTGGGTACTCCATCGGCAGACTTCAGATCCAGAACTATTTGTGGCGCTTGTGGCATTTTGAAAGCACCTTTTAGTTGCTCTTCAAACCATAGATGCTGGGTAAGGGCATGCTCGTCGGTATGGCGATGGTTGAGGTGTGGAGAAATACTGAAGCGGACGCGGTTATCGGGCAGTAAGCGCCAGTTCCATGCCATGTTGTCGATGTTGCCATGAAAATCGTTGGTGGGCGAGAGCCAGAGGATAGGACATGTTATCAGGGGGATGTAAGCGTTGTCGGACACACATGCCAGTTCCATCGGTTTAGGATTGGTTTTCGAACAGCCCGACAGCTCGGTCTGAGTTGTCAGAATGTCACCGGAACCACCACACGATGGCACAGCAGCTTTCACTCGTTTGTCGATTCCCGCCAGATCTGTGGTGAGTTTGCCTCCCATGGAGTGGCCATAAACACCGATACGAGCGGGATCCACTTCCGGTTGCTGTTCCAAAAATGTTATGGCCCTGCGGGCAGCCATCAGCACAAGATACCAATTGCTGTTGCGAGGCGATTCAACACTATCGAGCGTGAACGCATCAGGAGCCAATGCTCCGCCGATAAAGTGGTTGATCTTATTGCGTTGGGGCGGGTGCGTGGCATCGAGTTTACCCCAATCGGTTTGTGGGCCGTCCCATGTCATCTTTGTTCGACCAAAATTCAGCCTATTTCCACCCCAATTAATAGAAACGCTCGCATAACCACGCTTGGCATCGGAAACCACATTCTCGAGCCCGGCAGATTGGCCACCTCCATGAATAGATAACAAGGCAGGCAGGCGGGTTCTACCTTTGGGGAATGCAAAAAACGCCGCGACTTTCGAAGGTGTATCCTTAAAGATACCAACCTGATAACGCACGATCCGACAGACAACGCCATCCTGTTCCCACTCCTTGAGAATTTCAGCAGCAATTGGAGTTGTTTTGTCGATATCTGAAAAGCCGGACCAAAGCTCGGTCACATTTTGAGGAATTTCGGCGGCAGAAATGGATATCGGCAGAAGTATCAGCGTTAGAGTACACGCCATGGCCCAAGCGAACCAGACGCGACGGCTACGACACAGGAACCGCATGACACCGCCATACCCATGTCTGATTTCACGCACCAAGAACCCACTGCTTTTCAACATGGCGTGCATCCTTTAGAATATCACATATTGATGATGCGTTCTGGAACACCCTATTGGTGCCATCTAATTTCGGCACATATGGAATTCGCGGGGAAATCAATCTTTCCCGGGCAAATACCTGGCGGAAAACGCGGCCACCGCCTCGGCCAAGTCGTTGGCGAATTCATCGCGTTCAGGCGCACGACGGAGGCTTGATCCCAACTCAAGTTGCACGGCATCAACCGTGCCCCCCTGCCGGCTGCCGTAGGTCTGAGTGATATACCCCCCGGTAAATCGTGGATCTTCCGTGCTGTCAGAATCATTTGCCGGAATGAGGGTTCGATTACGCAAGCCAAGTTCACCCAGCAACCCGCCTTTGCCTAGGAGAGCTCCTTTGCCGGAACGATTGACCAGATGGGACACCGATTTCAGATTGTTGGTTCCACGGAAAATTGCGTCTTTATCCGCTGCCTGGCCATGAAGATCGATCAAGATCCCACGGCCATACCGTTTCACCACAGCAGCATGAGCTGCTGCCAATGCTTGGTGGTAGGCCTCGTAATACGGTTTGGCCAGATCCGACTCAAACGCGTCGTCACCCGGTCGGTTGACATCGACACATTTGCGATGGAAATAAGCCACTATCAGATGCGGTTTTCTACCCAGTTTTTTTTCCAATCTGTCTGCCAGCAAATGAGCCAGAACTTCCGTGCCGTCGTCACGAACAGTTACGAATTTACGCGCATCCTTACCGTGCCGTGGCGGCACGCCGGGTATTGGCTTGCTGCCGCCATGAGGCGCCGAAATCACAATGGGACAATCACCCGCTTGAACCATCAGCAATGCCGGATCAATTGCGGTTTCATGGGCCGGGGCCATTCCCCCGACCACGACAAGCACGGATGCTATTGCTGAAGATCGCCACATTTTATAGGTCGTCATCGGCGGCCGCTGCCGCTTTGCGCATCTTGCCAGCGGCCTTGGTTCGCAAATACGATTGGATGAAAGGATCCAGATCGCCATCGAGTACCACGTTGACCTGCGCCGTCTGCTGGTCTGTCCGCACATCCTTGCAAAGCGTGTACGGCTGCATGACGTAATTGCGAATCTGGTTGCCCCAGGAAACTTCTCCCTTTTCGTCGTATGCCTTTTCCACTTCGGCTTTGCGTTTCTGCTCTTCCACCTTGAACAGGCGAGAAATCAGCAGTTTCATGGCGTTGTCATCGTTCTTGTGCTGGCTGCGCTCCGTGCGGCTTTCAGCGGCAATCCCCGATGGCTTGTGGATGTAACGAACGCCTGATTGTGTTTTGTTCTGGTGCTGGCCACCTGGGCCACCCGAACAGAACGTTTGGCGAACAAGGTCGTCTGGTTTCACGACAATATCGATATCACCATTCACTTCCGGAGTGACGTCCACTGCCGCAAACGACGTCTGGCGACGCGCATTCGAGTCGAACGGGCTGATGCGCACCAAACGGTGAACCCCAGTCTCCGACTGCAGATTGCCATAGGCGTAATCGCCAATGATGTAGAGCGTGGCGGTACGCACCCCGGCACTTTCGTTCCGAAGCTCATCCACCAGTTCAATTTTGTAACCCTTGGTTTCCGCCCAGCGGGTGTACATGCGGACGAGCATTTGGGCCCAGTCGCACGCTTCGGTACCGCCCGCACCCGCTTGAACACGAATGTACGCGTTGGAGGTGTCCTGCGAACCACTGAGCATGCTGCGCAACTCGAACGCTTCGAGAAGCGGAATTACCTTGGTGGTTTCAGAAGAAAGCTCAGCTTCCAGCGATGGATCTTCCGCGCACAATTCCTCAAGTGCTTTCAGGTCGTTGAGAGTCCTCTCAACCTCCTCGTAAGCCTTAAGCATTTCACTGATGGGCTTGTAGGCGCTGATCTGTTTTTGGGCCTTTTCCGGGTTGTCCCAGAACGTGGCTTCAGACTGCAGGGCATTGAACTTGAGACGCTCCTTGCGCTTGGTGCTGATGTCAAAGAGAGTCTCGTAAAAAGGTCAAGCGGGTGATCATGTCGTTGATCATGTTCTGGGATTCTGACATCAGCATCATTGAAGCATCTCCTTGCAACCACTCATACAGTGTACCCTAACGGACGGAAGCATGACGGGCCAACGGCAACCATAACCGAGGAGCTGGCAATGGCGAACGTGAAGGGACGCAGCGTATTGGTAACAGGTGGTGGGAGTGGCATCGGTCTGGCAACCGCCCGACGGATGCTTGAGGCAGGAGCCAGAGTGGCCATAGCAGGCCGCGACCTGCCCCGCCTGGAGCGCGCCGCCGCTCAATTGGCACCTTTTCCCGTAACCGTGTGCGTTGGGGACCTGTCGGACCCAGAACAGGCCAAGGCGATTATCGCCGCTGCTGAGGCGGGCGTAGGGCCGCTCGATATTCTGGTGGCTAACGCGGGTGCCAATCTGAAAGAACGCACGCTTCAGGAACTGACGCCGCAACGGTGGCAGTCTATGCTTGGAAGCAACCTCGATGCGGCTTTCCACGCCATCACCGCGGCTCTTCCGGGCATGCGCACGCGCAAGCGCGGCCTGATCATTGTCATCAATTCTGTTGCTGGCAAACGTGGAAATCCATTGGGCGGCGCGGCTTATGTCGCCGCCAAGTTCGGGCTTCACGGTTTTGTCATTGCCGCTGCTGCTGAAGAAAAGGCCCGTGGCATCCGTTTTTCGAGCATTTATCCAGGTGAAGTGAACACGCCGATTCTCGATCAACGGCCCAATCCTGTAACCGATGAGCACCGTCTGGCCATCCTTCAACCAGACGACGTGGCCGAAGCCGTGATGTTTATTGCCCGACTGCCAGAACGGGCTTTGGTGCCCGAACTGGTCATCACACCGGCGTCGTACGCCTTTATCTGACCCCGACTATTTTCCGGGGATGATATTCAACGTGTAGTAAGCCTGTGGGTGCAGCAGCGGCTTGGCGTCGGTACTGCGCACCCCCGGCAGCGTAAGGTCGTGAATATGGCCTTCCTGAAGGCCCTCTACTTTGAGACGCACCCGAGTACCATCTTCCGATGGTGTGGCAGCGACAATTTTGGGAGAAGTGTGATCGACCTCGGGGCTCCCGTAGCTCGACTGATAGATGTATGTATATGTGGTCATCTTGTAGGAGTCCAACGCCACTAATGTTGCCTTGTCAGCTGGCGCTGTGAAGACAAGTTCGAATCCATCGGATAGAGCTTTCATTTCTTGAATTTCGAACGGCGTCTTGCCCGTCCAAACAAGCCGTTCAACCGAAAATGGTTTGGGGCCACGCGACCCCCAACCACGGTTGGTGCCGCCCACAAACATGGAACCATCATTGCCAAAGCGTACTGGAACCACCCCTGACCCAAATCCTTGGCGGAACGGGAAAAGGGCACCCTGATAGCGGCCATTCACCTTTTCCAGAAAAACGCGCATGACCGTGCTGTGGGTCTGGTCGCCAACAAACAGTTGCTCGGAAAATGGCCCGAATTTGCCTTTGGAGAGATCGCAATCGAGGCCGCTCGCCGACTGCCCCATCTTGCCGTAGGGGAACAAAATGGCGGTGGGGACTAATTCTGGAATGCGCTTGGCCTCGACGACCATGCGGCTACCACTTTTGGGTTGTTCAGGAGCCTTACCCAAATAGCTGGCTTCCTTCTCGGAATACCATTTGAAACCATCCGGGTGGCCGACAAATCCGCCGGGCACAATCTGCTTCAGTCCGCAAGTACCGTTCCATGGCCCCTGATTATCGGTATAAAAAACATCTCCAGAAGCGTTAAACCCGATGCCACCCGGAGACCGCACGCCGGAAGTGGTGGGAATGAACTTCCCTTCGGGAGTCACCTTGCCGGCCCACCCACGGAATTTGCTGCTGCTGCTGAATGATCCAGTCAGGCACAGCGTGAACCAGAGATCTCCCTTGGCATCGAAGCGGGAGCCGAATGCATATTCGTGGTAGTCGCCATTCACATCCCAGCCTTCGGAATAAACCTCGAAGAGATCCGCCTTGCCGTCGTTGTTGGTGTCCTTAATGCGTGTAATGTCTGGTCGCTGTGTGACATAGAGCCAACCGTCTTTCCAAGCGAGGCCCAGAATTTCGTGCATGCCGTGGGCAAAGCGTGAAAACGTTACCTTTTTAGGATCGGGATCGTAAGCATTTTCAAGAATCCAGATCTCGCCCCTGCGGGTTCCAAGAGCGATTTTGCCGCCCGGAAGCTGTTCCATGGCACCGGCTTCAAGCACTTCCCCACCCGGAGGCGTGAAGGTAAGGATTTTGTAGTAGTCGTCCTCAGTTGGTGCAGGCGCGGGTTTGTTTTGCGCCTGCGCGCCTGAAACTGAAACCGCTGCCAAGACACACAATGTCATCGCAAGGGTCAGACAACCGATCAATCGGAATGATGTGCTGGATTTCATGATCATGTTCCTTGTTTGGGGTATTACCACTGGTATTCGATGACAATAACGCCGGCGTCTCCACCAACCGGAACTGGCATCACCAATTCGGTGGTGGCGCCCTGCCGTCGGATCTGGACAGGCACGCTGGAACGCACCTTCAATCCGCCTTCAACCTTGTACCAACCACCTTCAAGCGCATCGATCGACTTGCCAGTGGCGGCACGGAACAGAAGGCTATCGCGTTTGCCGCTGATTGTGATTTCGCGCTTCAAGCCCACTTCCTTGCCAGTGGTTACAGGCATGGATCTGTCTGAAACAGTGGTGTCGCTGGATCCATAACGGAATGTAGGCCGGTCCTCGGGGTCCAAGGAATAGCCCATGAACTTCCAACCCGCCTGGCGGGCAGGAACGGTTGGCCATGCCGAGCTGGACGATTCCAGTCGGGCAAATGGCAGCCCTGAAGGCAATGCCACAACATTGTCCCCCATGGGGCCTTCGAAGCCCACGCCGCGATCGGTCCAGTGGCGTGCCGCGTCAATAAAACCTCCCTGCCAAAGGAGGGCCAACCGCAAGTCGTTTGCGTCAAATGCCATATTGACCTTTTCAGAGTATCCAACGCCAATACCGCGGGCACCGGCACCTTCTATGAAGTTACGGTAGATCACAGCACCTTTGGTAGCCGTCAGGGGAATCGACTTCTTCTGAATACCAAATGGAGCACGCGCCTTGTTGCCTTCTGAAAGGTAAACCCAAATCGCTTCGATCTGGTTGACAGCCGTGCCGCCAAGGACATCGTCAATAACACTTTTACCCTTGCTGAATGCGGCTGGCATGCGGGTTCCCGGGCGAATGGCCTGCGGGTCGTTCACATAGGCAAAGAACCAGTCGCGGCGTACACGTTTGGTCATGATGGCCATATCGATTCCCTGAACACCTTCAGCTTTGTTTCCCGCAAACGTGTGGCACTTGATGCAACCAAAAGCCATTCCACCCACAAGCATGCGACCATGAGCCTTCACCTTGCTTTCTGTTTCGGCAAGGGTGACGGGCGGAATCACGGGCAGGGTATCTACTTTGGCCAGCACCTGATCAAGGTTGCCGAGTGCCGCACCAAAACCTGGCATGCGGGTGTGCATGTAAGGGCGGTCATCAGCACCTTGGCTCAGAACCTTTTTCAGATAATCCGGGTTCATCTTGGCGCCAACGCCATTAAGCCACGGCGGCACACGGGCTTCATCGCCCATTTCCGGTTGCGTGGTTTGGAACGCCTTGTTCAGCTCCTCAATGGGTCCGCCCTTGCCATCGCGCACGTGGCATGCCAGACAGTTGAACACTGCAAGGTCGTGCCGAATTCGTTCCTTATCATCGGCGGGCTTCAGAGAGACTTTCATGGCCGCAGAGATTGCGGTTTTCTGCACCTGATTCAGCGCATAACTGGGAATGGAACCCTTGGGAGCATCGGCCAAACAGCCCGAACCAGCGTTCAGGGCCGATAGCTTTGGCGCTTTCAGGCTAGAAGCTACTGCTTTGCCTCCCTCTTTCATGGAATGGCACTGCGCGCACCCCAGCGACATGAACAAAGCGCGCCCCTCTGACACCAGTTCCGGATTAGGGGAAATGACATCTTCATCTGGCTCTGTTTGACTCGGCTTGCGGATCAGGTCTTTTTCGCTGGCGGCCAGCAACTGCCCCATATCGACCAGTTGCAAATGCCTGCCCTGAACAGTCAGTTCCAGCTCTGCTTCTCCACCCCCCTGAAAATACCAAACCTCGACCTTATGCAGGCCGGCTTTCAGCTCGGCTGTCCCCTCACGGGTGGCGTTGGGATGAATACCATCGTTATCCAAAACCTTGACACCATCAATGATCAAGCGAGATCCATCATCGCTGGATATGGCGAATTTGTACGTGTCATCACGATCTACTTTCCAGACACCAGTGAAACGAATGGCATAGTCGTTGCCTTGCCCGGCCACGCCCAGATCAAGGCCCGTCACAACACCAGTCGCCTTGGGCTTCATCGAAGCGAGGTTGGGCAATTTGTCCCATTGGCCATGGTGGGTGGCGTAGTTGACAGTGCCAGCAGTTGTGCGTCCCTTACTACCCTGAAGGAGGAAACAAGCCACTTCACGCGGCTCTTTAGCATTTAGCAGTTTGGGCATTCGCCCACCGGGCCGAATCTCGTGGGGATTGTTCAGAAACGACGTCAGGCTGGCCAATGTGTATTTGGTTTTCAAATCGGGCAACGGAATGCCACCAGCGGGCAACGACCGTGCATTTCCTTGCGTATCCCGTTCACCATGGCAAGCAACGCAACCGACCTTGTGGTAACGATCGCGGCCCGCGGCCACAGCTTTGGCATCGATCGCCTCAAACTTGGGGGAACCCGTTACGGAAAGGTACTGCACCAACGCTTCTACCGCCTTGCCACGATCTGCCACGCCACCCAGCATGTCGGGCATGGTTGTACCCGGTTTGGTTGCCTGCGGATTGGTCAGAAACTGCCGCAACCAAGCAGGCCTGACACGGCTTCCAACCGCATCGAGCACTGGGCCCTTGCGGGCAACAACGCCATCAGCAGCATGACAAACCACGCAGTTAAGCTCGGTCAGCAGCAACTTCCCGCCTTCTACAGGTTGTTCACCCTTGGCGTGGTAACGGTCGAATGCTGCAACAGCAGGAGGCGTGGGTGCTGCCGGCATCAACAGGCAGGCAAACCAACAGGGGAGAGCGATCATCATCGACGGCAGGCTCCGGCAGAATCCAACAAAGCAAGATCGGCAGTTTAACCAATCAAGGCTACAAGGCAAGCAGTTCAACGATTCCCAAGAATACAAAGCGACCTAGCAATGTTTTCCTTTTCAAATCACGGCCTACTATGCTCTACTCTCATCAGGAGACAGCCATGCCGCATTACCAATGCAAAAGTGTGTTCCTTGTATGCCTGTTTATGGCCACAATCACGCTGGCTGCAGAGCCCCCAGCGTCACTGGCGCCTGCTTTCAATCCACCGAAGGAGTTTTTAGACTCGCTCGGCAAACATCGCTCGCCGCTGGTATTTGAGGATGGCTCCGCCGTGAAAACGGCGCGGGATTGGCTCAAACGCAAGGCCGAAATCAAGACCATCTGGCACAACCTGATGGGGCAATGGCCGCCACTTATTCAGCACCCCAAAATTGAATTTCTAGAACACGAAAAACGCGGGGCTGTCCTCGAAACCAGAATTCGTATTGAGACAGCACCTGGACGCTTCGTGGACGATGCCTACCTGCTGAAACCAACAACCGGCAAAGGCCCGTTTCCTGCTGTGGTTGTGGTTTATTACGAGGCTAAAACCGCTATTGGCCGCGCTAAAACCGAATTTCGTGATTACGCCATTCAATTAGCTAAACGTGGATATGTCACGCTTTCACTGGGAGGCGATCCAAACACTTATTACCCCGACAAGGCAACGTGTCGCATTCAGCCATTGTCGTTCCATGCTTACGAGGCGGCTAACTGCCATACAGCCTTGGCCAACATGCCGGAAGTCGATCCCAAACGCATTGGCATTGTGGGCCATTCCTACGGCGGGAAATGGGCCATGTTCGCCGCATGCCTGCATGATCCATTTGCCTGTGGAGCATGGTCCGATCCCGGTATTGTCTTCGATGAAACAAAGGGAAACGTGAATTACTGGGAGCCTTGGTACCTCGGATACGACCCGGCCCTGAAAGATCAGCGAAAAGGAGGGATACCCGATGCCAAAAACCCTCGCACCGGACCTTACAAAAAAATGATGAGCGATGGCCGGGACCTGACCGACCTGCACGCACTGATGGCGCCCCGCCCATTCTTTGTTTCAGGCGGTTCGGAAGACCCACCCAAACGGTGGCAATCACTCAACCATGCGGTAGCTGTGAATCGCCTGTTGGGCGTCACCAATCGAGTGGCTATGACCAATCGACCAGACCATGGTCCCAACGCCCAAGACAACGAACTGCTGTATCAGTTTTTCGACTACGCGCTGAAACCACAAAAATGATGGATGGGGATCCGCCTACGCCACTGTGAACCGCACCACGCGCTGGTGCCCCACAGCGAGAATCGATTTCATGCCATCGGTAGTGGCCACGGCATGAACATTCATGGGCACCTTTTCCTGATGCACAATCTTCTTCTGCTTCAGGTCAATAAACGAAAGGAAACCCTCGCCTGCACCACCTGCGGCAAGAACTATTTCCCCATTCGGGTGAAACTCCAAATGCTCCACCAATCCTTTTTTGCCGTCCGTCACAAACTCATGCACCTTTTCAGCCTTCTGCCATCGGAATATTTCGACGCGGCCGTCTGCTTCTAGGTGGTCGATATTGCCAATTTTTCCTGTGCCACCAATGGCAACCAGTGTTCCGTCAGGTGAAAAAGCCAGCGAACTC
>Ga0255132_1000550_pt1 | contig 14676 bp, 15 predicted proteins | sample Law_Law_RepA_8d_FD_188551 | JGI IMG/M metagenome (GOLD analysis project Ga0255132, IMG submission 188551) | Freshwater microbial communities from St. Lawrence River, New York, United States - Law_Law_RepA_8d | ecosystem: Environmental > Aquatic > Freshwater > River | place: USA: New York...
ATCGACAGGTTGCTAGAAGGCTCCACCCGCAAATGGGTGGTCGCGTTAATCGCTTGGCCATGCTTCCTGGTGTTGATCCCGTTCCAGCACTATCTCATTCAGGCAGTGGGATTGCGCGGCAATGTCTTCTTTATTCCCATGGCCCTGTTCGGTGCGTGGCTGGGCGACAGCGGCCGCAGGCAGGTCACCATCACCCTGTGCCTGATGAACCTTGTGGCCCTCACCTTTGCCGGCTTGGAATACAGCATGGGTGTGGAAGCTTTTTATCCACGCAATGAAGCCACTGACATTATTTACAAAAGCCAAGATATTGTAGGCGGACATTTCCGCATTCCCGCCTGCTTTGCCAACGCTCATTCCTACGGTGGCGCCATGTCGTTGACGGTGCCATGGATTCTGGGTGGCATGTTCCAGCGCATCCGCAATCCGTTTGAGTTCTATCTTCAGGCCGCTGGCCTCGTGGCTGCTGGATTGGGCACCTTCCTCTGCGGCGCCCGCGCCCCGGTGGCCATTCTGGGAATTTTTCTTGGCCTAGGCCTGATGACACGCCGACTTTCACTACCCGGTATTGTTTTCCTTGGCGTGGCGGCAACTGTTGTTTATGTGATGGTCAGCGGCGAAGAGCGTATGCAGCGGTTTGCCCTGCTGTACGACTCTGAAGCCGTGGTGGGCCGGTTGTCGATGAGTGCCAACCTCGGTTTTTTCGACCTGCTCGAGCAATACCCCTTCGGCAACGGCCTAGGTGGTGGAGGCACAAGCATCCCGTTTTGGCTGCAAAGTCTTATCACCAATCCCGTTGGTTTAGAAAATGAGTACAGCCGCATTTTGTTGGAACAGGGCGTGGTCGGCCTGCTCCTGTTCATGGGTTTTGTGGTGTGGTTTTACTCCCGTACTTTGGACCAAGCCGACCCCAATTATCCCACCCTCCGACTGGTGTGGTATTCCGGTGCCATCACGTTGGCCACCTCGTTCATTGGCATTGGCCTGATGACCAGTGTGCCGGGTACATCATTGATTTTTCTGAGCATTGGCTACGCTGCTTCGGGTGCGGAACGCCGACCTCGGCAAAGGCCGCCGGCACCCTCCGGGCAAAAACGCTCGGTAGCCCGCCCGTTGCCAGCCCCACACGTGCCATCCACAGCACAAACAGCGTGACGATGAAACCCCTTCACGAAGAACCCAATGTGCTGGTCTTGGCGGCCGGAGAGGCCGACCACCGCTTCTGGCGCGACCTCTGGCACTACCGCGATCTGCTGGTGTTTCTCGCTTGGCGCGATATTGCCGTGCGTTACCGCCAAACTATTGCCGGGGTGGCGTGGGCCTTGCTTCAACCCGCCATGACCATGATCCTGTTCACCATCATTTTTGGTAGGCTCGCCCACATGGATGGCGGCGGTATGCCTTACCCGCTGCTGGTGCTGGCGGGCCTTATTCCCTGGCAACTCTTTTCGGCCGCCCTCACTGGGTCGGGTGATAGCTTGGTGGCCAATGCCGGGCTTATCAGCAAAGTCTACTTCCCTCGCATCATTATTCCCATGGCTGCTGTTTCTGTGGCCATTGTCAATGCCTTGGTCTCGTTGGCACTGCTGGCGGTGTTGATGCCCGTTTACGGGGTGTGGCCTACATGGCGGCTGGTGGCACTGCCATTACTGTTAATGCTGACTGCGCTTATCGCCTTGGGTGCCGGTCTGGTGGTTTCCGCCATGGGCGTGCGGTACCGAGATATTCGTTTTGTACTGCCTTTTGTGGTGCAGTGCGGTTTCTTTGCCGCGCCTGTTGGCTACTCCACGGTGGTGGTGCCCGAGCATTGGCGGCTGCTGTTCGCCCTTAACCCTATGGTGGGCGTGATGGAAGGCTTCCGCTGGAGCATTCTGGGCCATGCCGTGCAAGAATTGCCGCAGATGCTGGCAATGTCTGCGGCCACCATGGTGGTGCTGCTAGTGGTGGGGCGCTGGGCGTTCCGCGGCGTGGAACGCGACGCGGCGGACTGGTTGTAATTTAGAATTATGACAAAACCAATTATATCTGTTGAAAATCTAGGCAAACGGTACCGAGTGAAACGACCGGGTACGCGTGGAGGGGGCGGCCTGCGTCATGCTATTGAAGCGGGTGCAGCTTCGCTGTGGAACGGCTTGAGCCGAATAGTACAAGGGCGAGCACCGTTCGACCGCATTGCACCCGAAGACGAATTCTGGGCACTGAAGGACATTAATTTCGAGGTTCAGGCGGGGGAATGTGTCGGCATTATCGGCCGCAACGGCGCGGGCAAAAGCACACTGCTGAAAATCCTCAGCCGTATCACGGAACCCAGCACAGGTCGGGCCGTTCTGCGCGGCAGGGTGGGAAGCCTTCTGGAAGTAGGCACAGGGTTTCACCCCGAGCTAACAGGTCGGGAAAACATTTTCCTGAACGGTGCCATTCTTGGTATGCGCCGGCATGAAATTAACAAGCGCATGGACGAAATCGTTGCCTTTGCGGAAGTGGATGAGTTTCTTGATACCCCGGTGAAACATTACTCCAGCGGTATGTACATGCGCCTGGCGTTTGCCGTGGCCGCGCATTTAGACCCCGAGATTCTGATTGTGGATGAGGTGCTGGCAGTTGGAGACGTGCAGTTTCAGAAGAAATGCCTGGGGAAGATGAGTGAGGTGGCCAAAGACGGGCGAACGGTCCTGTTTGTAAGTCATAACATGGATGTAATTTCAGCAATTTGTCAAAAAGCAATAATGCTAGAAAAAGGAAGGCTTGGTTCAGAAGGGCAAAAATACGATGTTATCGAACAATACATGGCCACGATAACAAACAATCAAAAAACGAGCTGGACAGGCGACATAGGTGATCAACATTTAAGAATGCATCACATATCTATTTTGCCAATGAGTGGGAGCGGATTGAGGACCGACATTGAATTGTGTATAAAAATTATCATTCGCGTTGATGTCAATATCTTGGGTCTGATTTGCGCGGTTGAACTCTTCAATAAGTCTGGGACACGATTTCTGTTCTCAAATTATGATGACATGCTTTCGCCACCAGTCACAGAAATCGAATCTGGCCTGTATGCATTGGAAATGAGAATCCCACCCAACATATTGGCGTCTGGTTTTTATTCGATTGGTATCGACCTTGGAATTCATAACCAAAAACGAATCGCGCTTGATGAAGCTCGTGTTGATTTTCAACTCGAAAATGTATCGGGAATCGGAAGACGCTACCCTAGACATGACAATGTGGTTAGGCCGTCCTGGGAATGGAATGTCATGAAAATTTCCAACAGCAATGAGTCTGCACAGGCTTTATCGGAATGCAAATCCTAAGCCATCGCGGCCAATGGTCGCGTCAAATCGAAAAGAATAGTTCCGAAGCGTTCGTTCGTTCATTTACAAATCGGTTTGGCACCGAAACCGATGTAAGAGATCATCATGGCGCCCTTGTGATATCGCATGATTTTCCTGTTGGTCAACCAATGGAATTGGAATGTTTTCTGGAAATATATACCAAGATTGGCCTACAGCTGCCGCTTGCACTAAACATCAAGGCTGATGGTTTGCAAAAACTTCTCACTTCAATCTTGGAAAAATTCAAAGTAATGCAGCACTGCTTTGTGTTTGATATGTCGGTACCAGATATGCTTGGTTGGCTTAAAACTGCCATGCCCGTTTTTACCCGCCATAGCGACATCGAGCCTGACCCTGTGCTCTATGATCGCGTACAGGGTGTGTGGCTCGATGGTTTCTATTCCACATGGTGGAATGCTGACACAATTCGCCGGCATCTTGATCGCGGTAAGCGCGTCTGTGTTGTTTCACCGGAACTGCATGGCAGAGACCCGGTTCAGGCATGGGATATTTTGGCAACTTGTAACGACTGTGGACCAGCTTTGATGGTTTGTACCGATGCACCGGAAGATTTTTTATTAAGGGCATTCAAAAAGTGATCACAGTATTTACTTACTGGTTAGTTTTTCAATGGAAACCTTTACACTCTAATTTTGAATTTAATTTGGATGCCGCATCGCGCTTGTGCAGTAAGTACCTGCTGCAATTCATTGCCCGGGTTGCGCGTTATGGTAAACGCTTGGTTGGAACGGCCTGATGATTCGTGCTGTAGTTTTTGATATGGATGGTGTGCTCATCGATGCGCGTGAATGGCATTACGATGCACTGAACCGGGCACTTGGCCTTTTCGGTTACGCCATCTCACGACTCGAACATCTGACCACATTTGACGGACTTTCAACACGCCAGAAACTCGACCTGCTTAGCCTCGATCGCGGCTTACCACGTGGCTTACACACATTTATCAATGAAATGAAGCAAAGATATACTGTAGAAGTGATTCACCAACGGTGCCGCCCATCGTTCATTCATGAGTATGCTCTTAGCAAGTTGCGTGAAAAAGGTTACCAGCTCGGAGTGGCGTCCAATTCTATCCGCGCTACCGTGGAACTGATGATGGAAAAAAGCCATCTGCGCCAGCACCTTCAAATCATGCTCAGCAATCAGGATGTGGCCAAAGCAAAACCAGATCCAGAAATTTATTGTGCTGCAGCGGCCAGACTTCATCTCAAACCCGAAGAATGCCTTGTAGTGGAAGACAACGCTCACGGAATCAAAGCTGCGGAATCTGCTGGTTGCCCAGTTCTGGCGGTGACCGGAGTCAATGACGTTAACCTTCCCAATATTTTGGCCACTATCCAACGTCTGGACGGGCCTCAACAATGAACATTGTTGTTCCAATGGCGGCCGACTCGCAAGCTTTCAAGGATAAAGGATACCCATTCTGCAAAAGCTTAGTGGAAATCCGTGGTAAGCCAATGATTGAACGGGTGTGGGAATGTCTCCTACCCATCGAGGCAGATAGGCATGTATTCATCATTCGCAAAGATGATGCCCGCCAATCGCACCTTGATCATGTTCTCAAACTGATGGATCCTGCATGCACGGTTGTTTTAAGTGATGCCCCAACAGGTGGCGCCGTTTGTACCGTTCTGCTGGCGATCGACGCGCTTGACCCGGAAAAGGAATTGATCGTTGCGAACGGCGATCAGCTTCTTTTGTTCGATGTGCCTGCAGTCATTCAATCGTTCCGCAAACAATGCTTCGATGCTGGCACAGTGGTGTTCGATTCGGTTCATCCTCGTTGGTCGTTTGTGCGTGTGGATGAACAGGGCTTGGTAACAGAAGCATCTGAAAAGCGCCCCATCAGCCGTCATGCCACGGCTGGTTTTTACTACTTCCGTCGGGCAGCCGATTTTATAGCTGCAGCATTTCGCATGATTGCCAAGGATGCCCATGTGGGCGGATCTTTTTATGTATGCCCCGTCTTGAATGAAATGGTGCTCAACCATGCCCGTATCGGTACACACTCGATTGACAGGGACGCCTATGTCTCCCTAGCCAATCCGCAGAATGTGGAAGAATATGAACAGCGCTTGTCACAGGAGCGAACAAAACCTTGAGAATGCACAGGCTCGAAGATATGAAGGGCGGCTGGTTCATGGGGGCATTCAACCCTACTGCCCTATGCACTGGTGCCGCTGAAGTGGCCGTTAAATATTACAAAGCTGGAGATCAGGAAGCATGGCACGTGCATCGCATTGCCACGGAAGTGACGGTAATCGTCTCGGGCAGTGTAACTATGAACGGCACACATTTAGTTTCCGGTGATATTGTTGTGATTGAACCAGGGGAAGGAACCGATTTTCAGGTGCTGGAAGACACAATAACCGTGGTAGCTAAAGTTCCCAGCATGCCCGGGGACAAATACATGAAAAACGGGGATGCACCATGTTGAATATTGTCGTGCCTATGGCTGGTCGTGGCCAACGTTTTGCTGAGGCCGGCTACTCAGTTCCCAAGCCCTTAATACCCATTCATGGCCAACCAATGACTCGGGTGGTGATTGGCAATTTGCGCCCAACACGGCTACACCGATTTATTTTCCTGATTCTGCGCGAGCATGCTGAAAAGCATGGATTGGATGCCATGCTCCGCCAATGGGCGCAAGGATGTGAAATCCGTTTTGTGGACAAAGTGACGGAAGGTGCCGCCTGTACTGTGCTTCTGGCAAGGGATTTGATTGACAATGAACACCCACTGATGATTGCCAATTGTGACCAGTGGGTGGATATCGACATCAATCATTATTTGGCGGCAGGAGATGTTCCCGGTGTGGATGGCCTGATCATGACCATGTGGGCTGATCATCCGAAATGGTCGTATGTGAGATTTGACACTCAAGGAACCATAACGGAAGTCGTGGAAAAACAAGTGGTTTCCAATGAAGCCACCGTAGGCATTTACAATTTTCGACACGGTTGCGATTTTGTTCGTGCCGCGGATGCGATGATTACAAAAGACTTGCGCGTGAACAACGAATTTTACGTGGCACCAACTTACAATGAATTGATTGCGAAAGGACAGAAATTGGCCGTGTACAATGTCGGCAAGGAATATGCAGGCATGCACGGCCTAGGAACGCCAAAGGATTTGGATTTGTTTTTAGTTGATCCAGTTTCCCAAAAAACTGCAGCCGGTGAATACCGATGAGCCAGTGGCGTATCGCAACAAAGCAATGGACAAAGTTCTTCTTTTCCATGATCACCCGATTGTTGCCTTTGAACATGGTCAGGGCGTTGTTCGAATCGAGCATGGAAACCTTGCATCTGCGTGGACCAGATTTTATTACGCGAAGATGTCTACCAAAGCGTGGCATCACAATTTCTGGATCGGCAGATGCTCCACTGGTAGCAATTAATTCACAACAAATCGGTATTGTGATTCAAGGTCCGCTCAAATTAAACGATAACTTTACTATGGAGACAGTAAGGCACTATCTTGCTTTGCCAAATTGCAAGACTGTCATCGTTTCAACATGGGATACGGAAGATGGCAACACACTTCAAATGATCAGGAATTTGGGTGCTGAAGTTGTTTTGTCTTGCGCGCCTTCCATTTCCGGGCGGAGCAATGTCAACAAACAAATTGTTTCAAGTCGGGAAGGTATTAGTCGCGCAATTGAAATGGGATGCAAGTATGTTGTGAAAACACGGTCTGACCAGAGAATCAATTCCCTTTATGCATTCTCCGCCCTTCCTGCGCTTCTTGATTTATTTCCAAGAGTAACTTCTGAATCAGAAAAACAGAAACGATTGATCGCCATTTCATATGGCACATTCAAATGGTCACCTTATACTTTGTGCGACATGTTCATGTTTGGTTTGCCAGAAGATATGATGGACTACTGGAATGCTCCACTTGATGATCAACAGTTTGATTGTCATAATTATGGGAAAAAATTTAATTGCGACTCCACAACTTTCCGCGAATTAATTTCTATATATCCTGAAAATTATCTGATGCAATCTTATATGGTAAAAATAAAGGAAGCAGTTGAAATTTCCAATTCCTGTTGGTGGAAAATCCTTGCTAAGCACTTCATAATCGTTGATTGGGAATGGCTTGACGTGTACTGGCCCAAATATTTGCCAAATGATGGACGGAGAGAATTAGTTAACAATGGTAGTATTTTGAATCAAAGCATGTATTATGCAGACTGGTTGAATCTATATTTAGCCAATAGAGACGGCCTTCAAATTAAACCTCCGATTGAACCTGCCGACTTGTTGTTAAAGCTTGCAATAAATATCAATAAATAAAATTTTAAAAAATCTTATGTGGCTACAAAAGAATTCGACAGGGTGATGTCATGATAAGTTATTCATCTTTAAATGAAGATGTTATTTTGGACCGAGTTTTTGGAAAAATAAAGAATGGTTTTTTTATAGATATAGGAGCTAATCATCCAAACGTTGGATCTGTAACTAAACATTTCTCAGATTTAGGATGGAATGGAATTAATGTTGAACCTGATCCAATTGTATTAGAATGTCTTAAAATACATAGGCCTAGAGATGTGAATGTTGGATTGGGCATTTCAGCGACTTGTGGTGAAAAAATATTCTATCATATTGTGGAAAATAACGGCTTGTCCACATTTGATGCTAAAATTGCTCAAAGACATAAAGAAAACGGATTTAAAGTGTTAGAAGAAAAAATAAAAACAATTACCCTAGTTGAATTAGTTAATCAATATGTTGGAAATCGAATGGTTGAATTTCTGAAAATTGATGTCGAAGGGCATGAGCATGAAGTGATTTCTGGTGGTGATTTTACTACGTTTAGACCGCGTGTGTTGGTGATTGAATCGACTATTCCCGGAACTAACACATTGAGCCATGAGACATGGGAACCCTTTTTGTTGAAGTCTGGTTATATATTCACTTTGTTTGATGGTGTAAATAGGTACTATATTAGAGAAGAAGATGCGCTATTAAAATATCAATTGAGTTATCCACCAAACATATTGGATGGCTTTGTGAGCATCAATGAAAACATAAATGCAATCGCAGCTGAATCATATTTGCGTCTGGGAAGACCAGCTCGTATGATAGCACATAGTGTTCAAAATGTATCTAATTTATTGAAATCGTTGGTCGGTTTTTTGGCCAATAAACAATAAACTGTAAATTCAAGTATTAAAAAAAGTATGTTAAGTAAACTAATTATATCCTTGTCATGTGATCCTCTGGCTCATGGTCATGGAGGGCAAAGACGAAGCATGCAAATTATGCAAATATTGCAACAATTTAAAATTCAAGTATGTCAGTTTCCTATAAAAACCAATAGTGACAAAGGTCTTATCGGGAAATGCACTCGATATTTGCGTGGATGGAATCGAAGCAGAAGACTATATGGTTTTCCGCGTTGGGGCATGGACAATAATTGGTGTGGTTCCCATCAATTACCAGTGATTGACGGAATTCCAGGTACATGGGTTATCGAAGACACACGTTGGCCAAACGCAATTGTTGAAGCGAAAAATCAGGGCTGGCAAGTGATTGCGATTCCTCAAAATCTAGAAAGTTTCGACAAATCTAGGAACCAAGGTTTGTCACCCGAAAAATCAGCAGGAAAATTTGCTGATGAAATCGCAGCATTGGCGCAAGCGCATGCCATTTTTTGTATTTCGAGGGAAGAACAATATTTACTAAATTGTGTTGGAATAAAAGCTAAATATTTACCATATTTTCCTCCCAATGAAGCAATACCTTCACTTGATTGGGTGCGTCAACGTCGAATTATGTTGCCTAAGGAATTCCTATTGATGCTTGTTAATGTTCATAATGATTCAAACAAAAATGGAGTTATATCCTTTTTTTCAGCTATTAGTCACGAGATTTTGTCAAAAATGCCTCCAATTGTTCTCGCCGGTTTTGGAACAGAGATGTTATCAGAAAAACTTGATCCACGAAAAGTTCGTGTTGTAGGCACATTGGACGAATCCAGTACCCAAGATTATCAATCGCGTGCGATTGCCATATTGGTTCACCAAGAATATGGGACAGGTTGCCTTACGAAAATTTGTGATTTTCTTGTTGCAGGTATTCCGGTACTTGCGAATGAAGTTGCGGCTCGTTCATATTATGATGCTCATGGACTTTATGTTTATAAAAATATTTATGACATTGTAGAAATACTAAAAAGTGGACTTGAAAAACCTCGTGGATTTTTTGATCATCAACATTATAGCAATCAATTTTTGAGAATAGTGCAATCTATGGAAAGGAAATAATTTCGAAATAAGGTTTTTAAAAATATAAGAGGGAATCGTAGTTATATGTAAAAATTTATCAAAATGGGATCATGCACACTATAAATTACTTTTACTATGGTCGCTATGCATTGTAATTGAAAAGTGTTTGCCCTGCTAGTAAATTGTCAATTTAACCTTATGAGGTGCATCTTTTGGCAACGGCTTAAGACTGGGGCATGGTGAAAACATTTTCCAAAAAAGACTCATTTCTCTTGATCATGATGGGTTTGCGCAACAGACAGTACATGCCCTATTGGGGGCAATCACTGGTTTCGATTATTTGCCTGAAGACTATGAGGTAGTCATATGGCCATCCGTAATCATATATTCGTGTCTAAAGCAATAGTTGAAAATGCGATTCAGGTTGGCAACAGTTTTTTCAATGGATTCAGCGATTTGAATGTCGCAAGAAATTTTTTGGTGAGGCAAGAATCTATTTGCATTGGCTGGGAATCACTTAGCGAGAAATTGAAATGTCAATTGTCCAATTTTTGATAAAAATACCAATAATAAGTCTTTTAAAGCCTTCTTACCCTGATCAATTAAGGTTGGTATTACAATTACCAATTATAAATTTGCTTATGCGGCGTTATAAATTTCAAGGTAATTGCCTCAATGCTGGTTGTGGTGAAGGGATGTATATCCCATTAATTAGATCATTTAAAGAAATACAGAATATTTCAAATATAGACATAAAAATTTCAAATGCCATGAAGGCAGAATTTAATAAAAATAATCATAATTTCGCCGAAGCATCATTGACTAAAATTCCATATGAAGATGATTCTTTTGAATGCATATTATGTACTGAAGTTTTAGAGCATATAGAGGATCATGATAAGGTGCTAAATGAATTGTTTCGCGTTCTTAAAAAATCTGGTAGGCTTCTTTTATCAGTACCACAAACGCCAGCTCCTTGGGATCCTGCTCATTTTAGGCAGGGTTATACAAAAAAAGAAATTGATTTATTGCTTAAGTCCGCAGGATTTAATGTTGTATCATTTCGTGATTGTTTTTTCATGTTTTCACGGGCAATAATGCATTACTGGAGAAATCCGCTGGTCAAATTTGGAAAGCATCAATGTCCTTATCTGCCTCGGGGTCTCCTTTTACTTTTGTGCTTCCTTGATTTATTATTGCAAATAGGAAAACCATGGGATATTGTCGTGATGGCTGAAAAAACATAAAACGAAGTCCATATTTGTGACCATTCTTGAAAGGCAAACTGCTTAGTGTTATCCATCCGAAACATGCTCAACAGGTTTCCATCCTATCGGATTTTTCGTTCCGTGGCACGAGTTGGGTTTGTTCGTTCCTTGGTTTGGCGTTGGCGGTTAAGGCAGATACTAAGTGCACCGGCTGTCATTAGCCGTCCTTGGGTACAGCATGGCGCGCCTTGCGAGTTTCGCATGATGACCAGTGGTGCTGATTGGATGCTTGCCATGTGGGCAGCTTGGTCTTTTTACCAGTGGGCTCGCGTAGACTGGCCGCTTGCGATTCACAATGGTGGAGGGCTTTCGCAGCCGATACTTTCTAAAATGGCTCGCTTATTTCCCGCTGCTCGTTTTATTGGTTGGGAAGAGGCAAATTGCGAAGTGGACGAAGGTCTTTCCCGCAAAGGATTGTACAATTTGATTGAGGCAAGACGTCGGAATGTTATGATCCGCAAGCTGGTGGATTTTTCCTTGATGGGCAATTCACCGTGTTTCATCAGTTGCGATTCTGATGTCCTTTTTTTCAGTAAGCCTGATCGGTTGTTGGAATTAGCAAACGGCAACGGCCCTCCATTCGGATTCAATCGTGATTCCCACACGATGTATTCAATAGATTCTTGTCAAGCCAAAGTATGGTTCGGATTGACAATGCCGGAAAAACTCAATGCTGGTCTGGGAGTCTTGACGCGGCGGGAAGTGGATTTGGATTTCCTAAACGCAGCTTTTATCCCTGGTCGAATTCCGCCGGACAAGGACGCATTCCCCGAGCAAACAGCTTGTGCCTTACTTGTAGCACGCTCTGGCAGAGATGGCTTTCTTCCAGAAAATTATTCTGTGGCGACTGGGACCCCGCCACTCGATTTGAAGGCCATTGGCTCTGTTTCCCGCCATTATGTAGGCCCTGTACGACACCTTTTTTTTGATGAAGGTCTTCCAAATTTGCTCAGCATGCTCAGAGCGCATCCTAATAAAGTCAAAATTTAATATTGTAATAAATTTGATATTTAAATAATAGTCATTTTGATGAAACACAATCGAAAAGTTGTAATCGCCTGTTCCGGCCTTGGCCATGTGTGCCGAGGCAACGAGGCTTGGGCGCACACGGTCGCTGAAGCCATTCACAATGATGGTTATCCGGTTCGCCTTGTGGGCGGCGGGCCTTTGCCCAATTTCTCTTGCGATTACACTCGGATCTGGAACATTTCCCGGGACTGGTTTGGTTGGCGGCCATTTATTTCGTGGCCGAAGCGGTATGCATGGGAACAACAATCATTTGCTTGGGCCTTACAAAATCATCTTCGCCAGAAACCTGCTAGTTTAATTCATGTTGCCGATCCTGTTCTCGCATATCGATTGAAATTGTCATCGCCATCGGCAGGGTATGAACTGATCTACAAGGACGGGCTTTTACTTGGCCCACTGTGGTGGCGGCAGTTTAAGTGGGTACAAGTTTTAGCGCCCCAGTACCGTGATGAGGCTATTTCCATGGGTGTCGCGGTGGACCGCTGCCATGTGATTCCTCATATGGTGAACACTCAGAAATTTGTTCAACCGGACAACAAGGCGCGCATTAAGTTTGAAGTATTGGGGACTAATCTTCCTGAAAATGCATTAATTGTTCTTGGTGTTGGAGATTTTTCGGCTGGAAGTAACAAGCGACTCGATTGGATTATTAACGAAGTAGATCGCACAGACCTTGGCAATAATGTTCACCTAGTTTTGGCAGGTCAGGCTAGTTTTGCTGACACTCAGCGTGTCACGAAACTTTGCCAGAAATTGGGTGATCGAGTTCATTTGCGACCAAATACACCACCCGATTCCATGCGCATGCTCTATCAGGTAGCAGATGTCATGGTTCATGCTGCTTTGCGCGAACCGTTCGGAATCGTATTGCTGGAATCAATGGCGTGTGGCGTGCCGGTTATTGGCCATTCAGGGCATTCGGTAACAGGATGGATCATCGGGAATGGTGGTTGCACTGTTGACATGACGGTTCCTGGAGAATTGTCTGCAACGCTTCGCACATGGAACGATAATCCTAAGCTCAGATTCGATTTTGGAATGGCTGCCCGAGAACGCGTGTTGGAACATTTTTCTCCGGCAATCATTACGCCTCTTTACCGTCAATTCTATTCGGTTGTGAATTCAGGCTGATGCTACGGGTTGCTTTTGTTAATGAGAATACGCTGGGCCATCGATCATATCTTAAGCCTTTGGCTTTGGGATTGAATTCGATATGTGAAACGGATTGGTTTGACGCTATCCCTTTACCGTTAGACCTTAATTGGTTTGGTAATGTATCTGTTCGTGGGATCAGACGCTGGGGGCTCGATGCGGGCGCAACGCGTTGGCGCATAGCTGCAAGTTGCAACGCACTCCGCCAAGTCAAGGCTGAGAATGCCAAAACACCATATTCTGCGATTGTCGTCAATACTCAAAGTGTTGCATTATCATTTTCTCGATGGCGTTCATGCCCTCCATTATTGGTGTGTCTCGACGCTACGTTTCAGCAACTAGCGAAAACGCCATGGTTTGCTCCTGGCATGATTGGAAGGTTAGCAGCACCGTTAATGCTGGCATGGCTTCTCAAACGCGAGGTCCAACTATTTCAAAGGGCTAAATATCTTCTGCCTTGGTCTGAAGCTGCTGCGCGATCACTTCGCGATGATTATGGAATAGAGTCCAATAAAATACGTATTGTTCCGCCAACAGTGAATATTCAACAGTCACATCCGAAGATCATGAAAAATGAACAGAAACGCCAGATTTTGTTCATGGGTGGAGATTTCAAAAGAAAAGGTGGGCAAGTTCTTTTAGAAGCTTTCAGACGACATTTAAAAAAAGATTGGGACCTGCACATTGTCACGCAATCGGATCTACAGGAAGAATCTGGCGTAAGGGTTTATCGGGGTATTACACATGGAAGTGCTGCATGGCTTGAACGATGGCAGAATGCGGATGTATTTGTGTTTCCTTCGGCCTTAGAAACCTTCGGCATTGTATTACTTGAAGCAATTGCGTTTGGTGTTCCAGTAATTAGTAGTCAGGCTGGTACCGCGAATGAAATTTTGAATAAAGGTAAAGCTGGAATTCTATTAAATGAAATTAGTATAGAATCAATTGTATCTGCCGTTCATTTAACAAATGAACAACCTCATGCCACAGCGCAGCGTGTTGAAAATGGCTTGGCTCATGCTGGTAAGCAATACAGTAAATTGGAAAATACCAAGGTTTTGTTGGAACTTATTAATAATGCCGCCAATCAATCCACTGCTGTTAAATGAAAATTGCCATTATCAATGAATGGTCTGCTACAATTGGCGGCGTGGAAACTTACATGAAACAAGTGGTGATGGGTTTGGAAAAAATCGGCAACATGGTCGCTTTGTTTACTTGTCGAGACATGGCATTTAGAGAACAGGCAAGCATAATTGAACGGATTCAAAAGTTTGAACCGGATATCGTCTATAGTCAGGGTCTGCAAAATCCTGTGGTGGAACTTGAGGTAGCGAATCGTTGGCCCACCATTGGTTTCTTGCATAATTATGCCGGAACATGTATTAGCGGAAACAAGTGGCATCGTTTTCCAGTTACAAGTGTGTGTTCTCAGGCTTTTGGCGTGTCGTGCCTGTTTCAGTATTTTCCACGAAGATGTGGTGGCCTGAACCCCCTCACAGCGTTACGTGCCTATCGGAGGGAACGTATTCGCCAGAAGGCTTTCAAAGCCATGCGGGCAGTTTGTGTTGCCAGTCATCACATGCGGGCGGTAATGCTGCAAAATGGCTTCAGTGCAGATAAAATGCAC
>Ga0255132_1000552_pt1 | contig 14656 bp, 13 predicted proteins | sample Law_Law_RepA_8d_FD_188551 | JGI IMG/M metagenome (GOLD analysis project Ga0255132, IMG submission 188551) | Freshwater microbial communities from St. Lawrence River, New York, United States - Law_Law_RepA_8d | ecosystem: Environmental > Aquatic > Freshwater > River | place: USA: New York...
TGTGTGGACGCCCCATGTTGCCTATTATTCGGTAGAAGGATACCGAGAAATGCGATTGAAGGGGGCGGAAGAAGGTCTGCGAGCCATCACGGGAAGAGCTCTGCTAAACCCTGTGAACAAGTCGTTTATTCGGGAATCGCGAACATAGTCAGGTGCAAGGTATGCTAATCGGGAGATGCGGAATAATTGGTGCAAACCGTGAGTCCGGAGCCCAGTAGCTGTAATCTTTCAGTGTTTTCTTGTTTCTCTAATTTACACAAGCATCCCAGTTTGCAATTATTAGTCCATCAACACGCGAGGGTTGCCTGTCAGGAATCCAGCGAGTAGAACACGGTTTTGTTTCGGCCTCGTGCGAGGCCTTGGCCAGCGGTTGGCGGTGGAAGGCGATGCAGTTTCATCTCATCGACAAGATTGTTGACTGCCAGCCGGGCAAGCATTTGACGGCAATGAAGAATTTGACACTGGGTGAGGAGTATCTGGGTGATCATTTCCCCGGTTTTCCTGTGATGCCCGGGGTATTAATGTTGCAGACTGTGGTTGAGGCGGCATCTTGGTTGTTACGGATTACTGAAGACTACCGTTTCAGCATCATTGCATTGAGGGAAGTCAAGAACGTTAAATATGGTTCGTTCATGGAACCTGGGCGCACGATGAAGGTTCATGTAGAAGTTCAGGAGCTTGGGGCATCCGAAGCTGTGTTCAAGGGACGTGGCGAGTGTGATGGGGCCTCTACAGTTTCAGGTCGTATTGTGTTGGCCCGGTACAACTTGTCAGATCGTGGCCCTGAGATGAAAGATCTGGACCGTGATATCATCGATGGATTGCAACGGCGGCATCGAATTTTGACGATTGGCGGAATGAAAGGTTGAGGCTTGAAATATGACGCTTCAAGGAAAAATTGCGGTTGTGACCGGCGGTAGCAGGGGCATAGGTCGTGCCATTGCTGAAGGCTTGGCGGACCAAGGAGCCAAAGTTGTTGCCGTATACCGCGGCAGCAAAGAGGCAGCAGAAGAGTTAGAAAATGCTGTCACCGGTCGCGGTGGCATCTTGAAAATCATGCAATGCGATGTTTCTGATGAGGAGCAGGTGAAAGCCCTGTTTGCGCATGTGGAGTCCGATCTTGGACCCGTGGACATCTTGGTGAACAATGCAGGGGTGATTCACGACGACTTGTTCGTGCGGATGGAATCGAAAGATTGGAACAAGGTATTGCAGACAAACCTCAACGGCACATTGAACTGCTGTCATGCAGTAGCTTTCGCCATGATGAGGAAGCGGTCTGGTAGAATTATCAATATTTCGAGCGTGGCAGCCGATTTTGTGAATGTAGGGCAAACGAATTATGCTGCTAGCAAGGGTGCTATCAACGCATTCACTAGGGCCCTGGCCATGGAATTGGCACCTCGTGGTGTAACAGTCAACGCGATTGCGCCGGGTTTCATTGAGACTGATATGAGCGCTGCTGTGCGCAATCGCGCTGGTGACAAGCTGAAGGACTTTATACCGATGCGGCGCTTGGGGCAGCCATCGGATATTGCGCGAGTAGCGCTTTTTCTGGCGGGAGATGGTGGTAGTTACGTGACAGGGCAGGTGATTACGGTGGATGGGGGATTGAGTCTTGGGCCACCGCCTGCGAAGTAACGGATCAGTCAGTGCCCGGGACTTTCTTCCCGGACTTGTTACCGGTTGCGGGCCGGTACAAGTAGTTCAGAAAGGGCTTGGTGCTCTTTCGATAGTGTTTCCGCAAAAGGGATGATTCCAATGGCTAGCCACGAAGATGTTCTGCGTAAAGTTTCCTCCACATTGGTAGAAGCTCTGAATATCGATGAAGACGAAATTAAGCCCGCCTCAACCTTGGCAGGCGATTTGGGTGCGGAATCAATCGATTTTCTTGACATCGTATTCCGTCTTGAACGGGAATTCGGCATCAAGATCCCCCGCGAAGAGCTTTTCCCAGAAGTGGCTCAGACTTCAGATATCGAACTCCTTCGCGACGGAAAGTACACTGCCAAAGGCCTCGCAGAGCTCAAGAAGAGCCTTCCTTTTGCCAACTTCGATGATTTTGAGAAAAACCCCGAAGCAGCATTGTTCGGTAATCTTTTCACAGTGGACATGATTGCCCGGTTTGTTCAGGACAAGCTGGTTCGCTCCGGCAAGGCCTGAGGTATGGCATAAACCGAGGTGGCCCGACGGATACATTCGGGCCAGCCCGGTTGGTTGTTCTTGCCGAGGTAACGTGTGATGCGATGGATCTGGATCGACCGTTTTGTTGAATTTGAAAGTGGGAAACGCGCCAAGGCTATTAAAAACCTATCGGCGGCTGAAGATCACTATGCGCAGCATTTTCCTGGTTATCCGGTGATGCCCGCAACGTTGATTTTGGAAGGCTTGGCGCAGACGGGTGGCATTCTCGCCGGTGAAGCAAACGCATTCAGGGAAAAGGTTGTCCTTGGAAAAATCAACAAAGCCCGCTTTTCCCGTGAATTTCTTGCAGGCGAAACCCTCGAATATGAGGTCGAACTGGTGCACATGAGGCCAGAAGGTGCCACAGTAGTGGGTAAGGTTTTGGTTGAAGGCGAAGTTGCTGCTGAAGCCGAGATATTTTTTGCCCACTTAGATCAGTCTAGGTCTAAGCAGGCATTCGGCGAATCGAACTTCGTGTTCACCGGAGAAATGAAGCACCTGCTTGATCAGGCTCGCCGGGCAGGTGCCACCAATCATGGCACGGTGGTGTGATTGGCGGTTAGGTCTAAGGCTTCGTGATCACAGGGATGAATCAGCATGGCTTCTCAAGCAAGGAGAGCAGTGATCACCGGCGCCGGGGCGCTTTGTGCTGTGGGAGATGATCCTGCCAGCATTTGGCAGGCCTGGCGCGACGGTCGCAGCGGTGTGAAGCCTATCTCGTTATTTGATTCATCCGGACTTCCTGTTCGGATCGCGGGTGAAATGACTGGGTTTGATGCCAAAAACTTCATGGAAAAGAAGGATCGCAAGCAACTCAGAGTGATGGCAAGGACCATTCAGCTTGCAGTCGCATCATCCCAAAAAGCCCTTGAAGATTGTCAGGTAGACAAATCCAAGCTCGATAAAACCCGTTTTGGCGTCATTTTCGGGGCGGGGCTTATCGCATCCGAACTTCCAGAACTAGCTGACGCTGCCCACAAATCGGCACTCCCGGAACGGGGCAAAATTGATCTGGATGTTTGGGGGCGGGAAGGGATTCCAGTTATCCAGCCGCTATGGATGCTGCGTTACCTCCCGAACATGTTAGCGTGTCAGGTTTCGATTCTGCACGATGCTCAAGGCCCAAACAATTCCATCACTCAAGACGATGTAGCCGGTCTTTTGGCTGTTGGTGAAACGTTGCGCATTATGCGCCGTGACCATGGCGATTTCTTTTTGGTGGGTGGTGGCGACAGCCGTATCAACCCGGTTAGTCTTTCTCGGCAGTCCCTGTTTTTCCCTATGGCGCGTCGAATTGAAGATCCGCACCTTGCTTGCCGTCCATTTGATGCTGCGCGCGAAGGCCTTGTGCTTGGTGAAGGTTGCGGTGTTCTGGTAGTTGAAGAACTTGAGCATGCAAAATCTCGCGGCGCTTCTATTCAGGCGGAGCTCGTGGGATTCGGCGCTGCTTTTGACGTGCGGCTCGATGGTGAGGGCATGGCACGCGCTATCAGAATAGCCTTAGATCAGGCTGGTGCCAAATCTAGCGATGTGGACCATGTAAATGCATGTGGTTACGGAACCGCCTGCGAGGACATTTTGGAGTCTCATGGAATTGCATTGGCATTCAAAGATAGGCCGACTCCGGTTCCAGTGACAACGCTCAAGGCCTGCACGGGCCATACTGGAGCGGCGTCAGGTACTCTTGAATTGATTACTGCCGTTCAGTGCCTGATTCGTGGAGAAGTCCCAGCCACGCTCAATCATCAAACTACGGATCCGAAGTGTCCCGTCACGGTAATATCCGGCGCGGCTCGAAAGATGGAAAAACCGCTCATCGTTAAAACCGGTTTCACCCGCGAGGGGCAGTGTGCGGCAGTTGTCTTGCGGCGCTGGAACGGTTGATACGGCAGCAATTGGAGTGGCGGACATGGCCTTTGGCAAAAGACGGGTCGTTATCACAGGCATGGGCGCGATTACTCCTTTGGGGCAATCTGTAGACTCGATGTTTCAGGCACAACTCGAAGCGCGTTCAGGCGTATCAACAATCACGCGTTTCGATGCGCGATCATTTCCAACAAAATTTGCTGCGGAAGTTCACGATTTTGATCTCGGCAGATGGTTCAAAGATACGACACGGTGGAATCATTGTGGCGTGAACAGTATGTTTGCCGCGGCCGCCGCTCAGCAGGCTCTCGACCAATCAGGTTTGCTGGGACTTCTTGCGACAGGGAAGACTGACGCCAATCGATTCGGAATTTATCTTGGATCAGGAGAGGGTATTCAAGACTTTGACAATTTGATGTGGGAAGCCGCCAAATCATACGACCCATCAACGCGGACTTTGAACTATCCGGTTTTTTGTAAAGGAGCGAGAGAGTCGTTTCACGCCGAATCCGAGGAAGAGCAGGAATTACACAGCACTGCTCGCCACCTTGCGGGGCATTTTGGCCTTGGTGGACCAAACTATAACTGCCTGACGGCCTGTGCTGCCAGTGCGCAAGCACTTGGTGAAGCGCTGGATATGATTCGTTACGGCGATGTGGATGTGGTTTTGGCGGGTGGCGCTCATAGCATGATCCACCCTTTTGGAGTTACCGGGTTCAATTTGTTGACTGCACTAAGCACTCGCAATGACAATCCCCGTGGAGCTTCCAGACCATTTGATCGCGAACGAGATGGATTTGTCCTTGCCGAGGGAGCTGGCATGCTGGTTCTCGAGGAACTGGAACACGCCAAAGCTCGGGGCGCAATCATTCATGCGGAATTGACAGGATATTTTTCCACTGCTGATGCATTCCGTGTAACGGATAGCCATCCTGAAGGTCGTGGCGCTATCGCTTGTATTGCTGGCGCCCTTCGTGATGCAGGCGTGACCCCTGCACAAATTGGTTACATCAACGCTCATGGCACCAGTACCCAAGTCAACGACCGTGTGGAATCCCTAGCGATCAAGCATGTTTTTGGCGACTATGCCCACTCGGTTCCTTGCAGCAGCATCAAGAGCATGATGGGGCATCTCATTGCTGCCGCTGGCGCGGTGGAGCTTATCACCTGTGTTGAAGCCATGCGTCATGGTGTGCTTCCTCCCACCATCAATTATGAAAATCCTGATCCTGAATGCGATTTGGATTACATTCCCAATCAGGCGCGCAAGGTTCGGGCAGACCATTGCCTGAGTAACAGTTTTGGATTTGGTGGTCAAAATACATCCCTTGTTGTCAGCCGCTTTGCCGGTTGATTTGACCCGTGCCGAGTGGCCTGAGGTATTCACTTGCTCTGGATTATTGTAGCAGTCATTGCTGTACTTCTTTTGATCCCGGCTTTGGCATTGCTGGCGCTTTGGCTATATATTTATATTTACTTCCTCAAGTATGTCGTTCGGATTTTTCAGGAACGTCCTCTTTTTGCAATTAATCGTGGTCAACCTGAGGAAGGTGCGGAAGATTTTTCCATCGAGGTTGCTGGTGGTTCCGTGATCAGGGTCTGCCTTTTGCACAGCATAGGGCCACGTCGCGGAGTTGTGCTTTTTTCACCTGAATTCGGTTCCAATCGCTGGTCATGCCGCGAGTATTCACCTTTCCTTAGGGAAGCCGGTTATGACGTTATTGGTTATGAACCACGTGGTCAGGGAGAAAGCGACTGTATTTCAGGATATCAACCATTACACTGGGTGACCGATTATGAGGTTGCCGATGTGAACGCAATTTTAGGGTGGTTGAAATCTCGCTATGGAGATTCCATTACAGGAATTGGCGTGATTGGTCTGAGCAAGGGAGCAGGCGCGGCCACAGTAGCTGCTGCAAACGACCAGTATATCCGCTGCCTTGTGACAGATGGGATGTTCGCGATTTATACAACTGTTGTTCCATACATGCGCCAGTGGGTTCGGATTTACAGCAAAATGCATTGGGTGCACAACCTTCTCCCAGATTGGTTTTACGGGTCTCTGGCTCACGTATGCTGTTGGCGTGTCGAACAGGAAAGACGTTGTCGATTTTCCAAAGTTGAAATAGCATTGCGGAGGCTGGGCAATCGACCGCTCCTGATGATCAACGGAGAAAAGGATAGTTATATTCGTTCTGCCATGGCCATGAAATTATTCGATATTGCCTGTCGCTCGGGCAAGGCATCACATCAATTTTGGTTGGCTCCCGGTGCAAGGCACAACGAGGCTATAGCCAGGCATCCGGAAGAATACAAAAGACGGGTTCTTGAATTTTTTGACGGCAACCTTGGTTCTGAATCTAAAGTCCCTAGCAAGGGCGTTTAATGTGATTGAGGCCTAATCCTATGGCATCTCCGGAATCCGGATCTCTCGGGAAGTACATTCTCAAGCAAATCCTCAATTTTGTCATCGCTCCTCCTATCCGCAGGAAGCTGCGTCGATTTTTACAGACGGTGGAGGATCCTGCTGGTGTTCAGGGCCGTTTGTTGCTGAAAATCATTCGAAGACACCAGAATACTGCATTTGGCAGGGATCATGGATTTTCATCCATTCGTAATTTGGGTGATTTCCGCCGCGCTCTTCCTGTTGCTGGGTACGACCGCCTGTCTCCATACATTGACCGTATGCGTCAGGGCGATTTTCAGGCGCTTTTGGCCGATCGTGTTGTTCACATGTTCGCATTGACAAGCGGCACCACAGCAACTCGGAAACTGATACCTGTCAATCCAAGCTACTTGGAGTCTTATCGCCGAGGTTGGAATATTTGGGGCCTTAGGGCGTTTCAGGATCATGTCAAAGTTCCGATGACGCCAATTGTTCAAATGTCGGGTGACTGGCGTGAAGAACTGACAGAAGCAGGGACTCCATGTGGGGCCGTAACAGGTCTGACGGCAAGCATGCAGAATCCAGTCATCAGGCGGCTGTATGCTGTTCCGGGATCTGCCGGAAGAATTAAGGACCCTGCAGCTAAGCAATATCTAGCTTTACGGCTCAGTATGCCTCGACAGGTGGGTATGGTGATTGCTGCCAACCCTTCTACGCTTGTGAACTTAGCCCGATTTGGTGATGAGCATTCTGAAACGCTCATACGGGATATACGTGATGGGACGTTGTCGGACGAGTTTGATATTCCTGGTGATATCCGTTCCGAATTGAAATCTAGAAGTGGTAAACCCAATCCTCAAAAAGCCCAGGATCTTGCGAGATTGAGGTCCGAGCATGGGCATCTTTATCCAAAACATTACTGGCCTGAATGGACGCTTCTCGGAAATTGGACCGGCGGAAGTATGGGGGCTTACCTTCGCCAATACCCCAGCTATTTTGGTGCCATGCCGGTGCGGGACGTTGGGTTGATTGCAAGTGAAGGGCGAATGACCATACCGGTTGTTGATTCGTGCCCCTCGGGTGTTTTGGATATCGTTTCACATTTTTTTGAATTTGTACCTGAATCGCAAATTGATTCCACTAAGCCAGACACGCTTCTTGCTCATGAATTGCGCGTGGGTGAAACTTATTTTGTTTTGCTGACTACTGATTATGGTCTTTATCGGTACGATATTCGAGATCTGGTGCGTTGCACGGGTTTCCTTGGCCGTACGCCGCTGATCGAATTCCTTAACAAGGGGGCATATTTCAGCAATCTGACGGGTGAAAAACTGTCCGAATACCACATCACTCGTGCTGTTGCTCATGTTTTGGAAGCTTGTGATCTGACAATCAGCTCTTATTCGGTTGCTCCCATCTGGGATGAACGCCTACCATCGTATGGCTTGTATGTGGAAGCAGGGGAGCTAGGTTCCCAAACCCAAGCGCAAAAATTTATTCAAGATTTGGAATTGCGGTTGCAGGAAGTGAATGTGGAGTACCAGTCTAAGCGCTCGAGCGCTCGATTGGGACCGCTCCAGTTGATTTGGTTGAGGCCTGGATTCTGGCGGGCATGGGACAGGCAAAGGTTGCTTGCCACGCGTGGTGCTGCGGAACAGTACAAGCACCCGTGCTTGATCAACGATTTGGGATTCCACTCCAATCTGGCAGTTGGAGATCGAGTGGATTAGAAGGAGATTCCTTCACCCAGCTTTGCTTGACGTGCGTAGATGTCTAAATAAGAATAGAAAGATCCATTCTTGGTGTGGCATTCACAGGAGTGGCTACTTGTTATCAGGAGGCAGTTGATATGTTGGATATTTTGAGCAACGGTTACGTCATGATGGGAATGGTTGTTGCAGTACTTGGCTTGGCCGCAGTCCTGTTCCTTACAAAAAAGCAGGACGGTTGATTCCTTTCGCAACGATGCATCGCTTCCTAGCGGACTTTGGCTTGGAACCGAACTACTGCTGATTCTCCGGCTGCCAATGTTCCAGCCTCCCAACGAAGAATAAGGCTGCCAGCTTCATTTTCTTGAACTGTGAAAACAGTTTCCTTGCTACTGCGAGATGATCCCTCGACGTATTCCAGTCGGGGGGACAAGTTGTCGACAATGGCGACATCTCGCAGTGCTTTGCCAGTCATGTTGGCAAATCGAAGAGTAAACGTTACCACATCTCCAGGTAGTGCGACCTGCTTGTCAGCCGTTTTGTGCAGTACCATGGGGTGGCTGAGAATCACCATATCTTCTTTGCAATCTGACAGTACTTCGCGAAGTGTTGCTTCCGTAGAAATAACTTGAGGTCCATTTTCTATTCTGGATAATGCTACAGATTTAGTTTCAGCCATTAGTTCATGCAGGCTGATGCCCCCGGTCTTTACCAGCAATCTTTCCTGCTGAACCGTTGACTGGGGCCGCTGGCGATCTGTGACCGCATCTGCGCCGCGTTCCACCAGATTCTGGAGAGGCGCTTGAACCAGTTCCTGTCCCTGAAGAATTTGAAGTTTTACCACACGTCCAGCGTATTGTGTCAAACCGATGCCACCCGGACGCAAACGCCCGCGTACTCCATTGATTCGTGTCTCAGCAACTGTTGCCAAACTGGGGACACGATGATCGAGGCGATCTGGACCCGAAGTTGAAACTGCACCTGCTGGTCCCGTTTGGTGATCAACTGTCCCCAAGCCAATTTGTTGGGAAACCCAACAAAACCTTGGCATGTACAGGCAAACCCTGTTGGACGGGATCACGCGCCGGGCACCTTTCGAGTTGGTGAATTCAGCAACGCTGTCTTCTGTATCAACACCCACAGCCTCAGACTGACCACCAATCGCTGCCCTCGGTGCTCTGTCGCCACCGTCACGTACTATTTCGAGATCGGGCTTACATGCCCCCGTAACCGGATCGCAAGGCGGGGGGCATAATGGTAAATAAGGGGCAATTGATGGTCTTTCTGGCGCTTCAGCTCCTACCTGCCACACAGTACCCGGAATAGCGGCGCGCTCGAGTTCACCTTCCTCCACCAGCCGGGAGCCTACCGATACTCTGGCAACTGGGCGCCCCTTGCGCAGGGCCAAGCGGATGATATCTTGCCCGGGTTCTGCCACAGTAACTAAAGGTGAATTGGGAACGGACGCCTGAGGCTGAGCTAAATCAGGGTCTTCTATGTACAGAATCTTGGTTATCATTCTTCCGGCAAGCGCTTGAGACAATTCTTCGTCTGACCATGTGATGGCTGCCACATGGCGTTCCGGCCGGAAATCGGGAGGCATGAGCGCGCTCCCAATAACTTCAATGGTAGGGAAAAGTTCAGGAGCGTTTGCTTTGTCTCGTGTCAATTGGCCACGGTAGGCATATCCAGGGCGTAATCCAATTACCGCACTCGCTGGATGAGGCGACTTGCCCGAGCCTCGAGGAAGGATGGCGGTCCACCCTTGAGGAGGCAAGAACCGGACGAACAGGTAGGGGGAGTGTTGCTGGGCAACATTGTTGGTCGGCACTGGGCCTTGAGCCAGACCAAAACCAACGTTTGCCACGAAGAACACGATGCATGCAGAATAGGCGCGCATGGTTCACCGGATTTCGTCGGGAGCAAGGCCGGGCCGCACGCTGTTCGGAAGGCCCGGGGAGGCCAATGTCCCCGTAGCGTGCGGTCCCGGCTTGGGTTGGGTGATCATCCAGACGGAATATCTGGATGAAGGTTTGTTAATTAGCGAGCTGGTAACACTGATGCTGGTGGCTTTGGCAGGATTGGTGCGTTGCCGGGGGCTGCCCCAGCTCCAGGTGCCATCGGGCCAGTTGGCCCAGCAGCAGGGGAAGGCAAGCTAGCTCCGGGAGGAACAAAGTTTGCTGGAGGCATACCACCTGCAGGCATACCGGGGCCCATCGGTCCGCCTGGCATACCACCCATTGGCACCCCTGGGTATCCGTAAGGTGTCATGAACGGGCGACCACCCGGCATTCCACCACCCATCATGGCGCTAGTCTGAGCTGGTTGGCTGTCCATGGCAGGAGAGTGAGCTAATTCAAGATCGATCTTGCCGAGTCGGACAATCAGCAAGATGCTACCGCGGCGTTGTGCCTCTGCGATGGGATCTACCCCCGGTTCAAGCCTGCTGCTGACCAGCTCATCGGGGCCGCCTGCAACTGCGAGGTCTTGGAACTGAGGATCTGGTAGGTAGATAACCTTCACCACGAAGTTGCCAGCAGTTACCTGCTGCAAGTCTTCCTGAGTGATACTTACAGGCACAGAACTGTGAGCCAAGAAAGTGGCAGTCTTGCTGTTGGCTGGAACTACTTCAAGTGTTGGGTAGAGATCCAAGCCGGGTGAATTGGGAACCTCTGATACCTTCAAGCGGTAGATCGAACCCTGAGCAAAATTGTAACGGCCCGGGCTGGTGATAGCCTGCGGCGTGAAGCCTGGCTTGCCATCGGCGTCGGTTGCGAACCAAGAGACTTTCATGCCCGACATTTCGTTGAAAAACACCTGCGTGCGTGAGGCAGGAAAAGGCATGGGGGATCCATAAGCGGGAAGGGCACCCGCTGCGGCAACAACCCCAGGGCCGCCCATCATGCCACCAGGCATGGACTGGAGTTGTCCAGCACCAGGAACAACTTGTCCGGGTTGAAGGCCGGGCATTCCACCCATTTGCCCGGGAACAGGCAGTGGGCGATGGCCAGAAGCCATCATGATTCCAGGAGGTGGAGCCATGCCTGGCATTCCGGGACCTGCTGGAACACCTGGAGGCGAAAGTGCCATCGATCCGGGAACCATGGCGCCGGGAACCAGTCCGCCATTCAGATTGCCCTGACGGTATCCAACCTGACTGATACCGCCTGTTGAGTCGCGGCCAAATTTAGTCTGTTGGACAATGTCAAGAGGCTGGCTGCTAGCGATCATGGCGCGAGCAGCGGCTTCACCCCTTGGAGCGGTATTGGTGTAGGGGGCTGCAACTTGCATGGGCGCTCCCCAAGGGCCTACCGCGCCTGGGACCACGGGGCCGCCTGAGCTGACACCTTGGCGTATGCCAGTATCTGGCACACCACCTTCAAAAGCATTAGACATGAACCGGCCATTGCCAGGTCCTTCAGACGAGACGCAGCCGCTGGCTACTGCCAGCAGGCCACCCAACATGGCCATCTTTTTCATGGTCTTCCCCCAGAAATTGGCAAGGCGGATAGCCCTTGCCTGTTCAGCCGATGTCCTCTGGCTCCCCGCAACAATGCGGGCCCCGGGCCAAAGGGACCTCGATGGAGAATTCATCGACACTGAAGCATGTGGAACTTCGAGAAATTCATGCATATCCGGAAAATCTGTCGTGACATTCAAAGTCAAAGCGAACGATTGGATCATCCAAATCGGAAGAATCATCAAAACTTCAAACAGGACATGTGTGGAAACGCTAACCTAACTTGATACTTCAGGAGTGTTATTTAATGACCGGCCGTGCCTTGCCAATTGCCATGACAGTCTTGATCGCATTGGTTAGCACTGTCTGTGTTATGTTGACTCAAAACCCTCAGCAGCCCGTCCCACCGGCACATGCTTGGTTGCTGGGGCAAGCGCCAACCGAACGTTTTGTTAAGGATCAGGCTGGCGATTGGACAGCAACAGTTCAAGGATCTCCCGCGGTTTCAAAAAATCCACAAGCCTTGCAATTTAGAGGCGGGGCTGACGCGTTGGTTATTGGGGCGCGTCAGGCCCGAATCAAAGGCAAAGAAATCACACTGGCAGCATGGGTTAGAATCGACGCTGGTGCCCGCAAGGGAGGCATTATCGGGCAAATTCAAGACAACCTTTATGCAGGAAAAGGCGCCTCATTAGGCTATGATTCGCTGGGATTCCGCTTTGGTCTGGCAGCCCAATCAACTGGGCAGGCTGATGGTACTATGACATGGATTCGATCGTCTGCTGGTTTGAATCCGGGAAAGTGGACCCATGTTGCAGCAACATATGATGGCGCAACAATGAAGCTTTTTGTTGATGGAATTCTTGAGGGGAGTTCCCAATCCCAGTCTGGCGCCATTATTCCTGCTGATGCCCCTTTAACGATTGGCGGTTACATCGACGCAGACGAGCGTGTTCCGTTTGTTGGAGCAATTCATTCCGCAGGAATTTATGAAAAGGCCCTCAGTGGTGAAGCATTGCTCGCCATGGTGGAATTGGGCAAGGCGCTCAAAACAGTTGAGTCTGGCCCGACTGGCGTTTGGTTTGTTGTGGCTCCCTACTTGCAATACCCCACCACCAATTCCATCAGCATCACTTGGGAAACAAGTGCGCCCGTTGTAGGCCGCGTGGAATATGGCCTTGCAACACCACTTGGGAACAAAGCGACCACACCCGTAGGCACCATGCATACGGTAACACTTGGTGATTTGAAACCTGGAACACCGTACTTCTACCGGGTTGTGTGTGACGATCCTGCTGGTGGAGAAGTCGCATCACAGATCCTTAGCTTCCAGACCGATGCGGGGCCTGGCTCGCCTTTCGTGTTCGCCACGATTGGCGATACCCAGAAAAATCCTCGCATAACCGGACAAGTGGCGACCCGTGCACTTGAAAATCGACCGGCGTTTATCCTTCATATGGGAGACGTCGTTGACAATGGTTCCGACAAATCGGAGTGGGTCAATGAGCTCTTCCGCCCATGCCAGGAGCTTTTTGGAAGAGTTCCGGTAATTCCATGCATTGGTAATCATGAGCGCAATCACAAATTTTACTACCAGTACTTCGCGCTGCCAGAACCGGAATATTACTATTCCTTCCGCTATGGCGACGCTGAATTCTTTAGTATCGACAGCAACAAAATGCTGCTCCCCAATTCCGAGCAGTACCGCTGGTTGGATAAAGCGCTTGCGGATTCAAAGGCCAAATGGAAATTTTGTTTTCATCATCACCCTGCTTATTCCAGCGACAGTGATGACTATGGCGATTCTTTTTCTGGTAAAGTATCGACGCTTGGGGCGGCGAATCCTCGCCAGCTCTTACCGATTGTCGAGAAATATAATGTCGATATGGTTCTTAACGGTCACGTCCATCTCTACGAGCGTACCCACCCGATTCGAGCTGGCAAAGTGAACCACAAAGACGGTGTTGTACACCTCACAACGGGTGGTGGTGGCGGTGGGCTCGAAAACTTTGTTCCACACAGTTCTTGGATTAAAGCCGTTGGCCGTGTCGATTACCACACTTGCCTGATCCAAGTTGATGCCACATCTATTCATTTGAAGGCATACGACAAGGATGGCATTCTTTTCGACACTTGGTCTAAAACTAAGTAGTTCTTTCTAACGAGGGCAAGGTTCCTCTCGCACCCTAAAGTGAATACTGTTCAGGGAATTCTTTATTCAACGTTCCCTGATCCGTATGGCTAGTCATTTCGGTATATTCACGGCCCGGCTACCCTACTGAAATGTTTTAAATACTTGCATTGGCATGCGAACATGGGTTAAATTGCTATCTCCTCACCTTGAATTAACACATTATCCGCGAGATTAGAACCATGCTCAAGCTCCTCTCCGGCTCTCGGATGGATTGCGATGGCTTATCGCGACGCGACATGATCCGGGTTGGGTCTCTTGGGTTTGCCGGAATAACACTTCCGCGGTTGCTCCAAGCCAAGGCTACCAATCCACGCGGGGCTCAAGATCGTAAAAACGTCATCGTCATGTGGATGCAAGGCGGGCCCAGCCACATCGACAGCTTTGACCCAAAACCCTCAGCACCAGCAGACATCAAAGGGGAATTTGCGGCCATTGCAACTAAAACTCCTGGCTGCAAGGTATCGGAACATTTACCCAGACTGGCTTCTCGCTCCGATCTCTATAGCATTGTGCGTTCCGGATATTCATACAACGGTAGCCATGGTGTTGCTGACGCCTACATGCTTTCTGGTTGGAGGTTCAATGCTTCCACGGTTTATCCAACCTACGGGAGCGTTGTTTCCCGAGAACTTGGTTACAGGCGGGGTATGCCTCCCTTTGTGCAACTGGGTACCTCGATTGATAACCGTTTCAATGGTGGTGTTGCTGGCTATTCAGGTGCCGAGCATAACCCGTTTCTGATTGCAGAAGACCCTGTTCGTCCAGATTTTTCCATTGATGGCCTTTCAATGTCGGGTGGCATGACAGCTTCCCGGTTTGCCCGCCGTGAGCGTCTGCTTGATACGGTCGATCGCTGG
>Ga0255132_1000566_pt1 | contig 14559 bp, 10 predicted proteins | sample Law_Law_RepA_8d_FD_188551 | JGI IMG/M metagenome (GOLD analysis project Ga0255132, IMG submission 188551) | Freshwater microbial communities from St. Lawrence River, New York, United States - Law_Law_RepA_8d | ecosystem: Environmental > Aquatic > Freshwater > River | place: USA: New York...
TCCTCAGACTCAATTTCAGTGGCACCGATGACGTAGAGATCATTCTCTTTAGGGGCAATGTAAATCGGATAGCGCGGATGGATCAATCGAGTAGGGCGTTGCAACTTCACTTCAGGGGCATGCACCCGAATAACCTCGCCCCGCACACCGCGTAAGGGATTGTGCGTGTTGGACCACGAGGTCTTAGCACCCAAGCCCCGACAATCAATCACCCAATCAAAAGCCTGACCTTTAAGTTCTTCAGGCTCGCAGGCGGTATCCCAATGAAAGGTCACAGGTAACTGCTGGAGAGCTTGCAATAAAGCGGTTAACAACTGCCGATTATCCAGTTGACCCTCTCGGGGTAAGAACAGACCTTGTGCAAAGCGCTCCGCCACACTGGGCTCAAGTTCAGCCAAGGCCTTGCTATCGAGATGCCAAGGCGAGGAGAGTGCTGGGTTCATCCGCACATTACGCTCGAGGTGCTCGGCAAACCGTTGTGCCTCGGCAGCATCTAGACGATGCCACAGAACCAAGGTGCCATTTTGGGCAAAGAAGGTCTGTTGCTCAACCTCGCGATTGAGTTGTTCAATCAAGCTCTTCCAGCGATCAAGACCATACAGACCCATGCGCACTACGGATGGTTCGGTAATTGCAGACTCGGCAAGTGGAGCAAGCATGGAGGCAGCAACCCGCGCAGCTGATTGCTCTGCATCAGGACCGCTGCGTTCAAACAAAGCTATCACTGCCCCGTCTTTCGCAAGGGCATAGGCCATCATTCGGCCCATCAGACCGGCACCTAAAATGGCATAAGACCGTGACATGCAAAGATCCTTACTGATAGATCTCGCTACCACGTTTTCTGAACTCGATCGATTTCTCTTCCATTGCCTTACTCGGGTCAACACCTTCTTTGAGACTGGCAGCGTAATCGCGAACATCTTGCGTAATCTTCATCGAGCAGAACTTCGGACCACACATTGAGCAGAAGTGTGCAATCTTTGCACCTTCAGCCGGCAAGGTAGCATCGTGATACTCGCGGGCCCGCTCAGGATCTAAGCCAAGATTGAACTGATCTTCCCAACGGAACTCAAAACGCGCTTTAGAGAGTGCGTTATCGCGTAACTGAGTGCCCGGAAAGCCTTTGGCTAAGTCGGCACCGTGGGCAGCAATCTTGTAGGTAATGATGCCCTCGCGCACATCTTCTTTGTCTGGCAAACCCAAATGCTCCTTAGGTGTGACATAGCAAAGCATTGCGGTGCCATACCAACCAATTTGAGCAGCTCCCACACCACTGGTGATGTGGTCATAGCCTGGGGCGATATCGGTGATTAAGGGTCCTAAGGTGTAAAAGGGAGCTTCTAAGCAATGCTTGAGCTCTTCGGTCATGTTCTCTTCAATCCGTTGCATCGGAACGTGGCCAGGACCTTCAATCATCACTTGAACATCGTGCTCCCACGCTTTGGCAGTGAGTTCACCTAGGGTGTGGAGTTCTCCAAACTGTGCTGCATCATTGGAGTCGGCAATGCAACCTGGACGCAGACCGTCGCCTAAGCTAAAGGAGACGTCGTACGCCTTCATGATCTCGCAGATCTCATCAAAGCGGGTGTAAAGGAAGTTCTCTTTATGATGGGCAAGACACCATTTCGCCATGATCGAGCCACCGCGCGAGACGATGCCCGTAATGCGATCAGCGGTCAATGGTACATAACGGAGTAAGACGCCTGCATGGATGGTGAAGTAGTCCACACCCTGTTCAGCTTGTTCTACGAGCGTATCGCGGAACATTTCCCAAGTGAGGTCTTCGGCAATGCCGCCGGTCTTATCCAGAGCTTGATAAATGGGCACGGTACCAATCGGTACAGGCGAGTTACGAATAATCCACTCGCGGGTCTCATGAATATGCTTACCAGTAGACAGATCCATGATGGTGTCTGCACCCCACCGAATCGCCCAAACCATTTTCTCAACCTCTTCGTTGATGGATGAGGTCACTGCAGAGTTCCCTAAATTACCATTGATCTTCACACGGAAGTTACGACCAATAATCATTGGCTCTAACTCAGGGTGATTGATGTTGGCAGGAATAATGGCACGCCCAGCAGCAATCTCAGATCGTACAAACTCTGGAGTAATTACATCCGGAATATTGGCACCAAAGGATTTACCAGGGTGCTGCTTAAGGATTTGGGTATAGCGGGGATCTTGACGGAGTTTTTCAAGACCTAAGGACTCGCGCAGGGCAACGTATTCCATCTCGGGGGTGATGATGCCTTTGCGGGCATAGTGCATCTGACTGACATTCGCACCAGACTTAGAAACCCGTGGAGCGGCGATATGCGCAAAGCGCAAATTCGCTGTGGCGGCATCATGCGCGCGTGCAACACCATACTCCGAAGACGGGCCAGTTAGTTGTTGAGTATCTTTGCGCTCTTCAATCCATTGACTGCGTAATTTTGGTAGACCTTTCTCCAAATTAATCACAATATCGGGATCACTGTAAGGACCCGAGGTGTCATACACCGGGATGGGTGGGTTAGACGTTTCGGTCTCACCCGTTTTGGTGGGCAATTGCTCAATCATCCGAATTGGTGCTTTGATATCGGGACGCGAGCCCTCGAGATAGGTTTTGGTGGAGGCAGGGTAGGCAAACTTCTGCCCAAAATCACGCTCCAAACTTTTCAGGCTTGGAATCTCAGGCTTACTTTTCTTTTGATCCTTGGTATCGGTGCTAACACTCATGTCCATCTCCTCGCAAAATACATTGATATAGAGTGGACGAAACCGGGTGTCGGTCTGATGGAACTCCCCACGCCAGCATTATCTGGATCGGGTTAAAGGGTCTTTCTCAGCACCACTAGCAAGTGGGGGCACCCCTGTTTCATCCTTAACCACATTTAACCATGAATTCCCCAAGCCAATCCATGAGCTATATCAAGCAAGGGCTCTAGGCCTGAGCCATGATCATCTATTGCGACGCAAGATAAAGTCAGAAGTAACTAAAGCAGCATCGTCGGTGAATTCATCAGCCAAAATGCGGGCAGCAGCTTCTGCAAGATCAAGCTCAATAAACCGACTTACTTCACCATCGTGGTTCACTGGAACCAGATTTCTGGGCACCTCAAGATCAAACATGAACAACATTTCATGATGAATTCCATGGGGTGGGTGAGGGCGATGGATTACCAATGTTCCAGCAGGATTAATCTGCTGTGCAATCCCTTGTGGAACACCGGCCTCTTCCCACAGTTCACGAATCGCACAGTGCACTGCGGTCTCATTGGCATTAATACCGCCAGCACTGAGGTTATCGAGCTTACCCGGATCAATCTGTTTGCTCTCGCTACGCCGACCTAACCAAAGCGTTCCTGTCGAGGTAAAACCATTGATATGAGCTGCTTGACTGCGAAAGCCAAACGTACGAAACGCAGCACGCTCTACCCGAAAATACTCATGACCATCACTTCCATACCACGCAAACTCTTCATTACGCCAAGCGGGGATTAATCCCAGTTGATGCAGACCATTCGCGAGGGCGCGAAGACTATCACTGAGTTGGGCAGGCGGTGCATTCTTTAAAATAATCCGCGTAATATCCATCTGAATATGCGGAAAGGATCCATGTTTTAAGAGATCCTCCACTGCGCTAATCAATGGACGGCTAATATTACCCACATATATTTTTTCAAAGTAGACCGGTAAGCAATCTGAACTTGGATTACGTTTGGCGTTCTGTAGCATTTCTTCGAGAGCGGCCAAGGTACTTGTCGTTAAACTATTCATCTAAATAGTGTATTAGCAAAACAAGGAAAGAGCACCATGAGCCAAACCCACCCCAATACGATGCACGGCGGCCAGATCCTAGCGAATGCCTTGGTACGCCAGGGCGTAGAGATTGCCTTTGGGGTGCCCGGTGAGAGCTTCTTGCCCCTATTGGATGGTTTGGTAGATCATCAGGAGCGCCTACGTTTTATTACCTGCCGGCAAGAGGGTGGCGCAGCCTATATGGCAGAGGCCTATGCCAAGTTGACCGGCAAACCGGGGGTGGTCATGGTGACGCGTGGACCAGGTGCAGCAAACGCCTTAATCGGTGTACATACCGCCTATCAAGACTCAACCCCGATGGTCGTTCTGATTGGTCAAGTAGGAACCGATATGGTGGAGCGCGAGGCCTTCCAAGAAATGGATTACCGCAAGGTCTACTCCGAGTGTTCCAAATGGGTAGGGAGTATTGATCGCACCGATCGGATTGACGAGTTTGTCTCGCACGCCTTTCATCTAGCGCAGTCTGGCCGAAAGGGCCCCGTGGTCTTAGCGCTCCCCGAAGATGTTTTATTTAAAGAGGCACAAGAGAAACCAACCCCAGCAGCACAGATGATTGCAACGGGTCTTGATCAAACACTCTTTGCAAATGCCATGCAGCAATTTGCAAATGCCAAACGACCAATGGTGATTGCGGGTGGTGGATCGTGGACCAAGGCAGCCTGCAATGCGCTCTCAGCCTGGGCCAATCGCGAGCAGGTCCCAGTAGCAACAAGCTTTCGCTCTCAAGATCTACTCGATAACTTGGACCCATGTTTTGCGGGAGACCTAGGCATTGCAGCGAATCCAGCATTAGTAAAGCGTGTACAAGAAGCTGACATGCTCTTAGTAATTGGGGAGCGCTTAGGCGAGATGACCATGGCTGGATACACCGTGCTCACAGTCCCCAAACCACAAATGCCATTGATTCATGTACTACCCAGTCCGGATGAACTGGGCAGGGTGTACTACGCCGATTACCCCATTTGTGCATCACCGCAGGCATTTTGTGATGCACTTAGCAAGATCTTCATGGGACCACAGCTTGAGCGAGTCCAAATGAAAGTAGCACACGATGCTTATCTCGCATTTAGTAAGCCCACCACCATCCCCGGTCCTGTGCAATTAAGTGAAATCGTATCGGCACTACAAAGTCACTTGCCACGCAATGCAATCCTAACGAATGGGGCAGGAAACTTTGCTGCCTTCTTACATCGCTTTTATCCCTATGGGGGATTTAAATCCCAATTAGCGCCTGCTAACGGGTCAATGGGCTATGGACTGCCCGCCGCCATTGCTGCCAAGATCGTTGATCCCACACGCGTTGCTGTCGCGTTCTGCGGCGATGGTGACTTTATGATGAACTGCCAAGAGTTGGCTACCGCCATGCGCTATCAGGCGAAACCGATCGTGATTATTGTGAACAATGGTATGTACGGCACGATCCGTATGCATCAAGAGCGGGAGTACAAGGCGCGGGTCTCAGGCACCGAACTCACCAACCCCAATTTTATTGACTTTGCCAAGAGCTTCTCCATGCCGGCATACCGCGTTGAGAAGACTGAACAATTTGCACTAGCAATACAAGAGGCGCTTAAGAGCCCAGACGGAGCAATCATCGAGATCGTGATTGATCCCGAAGCAATTAGCCCAAGTAAGCGCTTATCAGAACTTGGGCGATAAGAATGAGCTCATGCCTAATACGACTTTTGTAAAAAGGCAAGACCTAAGAACTTTATTTTTATGCAGAGTGTCTATAAATAAATACAGTGAGTTTGGCGCACGACAAGTACGTTCATAACTGCTCAATTTTTCAGCATCCTAGTTCACTCTATACAAAATCAGTACTTAGAAAACAATTCGTACATTTATCCACATTCGCTGTGGATAACTTCAGTTGCATCACAGCAAAAATAAATAAATTCTGCTTGACATGATTTAATTTGAAGGGAGTGGGATTAATCCCAATAGAAACTTTACATGGCTTTAATGGTCCCCCTGCCAGGAGTCGAACCTGGATCTATCGCTTAGGAGGCGATTGCACTATCCATTGTGCTACAGCGGGTTAAAACGAATCACCATCCACACAAAGCCCAAGCTTGATTAGCTAAACCAATCACCACCTCGGGGATGGAGTAGAGCGCAAAAACTAAGGCAAGTGCTACAACTGAAATCACATACCCGAAGCGCTTCTTCCAAGAAGGGCTCGCGTGGGACAGAAATAAATACTTGCTCATCAACTTATTCTACCGAAAGCGTCTGTACGTGCTTGCATCTTAAGCCATTGCGGGACGCACCAAAGGCTCTTCACGGATCGGTAGATTAATGAGGCAAGCAAAGACACCCAAGGCAATTGCAATGCCCCAAACGATTTGATAGGAGCCAGTAAGGTCGTATAAATAGCCCCCAAAATAGGCCCCACAAAAACTACCGAGCTGATGCGAGAAGAACACTACTCCCGAGAGCATCGTGAGGTATTTCACTCCAAAAATTTGTGCCACGATCGCATTGGTCAGTGGAATGGTGGATAGCCAAAGAACTCCCATCACCGCTGCAAACACATAGGTAGTGGTTGCACTAAGCGGAAATAGTAGAAATAAAGTAATGGCTACTGAGCGTGAGATATAAATACCCGATAGCAAAAAGCGTTTTGGAAATCGTTGACCCAAGACCCCGGCATAGTAGGTACCAATCACGTTAAATAGGCCAATCAAAGCCAATGCGGTGGTAGCAACCGTTGCACCATTGATCTCTGGGTATTTGAGGGACATGTCTTTGAGATAAGGAGCGAGGTGCAAGGTAATAAAGACCACCTGAAAACCGCATACAAAATAACCCATCATTAAGAACCGAAAATTACGGTTACCCATTGCCTCACTCAGCGCTTGCCGAATTGTTTGATCACCTGCTTGGTTGGCTGTAAAGCCTGTCTCCCGCAGACAAAATGCCAGCGGGATCATGAGTGAGGCAAGTAAGCCCAAATAGATCAGTGCTTCATTAGCACCAAAATTACTGATGAGCCCCTGCTCAAGGGGCATCATTAAGAACTGCCCAAAGGAGCCTGCTGCAGCAGTAATACCCATTGCCCAAACGCGTTTCTCAGGCGATACATTGCGTCCTAAGATGCCGTAGACCACGCTATAGGTTGTCGCTGCTAGGCCAATGCCAATGGCTAAGCCACCTGCAAGATTAAACAGGAATGGATCACTAGTGAGTGCCATCCCAATTAAGCCAAGCCCGTACAAGAAACCACCGATCACCATGATCTTGAATGGGCCATACCGATCGGCCAATGCCCCAGCCACTGGTTGTGCAAAGCCCCACACTAAGTTTTGTAGGGCAATTGCTAAGGCATAGGTCTCGCGACCCCAGCCATTGGCAGAGGTAATGGGTAAATTAAATAAACCAAAGCCATGCCGAATACCCATCGAAAGGGTTACCATCAGACTGCCAAAAATTAGCACTTGCATCAGCGATAAGGAGGGAGCGCGTGTGGTGTTCAATCGATGATTCCTTTGGAGCGCAATTGCGCGATCTGTTCATAAGTGTAGTGAAGTGTGGCACTTAATATCTCTTCCGTATGCTCACCCAGTAACGGTGGGGGCATGCGCATGGTAACTGGAGTTTTGGATAAACGCATCGGACTGGCTACAAGTTTCATGGAGCCAGCAGTCGGATGGGGCACATTCAGTTGGATCCCCCGCGCAACAACTTGCTCGTTCTCAAACACCTCTTGTAAATTATTGATGGGACCGCAAGGGACTCCCACCGATTCCAGAAGTGAGATCCACTCCACTTTGGTCTTTTCTTTCACCATCGCCGCAAGTAAGGGAATGAGAGCATCCCGATACTCAATCCGTGCAGGATTGGTCGCAAAGCGTGGATCGTCGGCCAACAATTCGCGATCGCCCGCTTTCACAAAGTGTCTAAATTGACCATCGTTACCAACGGCTACGATGATCCAACTATCAGAGGTTTGGAAGGTTTGATAGGGCACCACATTCGGATGCGCATTGCCCCACCGATGGGGTGATACGCCACTACACAAATAATTACTGGAGATATTGGCGAGCATGGCAACTTGAGTATCAAGCAGTGCCATATCAATGTATTGACCTTCGCCACTGCGATCGCGGTGGATCACCGCAGCCAAAATAGCAGAACTGGCATACATGCCGGTAAAGAGATCGACAATTGCGACCCCTGCTTTTTGAGGACCACCGCCAGGAAGATGATCGGCTTCACCCGTAATACTCATGAACCCACCCATACCTTGCAATATGAAATCGTAGCCTGCACGGTGTTGATACGGACCGGTTTGTCCAAAGCCGGTGATGGAGCAATAAATTAAATTGGGTTTAATCGCTCTCAGACTTTCGTAATCCAAACCGTACTTTGCCAGCTGCCCCACTTTGTAGTTCTCGATCACCACGTCAGACTGTTCAACAAGACCACGCACAATCTCTTGACCCTCAGGTGTGCTGATATCGAGGGTGATGGATTTCTTATTACGATTAATCGAGATGTAATAGGCAGACTCGCTTGTATCCTTACCTAATGGATCTTTCGCAAAGGGAGGGCCCCAGTGGCGGGTGTCGTCTCCACTCTTGGGACGCTCCACTTTAATCACCTCAGCCCCTAAATCGGCTAAGTTCTGTGCACACCACGGACCGGCCAAAACGCGGCTGAGATCAAGAACACGAATATGACTGAGAGCACCCATAACCCTTATTTTCCCATGCTTTAGCCCCCGACTCTGAGTTATGACTACAATTTCTGCGCATGGCTACTCGTAAAACTGCTCAGTACAGCGAATCCTCTATCAAAGTCTTAAAGGGCTTGGAGCCGGTGCGTCAACGTCCTGGGATGTATACCCGGACCGATAATCCATTGCACATTATTCAAGAGGTGCTCGATAACGCCTCAGACGAAGCTCTCGGTGGCTATGGCAAGGAAGTGCTTGTTACCTTACATACCGATGGCAGTGTGAGCATCGAAGATGATGGCCGTGGTATTCCAGTAGGGATCCATTCACAAGAAAAGAAACCAGTAGTTGAGATTGTGTTTACCCAACTGCATGCGGGAGGCAAGTTTGAGAAGGGTGCTGGTGGTGCCTATGCATTCTCAGGCGGTCTGCATGGCGTGGGCGTATCGGTCACCAATGCACTCTCCAAACGACTCGAGGTCACGGTTTGGCGTGAACAACAGGTATCCACCATTACCTTTGCCGATGGCGATGTGATCGAGAAACTCAAATCCAAAGCTACCACCAAAGGTGATAAAGCGCATGGCACTAAAGTGCGCGCGTGGCCCAACCCTAAATATTTTGATAGTGCACAAATTCCGCTAGCCGATCTTGAGCGACTCTTACGTTCCAAGGCGGTCTTATTGCCAGGAGTGAAGGTCACCCTAGTTCACGAAAAGAATGGTCAAAGCCAATCCTGGCTCTATGCTCAAGGACTCAAGGGCTACTTGGATGAGTCTCTGGCTCAAGGGGGCCATAGTGCGCCCGTCATTCCAGCCTTTGAGGGCGAGCACTACGCCTCGGGTGCTGGCGAGGAAGAGTCCTTTGCCGAGGGCGAAGGTGCTGCGTGGGTAGTGAGTTGGACCGAAGATGGCGCTCCCGTGCGTGAGAGTTACGTGAACTTGATTCCTACACCAGCGGGTGGAACACACGAAAGTGGACTACGTGAAGGACTCTTTAATGCAGTGAAGAGCTTTGTAGAGATCCACGCGCTGCAACCCAAAGGTGTGAAGCTCATGCCAGAGGATGTCTTTGCTCGTGCCTCATTTATTTTGTCTGCCAAAGTATTGGACCCACAGTTTCAAGGGCAAATTAAGGAGCGCTTGAACTCCAGGGATGCCGTACGCTTGGTCTCGGGTTTTGTGAAGTCAGCCTTGGAGTTGTGGTTAAACCAGCATGTGGATTACGGCCGCACCCTCGCTGAGCTTGTGATTAAGCAAGCGCAAGCAAGGACCCGAGCAGGCCAAAAGGTGGAAAAGAAAAAATCCTCGGGGGTTGCGGTACTGCCTGGTAAGCTAACCGATTGTGAGAGCCAAGACATTGCTCTTAATGAACTCTTCTTAGTCGAGGGAGACTCAGCCGGTGGCTCAGCAAAAATGGGTCGCAATAAAGAATATCAAGCCATCCTGCCTCTACGCGGTAAGGTACTAAACACCTGGGAGACCGAGCGTGATCGGCTCTTTGCCAATAATGAGGTGCATGATATTGCGGTAGCGATTGGGGTTGATCCGCACGGACCGACCGATGAGCCCAATCTCAGCAATTTGCGCTATGGCAAGATCTGTATCCTCTCGGATGCGGATGTGGATGGCTCGCATATTCAAGTTCTCCTACTCACACTCTTTTATAAACACTTTCCAAGACTGATTGAGAATGGCAATGTGTATATCGCTAGACCACCCTTGTTTAGGGTTGATGCGCCCGCGCGTGGCAAGAAGCCTGCACAAAAGATTTATGCGCTCGATGAAAGCGAGTTGATTGCAATTGAAGATAAGTTACGCAAAGATGGCGTACGCGATGGTGCATGGCAGATCTCACGTTTTAAGGGCTTGGGTGAGATGAGTGCCGAGCAGTTGTGGGACACCACTTTAAATCCAGATACTCGCAGACTTCTTCCTATGAGTTTGGGAGAGATGAGTGAGAGCGATACGATTAAAACGATGGATATGTTGATGGGTAAATCAGAGTCAGGTGCCAGACGCGATTGGTTAGAAGAGCGCGGCAACGAGGTCGAGGCCGATATTTAGGATCCATCATGCCCAGTAAAAAACCAAGCCCCATTTCTAAAAATAGCAAGAGTAAGAAAGTCTCTGATCAGGGTGATCTATTTGCCATGGTCGATGAGCGCCCCCCTAAAAAAATCACTCTAGCAGACGAAGCTCTTTCATTGGGAGTCTATGCGGAACGCGCGTATCTAGATTACGCCATTAGCGTGGTCAAGGGCAGGGCTCTTCCTGAGGTTGCCGATGGGCAAAAGCCTGTGCAGCGCCGCATTCTGTTCTCGATGAACGAGATGGGGCTGCGTGCGGATGCCAAACCAGTGAAGAGTGCGCGAGTGGTTGGTGATGTCTTAGGCAAATTCCATCCGCATGGTGATCAATCGGCATACGATGCACTCGTACGACTCGCACAAGATTTTTCCTTACGTTACCCGTTGATTGATGGACAGGGTAATTTTGGTTCACGCGATGGCGATGGCGCAGCGGCGATGCGTTACACCGAAGCGCGTTTAACCAAAATTGCTAATTTACTGTTAGCCGAGATCGATGAGGGTACGGTTGATTTTGTACCGAACTACGACGGCTCATTCAAAGAACCTAAACTGCTACCAGCACGCCTTCCCTTTGTATTGCTTAATGGCGCATCGGGTATTGCGGTAGGGATGGCGACTGAGATTCCATCGCACAATCTTCGCGAAGTTGCAGCAGCTACCATTGCCTTAATGAAGTCCGCTAAAACAAGTACAGCGGATTTACTCAAACTCATACCTGGACCAGATTTTCCGGGTGGCGGGCAGATTATTTCCTCGGCGAGTGAGATCGCCCAAATTTATGAGAACGGCCGCGGGTCTATTAAAGTGCGTGCCCGTTGGAGCATTGAAGAGTTGGCGCGTGGGCAATGGCAGGTTGTGGTTAATGAGTTACCACCTGCTACCTCCACACAGAAGGTCTTGCAAGAGATTGAAGAGCTCACCAATCCGAAGGTGAAATTAGGTAAGAAGTCCTTAAGTGCTGAACAAATTAATCTTAGACAAACCATCCTCAATGTCTTAGATAGCGTTCGCGATGAGTCAACTCGTGGCGCTCCTGTCCGCCTCGTCTTTGAACCAAAGAGCAAGAACATTGAGCAACATGAGTTTGTCACACTCCTCTTGGCCCACACTTCCTTAGAGTCCAACGCCTCGATCAATCTCGTGATGATTGGGAACGATGGTCGACCCCGACAAAAGGGCCTCAAGGAGATCTTGAGCGAGTGGATTGAATTCAGAGTAGGAACGGTCACGCGGCGCACGACCCATCGTCTTGGTAAGGTCAAAGATCGCATGCATATTTTGGAAGGACGCAAGATCGTCTTCCTTAATATTGATAAGGTAATTAAGTTGATTCGGAACAGCGATGAGCCTAAACCGGATCTGATGAAAGCCTTTAAATTGAGTGAGCGCCAAGCCGAAGATATTTTGGAGATTCGTCTGCGTCAGCTCGCTAGATTAGAAGGCATTAAGATCGAACAAGAACTCAAAGAACTCAAAGGGCAAAAAACAGAGTTGGATGAGCTCCTCAACAATGAGTCCTCGCTTCGCAAGCACATCATTAAAGAGATTGAGGCTGATGCGAAGGACTTTGGTGACCAGCGCCGCACCCTGATGAAGCAAGACGAGCGCGCAGTGGCAGAGGTCAAGGTGATTGATGAGCCGGTTACGGTCATCGTCTCGCAAAAAGGATGGGTGCGCGTTCGCCAAGGCCATGAGCATGACTCGCAACAGTTCACGTTTAAGGCAGGCGATGCTCTGTATGACACCTTTGAGTGCCGTACTGTCGATCAGATGCTGGGCTTTGGTACCGATGGCCGGGTTTATACCGTTTCGGTGAGTGAGTTACCAGGAGCGCGCGGTGATGGTTCGCCATTAACGAGCTTTGTTAATCTTGCCCCCGGGTCGCAGATGGTGGCCTATTACGCAGGGCATGCCGATGATCTGGTCTTGATCTCGACCAAAGGCGGTAATGGTTTCTTGGCGAATGTGGCGGATATGTTTACTCGTAATAAGGCTGGTAAATCGTTTGTGGGCTTAGACAAAAAAATGCAGGGTGACGCACCGCTTGGAGCAGCCAAAGTAGTGGAGGGGATGCGACAGGTTGCTTGTCTCTCCGAAAATGGTCGCTTGTTAGTATTCCCACTTGATGAACTCAAACGCTTACCAACCGGTGGCAAAGGTGTCATCTTGATGGGGCTTGATGCCAAAGAGTTCTTGAGATCCGCAATCGCATTTGGAGCAGAAGGGGCTAGCTATAGTGGTCTTGGCAGGGGTGGCAAACCAACCGACACTATCCTAGATGCAAAAGCATTGAAGGGATTTGCTGGCAACCGAGCACGTAAAGGCCATCTGGTAGAGCCGCGACTCAAAGAAGCAAGACTGAAGACGAACTAAGTATTAATTTAGGATATTGGTTCTGATAAGATTGCACACTTATCGGTTGAGGGAAATATGCTCGTTTTACGAAAACCAAAAAAGCAGATTCGCGCAGGTTGGGCTAAAGATGCAATGGCAGTTACTTCATCTAAACAAAATTCACTTGTGTTAGGTGACTTTGTCAATGATGCTGACGAAGATTGGTATTGGTGACATAAATTACACGTTTCGAAATGAAGAAATTAAATCCTGCCTAAAAATATATGCCCTATAAAATCTTACTACTCGGAGCCTCCTATGGCTCTCTCTTGGCCTCAAAACTTTTATATGGCGGCCACCATATCCACTTAGTGTGTTTACCTGAAGAGGCTACACTGATTAATAAAGAGGGCTTTAAGGTTCGACTCCCAATCCGTGGTCGTACGGAACCCGTTTTACTGGAGTCACGATTGCTCCCAGGTCGCGTTACTGCTGGACCTGCTGAGGGGAATGATCTAAGCCAATATGACTTGGTAGGACTTTGCATGCAAGAACCACAATACCGTTCTGCTGGAGTTCGGGAGTTGATGGACGCAATTGGTCGCTCGGGCTTACCTTGTATGTCCATCATGAACATGCCACCATTGCCTTTCATTAAGCGCATACCTGGCTTGGAATACAAATCGCTTGAATCTGCGTATACCGATGCGAGGATCTGGGACTCGTTTGATCCAGCCAATCTGACCCTCAATAGCCCAGATCCTCAGGCCATACGTCCACAAGGTGAGCAGGCAAATTTCTTGCAAGTTACCCTGCCAACTAATTTCAAGTGCGCTACTTTTGACAATGATCGCTATAACACCATACTGCGCCAACTAGAAGCGGATGTCGCTAATGCCCGTTTTGAGACACCAGAAGGAAAAATTGAACTCCCGGTCAAATTAAAGGTGCATGACTCCTTGTTTGTGCCATTGGCTAAATGGTCGATGTTATTAGCTGGGAATTACCGCTGCATTACTGAAGATGGAATGCGTAATACTCAAGATGCAGTTCATGCCAATATCGAGGAGTCGCGTTCGGTTTATAACTTTGTGTTTGATATGTGTGTAGCACTTGGCGCTCAGCCAAACGACTTGGTTCCTTTTGAGAAATATGCAGCTGCTGCACAGTCACTCTCACGCCCAGCATCTGCTGCTAGAGCCCTACAAAATGGAGCGCCCAATATTGAACGGGCTGATAAATTGGTCCAGTTAATTGCCCGCTCAAAGGGAATGAGTCACCCTGCCATTGATGCCCAAGTGGCATTAGTAGATCGACGACTTGAAATCAATCGTAAAAAACTAGCAGGATAAAGCCTTATACCGACGAAGTTGCGTAGGATTATTCACTTAATGGATCTCAGGATCTGTTCCAGATTGCTCTTGGTGCGACGTTTCTAAAAAGTCAAAGTCACAACCTTGATCGGCCTGCAAGACATGCGCACTGTACATCTTGCCAAAGCCACGATCAAATTTCTTGAGAGGGGCTTGCCAGGCTTGCTTTCGTTTGGTCATTTCTGCGTCTGAGATTAAGACATTGAGTTTGCGCGCTGGCACATCCAACTCAATCAAATCACCATCCCTGACTAAAGCCAATGGCCCGCCAACAT
>Ga0255132_1000568_pt1 | contig 14535 bp, 10 predicted proteins | sample Law_Law_RepA_8d_FD_188551 | JGI IMG/M metagenome (GOLD analysis project Ga0255132, IMG submission 188551) | Freshwater microbial communities from St. Lawrence River, New York, United States - Law_Law_RepA_8d | ecosystem: Environmental > Aquatic > Freshwater > River | place: USA: New York...
GATCGGGGTCCTCGGTTTCTTTGGAAGGGGCTGGGGCGCCTGCCGCAATCCACTCCGACAGACGCATCTGTTCCGCCGGGTTCACATCTTCGCCTTCGCCTTTGGGAGGCATGCGGCGGCCCGCACCATGGCCGGCGACCCGTTGCCACAGTGGGCTTTCTGAAGGCTTGCCAGCAACAATAGCAGGGCCGGAATCGCCACCAACGCGCATACGGGCTACCGTATCGAGGCGCAGGCCGCCCTTCTGCTGCAAAGCACCATGGCACGCCACGCACCGCGTCGCCATGAGCGGTTTCACTTCGGTGAGATAATCAACTCCCGGCAGAAGAGCAAGCAGCGCGAGGGCAATTGGTGGCATGGCATCATCTCGCAGGGGGAGTTGCCAGTATCGGGCATATGTAATGCCCGGTCAAGATTTTGAAAATTCTCGGTACGAGTCTGGGGAATGGACAGCATCGGGAACAATGTATTTGGGTACTTCTGCGGAAATGGCGCGGCCCCCGGTAACCATTAAAAGTTACCGGGGGCCTGCCGGGAGAGAGTTGTCAGGAAAGCTGCGTGGTGCCGGGCACCGCAACCTTCCACTCGGGCAATACCATGTTATCAGAAAGATTGGCCACATCGAGATAAACTTTGTTGGAAGCCAAAGCTTGTTCCCAAGTGATTCGCTGTCCGGTGTAAGCCGACTCACGCACCATAATGGCCGTCAAGGTTGATTCAGCAACATTCTTCAGCTCATTGATAGGCTGTCCCTTACGGATCGACTCGATCAGGTCGGTGTGCTCCTGAACGTATGGGTCGGTCGCATTGCGGACCGCGGCGCGGTCGAGAGCGGGCTTGCCGTTGATGGAGAAACCACCCACGTGCGAGTTGCCCTTGGTGCCAGAAACGTACTCGGTAACCGAATTCCAGCAGTTGGAGATCTGGCGAGCCATTGAAATGCAATGACGGTCGCCGGAGTACTCGATCTGCGCCGAGAAGAAGTCGAAAATGTGCCCATATTCAGGCTTGTTACGGCTGCGTCCACCCATGGCGACAACTGCCTTGGGGTGTTCGCGGAAGCACCAGTTGAGCACGTCGAGGTTGTGCACGTGCTGCTCGACGATATGGTCGCCGCAGATCCATGAATAGTTGTACCAGTTCCACATCTGGTACTGGAGATCGGTCATGCCTTCCTTGCGAGGACGGCTCCAAAGAATGCCCTGATTCCAATAAACCCGGCCGGTGACGAGCTCGCCAATGGCGCCGTCGTGGATCTGCTTGATGGTTTCGATGTAGGCCTTCTGGTGACGGCGCTGCGTGCCAGCAGCGGTGCCCAGCTTCTTTTCGTTGGCCACTTCAAAAGCCTTCAGCACAGCGCGGATACCGGGTCCATCGACGCCCACAGGCTTTTCGGTGAACACGTTCTTGCCGGCGTTGACCGCTTCGGTGATGTGGAGCGGACGAAAACCGGGCGGGGTGGCCAAGATCACATAATCGACATCTGGATGATTGATCACCTTCTTGTAGGCGTCGAGTCCCCAGAACACGCTGCCATCGGGAAGGTTGACCTTGTTGCCCAGTTCCTTGACCTTGGCATCGTTCTTGGCAATGTCGTTGAGGCGGCTTTGGCAGCCTTTGGCCTGACCTTCAAAAGCATCGCCCACTGCAACAACGGTCACGTTAGGAGCAGCATGAAGTACGTTGTGAGCGGCGCCGGTACCACGACCGCCGCAACCAACCAGACCTACGCGAATCGGCTTTTCGCTGGCGGTGGCGTAGAGCGAAGCGGGCAGAGCGGATAACGCTGCCGCTGCCGCGCCTGTCTTTAAAACGGAACGGCGATTCAATGAGCCTGAACGTGCCATGGGAGGGATCTCCTGGTTAGAAAACAAGGGGGAAAGGAATCAGGGGCTTTGCTTGGTCACCTTCGAACGAAGGCCAACCAGTTCGGTCTGCTCCTCGAGCGGGCGCACCACGCGGAACCCGACAAACTCGGCGGAGGTCAACCACCAGATGCTCTGGGGGCGCTGTGGATCGAGGCGAATCCAAGACTTATCTGATCCACGGCGTGCGCCACTGCGCAAGCTGACGGGCTTGTCGGCCCAAGAACCACCACGGGCAGCATGGGAAAACCGCTTTTCAGAAGGCATCACCACAGGGCGGACAGAAAGCTTGTTCATGGCAAAGCGCGCGTACGCATCCTTTTCATAATGATCCACACACCATTCCATCACGTTGCCGTGCATGTCGTGCAGGCCCCATGGGTTGGGTTTTTTCTGGCCGACCTTCTTGGCCAGTTCCTCGGAGTTGTCAGCAAACCAGCCGTAATCACCAACCGTGGCAGGATCGTTGCCAAAACTGTAGGCGGTTTTCGTGCCAGCCCGGCAGGCGTATTCCCATTCGGCTTCGGTGGGCAACCGATACCATTTGCCCGTTTTGCGGGAAAGCCACCGGCAATATTCCATGGCGGTGTGGTGCGTGATGCAGATCACAGGGTTTCCGTCGCGACCATGGCCAAACGTTTCGTCCGCGTAGGCTGGCGTTGGGCGAGTAATTGCGTCTGCCTTGCTGGCAGCCGGTTCATCTTTGCGGGCGTTGGGCTGATCTTCGGATTTCCAATAAACGTCGAATTCATCCCACGTGACTTCGCACTTACCCATCCAAAATGGTTTGAGTTCCACTTCGTGCTGAGGGCCTTCATCGGCTGCACGGCCAGCTTCCCCCTCGGGGGTTCCCATCAGAAACGTGCCACCAGGAATGGCCTGCATATCGAAGGAAACCTTCGAACCTGGCAGTGTTTCCTTATAGGAGGCACCTTGAGGTGCTTGGGCAGAGATCGTTTCCGGGTGTAGTACCCAGGCAACCAGCGAAGCAACAGCCAGAGGCAGGATCAGGCAAATCCGGCGCATATGTATCCTTCCAAACCAACGTCAAAGCAAGAAACCGGAAGATACACTATTGAAATAGTGTGCGCCAGTTGATCAGGAGAGTTTTCCATGCTTTCGATTCATACCATTGCGGCCTTGATGTTCCTAACAGCCACAATTCAGGATCAGCCATCAGTTAGCGGTTTGAAACGGATGGAGGAAACCAGGCGTTGCATGGGAACGACGTTGCGTGTGGTCATACACGCGCCCACAGAAATCTTGGGACGCAAAGCACTGGACCTCGCTTTTGCTAGGGCCGAAGAACTCAACAATATTTTAAGCGACTACCAGAATTCCAGCGAATTGATGCGGCTGTGTGCTCGCGCTGGCGGCCCGCCGGTTGCCGTGAGCCGTGAGCTATTCACCGTCCTTTCTTCAGCACAACATTTATCTCGGATGACAGACGGGGCGTTCGATGTGACGATTGGCCCCGTCAGCAGGCTGTGGCGGCTGGCGCGCAAAAGCAAGCGGATGCCCGATCCCGCAGATCTCGCATCAGCGCGCGCCTTGGTGGGTTACCAAATGATGGAACTTGAGCCGGCCACAAAAATGGTGAAGCTTACCAAACCGGGTATGCGACTCGATCTTGGAGGAATTGCCAAAGGATTCACCAACGATGAACTGCTTGAACTGCTGAAAAGGGAAGAAATGCCCAGATCGTTGGTGGCTTTGGGAGGTGATATTGCATGCGGCGACGCACCACCCGGCAAAAATAATTGGGAAGTGGCGATTATTCCTCTTCCCGGCGACCCGGAGCCAGGGGGAACGTTGTTTTTGAAAAATCAGGCAGTTTCAACGTCGGGTGACTTGGAGCAATATCTCGAAATCGATGGCGTGCGATATTCCCACATCGTCGATGCTCGCACGGGAATAGGAACAACACGCAGAGCTTCAGCAACCGTGGTGGCTCCCAAAGGAATCGATGCGGACAGATTAACAAAAGCAGGCATTTTACTGCCTTTTCCGAAGGCCCTGTCCATTATCGTCCGGCAGGAAGGAGCACATATTCGGGTGGTAACACCGGCGGATTCCGGTCCGGGAAAGGTCCAGATGGATGCGGGATTTCCAAAAGCAAAACCTGGCAAATGACGACAGTTTTTCGAGATTAAGCAATCTTTCACGATCATTTTGAAACGCCAAAAAAATGGCATTCAGACTTGGAATTCCTGAATTGGACCAAGCTGATTTTGTTCGTTTGTACCAATAACCTTGACAATATTCTCCAATAATGTACTGTAAGCTCCTGATTCGTAAACCGTTGGTGAATGGATGTCACTTTCGGAACTTGTCTCAGGAGCTTGACATGGCAGATGTGGAATTGCTGGACGACGCGATTTGGAAGAAAATTGAGCGGGTGCTTCCCGTTCCTGCTCCCCGGAATCGGCTTTATGCCGGCAGAAAACCGGTCGATCCGCGCAAGGCCATTAGCGGTATCGTGTATGTTCTCAAGCGCGATATCCCATGGGAAGACCTTCCCCAAGATCTCGGATTTGGTTCCGGTATGACCTGCTGGCGCCGCCTGCGCTTGCTGCAAGAACAAGGCGTTTGGGACAAAGTCGCCGCTCTGCTGCACAAGCACCTTCCAGCCAAAGCCGGCATCGACATGGCTCGCGCGAAGGCTCCGAAGAAGACCTACAATGTGAAGCCCAAGGCTGCCAAGACGGCAGTAAAGGCTAGCAAGTCCGCCACAAAGGCAGCTAACAAGTCGAAAGTCAAAATCGATAAGGTAGCTCGCCCAAGCAAGGTTCAGGCTGCCAAGGTGGTTCGCGCTGCCAAGAAGGCCGCTGGTCGCCCAGTAGCCGTTGTTGCTGCACCTGCACCAGAACCAACCAAGGCACCATCGAAGGCTAAGGTTGTTGCCAAGGCACCAGCCAAGGTCGTTGCACCAGTTAAAGCAGCAGCCAAGCCAGCCGCTAAAGTTGCGGTCAAGGATAGCACCGCTGCCAAGGCAAAGGCCAAAGCGAAAGCACGCTAACGTACCTTTTCAAAACAGTTCACCTTGCCGGGGATGGTTTTCAACCATCCCCGGTTCTTTTTTTGTATGAACCTCTCTACATGCACTGTCATCGTTGGCCACAGAATTGACTCTGAAACCAACCCGAGCATAGGGTAGGCCAGATTCTGTAAGAGGTTCTATCCAATCGGCAGATGCCATGTCGATTTTCTGAGCCGTGTCAAGCCAGCGCTTGTGCGCCGAACGATCCACTATCACCGGGCAGCGGTTGTGAATGGCTCCAAGCCATGAGGGCGCAGCCCGCGTCAGAATGGTGCAGGTTTCCACTATTTGGCCTGTCGGATCGTGCCATGTGTCCCACAAACCAGCAAACCCGAATGGACCCCCTCCGGGCAATTGGAAATAGAGCGGTTCTTTCTTGCCATCCGGCAACAATTGCCATTCATAAAAACCGTCGGCAATCACCAGACACCGGCGGCGGCTCATGAGGTCCCGGAACGCTGGTTTCTCTAGGACTGTTTCAGATCTGGCGTTGATCATGCGGGCTGCCCCGCTTGTATCTCGCGCCCAGCGAGGCACCAATCCCCAACGTACCCATGCAGGCTCGCTAGAGTTTCCTTTCAGAATCAGTACCTGCTGGGTTGGTGCAATGTTGTATCGTAATCGGCGCTCAGGCCATGAATAGTGCCCAAAAACAGCATCGAGATCATGATCTGCAGCAGCCAGTGTGAAACGTCCACACATGGGATTCTCCACCGGGTGGAACCGAATCAGGGCGCGGAAACGGGTAGAATTTCACTGGGTTGTTTGAGATGCATATGCAGTATCCTGCGGAATTCTGCCAGCGCCCTTGGATGATGGTGCACGGTCATGTGATCTGCCAGAACTGTGACTTCGCTTTCCGTGCCGTCAAGCCGGGCACTGGTGTAAGGCACTACGCCATCGCCATGGAAGTCGTTATCGCGGCCCAGCAGCAGGTTTTCGACTCGAATCGTTCTGCTGTTGGGAGGAAGGATACCCGCTATGGTGTGGAACGGTACAACGGGTTTCACTCCGCTGGACATCGCACGAATGAAAGGGGAATCCGGAGATAAAGAATCGACGCTGGTCAGGCGTGATGCAAAATCGTTACCCAAGGCGCCAGGTGCCTGTTTCAAAATCGCCCGCCCCCGCTCCATCAATTTGGTCGGAGGACTGGCCAGCGCCCTGCCCAGACGCCCAAGACTGGTATTAGCAAGGTTGCTGCCATGGTGCGGCGTGGCTGCAAAAATAACGCGCGCCACCTGTGGATGCGGCTGGAAGTAGCACACTTGTGAAACAGCCTGTCTGGTATCAGAATCCAGTGGAATATCAGCAAGCTTGCGGTCGCTAAGTGCCGACCAGATCTGATCTCCGGACGAACTGGCCGCTAGTCGGGATACGAGTCCTCCCATACTGTGGCCGATCAACACGGAGCGTTCCAAGGCCCGGTCGGTTTTTCCCGGATCCACACGATGGCGTACCCGATCGAGTTCCATGCGCAGTTGCGATGCTGTTACCACAAATGGTTGACTGGTCGGATAGACAAACACCCAGAACTGATACTTGGCACTGATTTCCGGATCGGCCATGAGATCGTTCACCACGGGCGTCCAGGTCACAGGCGATGACAACAATCCATGCACCAAGACAATGGGGATTTTGCCGGACGAGTACGGTTCAAGAAGCAGCAATTGCCCACCGTCAGCCAGTGAATCGCCTCGCAAAAAGCTAATTAAAGACAATCGTTCAAGGCCACTGTCAGCCAATCCGTAGGCCAGAGGTGTGGTGAGATTTTTTTCCAGAGGGACCACATGATCACGTACCAGAAAGCCGTGAGTGCGCCTCGGATCATGCAGTTCAATCACAACCGATTGGCAGTGACCCAATGTCACAAGGTCGTCGTCAAAATTCAGGTAGGCTGTTGCAGGAATCGTGAGTGTTTTCAAATAGAGTTTTTCAACTTGTTTGGGATCGCGCCTTCGCTCCACAACCAAAGGCACACCCAACCCATACCCCACCACTTGCGTGGAAAGCCCGCTCACACTGAATTCGGAAGCAAGATGAATGGTGCCAATTTCATAGGTTGGCAGGGCCAAACCGTGATCTTCCAGCCTCAGGTCCAGTTCTTCGCCATTATGCGATGTCATGTGCACGTTATCACCGGGTCGCGTCACCTTCATGCCGCGCAGCAAAACCAAACACCGAGACAACGCATGGTTATAAAGGTCGCAGGCCAAACGAAACCGTGGATCAAAAGCATCGGCCGGAGCCAGTGTCGGACGCTTATCTTCCGTTTGCTGGGCCTTTGAGGAATTCAGAAGGTAATGGTGAGCAAACCCGGCACATAGATAATGATGCCTGAGCGCGTCGTCGGGCTTGATGCGGCGCGCACGCGCCCGTTGATGGTGCATTTCCGCCAAGGCAAACAAGCGATCCGCCGTGGGAGTTACCACCGCCGTTTTGAAAAGGGTATCAACTGCCGATTCAGGCTGGTTCTGCCAAACCGCCTCAAGACCTTCGTCGCGCAGTGTGCTCATCGTGCGTTCTGAAAGGCTGTCGATCCCAAGACTGGCATTGAGGCTATCGAGTACGCCAGCATCGCGACGAGTTTCCACACGCAAGCTCATGCACCCTGCTGATACCAGCATGAGCATGGCCACCGGCAGGGGAAGCCCCATCAGAAGTTTGGTAACGCGACTCAGCATGGCACCTTCCCAAAACACTGAAGGCAGGCATGCCCTCTTTGGCCTGTTGAAATCAAGACAGATTGATCTTGCGTCAGAAGTGTAAAGGAAGATATGCGGCCGTTTGAGTGAAGGCAGCGTTCCTGACGGGGTGTTTTCAGGAATGTGTCTTTCTTGATATGGTCTCCGGCGTCCCGGGGGAATTCGTTATGAATCGTCCATTTATTTTGGCCAAGCTGAAGTCATTTTTGAGTACTCTTGGGTGCATTACCGCCCTGGGATTTCTTGGGGGCAACAGCTTCGGGCAGGAAACCGTACCCCCTCTCGATCTTTCTGGTGAAAAACTGAGCGGCGGCAGTGCTGCCCCTGTACCATTCGAAGGGCTCCCTCCAGCAGAGGAACGCCAAAAGGCTGATCGCGCTTATCACCCCTACATTTTTGCCGACCTGCTGCTACTTCGTCCACACCGCCAGTCGTTCGATTTCGCGTTATCTTCGAACACGCCCACAGGCACGGGTGTGAATGGCGAGATGCAGAATCTCGATTACTCGTTCCGGGCCGGTCTTAAAGCTGGACTTGGCCTAGAACTGCCCGATAAGTGGCAGATTGAACTGAGTATTCTGAATTTCCACACCGAGACCCAGCGCAACGTCACCGCGCCCGATGGTGGTGCCCTATACGCCACAACAACCAATCTAAGCTTCGATGAAATTAGCTCGGCTCAGGCCAACGCCAATCTCAATTTCAACGTGATGGATCTCGATTTCGGACGCTGGGTGGAATTGGATCCTTCATTTTCATTCCGATTCACAGGTGGCGCCCGTTTTGCTTGGATCGACCAGCAATTCACAGCACTGTATAACGGCGGCCCCATGAACGCGCAGAACAGTTCTGTCAATATGCCCATTCGCTTCAGCGGCGCAGGCGTCACGGCAGGCGCGGAGGGCGTATGGAATTTTATGGGAAAGATTGGCCTGTATGGCCGAGGTAAAGGTGGTTTGATTTCTGGTCGTTTCAGCAGCTATCTAACGGAAACAGCCAACGACGGGGCCACGACTGTTCTTAACGTTCACGACAGATACGATGGAATTATACCCACCATGGATGTTGGCGTCGGACTCTGTTACCGAGGCGAAATCGCTACCGTGCGTATCGGCTACGACCTTTTCAACTATTTCGATATGGTCGATTCCCTGCAGTTCCCCGGCCCACAGATCGGGAATCCGGTTCGCCGTACCAGCAATATTTCACTGGATGGCGTGACCATGGAATTGGGCTTCCGTTTCTAATCGGCCCGACCAGCCTTCACCAATACCTCGCCAGCTACAGTATCGGCGAGGAACCGGCCTTCGGGGGTTAACCGGACCGTGCCATCTGGCACGATTTCCAAAAGGCGCGCATCGATCACTTTTTCCAAGCCCGGCAGCATCGACTGGAGTGAACGGCCTGTCCGGCGTTCAAATTCCACAGGATCCGCTCCACGCGCACGCCTCAGGTTCAAAAATAACGTTTCGCGTGCTGCTTCCAGACCTTCAAAGCGCTCCCCCGGGCGGGCCGTCGGCGCTCCGGACAATGCCAGACGAAGGTAATCCGACAAATCGCGCGTGTTTACGGTGCGTTCCCCACCCACATAGCGCGCCGCCCCCATACCAAGCCCCCAATATGCCTCATTGGCCCAATAAACACCATTGTGGCGAGATTCCATCCCGGGCCGGCTGTAATTAGATATTTCGTAATGCTGGTAACCAAGAGCTGGCAGCTTTTCCATCACCAGACCGAACATGGCATGCTCGGTGTCATCACACACCGGAAGAACCAGACCAGATCGACGCCGGCGCTCCAGCGGTGTGCCTTTTTCGTACGTGAGGCCATAGGCACTGACATGGTCGGGGGCCAAGGCTACGGCGAGCTCAATATCCCGATTCCAAGCTGGCAGATCCTGTCCGGGTGCTCCAAAGATCAAGTCAATCGAAACGTTCAGCCCGGAATCCCGCGCCACTTTCACGGCCTGTGCGGCTGCCTCCGCCTGATGTGGACGATCGAGAGCATCGAGCGCCACTTGCGAAAATGATTGCACCCCGATGCTGACACGGTTGAAACCGATTTCCCGAAGCAATGATGCTTTTTCGTGGTCAAACGACTCCGGGTTGGCCTCCAAAGTTGCCTCACCACCCGCAACTAGCGGAAACCAGCGGTTAAGAATAGTACCCAACCGCGCCAAAAGAGGAGCAGGCAAAAGCGATGGTGTTCCGCCCCCGACATACCAAGTAGCCACAGGCCTTGGCACAATCACACGTGCCGCCTCGGCTTCCAAAGCCTCGAGATACTGCTCCATTTCCGCATCGCGGCCAACGGCGATGGCGAAGTCGCAGTAACCGCACCGGTGAGCGCAAAACGGTATGTGAACGTAGACTGCCCGAGGTTCAATCCACGGCAGCCCGTTGAACAATTTGTCGTTGGCCATTGAATACATTGTGAACCATGACTTTCAGTGCAATAGAAGCCAGTATAAGGAACGCACCATGAAATTGACGGGAAAGAAAGCTCTGGTAACAGGTGCTGCAGGTGGAATTGGAGCAGCAAGCGCACTGGCCTTGGCAGCAGAAGGTGCCGATGTCGCCTTGATTGATCTGCACTGGAACAACAGGCCGGGTAACCCAGCAGACGCCATTCGGGGTCTGGGACGCAAAGCATTGGAAATCCCATGCGATGTCAGCGATCCGATTCGTGCCGGCGACGCGTTTGCCGAAGCAGTTTCGGCACTCGGAAACATCGATATTCTGGTAACCAGCGCCGTTTACAGCGACCGGGAATTCTTTCACAAAGCCGATCTCCAGGAATTCCGCAAAACAGTCGAGATTTCACTATGGGGTGCGTTTTACTTCTTGCGCTTCACCGCACAACACTTGCTCGAACGCAAGGCACCCGGATCCGTGGTGTTGATCAGTTCGCCCCACGCCCATGTGCCCGTACCGTCGTGCATGGCCTACAACATGTCGAAGGCAGCCCTCGACATGATGGGTAAAACCGCTGCCATTGAATTGGTAAGCCAAGGAATTCGCGTCAACATGATCTACCCCGGCTGGACTGACACACCGGGCGAGCGAAAATTCTTCACGGAATCAACATTGCGAGAAGCTGGCGCGGCATTGCCGATGGGAAGGCTGATGCGCCCTGATGAAATCGCCCGGGGCGTGGTATTCCTGTGCGATCCCGCATCTGAATCGGTCACGGGAACCATTCTCTCCATCGATGGCGGCACCCAGCTACCATGGTGGTCGAAGCGGGGTAGCGGGGAATTCTGAAATAAAACTGCCTGATCAAGGGGCCTCACCTGAACATCAGGCAGATACCCATTGGGTAATCGTGCCATTTCGGCATTTATCCAGCGCAGAACGCGCGAATTGGGCCGATCAGATCCGCTAACTCCAAGTCCAGCCGTTAGAGTGGGTGCCGCGACACACCTCAACAGAATGACAAATAAAAGACATGGGATTCATCATTGCCAATCACAATACAACATCAGACACGGGCTTATCGTACTGGATATGATCTTCTAGGCCATATTTCACACCGAATCCGAAAAGACTGACCACGACATCAAATGGAGGATCCGTAAACTCCTTAAAATCTCGAATCATGTCGATAACGTCAGGATCGATATAATACGTCGATCGGGCGTCGAGAAGGACATGGCCACCCCGTGGCACTTCATGTAATGCCCGTGACAATGAGGCACGATTCAGGAAACTAACCTGATTGGGAAGCTCAATCCTGACCAAATCTCCAGCAGGAGTCTGTTCGATCGTGCGGCGCAAAGGGCTTCGTAGATTGCTCTGCAGGATATAGAAAATACTCACAGACAAACCGACAAGAATTCCGATAAGAAGATCTGTCGCAACAATACCAACAACAGTAACAGCGAAAGGTATGTACTGATTCGGGCCTTTGCTCCACTTCTCTTTAAGGAGCTTGAAGCTAGCCAGTTTAAGACCAGTTGACACAAGTATTGCAGCAAGACAAGAAAGAGGGATTTGGTTCAGCCAAGTGGGTAACAGCAGAACACAAAAGAACAGCAAAAAACCATGAAAAATAGTGGCGCATTTTGTTCGCCCGCCAGCATTCAGATTCACAGAACTACGGATGATCACCGATGTGATGGGCAACCCGCCGATGAGACCACTTGCCATATTCCCAATTCCCTGGGCAATGAGCTCGCGATTCGGCGGTGACACTCTCTTTTGAGGGTCGATTTTATCGATTGCTTCAAGGTTGAGTAATGTTTCAAGAGACGCGACCGCTGCCACCGTCAATGCGGACGTGTAAACGACCGTTTTGCCCAGTTGCGAAAAATCCGGCTGCTGCAAGAAACCCATAAATTCACTTAGGTTTTCAGAGACTGGCACCTGAACCAAACGGGTCGGGTCGACAACAAAGACCCCACCAATGCTTCTGAAAACAGCACTCAATGCCACCCCGAACAAGACAACGATAAGTGGAGCAGGAATAATTGATTTCTTCAGGACTTTTGAGCTGCCCCAAGACTCCATTATAACAAGAGACAATACCCCAAGAATGGCAGAACCAATGTGGAACCGGTTGAGGAATTCCGTCAGGCTGAAACCTCCTGTTTCATCAGTAAGCGGCAAGTATTTATAACCAACGACAAGAGGCGCTTGCTTTATGATCAAAATTGTACCAATGGCGGCTAGTAGTCCCTTGATAACGCTTGAAGGGACAAATTCCGCGATCAGGCCAAATCGGGCAACGCCAAGAACAATTTGAATCAACCCAGCCAACATGACGACGAGCAAAAACGATTCAAGCGAACCAAGTGTTTGGATCTGAATGGCGACAACGGCAGTCAAACCAGCCGCGGGCCCGCTTACACTTGAATGTGAACCACTGATAGCACCCGCAAGAACACCACCAACAATTCCGGCCAAAAGACCAGAAAAAAGTGGGGCACCGGATGCAAGGGCTACACCCAGACATAACGGCAAAGCCACCAGAAACACTACAACGCCAGACACAAGATCACGGGAGACTGTCTTGATCATTGGCTCGGACTGAATCGCCATCACACTTCTCACATTCTCGTTAGTTAAATACAGCTCTCTTGATCAACAACAAAATAACACATTTAAAATCCTACAGTCCACTTCATGCCCAAGATACGGTCTCTTATACATCAACAGCATACTTAATCATCCTGAAACTTTGGGAATTGTCGCCAGTATGATGCCTGATACAGACATTTTATGATCATTCATGAGAATCTCCATGCTCCGGGTGCTGAATGACCAAATGAGCAGATTCTGACGCCATGAAATGATGCTCCATTTCATGGTCATCAGTGTGATGGGCAGTACCAAGTGAATGAACAAAGCCCGTTGCCACAAGCAGCAGGGATGTGGCCAGAACAGGAATCCATTCACGATCGAGAAGGTCCGGAATAGGCCCATCACTCACCGGCCCGCGGGGCGGTCCCCAGCAGCATTCCATTGTCAGTCGCCCCACTCGGAAAGCTAAGACTGCCCAGAATCCGGCCAAAATCATGCACATCCAGGGGGAAAAAGACGATGCCGATTCCATGGCACCGTCGATCAATGCAAATGAAATCCACGGTGGCATGCCGATGAGGGCCCCCAACAACAAAAGGAAACCAGCATGAATACGTGGAACCTGTCTCGCCAGTCCGCCCAGACGGCTCCAATCTAACGGCCCCAATCGGTTGACAATCGCTGAAAGGAGCCACGTTGCCATAAGCCCCGTAAGGGCCAGATATACAGCGGCACCCATCGCCACTCCGTGGCCGTAAGACTGGGCCAAAAGAGCCATACCAGTGGTTCCCTTGATAGAGGCAGCGATCACCACTGCGAGGCTGTCTGATCCCAATACAATCACAACTGCCGTAATGACGATAATGATCCCACCCACAAAAAGGACTGCGGAATTACCATCGTGATCAGCAGTCATCAAGGCTCCGGTCATGGCTAGCGCGCAAGCCCCGGTGGCACCAGACAACAGTGGGCGGTTTTCCGAAACATGGAAAGGTGCGATTGCCAGAACAAGAACAACAAGGCACGACGCAAGTACCACGACAAAACCTGTCTGGTGATCCGAAAGGCTGCCTGCATATGCCAAGGCAACAACCAGAGGAAGTATACTGGAAAAGCTTCGCACACTTGGCGGAAAAACAGCGCGGCACGAGGCTCGTCCAGACTGAAGTATCCTGCCCACCATTTCTGAAGGCGCTTGGAATAACCTGCGCCCTAAAATCCAAACATGAACTACAAAAGGTGTCCCTGCCACGCGTCCAAGTGGTAAACCCATGTACCGTCGATACCAGACAACATCCATCGGTTGCGACGGGGCACGAATCAACTGGTACCAACGGATAACAGCATGCCCGGCAATGAGAGGAACAACCCATTCCCAAAAACCAAACCCAATCATGGCCACCATGAATCCAACCGTTGACACGGCACTCCATGCAAGTGCCGTCTTGGCATCCGGTTGAATCCGACTGCGTATGCCTGCGTCGAACGCTGTGAGCAAACCACATACGATGAAAAGGCATTTTGCAATTGGGGATGTTTCCCACAGGGCATGCAATCGCGCGGCAAGAAGAAGACCCACGTGCAAAGATAGGCCACCATAAAACAAGGCGCTCGAAGGGGTCGGGCCTTCCATGGCACGAGGCAGCCAACCGCTGAATGGCAATTGCGCGCTTTTTACAAGCACTGCCAATGTGAAACCAAGCGCGGCAACATCTCTCACCTCGGGGGGCAACAAGGCCGCTGCCCCATATTCGCCATGAACCTCATTGGCAAGAATGAGACCACACCCCACAAGCATACCGGCATCGGCAATTCGGTACTGCCTAAGCACGGCAATGGCTCCCGAACATGGCCCTGGGCGATCGTGGTAAAAACCGATCAGCAGCAGCGAGCTTGCACCGATG
>Ga0255132_1000572_pt1 | contig 14504 bp, 12 predicted proteins | sample Law_Law_RepA_8d_FD_188551 | JGI IMG/M metagenome (GOLD analysis project Ga0255132, IMG submission 188551) | Freshwater microbial communities from St. Lawrence River, New York, United States - Law_Law_RepA_8d | ecosystem: Environmental > Aquatic > Freshwater > River | place: USA: New York...
AACGTATAGGAAGCGCGATAAAGGGTATTTGCCGGACAGCGCTGTCGCCGGGGAAACTGCGATGAATTCCCCGCCCGGTTTTTTCGCCACCGGCACCATGCGCACGCCAGAAGTTTTGTAGCCTTCTCCCGAAAAGCCGATGGCGTTGATGGACTTCGTCACGCCTTGCACCACCGAGGCCGAACCCGGCTGCTCGTTGACCGTGTTCTTGTAGTCGCCCTTGCACAGTGCGGCTTCCTTGAAATAGCCGTAGGTGCCAGACACCGAGTTGCGACCGAATAGCTGAATGGACTGCGACGCCAATTCGCCCGTCATGCCTAAATCGCCCCAGGTCTTGATGTCCTTATCGAAACCGCAATTCCGTGTGGCGGAGAAGATGGCGTCGATCTGCGGAACGGTGATGCCGACGAGCGAGTTGTCTTTATGGACAAAAATGGCGAGCGCATCGACCGCGACGGGGATTGCGGTGGGTTTATAGCCATGACGACCTTCGAAGGCTTCTACCTCTTCGCTTTTCATCATGCGACTCATTGGGCCGAGGGTGGCGGTGCCTTCGGTGAGGGCCGGCGGAGCGGTACTGGAACCGGCCGCCTGAATCTGAATGGTGACGTTGGGATAGAGCTTTTTGAACTCTTCGCCCCACAGCGTCATGAGGTTAGCGAGCGTATCGGAGCCGACACTGGACAGGCTCCCGGAGATACCGCTGGCTTTCGTATACTCAGCGATAGCTTTGTCCACGGCGTCGTCAGGCGTTTCCGCGGCTGCACCACACCCAAAGGCCAACCCGACCACCAGGGCGGAAATTCGAAAATGTTGTTTCAAGGATCTCTCCTGATGAGGGATGGGGCAACTGCCGCCGGTGAGAATATAACTGGCATATGACAAAAAGCTTATTTCAACGCAGCGATGTAAGCGATCCAGCCAGCATCAGCGTCGGCGGTCTCGGCAGGGGCAAATTGGCCGTTCGGTTCCCCGGTTTTTTCGTCCCAGCCTTGCCAGTAGATGATCGACTTGCTGAACCCCGCTTCGGCGAGCAATTCGCGCAATTCCGGCAGGGTCCACAAGCGCCATTCGTAGCTGAAAGCCTCGGGCAGTTTCGAGCCGTCGCGAAAGGTGAAATGGATATGGCAGTTCATTAAACCCGATATGGGGTTGTAGCTGGCTTGATGCCACACATAGTTATGAGTTCTGTACTGGCGGCGCTCGCGCAAGACGCGAAAGGCGTCATACCCGCCATAGCAATCCAGAATGAAGAGCCCATCCCGCTTCAGATTGCGATGAACCGCCGCAAAGTATTCCCGGAGGAGCAGCCTGGTCTTGAACAGCCAGTAGCTGAAGTTCATGGCCAGTACCACATCAACCGGACGGCCTCGGGTGGTGAGTACATCGCCCTCAATGAGCCTAACCCGGCTGGCCTCCGCGTCTTTTAGTGCGGGAAGCTTGTGCTCTTGGGACCAGGCCAGCACAGAGGCGTCAAGATCAACGCCAACCGCCGTATTGTCCGGACGCCGACGGACCCACTCGCAGCATACGTTGGCCGTGCCACAGAAATCCTCGCGTAGGGTGCGCGGGTCGCGGCCCCGAAGGTTCCGAAATGTTTCGTCGACGAAATCAATTTCAGATTCGGCATCCTGAACGGATTTTTCGTAGAGAATGTGGCGATCGGCACGATCGGCGAGTGTTAACTTTTGTTTCTTGCTGGACGATTTGGCCATCGCTGTGTTGCCCATAACCCGGACGGATGAGTCTTTACTGACTGTCTACCGCGGGGCATCTTAGCAGAGAGTGCGGCTGGGGCTGCGCCCCGAAACTAGCGGAGAAACGCCATCGCCATGGACGCCAAAACCCTCGATTTGTCCGACTCGCACCTGTTCATCAACCGCGAATTGTCGCTGCTTGAGTTCAATCGACGAGTCATCGAACAAGCCAAGGACACCAGCAACCCGCTACTCGAGCGCCTGCGATTCCTGTGTATCGCGAGCAGTAATCTGGACGAATTTTTTGAGATCCGGGTGGCCGGCCTTAAACAGCAGGTCGCCTACAAGGCGGCACAACTAGGTCCCGATCAACTGAGCGCGGCCGACCAGCTCAAGCGCATCGGCGACATCGCCCACTTGCTGGTATCGGAGCAGTATCGGGTCCTCAACGAGATTCTGTTGCCCGCGCTGGACGGGGAAGGCATCAGCTTCCCCAAACGCACCGAGTGGACGGTCCGTCAGGCGCGCTGGGTGAAGCGGCATTTTTACCGCGAATTGATGCCGGTGCTGTCCCCCATCGGACTCGACCCCTCGCATCCGTTTCCGCGCATCCTTAACAAGAGCCTTAACTTCATGGTCTCGCTGGAAGGCCGCGATGCCTTCGGGCGCGACAGCGCAATCGCTATCGTGCAGGCGCCCCGCGCGCTTCCCCGCATTATCCAAATCCCTGCTGAGCTCACGGGCGACCGGCTGGAGTTCGTTTTTCTCTCCTCTATCATCCACGCGCACGTTGACGACCTGTTTCCGGGCATGCGGGTGACTGGCTGCTACCAGTTCAGGGTCACTCGCAACAGCGACCTCTTTGTTGAAGATGAGGAAGTCGAGGACCTGCTGCGGGCACTGGAAGGCGAACTCCATCAGCGCCGCTTTGGCGACGCGGTTCGTCTTGAGGTCTCGGACGAATGTCCCGTCCAAATGACCCGCTTGCTCCAGCATGAATTTGGGCTCAACGAGGAGGACATTTACCGCTGCAAAGGGCCGGTGAACCTGCAGCGCATGATGGCCGTGATCGAAATGATCGACCGGCCAGACCTCAAATTTCCCGCCTTCAGCCCCAGTCGCCCACGACGCCTGCCGCTTGGCGCTGATATGTTCGACGTGATTCGGCGGGGCGATCTGCTGCTGCATCACCCCTTTCAATCCTTTGCTCCGGTGATTGAGTTCATTCGACAGGCCGCGCTCGACCCCGACGTGCTGGTCATCAAGCAAACGCTCTACCGGACCGGGCCTGATTCACCCATCGTCAAAACACTGGTCGACGCAGCACGTTCGGGCAAAGAAGTGACCGTGGTCGTTGAACTGAAGGCGAGGTTCGACGAAGAGGCCAATATCGAGCTGGCCACCCGTCTGCAGGAGGCTGGCGCGCACGTCGTCTATGGCGTGGTGGGGTATAAAACCCACGCCAAAATGCTGTTAGTGGTCAGGCGCGAAGGCAAGCAACTGCGGCGCTATGTGCATCTTTCGACCGGCAACTACCACCCCAGAACCTCGCGCAGCTACACCGACTTCGGCTTGTTCACCTGCGACGCCGCGCTGGGTACCGACGTCCAGCGCATTTTTCATCAGCTGACGGCACCAGGCCGCGCCAGCAAGCTGAAGAAAATCCTGCAGTCGCCGTTCACCCTTCATCCCCGGATGCTGGAGCTCATCAAACGCGAGGCCGACCACGCCGCCGCCGGGCGGCCGGCCCGCATCATCGCCAAAATGAACGCGCTGATTGAGGTCAACACCATCATCGCGCTGTATGAAGCCTCGCGGGCTGGCGTGAAGATTGACCTCATCGTGCGTGGCATCTGCGCGCTACGACCGGGCATTCCAGGCGTCTCTGAAAACATTCGGGTGCGCTCGATCATCGGGCGCTTTTTGGAGCACTCGCGAGTGTTCTTTTTCCAGAACGAAGACAGCCCGGAGGTCTATCTTTCCAGCGCGGACTGGATGGGGCGGAATTTCTTCAATCGCATCGAAGCCTGCCTGCCCGTTGAAGACCGGCGGCTACGCGATCGCATCGTCAAAGAGGGGCTGGAAAACTACCTGCAGGACAATAGCCGGGCCTGGCAACTGCAAAGCGACGGCAGCTATGAACGCGTGAAAGGCGGCGGACGGCATCGCGATGCCCAGCTGCTGCTGCTTGAGCAGCTCGGCGAGCACGAACCGCTTACTTGAACTTGAGCCTGTAGCCCACGCTGCGGAGGTATTCCGCCTCCTGCTCCAAATCGGCGGTGGTGAGCGCGTGCGCGGCCAACCAACCGCGCGGGAAGCCCAGCCGCAGCGTGGTGTCCTCCACCTTGAGTGAAACTGCGGGCGGCGCGGCTGCGCCACGCGCCCGATGCAACACCACCGCCAGCCGCAGCACGATGGCCAGCCGCAGCTGGGTGCGGGGGTCCGGCCCCATGCCAAAGTCGGCGAGCGGAATCTTCCGTCTATGGGCCCGCACCAGATTCGATAAGCGGTTCTGTTCGCCGCGAGAAAACCCGGGCATATCGAGGTGATGAAGCAAATACGCGCCGTGTTTCTGGTATTGCGAGTGGGAGACCGTCTGGCCGATCTCGTGCAGCGATGCCGCCCACCGCAGCAGGTGACGGGTTTCTTCATCGGCCGGCACCCATTCGCCGCCGGCCTGCGTCAGTAACTGCGCGCTGGTGGCTACGACTCGCGTGAGCTGGGCCTGATCGACCGCAAAACGCTGGGTGAGATTGGCTACAGTCTGCTCGCGCACGTCTTCATCGTGAATACGGCCCATCAGGTCGTAGAGCAAACCTTCGCGCATGGCGGTGTCGGAGACACGCATGCGCGTGATGCCGAGCTCCTCGAACGCGCCGAGAGCGATGGCGAGACCGCCCGGCAGTACAGGCGCCCGGTCGGCCGAGATGCCAAGCGCAGTCAGCCGCTCCACATGACCCGCATCGATGAGCGCGGTGCGCAAGCGGAGCATGGCTTCACGCGTAATGCCGTCAGTCGCCCAGCCCTGCGCGGCAAGCACCCGGTTGATGGCGAGCAAGGTGCCGGAAGCGCCAATCGCCACCTGCCAGCCGGAGCGCCCGATGGCTTCTTCCACTGGCTCAATTTCCTGTCGCGCTGCGATTTCGGCCGCGCGCATGCGGGAGGCGTCAATCACCCCGTCCCGGAAAAAACTCTGGCTCATGCTCACGCAGCCCATATGCAGGCTTTCCATCACCAAAGGCTCAAACCGCCGCCCTACGATGACCTCCGTGCTGCCACCACCGATATCGATGACAAGTCGCAGATCCGCGCTGTCGCCCAAACCGTGGGAAACACCTAAATAGATGAGTCGTGCCTCCTCGTAGCCGGAGACAACGTCGATAGCGTGACCGAGCGCGAGCTCGGCACCGCTTAAGAAACTTTCTGAATTGCGCGCCATGCGCAGCGCATTGGTGCCGACAGCCCGCACGGCATCAGGCGGCAGGTGGCGTATTCGCTGGCCAAAGCGACTCAGACAACGCAGGGCACGCTCGCTGGCCTCGGGTGTCAGCCGGTTTTGGCCGTCGAATCCCGCCCCGAGGCGGACCACTTCGCGCATGCGATCGATCACCCGAAAGCGACCGTCCTGCGGCTGCGCAACCACCATGTGAAAGCTGTTGGAGCCGAGATCGAGGGCAGCAATGGTGGCGGGATCCTGACGATGAGGCATGAAGGGGACTGCACTTCTGAAGGCTTGAGTTAGAGGTCTGGCCAGCGAGCCAGCGCTGCGTCGCAGTATAGCGAAGGGATCCCACGAGCGCGCCCGGCACGGCGCGTTTGCCCGGAGCGTCTAGGGCTGCCGCAGGTTTTGGGGAGGCGGCGTCGGCGCGGCAAAACATGAATGCACTGCACCACGCAAGATTTACATGCCTATAATGGCGCCCCTTTCGAACCGGCCACCCCCAATCGTGATCGCCAATCTGCGCAACATCGCCATCATCGCCCACGTCGACCATGGCAAAACCACCCTTGTCGACTGCCTCCTTAAACAATCCGGCACCCTCACCGGCCGCAAGGAAATGGGTGAGCGGGTGATGGACAGCAACGATCTCGAAAAAGAACGCGGCATCACCATTCTGGCGAAAAACACCGCCATTACCTGGGGCGACTACCGCATCAACATCGTCGACACTCCGGGCCACGCCGACTTCGGTGGCGAGGTGGAACGCATTTTGTCGATGGTGGACTCAGTGCTCCTGCTGGTCGACGCCGTTGAAGGACCGATGCCGCAAACCCGTTTCGTCACGCAGAAGGCTTTCGCCCAGGGGCTACGCCCCATTGTCGTCATCAACAAGATTGACCGCGGCGGTTCCCGACCTGACTGGGTGCTTGACCAGACCTTCGACCTCTTTGACCGCCTCGGCGCCACCGAAGAACAGCTCGACTTCCCGGTGGTCTACACCTCCGCCATTCAAGGCTACGCGCGTACCGCGCCAACGGGCGAGGAAGCGAACATGGACGTGCTGTTCAACACCATCATTTCGCACGTGAGCGCGCCCAAGGTTGATTCCGACGGCCCGTTCCAGATGCAGGTCAGCTCGCTCGACTATTCGAGCTATGTTGGCGCGATTTCCGTAGGACGCATCACGCGCGGCAGCGTCACGCCGGGCATGAACGTCACCGTGATCGACCGCGAAGGCGCTACCCGCAACGGTAAAATCATGGAAGTGTTGGGCTTTCACGGCCTCTCCCGCGAACCGCGAACGATTGCCAACGCTGGCGATATCGTGGCCTTGAGCGGCATCGATGCCCCCCGCATTTCCGACACCCTCTGCGCCCCCGGTGCGGTGGAGGCCCTGCCGCCGCTGTCGGTTGACGAACCCACCGTCAGCATGACCTTCGAAGTCTCCGATTCACCATTCGTGGGTCGCGACGGCAAGTTCGTGACCAGCCGCCAGATTGCGGAGCGCCTGGAGCGCGAGCTCATTCATAACGTGGCCTTGCGGGTAGAGCCCACCGACGATCCCAAGGTGTTCTCCGTTTCCGGCCGGGGTGAGCTCCATCTCTCGGTACTCATCGAAACCATGCGTCGCGAAGGCTATGAGCTGTCGGTCGGTCGTCCGCAGGTGATTCTGAAAGAAATTGACGGCGAGACCTGCGAGCCCTTTGAACAACTGACCGTCGACGTCCCCTCGGACTATCAGGGCGCGGTGATGGAGCGTCTGGGTAACCGTCGCGGTAATCTGAGCAATATGGTGCCCGATGGTCGCGGTCGCGTGCGCTTGGACTACACCATTCCGGCTCGCGGGCTGATTGGCTTCCGTACCGAATTCCTCACCGCCACCGCCGGCACCGGCCTGCTCTATCACAGCTTCGAGAAATACGCGCCGGTGAAACCGGGCTCAATCGGCGGCCGAAACAACGGCGTGCTGATCGCGAACGGCATGGGCAAGGCGCTGGCCTACGCGCTGTTCAGCCTGCAGGAACGCGGGCGCTTGTTCGTCGGCCACGGCGATGAAGTCTATGAAGGCATGCTGGTCGGCATCCATTCGCGGGACAACGATCTGGTCGTCAATCCCTTGAAGGCCAAGCAACTCACCAACATTCGCGCCGCCGGCACCGATGAAAACCTGCTGCTAACGCCGCCCATTCGCTTCGATCTGGAGCAGGCGCTGGAATTCATCGCCGATGACGAACTGGTGGAAGTGACCCCCACCGCGATCCGTCTGCGCAAGCGCTGGCTGAAAGAAAACGACCGCAAGCGCGAGTCGCGCTAACCCGCTCGCCGGATGATCGCGCTGCTGCAACGGGTCAGCAGTGCCTCCGTCACGGTGGAGGACGCGGTCGTTGGCGCCATTGAGCAGGGGCTTCTGGTGCTCATCGGCATTCAACCCGAAGACACTGAAGCCAAGGGCGAGCAGTTGCTCCGCCGGGTGTTGGATTACCGGGTTTTTGCCGACGCCGACGGCCGCATGAATCGCTCGTTACGCGATGTGTCCGGAGGCCTGCTGCTCGTATCGCAGTTCACCTTGGCCGCCGACACCACGCGGGGCTTACGCCCCAGCTTCACCAGCGCCGCCGCGCCCGATGTCGCCCGCCATCTTTTCGATTCACTGCTCAGATTTGCGAATAGCGTTCATGCGCCGGTCGCCAGCGGTGTGTTCGGCGCGGATATGAAAGTCGCGCTGGTAAATGATGGGCCGGTGACTTTCTGGCTCGAGGTCTAGGCCTCAACCGAAATTCACGCGCGCCTCAAGATTGGTGCGGGAATCGGCGTTGTTCAAGGCTTCCTCAAGATCGATACGCTGATCCTTGTACAGCGCATGCAGCGCCATATCGAAAGTTTGCATCCCCTTGGCGCCGCTGGTTTCCATCGCTTCCTTGATGCTCCAGATCTGGCCTTTCAGGATGAGGTCAGCGATGTGCGGCGTATTGAGCATCACTTCCAGCGCCGCGACCCGAAAGCCATCAATACCTTGCACCAGACGTTGCGAGATCACGGCTCTCACATTGAGCGAGAGGTCGAGAAACAACTGCTTGTGCAATTCCTGGGGGAAAAGATTGATCACGCGCTCCATTGCCTGATTGGCATTGTTGGCGTGCATGGTCGACACACAAAGGTGGCCGGTATTACACAGTTCAAGCGCCGCCTCCATGGTCTCGCGGTCGCGAATTTCGCCGATGAGAATAACGTCCGGCGCTTCGCGCAAGGAGGCCCGCAAGGCCGCCCGATAAGACAGCGTATCCACACCCAGTTCGCGCTGGTTGACGATCGATTTCAGGTTGGGATGGGAGAACTCGACCGGGTCCTCAATGGTGAGGATATGACCGGACATCTTGAGATTGCGCTCATTGATCATCGCTGCCAGCGTGGTCGACTTACCCGAGCCGGTGGCGCCCACCATCAAGATGAGACCGCGCTTGTGCATGATGAGCGCTTTAAGAATGTCGGGGAGCGCGAGGTCGTCCAGCGATTTAATTTTCGTTGGGATCATCCGGAGCACCATGGAAATATCGCCGCGCTGGCGGAACACGTTGACGCGAAACCGCGCGGTCTGGTCTTCCATCGCGACCGCAAAGTCGCTTTCCATGGTCTGCTCGAAACGCTCGATCTGGCTGGGCGACATGATCCCGTAGGCGGCGGCTTTCACGAGGTCGCCGGTCAACACGGTTTTGCCGACCGAGCTTACCTGACCTTCAATTTTGATCTTTACCGTCGCACCAGAAGAAAAGAACAGGTCTGAGCCGCCCTTGTCGCGCAACAGTTTCAGGTAAGGGGTGATATCCATAGTCGGTTCAGACAGCTCGGCTTAGCGCATCATCACGCCGGGCGTGTCTTCGTCTTCTTCAAGCTCCAGCATGCCCGCGTCCATCAGGCGGTTGGCGCCTTGGGCGGCCTTGCCCTGAAGCTTGATCTTCAGCCGCAGTTCGTTCATCGAGTCGGCGTTGCGTAGCGCATCTTCGTAGGCGATCAAATCTGCCTCGTACAAATCGAACAAAGCCTGATCGAATGTTTTCATGCCGAGTTCGTTGGAGCGCGACATCACTTCCTTAATCTGGTGAATCTCACCTTTCAAAATGAGGTCAGAAATCAGCGGCGAGTTCAGCATGACCTCAATGGCCGCCACGCGGCCACGACCGTCCACTTTCTTCAGCAGGCGCTGGGAAACAATGGCTTTCATGTTGAGCGACATATCCATGAACAGCTGCTGATGGCGCTCTTCCGGGAAGAAGTTGATGACTCGATCCAGCGCCTGATTCGAGCTATTGGCATGGAGCGTTGCCATCGCAAGATGGCCGGTTTCGGCAAACGCGAGGCCGAACTCCATGGTCGCGCGGTCCCGGATTTCACCGAGCAGAATCACGTCCGGCGCCTGCCGCAGGGTGTTCTTCAAGGCAACCCCCCAGTCTTCCGTATCCACCCCCACTTCACGCTGCGTGACCACACAGTTCTTGTGCGGGTGGATGTATTCGATGGGGTCTTCGATAGTGATGATATGGCCGTAACTGTTTTCGTTGCGGTGATTAATCATGGCCGCCAGCGAGGTGGACTTACCCGATCCGGTACCGCCGACCATGATGACCAAACCGCGTTTGGTCATCGAGACCTCTCTTAGCACTTCGGGCAAACCGAGATTGTCCAGCGTCGGCACGGTTGTCTCAATCGTGCGCAACACCATGCCGGTGTGTCCCTGCTGAACGAAGGCATTGACTCGAAACCGCCCGATACCCGCCGGCGAAATGGCGAAATTGCATTCGTGCGTGCCTTCAAATTCCTTCAGCTGGCGATCGTTCATGATCGCGTAGGTCAGCGCCTTGGTGTTGTCTGGCGAGAGCTTGGTTTTGGAGACAGGCTGAACTTTGCCATCCATTTTGATCGCGGGCGGGAACTCCACAGTAATGAAAAGATCGGATCCCTTGCGGTCCACCATCAGGCGAAGGAGGTCCCGCATGTACTTGATAGCCTGTTCTCTCTCCACGTGTGCGCTCCTTCAGTTGTTGCCGAGTCTCAGAAGAGATCCTTGTTTTGCGCTTTGAACTTGGCTTCAGCGCGGGACACCACGCCTTTCTGAACCAGCCCCTGCAGACACTGGTCCAGCGTCTGCATGCCGTACTGGTGTCCGGTCTGAATGGCGGAATACATTTGGGCAATCTTGTTCTCGCGAATGAGATTCCTGATCGCCGGCGTGCCAATCATGATTTCATGCGCGGCGACACGACCGCCGCCGTTCTTCTTCAGCAAGGACTGCGAAATCACCGCGCGCAACGACTCTGACAACATCGCGCGCACCATTTCTTTTTCTTCCGCCGGGAAGACGTCGACCACGCGGTCGATGGTTTTGGCGGCAGAGCTGGTGTGAAGCGTGCCAAAAACCAGATGGCCCGTTTCTGCCGCACTGAGGGCAAGTCGGATCGTTTCAAGGTCGCGCATTTCGCCGACGAGGATGGTGTCCGGGTCTTCGCGGAGCGCTGAACGTAAGGCTTGGCTGAAGCCCAAGGTATCACGATGCACTTCGCGCTGGTTGATCAGGCATTTCTTGCTCTGATGCACAAACTCGATGGGGTCTTCGATGGTCAGGATATGGCCGTATTCGGTTTCGTTCTTGTGATTCACCATCGCCGCCAATGTGGTCGACTTGCCGGACCCCGTAGGGCCGGTCACGAGCACCACGCCTCGCGGGTAATCGGAAATGTCCTTGAAGATGGCCGGCGCATTAAGGTCTTCCAGCGAGCGAATGACGGAGGGAATGGTCCGAAATACCGCGCCGGCACCGCGATTTTGGTTGAATGCATTGACGCGAAAGCGCGCCAGCCCTGGAATCTCGAAGGAGAAATCGCATTCCAGAAATTCTTCGTAGTCCTTACGCTGCTTGTCATTCATGATGTCGTAGACCAGATCATGAACGTCCTTGTGCTGCATGGCAGGCACGTTAATGCGCCGCACGTCACCATCTACGCGGATCATCGGCGGCAGGCCGGCCGACAGATGGAGGTCGGAGGCGCCGTTCTTGACGCTGAATGCCAGCAACTCACCAATGTCCATCAACAACTCCTTCGTGCAATCGTCTTTAATCAGCGAATCGTACTGGGCTTATGCCTGAGCTTGGCCGGCGATCTACGGCAATTTAACAAGCAAGCCTCTGAACTGTATGACAACTGGAAACTTGACGCAGCATTTATGCCCTTCAACAAAGCCCCATGACGGAAGCCAATTCGCCCCTCGCGCAAGTTCAGCGCCACATCGCAGAAGCGGCTGAGGCTGCCAGTCGGCGCGCCACGGACGTCACCCTGCTGGCAGTGGGCAAGCGGCAGTCACCTGCGGCAATTCGCACCCTGTTTGAACAAGGACAGCGCGCGTTTGGCGAGAACTACGTGCAGGAAGCGCTACCCAAGCAGGCCTTGCTGGCAGACATCGACATCGTCTGGCACTTCATCGGCCGCATTCAACGAAACAAGACTCGCGATATCGCCGCCCACTTCGATTGGGTGCACACGGTCGACCGTGCCGAAGTGGCCGAACGGCTGAGCGCTCAGCGGCCGCCGGACCGCGCCCCCTTGAACTGCCTGATCGAAGTCAATGTAAGCGGTGAAGCGAGCAAGGGCGGAGTCAGCCCGGAAGCCCTGCCGGCACTGGTCGCGATAATGAAGACCCTTCCGGGTTTGCGCTTGCGCGGTCTGATGTGCCTGCCGGCGCCAAGCCCGGACCTTGATGCGCAAAGAGCGGCCTTCCGGCAATTGCGACTGCTTAGAGACCAGATGGGTGACCCGGCGCTCAGCCTCTTATCGATGGGCACTTCGAGCGATTTTACGGCCGCGATCCTCGAAGGCGCAGACATCGTGCGCATCGGCACGGCGCTGTTCGGAGCGCGGGCCTGAGGGGGCGTCCGGAATGATAGTGCTACACTCCAAAGCCTTACGTTCAGCCTCTGGAAACCCGCCATGAGTCAAACAATTGCCTTCATTGGCGCCGGCAATATGGGTCGCGCCATTATCGGTGGCCTCATAGAAAGTGGTCACCTACCGACCAGCATCCGGGTCGCCGACGCCGACCACGCGACAGCGCAAGGTTTGCACGAACAGCTCGGCGTCGAGGCGCACGCCACCAACGGCGATGCCGCCGCCGGTGCGAGCGTGGTGGTGCTAGCGGTAAAACCCCAACAAATGCGCGAGGTCGTTACCGACCTTACCGCGGCCATCAAGGCCAGCGGGCCGGTGGTGCTGTCCATAGCGGCTGGGATCAGCACCCGCGCGCTGGCCGGCTGGCTCGGCGCCAACACCGCCATTGTGAGAAGCATGCCCAACACGCCGGCCCTGATTGGTCGCGGCACCGCCGCGCTGTACGCGAATGCGGCGGTGAGCGCCGAGGGCCGGGCGCTAGCCGCCACGATTATGTCTGCGGTGGGCAACGTGCATTGGCTTGAAGATGAATCCCTGATGGACGCCGTCACCGCACTCTCCGGTAGCGGCCCGGCCTACGTGTTCAAGCTGATCGAAGTCCTTGAGCAGGCGGGCACCGCACTCGGGCTGCCACCGACGCTGGCGAGAGCGCTCGCGCTGGAAACAGCCGCCGGCGCATCAGCGCTGGCGGCAAGCTCGGCCGCCTCACCGGCCGAACTGCGCAGTCAGGTCACCTCCAAAGGCGGCACGACCGAAGCCGCGCTGCGCGTGCTGGGCGAGGGCGGGCTGGAACCGCTCTTTGATCGCGCGCTCACGGCGGCCAGAGACCGATCACGAACGCTGGCGGAGGAGTTCGGCAAACCATGAGCGGCGGCTATTTCACCAGCGCGGGCGTTTTCATCCTGGATACGGTGTTTGGCCTGTATATCGGGGCGGTGCTACTCCGCCTGCTACTGCAATGGGTGCGGGCAGATTTCTACAATCCGCTGTCTCAGGCGGTGGTCAAACTGACCAACCCCGTGCTGCGGCCACTGCGCCGCTACATTCCGGCGCTCGGCCGTATCGACACCGCCAGCGTGGTGCTCCTAATCCTGCTGCAGATGCTGAACCTGTGGCTGGCGATAGCGCTCACCGGCGGCGCCGGTGGGCCGATTGGCATACTCGTCATGGCGCTCGCGGCACTGCTGTCGAAAACTATCTATGTGTTGACCTTCGCACTGCTGATTCAGGTGGTCGCGAGCTGGGTCATGCCCGGTGCGCGCAGTCCGGTGTTCGATTTAGTGGAGTCGCTGACCGAGCCGCTGATGCGCCCGCTGCGTGCGGCGCTGCCCAATCTGGGCGCACTTGACCTGTCCCCGATGGTGGCGCTGATGCTGCTGCAGTTGGCGCTAATGCTGGTCGTCAGCCCGCTGCGGGACTTCGGCGTTTCGCTGCTTTGAAGTCGGCATGAGCGGCGGCGCCTGTCCCTGGGCCGAAGAGCGCGGCGGGTTTTTGGTCCTCCAGTTGCGCGTTCAGCCACGCGGCAAACGCGACGCAGTGCTGGATCTCCACGATGGACGCCTGCGAATCCAGCTCAATGCCCCACCGGTAGATGACAAGGCTAACGAGGCACTTAAAACCCTGTTGGCACGCGAGTTCGGGGTGCCGCGGCAAAGCGTCAAAATCACGCAGGGCGAGAAAAGTCGGCGCAAAACCGTGAGCCTGCCCATCCCCGGCGACCGACCGGCGTGGTTTACTCAACTAGAAACCGGGATTGCGGCCACCCGAACCAGTCTTTAGACTCGCCTCCCCCGCCAGCGCAACGCCACAACTGCATCACCCCGCATGACCAACGGTTTTCCTCTCGATAGTGTCGGCCTCGTGGTGCCGCAGCGGATGGCGTTTGAGCAGACCCTCACGCTGGCCTCAGGGGCCATGCTCCCGCACTACGAACTGGTCTTTGAAACCTATGGCGAACTGAACGCGGCGCGCGACAACGCGGTGCTTATTTGCCATGCCCTGAGCGGCGACCATCACGCTGCCGGGTATCACACCGCCGGCGAGCAGCGCCCGGGCTGGTGGGACAATCTCATCGGGCCGGGGCGGCCGCTCGATACCCGGCGCTTTTTTGTGGTGTGCCCCAACAACCTCGGGGGCTGCGCGGGCTCCACCGGCCCTTTATCCCTAGACCCGGCCACCGGGCAGCCCTACGGGCCCGACTTCCCGATTGTCACCGTGGGTGACTGGGTGCAAACGCAGGCGCGGCTCGCGGATCGTTTGGGCATCGAGCGTTGGGCGGCGGTGATGGGCGGCAGTCTGGGCGGAATGCAGGCGCTGCAATGGACGGTCGACTTTCCCGACCGGGTGCGACACGCGCTGATTATCGCCGCCGCCCCCAGTCTCACCACGCAGAACATCGCGTTTAACGAAGTCGCGCGGCACGCCATCCGC
>Ga0255132_1000574_pt1 | contig 14483 bp, 11 predicted proteins | sample Law_Law_RepA_8d_FD_188551 | JGI IMG/M metagenome (GOLD analysis project Ga0255132, IMG submission 188551) | Freshwater microbial communities from St. Lawrence River, New York, United States - Law_Law_RepA_8d | ecosystem: Environmental > Aquatic > Freshwater > River | place: USA: New York...
CGGTTACCATTGATAACTGCGCGAATCCAGTCATTTCTCTACCTTCTGTTCTTGAATTTAGTAATCCATCAGAATTGGTGGCATGGGTTCTTGCCGCCACAGCTAATAAAGGCGATGTGGCATCAAGTAATAAACAACCTGATTTTCCAAAGACTACCGGGCATATTTGGCAAAACTGGAATCTTGATTCGTTTAGCAAGAGGGGCGGCCAATAGGCTCTTTTAAATTTTTTTTATATTGTATGAGGGTGGTGTGTCATGGGATCGGATTCCAGGGTTAATTTTCAGGGCTATCCGATTGTGATCGCGGGTGATCGCCTCAAGGTTGGTGATCAAGCGCCTGAATTCAACGGTTTGGTTGGATTAAAAGTTATCACTTTGGCTGACACCCCACCTAAACCTCGTTTATTCAATGTGGTTCCATCACTCGACACATCCATATGCGGTAGCCAAACGATCCAGTTTTCTACCGCACTCTCGATTTTCGGTGATCGGGTTGCGGCATATACATTCAGTGTCGATCTTCCGTTTGCGCAAAATCGTTTTTTTCAAGCGGCATGTATCAGCGACATGATTCCAGTTTCCGATTGTTACGATTACAGTTTCGGGGTTGGCTACGGCGTTTTGGTAACTGGCCTGCCACTGCGTTTGCTCACGAGAGCCGTTTTTGTTTTGGATTCAATTGGTGTGGTACGATATGTTGAATATGTCCCTGAAATTACCGATCGGCCCGACTGCGACAAAGCCATTGCTGTTTTGAATTCTCTTGTGTGATCGCTAATATTTTATATCAAGCCACTAGGGCCGCAGATGACAAAAGAAAATGAAGATAGTGGTTTTGTTAGAAATGATCGAAGTGTAGTTCCTCGCCTCCCTATTGGTTATGTCTGGGAATCCGTATTGGCCGCTGGCGCGATGGGAGTTGTTCACCGATTTTTGCACGTTGCATTGAACCGATCGGTGGCTTTAAAGATTATCACAGCCGCCCCAAGGAATATCAGCGAATACCGAGAAAGATTCCATTCTGAAGCCAGGGCTCTCGGTAAAATTGATCATCCTGGAATTGTTCAGGTTTTTGACTACGGCGATTTAGATGAAATCCCCTTTTTGGTGATGGAATTTTGTCAAGGTGGCAATCTTGGTGATCTGATGGTTCGGCGTCAAGTTGCTCCCATGCATGCTGCGGCGTTGGTAGCCCGTTTGGCTGAGGCAATCCATCACGCACACAAGGCTGGAATAGTACATCGCGACCTTAAGCCTGCGAATATCTTAATCAAATACCCCGTTCAAAGTATTGACGACTTGCGACCGGAAGATTTGCGCATAGCTGACTTTGGTTTGGCCAAGCACATATGGGATTCTGAATGGGGTATCACGCGTTCTGGACAGGTGGTTGGCACTGCGTTGTATATGGCTCCTGAACAGATTCGTTCTGCTGACAAAGCTGGTCCTGGTGCTGATATCTATGCGCTGGGTACAATTCTTTACGAAATTATTGCTGGTCGTGTTCCGTTTCAGGCACCTACATTTCTTGCCGTGATCCGTTTGCTTGAATTTAACGATGCTCCGCTTCTTCGATCAATGGCTCCAAGCTGTCCTACCGATCTAGAAACAATTTGTCATAAATGTTTGGCTAAAAAAACAGCAGATCGTTATTCCAGCGCCATGGAACTGGAACAGGATCTTCGCCTCTTTATTGCTGGGGAACCAATCAAGGCGCGTAGGCCCAATTGGACCGAGTTATTCATGCGTTGGGTTGTTCGGCATCCGTTGTTGACTGGCCTTCTTCTGATGGCTGTTTTTTCCCCAGTTGCCAGCGTTTTGTATATTCAGTGGTTGGCTAGTCAGTTGGTTAGGCATACTGCTGTTGAAGCGGTTATGCAGCAGGCAGATCTGCTTTTACAGGCTAATGACGAATATAGCGATATTGTCAAGAAGGTTCGGGATTCAGGGTATGGAGTTACGCATGATCCATTTCCCGAGCGTGGTATGGTTCCACTCAGCATTCCTGCAACTTTTGTTCACGACATTGGAGCAAGGTTGGAAAAGTCCTTGATATCCGGTATCAGGGTTCGCCTTTACAGTAACTATCCATTTCCGTGGAGAGTCGCAGAGGGTGGTCCACGTGATGAGTATGAGCGAGAAGCCTTGAATTTCCTTGAGCATAATCCAGATGATAAATACATTCGTTTCGATGAAAAAGACGGAAAGCGAATTCTTCGTTATTCAATTGCCAGAGTTCTTAAGAATAGTTGTGTTGATTGTCATAATAGCCGTGCCGATTCTCCTAAAAAGGATTGGAAAGAAGGTGATGTGCGCGGCGTCCTGGAGCTTACACGACCTCTTCATCATGACGAGGAAGCGGTGCGAGGCACCATTAGGGGGCCCATGATTGGCGTTACTGTTATCAGCGGTTTCTTGATTGTTGGCGCTTTGAGTGCTTTGGCGTCGCAATTGTCTGGGCTGCAACCAATCAGTAGTAACCCGCGAAATAATCCAATCCATTGATCTATTAATGTGGGTTATCAAGTAGCCAGCGCTTGAAAATTAGGTGTTTTCTTTGCCCCACTTTTCCCAAATATTGCTCGAAATTTCAGATTTCCCTTTGTTTTTGATCGCCGTATGTCTTAATCCAGGATGCGGCGGAATCGCTCCTGATCGCCATAAATTCAGCCCTTCGGTGATATCCAGACCGATATTGATGAAATGCAGGTAGCATGCGCGTGGTGATTCCGAACCCCATAAGCTTGCAGCTGTAATGATGGATTGCGCTGTGAGTCGGTGTGCCAGTGTCGGATTGCTGTTCACGGGATGGTCTTTACTTGGCGACAGATTGTCGGCAGTGAGCGAAACGGCTGAGGTCAGCAGTCCAATCGAACTAGCTGGAGTCGTTTCTCCGCGGGGAGCAATAGATTCCCGTTTACTGTCCCCTGGTTCTAGAACCCATTGAGTAACCTTGGAAAGTGTTTCTGTATCGTGTTGAGTACCCTTACCAACTTTAAGTAATTGAGATTGGCACAGGACAGCCCACCAGATCGCTTCACGTGTGGATAACCATCCGGCAATTAACTGGATGCTTAGTTTTGGGTTGGTGATATTCAGCATGCTTACAGCTTGCACGCTGTTGAGACCTGTAACGGTGGCAGGAATTGATTCTTTAGATATTACCCGTTCAAGCGGTGTGTTTGCTGGGCAGAAAGGTTCGTGGCGTGGCAGTAGTGGCATGTTGGAAATCCTTATGTTTAACCAAATATTATTTCTTTCTAGGAACTATTGTCTTGGTTCAAATGCTTGTAGTCAGTTAGATAAATTTTGGTTGCTTTGACGTTCATTCAACGTTCGACTGCATTGAGGCTTGTGTGAAGAGAGAATTTTTTCTGAAATTGACATCGATTAGTTTTTGTTAGGTTTTTCAGTGTTGGCTTTTTGATTGACATGCGTTGATAATTGGTGCTTGCTTGTTTGGGTTTGTATGAATATTAAAGGTGTTGAATTTTTGTTGGAATAAACGCATCAGTGCTTGGCACTTTGGTGCCCTATATTTGGATTGGTGCAGTCTCGGTCGATGGGCCATTGGTAGCTATTGCTATTTGCATGGAGTTTGGACATGTTTGGCCGTAGTTTTTGACGGTCGATTCTTTCTTTTCATGGTTATTTTTACTGTTGTAATGTTTTGGAGTGTCGGCACTATGTTTGAAACCTATGCGGCAGCCGTTTTGCTTTTCGGCTTGGGTTTCATTGCTTTTGCCATGTTCTGGCTTTTCCTGTTAACGATCAGATTCAGGCTGGTTTGGAGTAAGGCCAAGCTGCCACTTATCCTTCTCGCGATTGGCGCAACTACAGCCATTGGGACAGTTGCTGCCAACAGATTGATAGTTGCCACTATTGGCCTTGGTCCCCTTGAAACTATGGTTGGGAATGAACGCCACATTACTCTGACTGGATGGGACCGTAGCGATTATTCCATACTTAGAAATGCGAATGACGCTGCTGTGGTGCAGATGGCCAATATGGATGTAACCGATGAAGCTTTATATCACCTGGTCGGCATGAAAAAATTGAAAGAACTGGATCTCAATGATTCTCAGATAACCGACGCTGGCCTAGAGGTTTTGGCGCAGTTGCCTGCTCTGGAAATAGTTCGCATTCGGGGCACCATGGTTACTGATAAGGGTTTTGGGACGTGGTTGGCTGCCAAAGAATCCCTTATACAAATTGATGCGCGTGGAACCGCTATTTCATCCAAATCTTTGCGAGATTGGAAAGCGCTCGACAAGGAACGACGTCAATTTTTGAAGTGATCCCTTTTATTTTAAGACAGAGGTAGCCATGACATTGGTTCTTCATGAAGACGCTTTCGGCGATTCTCGCAATGCTCAGTTTCTTGCAAAGGCTGCCGAACTTGCATATTTGCCTTCAGAGGAAGGCAAGGCTGCTTATTTGGCAGAGTTGGGGCTGGTTGCTAATCTGATCAGCGTTCATAACACCCAGGCATGGGTTGGATCGGACCAGTACAATATTGTGGTGGCATTTCGTGGGACTGAGTCTCCAGACAAAATTGAGGGATTGAAAGACTGGTTGCTGACCAATGCCATGAATCTGTTGGTATTGCCACAAGGCAGACTGGGCACGGACCTTGCGGCAGCAGGGGTTGGCGCGCGATTTCATCAGGGATTTGCCGACGCCATTGGGATTGTCTGGGATGATGTTTATTCAATGGTGAATAGCGCGATGGGGGAATCTGAGCGGCCGCTTTGGATTACTGGCCACAGTCTGGGAGGAGCCTTAGCTTTGTTCGCAGGATGGTTATGTATTCGTAAAATGGTCAATGTGCATCAGATCTATACGTTTGGCGCCCCGATGATTGGTAATCAGGCGGCAGTGACCGCATTCAACCGCGAGTTCAAGGGTAAGCTATTTCGCTATGTGAATATGAATGATCCTGTGCCACGCTTGCCCATGTATAGTCTTGTCGCCAATGAATTTGCCCATTGTGCCGAGGAACGCATTCTGGGGGCTCAAGAATCGGAAGGTGGAGAGTCTCAATTAGAGTGGTCATTAGCTCGAGGAGTGGTTGACGGGGTAATAAATGCAACACTTTTGGAAACGATTTGGGATTCTGTTCAGGGCAGAGTGGCTGCTCATGGAATGGACTATTACCGGAAACTGTTGGGATAATTCCAAGACTTTTGCTTTGCGACACTGATTTTGTTGATACTTCACGATTGCTGTAAGTGAATGTGATATTATTTTTGTTTGCATATGATTCCGGTATGATTGATTTGAAGTGATGAAACAAACGACATCAAAATTTGAGGTTAAGTATGAATTTTTTGCGATCTGGCGGTTGGTTGGCAGCGTTGGCACTGGCAATTATCACAGGGTTGATTTGGCGATCTACTGGGATTTTTGCAGAACAACCTGAAAAAAATGCTGATCCTATTGCTGGCGAATACCCTTACATAACCGCTGAACCACAGCGATTTGGCTGGCCTCTAACGGAAGCAGAACGGGAGTTCGTTCTCAAGCCTGAGCATATGCGAAGGCCGGGTTCCGAGGTCATGAAATACCAGCCTAAGTTGTGGCCAGTTGTCCCTTCAGCCGGTTTCTGGAGTGGAACGAGTTGGCTCGATATCCACTCTAAGCTTGTCGAGCACGTCAAAGCCAATCAAGGGGCAGTCGATTTCTTGCTGGTAGGAGATAGTATCACGCAGCAGTGGGGTAGTCCGCTGGACAATAAATCGATGAATGTCGCATGGATGCAAGAATTCAAGGGTGCTAAAGTTGTCAATATCGGTATTGGTGGGGACAAGTCGCAGAACGTTCTTTGGCGTTTGGACCATGGCGGAGTGGATGGGTTGGAACCGAGGTGTATCGTCCTTATGATCGGCAACAACAATATGTTCTTCGTTCCGGAGACTGGAGTTGATGCTGCTGCCAGAGGCGTGAAGGCGTGCGCTGAAAATCTTCGCCGGAAGTTTCCCAAGGTGCCGATTGTTGTCGTCAAGATTCTCCCCGCGCATGAGCCAGGAAATGTATTCTACGAAAATATCAAAAAGACCAATGCCGCCTTGGATTTGCTCCAGTTGGATGCTGCAAAATCGATTAGGGTGCTCGACCTGACGGAAGACATGTTAAACAACGATTGTACGATCAAAGCTTTTCTGTTTACCAAGGATAAGATCCACCTGAGTGAATCTGGCTATGGTTTGTATGCTAAGAAACTCCGCCCAGTGGTGGATGCTTTGCTTGCGGATGTCAAAAAATAGAGCTGAGCAATTTTTCTAAGTCAAGTAAAACCAACTGCTGGAAACTTGGAATGTTGTGTGGGGCCGTTTGATTTTATGCTTCAAAATACTGCTTGCTAAGGGCTTGCTTTCACTGCGTGCATTCGGTTGTTATAAACCGAAAAGGGCGGTGCAGCCCCGGTCGGTTCAAGTTCAGTGGAATTCACTCTCATAAACCTGAGTGGATTCCATGTTTGAGAAGTATCGAGCTATCATTGTTTTGAAATGTCGCTGCAAAAATCGACTGGTTCTTGTGTCAACGATTGCCAGGAAACGGAGCGTCTCCCCTTTGGGCAAACCAAAGAATCCGGTTGAGTGTGTCCTCGTCAGCATGGTCTTCTTTTGTGAAATCCATGGCTACTGATTTCTGTGCCCATTTCAGAGCTGATCCGCGTAGATTATTCATTGCCGGATTCATTTCATCGAGTGGTATGCGATTGGGTGCGGCAATATATGGTGTGAAATCAGGCTTGCTGTGAAAACAACCAATCATCGGGGTTGCAGTCAGGTCGATTTGGTTCATGGCGGGTAAACCCAATAGTAGTTCAATAGTCTTAATCATGCCGGTTTGGTTGTAGCAGGTGGAATCAACTCCCTTGCCGCGGGTGAAGGGGCTGATGCATAAGCCAACGGTCCGGTGGCCATCGACATGGTCGAATCCAGCCTGAGGGTCATCTTCTGTGCTTACGATGCACGTTTTTGGCCAAAATCGACTTTTTGAGACGGCTTCAACAATCCGGCCTAGCGCGAGGTCGTTATCGGCAACCATGGCTCGAGGCGTTGGGCTTCCTGGTCGAGTGCCTTCGGTGTGGTCGCATGGCAAGAAAACATACACAAGGTTTGGCATGGAACCGGCTTTTTCCCACTTGGCTAATTGTTCCGTGAACAGTTTGGCCCGGTAAACGTCGGGAGCAGTGCAGGGAAACCCGGGAAAGCCCGGATGAGTGAAAGGTTCGAGGGCTTTCACTGTTGGTTTGACCGTTACCTTTACTTTACCGGTTCCCTTGAGTGTATCTTCGTATGAATCCTTCCAGGTGATGCCGGGAGCAAATTTCGATAGACAATACTCACCCATATTAAAAATGGTTTTCTTGCGGGCCAGCGCGTTGTCCCACAAGAACCCGGAGGCTGCATATGCCAGTGGATCATCTCCTTCGTAGGGATAGCTGCGAGTGAAACCACCGAACTGTTTTTCGAGGTAATCGGTGGTATAGGCTTCAGCAACCCACTGATGGCCGTCAGCGGACAGGACTCCAGAGCAATAGAAGTTGTCAAGCAGCACAAATTCCTTGGCTAGCTTGTGGTGGTTAGGCGTGATTTCCTCACCGAAAATACAAAGTTTGGGATCACCATTGCCTTGCTTGATGTCACCAAAAACCTGATCATAGGTCCTGTTTTCTTTGATGACATAAATGACATGCTCGATGAGGCTCGGTTCGCCGTGGCGTTCTGGAAGCGGTTTGGGTGCGATACCGGGCCTTGGTTTTTCCATACCCGCGAGGGCCTTGGCCAATCGGTTGTTGGACAAAACTTGTGTGGTGAATACTTTTAGCCCGTCGACCTTGGGAAGTGGAATGAGAGAAAGCGATCCCATGTGGTCGTGTGAATTGCGGCCTTTTTCTTGTTCCCTGCGGGAAGCCAATGAACCGACCCCCTTGACATTGGCGACAATCAGTTTTGATTGGCTTGGGGCAATGGCGATAGCTCCGGGGTACCATCCAGTTGGAATAAGCCCAGTGATGGTGCTCGAACGATTGGCGACTGGACCGTGCTCCCCTCCTGACATGTTACCGAGGGCGACAACGGCTATGCAATTGTTGGTTCCGTTGGCGATATAAAGAGTTGAACCGTCGGGAGAGACAGTGACAGCGTTGGAACCGCTGCCAAATGGTAGGCGTGATTCAGGCTTGGCGATGATGGTTTCAACAACGGTTTCTGTGTTTGTGTCGATAACGCTCACGGTGTCGCTGTTAGCGTTGGCCACATAGGCAAACTTGCCGTTTGGCGACAGAGTTATGCCACAAGGGTGAAGGCCGACAGGGATCGATTTTTCCTGCTTCCATATCCCGCCAGATTTTGTAATTACCGAAACTGATCCCGAATTGGCAACCGTGGTAATCGGATCGACATTGACCGGGGTGCCCGACGTTGTGAATGGTGCTTTACCAGTGGGCCGATCTCCTCCCCAGTTGGTAACATAAAGCTTCGAACCAACTAAAAGCGGCATATAGGGGGCTACCCCCACTGGAACAATGGCCTCAGCCTTGCCCGTGGCTGGGTCGATGAGGTGTGCCTCGTTGCCACGGTTTGAACAGACCCAAAGTTTCCCTTCAGAAGTCGCGGCTAGCCCAGTGGGATAGGCAGCACCCGCAGATCTACGTGAAGCACCGGTTTCTGGGGCTTTAAGTTCTAATACTTTGTCATGCCATGCCAATTTTCCGTCTACCGCCCACTTGGCAACCCGTATCCCGCTGGCAGTGTCTGAGACGAAGACCTTGTCTCCAATAGTGGCCAAGCCCACAGCGCTCAATCCACCAGATTGTTTTCCCATGCCTCCAAGGGGGAGAACTTGTCGTATTTGGCCGGAGTTGATGTCGATAACGGTGAGATCACGCATGTTTTTGACGACGACAGCTTTACCAGAATCAACCAAAAGCAGGTCGACAGGCCTACCGGGGAACTCAACTTGAACCCCGGCAGGAGTAAGAAGTTGGTTGGTGGGAACCAGCACGCTTCCGTCGGACTGGCGCCCGACCTTAAGGCCGTCTTGGTTATCAGCAGCCAGACAAATTACTGCCAAGGCGAAGATCGATAACTGCAAACAGTTCGATTGGGTTGGCATGACTCGGCCCTTTTGATAATGCTGTTTCATACGCCTGTTTAAGCGTAGGTACGCCGAGCCGCAAGAGCCTGAAAAGGGTTTCATCGGAACTTCTCAGAGGTATCTCATGGCGGCTTGCCTGAGAACACTATCCGAACGATAATGCCGGAAGCCCACAAATTGACACTAGGGAACCAGACATATGAACCGCCGCCGCTTTGTACAATCGTCCGTTGCCATGGCATCTTCAGGTCCACTTCTTTTGGGTATGCAAAACAAGTCGGAAAGCAGTCCACTTGTGACGGGGCAAGGCGAACACCGCTACGAAGTGGTGCATGACTGGGCCAAACTTCCAGTGCAGTTTACGTGGCAGACTACACACAATGTGGCGGTGGACAGCCAAGGCAATCTTTATGTCATTCATGAGGGGCGCGCCGAACTGAAAGATCATCCTTCCATATTTGTTTTTGACCCGCAGGGAAAATACATCCGTTCATTTGGAAAGCAGTTCCAAGGTGGCGGGCACGGAATCGAAATCCGCAAGGAAGGCACGGAGGAGTTCCTGTATGTGTGCGCTTACCAGCAATTGAAGACATTTGCCAAGATGTCGCTGAAAGGCGAAACGGTTTGGCAAAAATATGCACCCATGGACTCGAAGGTGTATGCCGCTGGTGAAGACACCAACCCTCAGAAAGTCTGGGGACAGAACCGATTCATGCCCACGAATTTCGCTTGGGTTCCGGGGGGAACCGACTTCCTGTTGGTCGATGGTTACGGCGCATTTGTCGTGCACCGTTATGACAAGGACGGCAACTGGAAGTCAGTTTTTGGCGGTCCGGGAAAAGGTGAAGGGAAGTTCAATACGCCGCATGGCCTGTGGGTAGATACCCGTGGTGCGGAACCGCGTATTGTTGTTTGTGACCGCGCCAATCACTCCTTGCAGTTTTTCGATATTAATGGCAAATATCAGAAAACGGTCAAGGGGTTCGGGTTGCCAGCCAATGCAGAAACTTACAAGGGATTGCTCCTTGTGCCTGAATTGCATGCGCGGGTGAGCATTTTAGACGCCAACGACAAGGTCATCGCCCAATTGGGTGATGATGTCGCGCGTGTAACAGCCAAAGACGGGGGCGGTATCCGTGGCGACAGCAACCGCTGGCAGGCCGGCAAGTTTGTCCACCCACACGATGCCTGCTTTGACGCCGATGGCAACATATTCGTTGCCGAATGGGTGGCCACCGGTCGTATCAGCAAGCTTCGCAAAGTATCGTAATCAAGCTTAAAGCGTATTGGGCCGCCCGTCAGCGGAGAGCCGGGCGGCCGCTGATATCGAGAATCTGAAAATGATGGATGCCGCCATTGCGGCTGTCTTTGTGTGTCCATACCACTTTTTTGTCCCGCGTTACTTCCAGCAGCTTGATTTCACCAGCCTTGGCATGGTGGCTGGTGATGACGGTGTTGCCGTTGCTGAGGCGTTGCACGCCACAGGCGTCGTTGATGGGTTTGCCCGGCAGATCGTCGTTGGTAACGCGCCATACCTCTTTGGCTGCGGAATCAACTTCAATGACAAGATTTCCAAGAGTGCAACCGATGAGCGTGTTGCCATCAGGCAGGCGGATAGCTGTGAATGGCCAATGAGGCGTTTTGGCTTCCCAGATTATTTTGCCAGTAGCGTCGTATTCGCGAACAACCTTGTCGAGTAGTTGTGGAACCAGATAGTTGCCGTTCGCTAATTTGCGCGTCATGCGGGTTTGAAGATGATGATCCTTGGTTTGGGCTTGAAGCGGCACTTCAACAACAATCTTGCCGGAGCGGTCTACTTCTAAAATACGCGGTTTCGGTCCAGCTTCGGTGAGAAGGACACGGCCATCGGGCAACGATTGCACAGTATTAACTTCTGATTGTGTTCCCTTGAATGAAAACAGCATTTTTCCAGCGCGGTCGACTTCAGCTACACCGCCACCTGGAAAGGCCTTCGACTTGTTCAGTGCCAGCAGAATATTGCCGTTTTCGAGGACCCAACCGTCGCGTGATCCATGAGGATATGTCCATTTCGTTTTGCCGGAGGCATCGACAATAAACGTTTCTCCTCCCGTTGCTAAAAACTCATGCCCGATTGGGTCAGCGGCAAGAAGGGTGGTGGCCAAGGCGGAGAACGAAAACAACAGCAGCATGATTTGTTCCTTGATTCCTGAATATGGGCCATGGGATTGTCCTATGGCTGTTGGGGTGTTGCAAGGGGCCAGAACCTGAAACCTACGCCAGTATGGGGGCAGAGGATTGTTATGAATTTACCAACCAGATGCGCTGCCAATAACGGTGTGGCAACCAAGCAGCTAATGCTTACTGGGCGCTGAATCTAACGGGATCTTTTCTCGGGACGCTTCCTGAACAAGATTTAGTCCGTCAACAGCTTTTGGCTCTTTGAAAGAAGTGAAACGACTACAAGCGTGATGAAGCTCAGTGGTATCGAGACAATTCCGGGGTTTGAAAATGGAACTGGAGCCGCACTGGGCAACAAGCCATACATGCCCCACATGTCGGGTGATAACGCAATCAGCCCAAGTGAAGATACCATGCCAATGATAATTGAGGCGATGACACCCGTAGCCGTTACGCGGGGCCAGAACAGAATCATGATAATGGCAGGAAGGTTTGCGGATGCTGCGACCGCGAAGGCCAATCCCACGAGGAAGGTAACGTTCATGCCTTTGAACATAATTCCCAAGGCGATGCCGATGGCTCCTACACCAAGAGCAGCGGTTTTCCCCAACAGGATTTTGGTGGAATCCGAAAGGCCGAGGTTGAGATAGCGATCTGCGAGATCGTGTGCAACGGCTCCGGACGCTGCCACCACAAGGCCGCTCACAGTTCCAAGGACCGTGGCGAATGCGATTGCCGATATAACGGCAAACAGTAAGTTGCCAAATGAACGAGCGAGGAGAGGGGCAGCCATATTGCTGTCGGCTGGATTCAGCACACCAGAGGTCATGGCGCCTAGCCCCATGAAAAGTGTGAGGACATAAAAGGTGCCAATAGCGCCAATAGCGACAATGGTTGATTTGCGTGCTTCAGAGGCCCCGGGAACGGTGTAGTAGCGGATCAGGATGTGGGGCAATGCGGCAGTTCCAAGGAATAGTGCCAGCATCAACGAGACGAAGTCCATGCGTTCGAGCCAAGTGCCCTGAACTTTGAATCGCATTCCTGGGCGAAGCAGGCGCGCTCCATCTGACTCCGATGGGTGATACACGGTGACTGCATCATCGGAAGACGAGTTGAATTTTGATTCGCGCCATCGTGTGATCTTTGTGCCGGGATCTCCGATAGCTGCAATCAAGCCTACCGGTGAAATTGGGCCGGTGCTGGCATTTGCTTCACCACGTAGGGAGGCGATAGCTCCTACTTGGCGAATAGTGTTATCCGGGCTTTCCGGGCGACCGTTGATCTGTCGAATTGTGCCTGATTTTGGCTTGACAATGCATTCCGTTTCCCGCAATTCCAAAGCACCATCTGTTGCTGTGTCGATTCGCCACCAAGTAGTAGCCCCATCGCGTTGGAGTGCTGCAAAGCGATCACCGGTTGGTGTTACTTTTGTTTCAACATGCTGCCAGCCAGTTTCTTCTGTCACCACGATTTTTTCACCATTAGCGCGAGCCGCCATGGCCCTATGGCGATAAAAGGGAACGGTTCCCCCTTGATCTGGTGCTGTGGACAGTCCTCGCCAGCAAACTGCAATGACCAACACAAGCGAGAAAACAATCAGCAGCCCGCCCTTGAGGAACTGCACGTAGGTCGTTGAAGCCATGCCCGCTGTAGCCACGATGATCATCACGATACCACCAACCATGATGACGCCCCAATGGTGTGGCAGGCCCAATAGGGGCTCGACAAGCACGCCCGCACCGACCATTTGCGGTATCAAATAGCACAAAGAGACAACAAGTGTGCTGATGGCTGCGGCAAGTTGAATGCCTGAAGAACGAAATGGCGCATCAATGGCGTCGGCAAAGGTGTAGCGTCCCATGCGCCGAAGCGGTTCAGCAATAACAAATAGCGCGACCACCCACCCTGCCAGATACCCGATGGAGTACAGGAATCCATCATACCCTTGGGTGGCAATCATGCCGCAGATTCCAAGGAATGATGCTGCCGACAGGTAATCACCTGCGAAAGCAATACCATTGACAACCCAGTGGATCTGGCCGCCTGCAGCATAGTATCCGCTCGAAGTTTTGGTTTGGCGACCAAGATATACCGACAAGCCAACAATAAAGGCTACGAAAGCAAGAAATATGGTCAGGACCATGCCTGGGTGTCCTTTGCGGATGTTGAAGGAGTTTTGGCTTCTTGTGCCCTGCAAAGGGCGTCGTAGATAACTGCCAGAATCAAGGCGGCAATGATCAACACGAAACCGTATACCACTGCAAAATTGATGCCCCAGAATAGGGGGAGTTCCATCAGTCCGGGTGCCAGCAGATTAATGGCCACGAATGCCGCGTAGAAGGTTGCGTAAAGGCCGAACAGTGCCAGACCAAGTCGCGATTTGTAAGGTGCGGCAGGATCGATTTGGCCAGAATTGTTGGCAGGTTCGTGCAGCACGCTCGGTTGCTCCCGTCACGCAGGTGGAGGTAAAAAGCTTATTATGGTAGGTAGGGGCATCCGGGTCAAACAGATGGATCAATCAAGGATGGGAACCAGTACCTTTTCGAGCATGTCTTTGCGCGCCAAACCGTCAAGCCACGCTTGTGGAATGCCTGTTTCACCAAAGAATGCGCCAGCCATTTGCCCGGTAATGGCGCCAGTTGTATCGGAATCATCACCCAGATTAACGGCTCGCAGAACGGCGGTCGAATAATCGGGCGCATTGTGGAAGGCCCAGAGCGCTGCTTCGAGCGAGCGAATCACATGCCCTGTTCCACGAATGATTGGGGGCTGACGGTGCATGTAGCTGCCACTGGTTACTTCCAGAATGGCAAATGGCATATCGTTGTCAGCTAGAAGTGGAGCTAAAATCGAACCTTTGGGATCGAGAACATTCTCGCGGGGAAGGCCTTCGACCAAACCTGCAAGAATCAGCGCCAAAACGCGCGCTGCATAGCGGCATTCGGGGGCTGCATGGGTTACAACGCTCGAACTGTCCGCTAGTTCTGCCAGACGTTCTGGGTGCGCGGTCAATAAATGGGCGTAGCGAATACTTACCGGCGAAAGCCGCATGATCGAACCGTTGCCTTGCCCAATTGTTGATCCGGAACGGGTCGCATCGCCATGGGTTTCAAAAGCACTCAAGCCACTAGCGGTGGTGCCGCCAATATCGAAACAGCGGCCAGTAACAGAATATTCCCCAGTGCGCCACCACGAGAGGTAACGGCGTGCCTG
>Ga0255132_1000578_pt1 | contig 14452 bp, 9 predicted proteins | sample Law_Law_RepA_8d_FD_188551 | JGI IMG/M metagenome (GOLD analysis project Ga0255132, IMG submission 188551) | Freshwater microbial communities from St. Lawrence River, New York, United States - Law_Law_RepA_8d | ecosystem: Environmental > Aquatic > Freshwater > River | place: USA: New York...
CCCGGGACACAGTCCCAGGCTACGCGGTGTGGGCTATACGTAGCCACCCGCTGCCAAGCGGTGGGAGTCGCGAGGAAAACCTCCACCGTCTGGCGACGAGTGGCTACGGGGCACCGTCCGACCAAAACCTACAACGTTAACTGGAAAAGTCGTTTCGAGTACGAAAACACAAACAAGCAACAATTCCGTTGCGATGGATCAATCGATATGCGTTACTTCATTCTTCTCGCTTGCTTCGCGTTACACTTCTGCCCGGTCCGTGGTTTGGCTCAGGACCGTCCCAACATCATCCTGATGCTTTCTGATGATCAAGGTTGGAGCGGTACATCGGTTCAGATGCATCCGACCTTCGAAAGCTCCCGAGGATCGGTGTTTCATACTCCGAACCTTGAACGCTTATCAAAACTCGGCATGCGTTTCTCCAATGCGTATTCCCCAGCGCCGGTCTGCTCACCGACACGCATCAGTCTTCAGACTGGAAAGAGTCCTGCGCAATTGCATTGGACCAAAGCTGCACCGGCAGTCGCTGGCCAAAAATTGCTTGAACCTAAACTCATCAAAAGTATCCCTGCAAACGAAGTTACCATCGGCGAGATACTTCAACGGGCTGGGTATGCTACGGCGCATTATGGCAAATGGCACATCAGTGGCGGTGGACCTGGTAACAACGGATACGATGAACACGATGGGGATACCGGAAACGAACAAGCATTTAAGTTTGTCGACCCGAACCCGGTCGATATCTTCGGGATGGCAAGCCGCGCAGAAGCGTTCATGGAGAAACACTCCAAAGACGCCAAGCCGTTTTTTATTCAACTTTCCTGGAACGCGTTGCACGCATCAGAAAACGCGAACCGTGCAACACTTGCGAAATACGAAGCAAAGCTTCAAGGGCAAAACGAAAAACGAATCTCCACCGCTGCAATCACCGAAGACCTCGATACGGGGGTCGGTCAAGTTCTCGATGCCGTCGAACGACTCGGCCTTTGGAAGAATACCTACGTCATCTACATGTCCGATAACGGGGCCGGTGGTGGTGGGGGACCCAGTATTGCTACGGGAACCAGTATTGCTGCGGGAACCGGTGCTGCTGCGGGTGCTGGAAATAATGACCAACAAACTCGAGGCAACGCCAAGCGAGGTTTGCGAGGTGGGAAAGGTGGCGTGTGGGAAGGAGGGATCCGCGTCCCGTTTATCATCGCTGGACCGGATATTCAACCAAACTCTTGGTCCCATGTTCCGATCGTCGGCTACGACCTGTTCCCTACCTTCTGCAACTGGGCGAAGATCCCTCAAGACCAGCTTCCTCGCAACATCGAAGGTGGCTCATTCGCTCATATCCTACCGAAGGACGGCCAAGGAGAAATCAGCCGTAGCCGAAACGGACTCTACTTTCACTTTCCACATTACCAAAGCGAAGACGGACCGCAATCTTCTGTGAGAGATGGCAACTGGAAGCTTATTTACTTCTACGAAGATCAACACGCAGAGCTTTTTAACCTAGAGAGCGACATATCTGAACGAACCAACCTTGCTCCCAAGGACCCGAACCGAACCATGGCTATGCAGTCGCAGCTTGAATCCTACCTGCGTGAAATCAATGCACAATTTCCAACGCCTAACCCTGAGTTCAACCCATCCTCTCCTTCCCCAGCGCGCAAAGGCAAAGGGCGTAACGAAAAACCAAACAATCGTCCTTCCAAAGTAAAGTAATCTTCAATCACCAGTCACTTCCTATTGGACACCTAAACCCATGACACCATTTCATTTGATCCCTGTACGCAGAGCGTTTTGTCGTTTGCGAACAAGCCTGCTCGTCGGGCTAGCGTTACCGACACTATGTTTCATTCAAGGAGCTTCTTTCGCACATGAAGGTGGTCACGGAGACCAAGCGACGAAACCCAGCAAGAACACTTGGACGCTTCAAGCCAACAAGTCACACTTCCATGGCACCTTTCTTTCTGCAAATGAGTCCCACGTCAAGATTGAAACCACACAAGGGAAGGTACGCGAAGTCCCCATCGATCAACTTTCAAAACTTGATCAAGATTGGATCGCGAAACGGCAAGAGGAAATCCGAATCCATAACACCACGGTTCCTCGATCTTTCACAGATGCCGCCGCTGCCCCAGCGACACGATTCATATCGACCAACCTTGCGATCGATGCGATGCTTGATGAAGCTCCTTCGATTCACGAGCACTTCAAACCCTTCGAGAAAACGCTCGGTCTGCGATGGGACAACGATTACTACTACGTTGAATCCAACGGGATCCCCGATCACCCCATGATGATCGGCATCACCGCTTGGCAGCAACAAGTGCCACTGCCACAGTCCTATACGGGAAGAAACGCATGGCGCATTCCGCTTAACCCAAAACCGGCTGCTAAACCGATGTCTGCGAAAAAGAATTTCTTTCGCGGTGCAATCGCTCTAGCGGTCAACGGCATCCCGATTTTTAACCCCATCAAGAACGACGGAAAAACCGACACACTCATCGCCGGTGAACTCGATCAGTACGGTGGTCACTGCGGACGCGCTGATGACTACCATTACCACATCGCTCCAGTTCACCTCGAACCTATCGTCGGTCGCTCAAACCCTCTTGCTTATGCACTCGATGGATACCCCATCTACGGTTACCAAGACCCAAAGGATCCCGACTACGGACCTCTCGATCAATGGAATGGGCATCAAGCCCCTGATGGTCAGTATCATTATCATGCTACGAAGAACTATCCATACCTCAACGGTGGTTTCTACGGTGAAGTCGTCGAGCGAGAAGGCCAAGTCGATCCGCAACCGCGAGCCCAAAGTCCACGGCCTGCGCTCCCGCCCTTGCGCGGTGCAAAAATCACTGGGTTCGATGAGCCATCCCCAAAGAACTTTCAACTCACCTATGAGATCGCCGGCAAGAAAGGATTTGTCCGCTATAAACTCGCCGACGATGGCTCAGTCGCTTTCGAATTCCAAGACCCTAATGGATCGGTCCGAAAAGAAAACTACCGCGCTGCACGGCAACGCCCCGAAGACAGGCAACGCCCCGAAGACCGACCTCGCCGTGAAGATCGCCCACCTCAAAACGACAAACCACCACGCAACAACAAATCCGAGCTGACACTCACGAGCAAGTCGGTCAATGAGCAAGGCAGGATCAGCAAAGACTGCACTTGTGATGGTGCAGGGCAATCACCTGCTATCGAATGGGATAAGCTACCACCCAACACCCAATCCGTCGCAGTCTCTCTGTGGCACAAAGCTCCGGATCAAGAAAAATCGTATTGGCTGGTCTACAATCTAGACCCAACGCAAAAGGCGATTCCTCAGAATGCTTCTGCAAAAGAACTCGGCGGGACTCTTGGACTCAACGATAAAAAGAAGACCGCGTACGACCCGATGTGTTCTCGTGGACCGGGAGTCAAATCGTATAGCATCACCCTTTACGCGCTCTCGAAAAAACTAGAGCTCGATCCAAAAACAACCGACCGAAAGAAACTGCTTCAAGCCATCGAGGATTGCAAACTTGGGGAAAGCACACTTGAATATCAGTATGAACGCCCCCGCTGATCTCCGCGCGATCGATTCTTAATCGATGGCGTATAGCTATAAGGAATCGCATCATTTACGAAATTCAGTCCCTGAACAAGAAGCAAGTTGAAACGTTGGTAAGTTGGGCTGGTCGCGAAGGCTGGAATCCAGGCCTTGGCGATGCCGACCTTGTTTGGCAAGCGGACCCGCAAGGGTTTCTCGGCATGTGCATTGCCGAGAATGGCATTTCCGAGAATAGTAATTCCGAGAATGGTGTTGCAGAGAAGTGCATTGCCGGTGGGGCCATCGTTCGACACAACCCAATGTTCGGCTTCATGGGACTATTTATCGTCGAACCTGAATATCGAGGACAGGGACTCGGTCGGAAATTATGGTTCGCTCGCCGCGATCGATTGCTTGATAGACTTGCCCCTGGTGCAAGCATCGGGCTTGATGCGGTCGACGCGATGGTCGGATTCTATGCTGCGGGTGGTTTCAAACCTTTTACTCGCCATCGCCGATTCCAATTTGTGCCCGACCCATCGCAATGGAACGACTTGAAACGCGGTTCGCATCAAAGCGTTGGTTATGCGCCACGCCCCTACCGAGTTGAAGATTTCCCTGCGATTCACGCGATGGATCTCGAATGCTTTCCAGGTGAACGAGCCAACATCCTTGAGCCTTGGATCACGCAAAAAAATGGACTTACCCTCGTCGTTCCAAACCCCAACAGCCCCAATGAAATCCTCGGTTTCGGCACCATCCGCAAATGCTTGGTAGGTTGGAAGATCGGACCGTTGCAAGCTCATACGCCGGAAATCGCAAAGGCCTTGATCGAGCAGCTTATCCTCGACGTAAGTGCTCCATCGGTCATGATCGATATTCCGGATAACAACCCCGAATCGCTTCGCTTGTGTCAAAGCTTTGGTATGCATGAAGTCTTCGGATGCGTCCGCATGTATTTTGGGCCTCCACCGACCTTGAAGAACGAACATCTCTTTGCAGTCTTATCGCTTGAAATCGGGTAATCGCAACGCGAGTGCGCACAGGGAATTCAACTCGACTTTACGTAAACGTCCCACGACAGCGATCAATTGCTCAGCGTGGTGGGCGCAAGCCTGGTGAGACCAGTTTTTTCTCAAGCATTCCAAAGCCCCATTGAGCGAGAATCGCCAAGAGTGCAGCAGGAATGGCGCCTTGAAGTATCAGCGAGATACTCGATAGACGGATCCCTGTAAGAATAGGAGAGCCGTATCCACCTGCTCCAATCAAAGCACCGATTGTTGCAGTCCCGACATTGATCACCGCAGCCGTTTTGATGCCGGATAAGATCGATGGCAAAGCTAGAGGCAACTCGACGAGTCGCAGACGTGAGTTTTGATCGAGGCCGAGGACTTCTGCGGACTCACGTATCGCGGCGGGTATTTGTCGCAATCCGGTATAAGTATTTCGGACAATCGGTAGCAAGCTGTAGAAGAACAGTGCTGCGATAGCTGGCAGTGCGCCGAGTCCGAACAACGGGATCATAAAGACCAGTAGTGCCATCGATGGCAACGTCTGAATAACGCTTACAACCCCCAAAACCACATTGGCAACCCTTTCACTGCGTGCTGCCGAGATCCCTAATGGAACAGCCACCAGAATAGCTAGGCCAAGGGACACGGCCACGAGGAATAGATGTTCCATGGTGGTCTTGAGCAATCTGTCTGCAACTCGCTTCCACTGAGCAGTAGGACTCATCGAAGGCAACGGTCGGTTCATTTGAAGTTTGTTGTTTAAAAAATCTCCTGCTACGAACGCTTCCATTTTGTTCTGTAGGCGCACGCGTCCGGTCATTCCAGACATCTCAGAGGGATCGATCAATCCTTCCAGTTTAAGAAAGGCCTTGGCGGCGTTCGGAGCGCGTTGTTCGAGGTCGGTTCGCATCAAGACGACCGCATGATAGGTAGGGAAATAATCCAAGTCATCTTCGAGGACTCTGAGTCGATAGAACGGGATCTCGGCGTCGGTGGTATAGATGTCCGTTACTTGGATCGCGTTGTGGACGAGGCCGCGATACGCCAGGTTGTGGTCCATTGTTCGAATGTTGCTAGTCGTTATTCCGTAATGCTCTGCGAGCGCATTCCAACCATCACGGCGTTCCCTGAATTCATCGCTCAATCCATACTCAAGTTCTGGATGATTCTTCAAATCACTGATCTTTCGGATACTCAATCGATCAGCGACGACCTCACGCATTCCCATAGCGTAAGTGTTATTGAAGCCAACCGTAGCCGACATCAGGATCCCTCGCCGAGCTAGTTCTTGGCGCATCTGCTCTTCGCTCTGCACCGCGATCCCCTTGCGCGCAGCTTCAGCGAGGATCTCTTCTCGAATTGTCCCTGTGTAATCGACATAAGCGTCGATCTCACCCGACACAAGCGCATTCCAAAGGATTTGCGTACCGCCCAGTTCGGCAAGATGTTCAACGCTAGCCCCTGCATCACGACCGAGATGACACAGCATCTCCCCAAGGATCACCGATTCGGTAAATGCCTTGGAGCCAACTTTCAATTCCGGCGATGAATCGCGATTCGCTTCACCGAACACATTCGATCCGGCAAACAATCCCAACATGGCCGCTGTGATCATACGCGTTGCGAAACGGAACTGAAGCAAGTCTGCCAAAGAGGCGTGCAAACAGATCATAAATCGGATTCTCCGAAAAAGGTCTCTGAGTTCCATCACACGTGCGGTATGCGCTGAGCGTGGATGAATCGTGTGACGTACTCGTTGGCTGGTTGATGAATCAAGGAGTCCAAAGTTCCTTGCTGGACGATTTGTCCTTCGGATAACATCATGACCTGATCACCAAAGAATCCCGCTTCTCCCATATCATGCGTAACCATGATCGATGTCTTGCCTAGCGTGCGGATGATCTTGAGCAAGTCCTCTTGGAGATCGAATCGAACCAGCGGGTCCAGCGCCCCCATCGGTTCATCGAACAGCAGGACAGGGGGATCCAACATCAGAGCGCGCATGATTCCAACGCGTTGACGCTGTCCACCAGACATCTGCGCCGGATACCGCTTGAGCGCCGCATTCGGCAAACGAGTTAATTCAGCAAGCTGTTCGACCCGCTTTTTGCGCTCATCCATACCCCAACCGAGATACGTAGCCATCAAGCTGATGTTTTCGAAAGCTGTCAGATGGGGAAAGAGTCCTCCGTCTTGGATAACGTACCCCATACGCCGACGCATCGTCGTCAACTTATCAGGGGTCATCACCTCGGAGTCGAAACGAACGGTCCCGGAGTCAGGCTGTATCAACCCGACGAGCAATCGCAGCATCGTGCTTTTCCCACACCCGCTCGGACCGATAAGAACGGTCGATTTACCGACGGCGAATTCAACGCTGGTCGGCTTGAGGACTTGCATATCACCAAAGGACTTCGATACTGAATCGAGCGAAAACATTTCCGTCCCTTTCTTGATAACCTGAGTGATCCACTATCGAGTTGCTTCGACGGTTCGATCGATTCCCGCGATCACTCCCCAAGCTTCCCCTTGAAGTCGTGGTGCTCATTGAGTTCATCGAGCATTCTCTGCACTTCGGATTGCATCTGTTTTGTCAAATCCGCAGCGGACAACTTATTTTCTTTTCCTTTGGGAATTCGGATAGGTGGAGCGAACTCAATAGTGACGCTCTTGGGGCCATGCACACTTGGATATGGAGCACCCAAGACGTCTTCTTCAAACTTGTCGATCGTCTCAGCGATTCGTTCGACACTCGGTTTTTGAATCAAGTAATCACCTGGATAACTGTACAACTGAGTAACGAAGAACATGCTTTGCATGTCGGCTTCGTACTGAATCATCTCGGCATCAGATATCCCAGGACGCGATTGCAGTTGAATGATGCGCCGTCGGATTTCCTTGACTCGTTCGGGCAAGCTACCAACGGACGCGGTACCAGCATACCTGATTTCCGTATCGGAAAGTACACGGTTCGCGAGGGTTTGAATGCGATCGGCAAGCGAACCGGTTTGGACAGATTGATAATATTCCAGTTCTTTCAGAGATAATAAAGCATTTGCGATAGATAGTATTCGCTCTTGCAAGCTGAGATGTTTCTTCGGACGCCAGAATAAACGATCTTCGACCTGCGAAAGGGTCGGTTCAAGGCTCTCTTGCGGATCTGCGGTATACCATCGCTTGATCGCTACAGGAATGACCACGATATCCCGTTGGCTCTTGCGCGCAGCGAGCAAAGCCATTGCCGCTGCTCCGTCGCGAAACAGGGTGACACGGTCGTTGGTGTGGTAGACATCTCCCTCTGGAAAAACCACCAATGGGGAGGGTTTATTCTGCAAGATGTCGACAGAAGTCTTGATTGCAGCCATGTCCGTTCCTTCGCGGTCAACGCTGAAACAACCGCATCGCTGCATTGAGAATCGTTCGAAACGGCTGCTTTGATGAAAGACTTGCCACGCGGTCATGATAAAGAAAGGGTGCCCCGCACGGCGAGCAGCCTCAATTAGACAATACGAATCCCAATGAAATGAGTGGTTCGGGGCCAACAAGATCCCGGCTTTTGCATCGAGCGATTGCTGAAGGTGTTCGAATCCCTTGATTTCGATAGATTCTATCCTTTGTTCGCGAAGAGCTTTCGCTCGCAAAGGGTCCACGAGACGGAACCACCACCTCGACATTTTCGGGGGCCAAAAAGAATCGGGAGTTCGATAGGGCTGGATATTCATATCAGTACTGATGCATCCAGAAAAAGGCAACCAAGACCATCGGTTCTCCGGGAGCACCCATCGCTGGTCGCCCAACTCTCACCACCGACGATTATCCAACCAGAGTTCGTCAATTATACTCAACTACCGCGCCATCGGCTTTCATGATGTGCATTTTTGCATCCCAAACGACTTGTACCCAGCGCAGCAGACTCGTAACCAACGCAGCGGTAATTGTGTCCGAGCGTCCGCGCAACAAAGAACGGGAAAAAACGTTCCTCGAAACGTGCTTGTCCAACCCGTGAAACGAAAGTAACCAGCTCACCCCTGTACCTCTTTGATTTCCTGTCTGTTTCGTCTCCAATACAACAGACAACTGCGAAGTTCGTTTTTCGTCCTATTACCTTGACTTTGATACAAGCTACTCATGAATCAACGATCAGATCTCAAGCTGCGACTTTTGTATTGTGCCTTTGCCTTGGGGGTGCCTTTCGCCTCTCCCATTACCTCGGTCGCACAAGACCCCTCAGGGGATCGGATTGAGAAAGCCGCATTTGAACTGCGCGAAGAGGAATTGATCGCCAATAAGGAATTGGTTGAAGCAGGGCGACTCGAGATTCTCTCCAGGTTTACACTCGCGACTCCGCTATGGAATTTCGACGGTTTAGAAACCATCCGAGATGTTTGGGCTGCAGGAACTAGCGACCCTGACGAAAAGATGCGACTCAAGAGCCTCGAGGAATTCAGCGATGCATGGTGGCATGAGATGGACATGCGATACGGAGTGCATCGCCCCACAGAAGATCCGCCGATCGAGGAATCCGTAACTTTGGGGGTCGTTCGCACTAAAGCCAATGTCGCAATGAACGGCGCGCCGGGCATCTCCCCAAATTGCCGCCTGTGCCACTCTACCGTCTTGTTCACCAACCCAGACCCCAAAAATCCTCAACCTAAACTGGCCGAAGGAATCCCTAACGTCTTCTTGGACTTCGAACGCTTGCACCAAAACATCTGCAAGAGTTCTCACGCAAGCCCCGGCTTTCTCTTCGCGAAGAACCTTCCTAGATTTTTTATCGACTCTGCGGACTTCTACGGCATCCTCGTTCCTACCCTGCGTCCTGATGGCGTGAAACCTAGTTTACTACGTTACTACAGTTTCTTTCTGGAAAAACATAGCACGAGCTACACCAAACCGCTCGAAGCCAAAGTGCCTCTGATCCCATTTCTGAAACCTCAACCATGGACTAACTATTTTTGGAAAACCCATGGAACAGAGGGTCAAGGATTGTACGTCGACGGTGGGTTCTCAGGAAATGTCGCCGATGTGACTTATGCAATGGCGATCAACCGAGACCATTTGGGTCGCGATTACCTAGAGGCCAAAGAGACCTTCAGAAAAACTGTTCCGTCGTATTTCAGCTCTCTGAAAACTCCGCGATATCCCTTTATTAAAACCGTCGATAGCCAATCTGCTGACGCCGGATTTAAAGTCTTCGAAAGCAACTGTGCACACTGCCACGGCACCTTCAAAAAAACCGAAGACAAACAATTCGAATTGATTAGCTTCCCTGGCAAACTAGTCGATCATGATGAACTAGGTACCGACCCTTTACGCATTAACAACATCTTCGATATGAACATCGAAGAGAAAAAGAAGTTTCTTAGCGGAACGCTTGTCTCTACACAGAAATACCTTGCCCCACCACTCGTTGGAATCTGGGCCAGAGGCCCCTACCTGCACAACGCTTCCGTTCCAACCTTATACGATCTTCTACACTCCAGTTCGCGACCCAAAAAATACAGTATGTACCCAAGTAGCACAGATCCGAATAACTTCGATCAACAAAGAGTTGGTTGGAAATATAAGGACGAATCGAGTAAAACACACGATGAGATTCAAAAGCTAATCCAAGTAGATCCTTACATTCGCGTCTTTGATCCCGATTGGCGAACGCCCAAACAATATGAGCAACTCAGCCATGCCCTTAGCGAGGTAACGGGCACACATGTCGATCCCTCAAAACCAGAACTCTATACAGGTATGCTCAACACAGGACACACCTTCGGTGATGCGTTATCCGAGCAAGAGCGACAAAACCTGATCGACTTCCTCAAATGCCTCTAGATTGGAAGTATGTAGATCGGCAAACACCGATCTACTCGTTGTTGTCTCTACTAAGTATGGACTACCGGCGGACCTACGGTTGTCCCAATTGAAGGAGCGGATGGTGCTTCGCTGTTGCCAGGAGCATCATTTGGTCGCCGGTGTCTCTCCAGCAGCCGGTGTCTCTCCAGCAACCGGGGCATCACCGGCCGACCAAGCAGCGATTGGGCTGCCATCGGGACCTTTGGGATTCGCAGGAGAAGTCCCTCGCAAACTTGCGACGTAAGCCGACACCATCACGATGTCATTCTTGTTGGGGATTCGCGTAGCCCAAGCTGGCATCGCACCCCCAGCAACCCCTTCGTTGATCACTTTGACGATGTCTTCGACTTTCTTAATGTGCTTGTAGTTCTCATCGCACAAATTCGGGCCGATTACACCGCCACCTTCAGCCCCGTGACACGAAACGCAGTTCATCTTGTAAATGGACTTGCCAACCTCGTTCCATTCCGGGTCTTTCATGTACTTAACAAGCGTTGCAGCATCGGGTGTCAAATCACCGATGTCCGCATACTTCTTCTTTTGGTTCGCATCAAGGGCTGCGGCGAACTGCTCGTGAACCGAACGATCAGGGCCACCAACGTGGAAGTAGAGCAAATAGAACGGGGATACCACCACGGTTAAAACAAACAACCACTTCCACCAACCGGGTAGCGGGTTATCGTATTCCCGAATTCCATCGTATGAATGTCCAAGTGGGACGTTCTCGGTTACAGATTTGTTTGTGGTATTCATGAAGGTGTATTTGGTGTGGTGCTATTGCGTGGAATTGTGATGGATTTTGGATCTCTCGGATCGACGACTTCATCGGTCAACGGGATCGATCCGAATCGATCGACCGTCTCTTTCCTCAAGGTCAATGACCAGACGACGATTGCGACGAAGCAGCTGGCGAAGATCACCAAAGCCACTTCGTCAAACCAAGCGTAGTTCAGCCATGAGACGACATCTTTAAGCATTGTTTACTGAGCTCCAGCACTGGAATCAGCAACCGCCGCATCTGCTTCCTGATCTGTTTCTTTCGGCTTCGCAGGCTCTTCTGTTCTCGTCAAGTCCGTGCCTACACGTTGCAAGTAAGCGATCAAAGCGATGGCCGTAGAGTCCTTGATCATGTGCCCGTTGTATTCCACCGGACCACCTTGAAGGACGATTTGTGCCGCGACTTTCTCAGCTTGCAATCTCGCCAAATCAGCGGACTTCGAAACATCGTACGGATACTCTGGATGCAAGAACTTCGCGGCCTGAACACGAGGTTGGATTTCGTTGAAGTTCAGTCGTTCTTCGAGCAAGTGTCGGTAGCTTGGCATCACCGAACCAGGAGAGATCACCGAAGGATTCTCGAAGTGGCGCCAATGCCAAAATCCGCTCTGCTGGGTGATACCGATACGAGCCAAATCCGGGCCGATACGCCTTGAGCCCCATTGGAACGGATGGTCATAAACCGACTCCCCAGGCTTGCTGTACTCACCGTATAGCAAGCGCTCGGCAACCATCGGACGAATCATCTGCGAATGGCAGTTGTAACATCCTTCGGAAACATAGATGTCACGTCCTGCAATCTCCAACGGTGTGTAAGGCTTCACCGTGTTGATCGTTGGAATGTTGCTTCGAATCAAGAACATAGGAACGATCTCGAACAAACTTGCGACAACCACTGCCAATGTCGTCATCACCGTGAACTTCACCGGCATGTGCTCCCAAGCTCGGTGCCAATTCATCTGCGCGACCCGGTCTACCTTGGTCGCTAAATCCAGAACCGGAGTTCCATCAAGCTTGCTCGTCGATACCACGGGCTCGACATATCCCTTTGTCAATCTTGGAGCGGAGTACACAGGAACCTCGTACTTCGCAGGTCGCGTGCTCCAAGTCATGATTGTATTGAAAGCGAGCATCAAGAGGCCGACGACATAAAGCGTCCCTGCTCCAACGCGAACCCACCAAAACGGTACGATCTCTTGAACCGTCTCCAAGAACGCGTAGACCAAGTCACCGTTTGGTTTCTGAGCTCGCCACATCAAGCCTTGGGTAATACCAGCGGCATAAATCGGAATGATGTACAAAAGAATCGCAATCGTTCCAATCCAGAAATGCCATTCGGCTAACTTGGTACTCCACAACTTCGTTTGGTACAAACGAGGAAGCAACCAATAAATCATCCCAAAGGTCATGAAGCCGTTCCACCCTAACGCACCGGAGTGAACGTGAGCGATGGTCCAGTCGGTGTAGTGCGAAAGCGCATTGACACTCTTGATCGATAGCATCGGGCCTTCGAAGGTCGACATACCGTAGAAGGTGATTCCGACCACGAAGAACTTCAGCACCGGATCGGTGGTAACTTTGTGCCAAGCTCCTCGCAGAGTCAGCAATCCATTGATCATCCCGCCCCAGGAAGGCATCCAAAGCATCACGCTAAACAACATACCAAAGGTGCTTGCCCACTCCGGTAGGGCCGTGTAGTGCAAGTGGTGCGGGCCAGCCCAAATGTAGATGAACACCAACGACCAGAAGTGAATGATACTGAGCTTGTAACTGAACACTGGTCGCTCAGCAGCCTTGGGCATGAAGTAATACATCAGACCCAAGAACGGTGTGGTCAAGAAGAACGCGACCGCGTTGTGACCATACCACCACTGCATCAATGCGTCTTGGACACCGGCGTAAATCGAGTAGCTCTTACCCAATCCAATCGGGACGACTAGGTTGTTGAACACGTGCAAGACCGTGACAGTGACAATCGTCGCGATGTAAAACCACAAAGCCACGTACATGTGGCGCTCGCGGCGATTGATCAAGGTCATCATGAAGTTCACACCGAAGAACAAAAGCCAGACGACCGCAATGGCAATATCGATCGGCCACTCAAGTTCTGCATACTCCTTGCTCTGTGTTATCCCGAAGGGTAACGTCAAAGCCGCCGCGACGATGATCGCTTGCCAGCCCCAGAAGTGCAATCGACTTAATACGTCCGACCACATCCTCGCTTTGCACAGTCGTTGTGTGCTGTAATAAATCGCAGCGAAGATAGCATTGCCGGCAAAAGCGAAAATCGCTGCATTCGTATGGAGCGGTCGCAATCGCGCAAATGACAACACCGAAGAAACGTCGCTTCGCAAACCATCCGTGATCGATGGTGCTACTAACAAGAACGCCACGAGTACTCCAACGGATGTGCCTACGATTCCCCAAAGGATCGTCGCAGCCACAAACCATCGGACAATGTCATCGTCATAACTGAACTGCTCAAGCACTTCCGAGGAGTGGTTCGCAGATCTCCGCTCACCCGCTTCGTGGGAACTGAGTGAACCAGTGGGATTTGTTTCGTCGCCCGCTTTGTTCCAAGTGGGTGCAGATAAAGAAGCCGCGGTAGATGTGTGGGTCATCGCTCTGTAATCGTTTGCCAGCGTCGTGTCGACTTTCGTTTCAAACATCTTCGGTCAGGTGGGTACCAACCGATCTAACTAGTAGATTCTAATTCTCCCTTCGACAAAAGGTCAGTTTTCATGTAGTCGTTTCAAGGAGATTTCTCCGCGACAGATTGAAGCAACAGAAAGGGGAGGTTTTTTGAAACACAGAGGCACAGAGGCACAGAGATATAGGAAAGAAAAAGAATAGGGAGATGAAGGTATAGGGATAGGGACGTATGGGGATACGGAAGTAGAGGTGCACACAGGGATACGGAAGTATAAGGGGCTCAGGGATACAGAAGTTCGGGAGTTCCTCTGTGGCTCTGTGCCTCTGTGTTTCCCTGGTCTTCGGCAGCGTTTCCGTTAGTTCTCAACCGCAAACGCTGCCATTTATACTATTTCCCCTGCGTAATTTGAGATATAGGCAAAGGCCTTAAGCTATACCGTGTCGGGGACCGTAAACGGGGCACGGTACTGTCGTTTGATCAGTGCGTTCCCGGCCGCCGCGTGCGCCCCGACGAATCGACCGGTCTGTGGTGAGAGCTCCATCCAATGGCTCATCTTCAAGCCTGCTGCCTCAGGTGCTACCCCATGGGCTGCCAAATGCTCGTGCATCTGACCCATCAGTTCTTCCCAAC
>Ga0255132_1000584_pt1 | contig 14426 bp, 10 predicted proteins | sample Law_Law_RepA_8d_FD_188551 | JGI IMG/M metagenome (GOLD analysis project Ga0255132, IMG submission 188551) | Freshwater microbial communities from St. Lawrence River, New York, United States - Law_Law_RepA_8d | ecosystem: Environmental > Aquatic > Freshwater > River | place: USA: New York...
CAGCGGTTACGGCCGATTGCCTCACTTGATGCACCCAGTTGTTACCGATATGCGCAAAGCCGAAGCAATTCTGGCTTGGGCTGTGGATAAAATGGAAGAGCGTTACGCTCTGCTCGCACGGGCTGGTGTTCGACATATTTCAAGTTACAACCAACTCGGTCGCGATGAACTTCGTGATCGTCTACAACCAGAAGATGACGAAGAAGCAGAGATGATCCCTGATCACCTGCCTTTTATCGTGATCGTCGCCGACGAAATGGCGGACTTGATGATGACCGCCGGCAAGGAAGTCGAAGCCCACATCATTCGGCTCGCACAAAAGAGCCGGGCGGTCGGAATTCACTTGATCCTAGCAACCCAAAAACCGACCGTTGATGTTATCACAGGCCTTATCAAAAGTAACTTGCCTGCACGGATCAGTTTCCAGGTTGCAAGCAGGACCGACAGCCGTGTCGTCCTTGATGAAAACGGGGCTGACAAACTACTTGGCAACGGCGATATGCTCTTCCTATGGCCAGGTACGAGCACACTATTGCGAGGGCAGGGGACTTACCTTAGCGACGACGAGATCAACGCCGTAGTAGATCATTGCAGCACCGGTGAGCAAAACTTTGTCCAAGAACTCGTGCAGCTCAAAGTCAAAGAAGACAAGGAAGGGGAAGGCAAGGCCGCAGGCTCGTTCAAGAGGCGAGACGACCTATACGAATCCGCTGTCGATATCGTCGTACGGGAAGGACGGGGAAGCTGTTCGTTGCTACAGCGTGCACTCGGAATCGGGTACGGACGCGCAGCTCGCTTGATCGACTTCATGGCCGAAGATGGAATCGTTGGAGAGTATGCTGGCTCCCAAGCTCGCGAAGTGGTCATCACGATCGATCAATGGGAACAGATGCGGGCCGGGGCCGAAGAACCTACGACGAATTCCAAGAGTCGCTCGAATAAAATCCGTCGCGAAAACAACTGGGATGAACCTCCCATCATTCGTCAAAACAAATCCTCTGGCAGCAAACTCAAACCAACTGTGCTAGATGAAATCAACGCAGGTGACTTCGACGACGATGATGGTCAGGATCCGGACGAAGATTTTGCTTCATCGGATGATTAGATGTCGCATCGCCATCACCGAGAGGTGGAAATCCGACGATCCATGACGCGAAACCAAATAGGAGGAAGAAGCGCGAGGAGCACCATTCCAGGATACCCGTTTGGCAACTGTGGACTACTGGTCTCATTCTCCAGGCGCTGATAAGGCTTGATCGCATGCATGTGATGATCGGAATGCCGAGATAGCTCAAAAAGCAGTGCTCGGCTTAGTCGGTGATTGCTGTTCCAAGAGTGTTCCGGGCCGACCGCTTCAAGCCGACCGTTTGGCCCGTTGATCTGTCTTCTCAAACCATAGTGTTCAATGTAATTGACGATCTCAAGCAAGCCGCAGGAGACACCAGCGACGACCAAATAGATCGGCAGGAACGAAACGCCGAATGCCCATATCAATCCGGCTAACCACATCAACTCGATTAAGATAAACCAAAGCATTTCATTCTGAATGCTCCAAGTTCCGAGCTGATGTTTCTCTAGTCGCTTCGATTCGAGTTGCCATGCGGAGAACCATTGTGCTGGAATCGTCGTTGCCAGAAAACGATAGACCGACATGCCGAGCGGGGCCGAAGCCGGATCATGATCGGTTGCAACGCGTGCATGATGCCCTCGAACATGCTCTATCGAGAAATGCATGTAGAGAACTCCCATAAGCATCAACTTGCCAAACAACCGCTGCATGAAAACTTGTCGATGAATCAACTCATGCGCAACGGTGATCCCCACTCCTCCAACGCTTAACGCTACCGAGAGCATCCAACCGATGCGGATCGGCCATGGTGCATCGTTGTGATTCCAAACATGCCCCAGCAAGAGCAACAAGGCTATTTGAACGATAACCTGGATCAGTAGAATCGACGTGTAGAGCTTCGCTCCAACCCCAGAGGCTGCGAATCGCGAAGGCTTGGTCGAGCTCGATGCATCGATCCCCAGCAAGGCATCAACGATAGGAATCGCGATGAAGACGAATGCGGGTGTAAGCCAAGCCCAAAGACCGCTGGCAAGCAATCCTACCGCAGCCATCGCGGGCAGGATAAACGAACAGCAGTAAATCAAAGGGCTCAACGCATGAGATCCTTTAACCTAAACCGATCGCGCCGAAGCCGACCGATCCGAGGAAGAACAGAAGGTCATTGCGGAATGCGAGAAGCATCAATCCCAATAGAGCGATGATCCCAGCAAAGGTTAACTTCATCTGCAGTTCCTCGTTGACAGGTTTGCCAGTGATGGCTTCGGCTGCGAGGAAGACCATGTGCCCACCATCCAACGCAGGCACAGGGAGAAAATTGACCACCGCCAAATTGGCGCTTAGCAGCGTCAGAAAAATAAGGAGCGGGGAGATGCCTTGAGAAGCCGCCGAGGTCGCTTGAAGTGCAATCGTCCCTGGGCCACCGATAAAGTTAAACGCTTTTCCAGTAGCGATGAGTTGTAGGAATTCGAGAACTTTCCCGATTCCTTTCCGCACTTCACGTCCACCTCTCTGGAGAGCTTGGCCCCAAGAGTGAGCGATGTATTGGTCGCGGAAAGGGGTGAAAGCCAAGCGGCGATCGGCATGGAAAACATCGGACTCTTCGACCACAGATGCCGAAGCTGCTTCGATTTTCCCTTCGCGTTCGACGAAGACTTTCAAAGGCAAGCCAGCAGGTAGGAATTGAAGTTGCGAGTGGAGCCACTGAATGTTTCGCAAGTTATCGATTGGAGATTCCTTTGCAAACCAAGTATCGATTTGCAGCTTCTTCAGGTAGGTACTTTGAGAATCGTCCAAGCTACCGTATTGAACTTGCTGGACGATATCGCCAGGCTGAATCCCACTCGAAGCGGCTTGCGAGCCAGCAGCGACACCAGCGACCCGTCTCGATGGGGTAAAAACAAAACCTGCACCTGGGATGTCCAATCCAGGAGCGCCTAAACCCAACCAATCATTGTCGAGCAGGAATCGGGTTGGAACAGTCCACTCCATGACGATGTTCGGTTCGTTAGCGCGACGGAATTCCATCGAGACTTTTTGCCCAGACATACTCGCAATGCGGTTCGGGAGTGTTACCGCATCGCGAATCGGTTCTCCATTGAACTTCACAGGCACATCCCCCATACGCAAACCAGTTTGGGCGGCTACCGAACCTTCAGCTACAACGGTGACTTGATCGGGTTCAAAGGCGATGCCCAAGGTGCGATAGGGCAGGGGAGCGATGGTAACGGTTGTGGTTTGTTTCGAACCTTCGCTTTGGCGTTCGACCATGAGATCGACGGGCTTCGCAAGTCTAGGGTGCATCAATTCGTTCAATTGAAAATCCAAGAAATGGGAAACTCCCGCATTGGATTCCAACATGACGCCATCGATTCCAATGATCCGATCTTTAGGCTTCAGATCCCCAAGGGATCGACCTTCCAATTCGAGGACGCGGTCGAAAGGTTGCTTGTCGCTGAGCGTTGTGGTGGCAGTTGAAAGCACGCCGACAGCTTGGAAGTTGATCCGTGCGGATGGATCCGCATGGGCCATTGTTCCGGTGACGTTCACCGTCTTGCGCTCCCCTCCGCGAAGATACGAGACCGCCATCGGTGCTTCTAAGTTCCGGATTCCACTAACGGCTACTTTCTCTCGCATTTCATCGTACGAGAGTTGCTCGTCTTGAATCGACTCGATACCCACAACGCGGTCACCGGCTTGCAAACCTGCTTTCCAAGCGGGGTCGCCAGGCAATGTCCCACCGAGAACGGCTGGCGTGTAGGGGACACCGATTTTGTAAGCGCAGGCAGCCATCAGCACACCGAAGATCAGGTTCATGATCACGCCGGCGCTGATGATGATCATCCGAGCGAAAACCGGTTTCGCAGGATAGGAACGTGGATCGAGCCTTGGTTTCAATTCCTCGGATGCTCCAAGAGAATCTCCACCTCCCTCCGCATTTCGAATCCTTTCATTCTCTTCTTTAAGTCGACGCGGATCGTCGTCTTGTCCAAGCATCTTCACGTAGCCCCCCAGAGGGATACTACCGATGCCGTATTCCGTTTCGCCCCACTGAAACTTGGCCAGTTTTGACGGAAGCTTGATGGGTCCGAATTTCATCGGGACATCAAATCCCACGTAGAACTTCTCGCATTTGACGCCAAACATCTTCGCGGCGAGGAAATGGCCAAGCTCGTGAACGAAGATCACGAACCCAAGCCCCAGAAGCATCGCTGCGATGCTATAGATTCGCGTCACCCAAGCTTGAAGCAATCCCGTCTCTGCGCCGAGGATCCAAGGACCGGAGAAACTCGAATCGAACAGAGCATTCAAAGGGAACGAGCAGATCGATTTATCAAAAAAACATTCTAGCATGTGATTGGTTTCCAACGGGCAACCTCGTCCCGCGCCCAGCGATCTTGGCAGATCAACTCTTCGAGGTTCGGATTCTCAGAATAGGTATGGTGATTAAGTATAGACCGACAGATCTTAGCAATTTCCGTCAATCGGATTTTGCCTTGAAGAAAAAGTTCTACGGCGGATTCATTCGCAGCGTTCAATACCGCTCCGCATGTCCCACCCTTTTTGGCGACTTCAAAACCCAACTCCAACGCCGGATAGCGTTCGGGGTCGACCGGATACCAAGTGAGGTTCTGCGGTTTGTCCCATTGCATACGATGGCAGTTCGACGGCAACCGCTGCGGATATGTCAGAGCGTATTGGATCGGAAGCCGCATGTCCGGAGGGCTCAACTGAGCGACGATCGATCCATCTTGAAACTCGACCATGGAGTGAACGATGGACTGAGGATGGATCACTACTTTAATTTGATCCGCCGGGATTCCAAACAACCACCTCGCTTCGATCACTTCTAGCGCTTTGTTCATCATCGTCGCAGAATCAACTGTGATCTTTCGGCCCATCGACCAAGTCGGATGCGAAAGGGCTTGTTCGACTGTCGCGTTTTCAAGTTTTTCGATAGGCCAATCGCGGAGCGGACCGCCACTTGCGGTTAGGATCAAGTTCTCCACGGCATCGGACCCACCGCTTGCCTGCAATGCTTGAAAGATCGCGCTGTGCTCGCTGTCGACCGGTAGGATTTGCGCTGCGTGCTCGGCAGCTTGTAGCATCAAATACTCGCCGGCGACGACCAAAGATTCTTTATTTGCGAGAGCAAGGCGTTTTCCGGCTCGCACTGCCGCGAGACTGGAGTACAAACCAGCCACTCCGACGATCGCACCGATGACGATATCGACCTCTGGAGATGCGACTGCTTCGATGACCGCATCCATGCCATGCGACTTGCGAACGGAGTTGCCATCACGACTGAGCAACCAATCTTCAACCGCTGCGTTCCGCTCACCGGTAACCACAGCCCGATGCGGATGAAACTCGTCGCACTGCTGCTGAAATAGGTCCAATTGCTGATGGCAGGAGATACAAGCGATTTCGAAGGATTCTTGATGACAGCGCAGCACGTCCAAACTCGATCGACCGATGCTTCCGGTCGATCCAAGGACCGCAACTTTTCGCCTTCGATTCAAATCCATCTGTTGGCCGATGCTAATAAAACCCTTGGCACCGGCGATAACCGGTCGATTCGACCCGTTTATAAAACAAGCCGATAGAATACGCAGGCGTCCACGAAACACGGCGAAGCTGATAAAACACGGCGACGAAGTGTCCTGGGAACCATTACTCCCGTTAATCTCTACGGATTTTAGGGATTGGAGCGGAAATCCTCAACGCCAATCCCTGCCCAGCCGTTGTTCCCTGTGCATAATATGCGGGTTGCTGGTTCGGAGAGTGAATCCTCATCGGTACTAGCATCTTGGGTACCGTCATTTCAGTACCGTCATTTCGGTACCGGAATTTCGGTATTGGCATTTCGATGCCAGCATATCGTGGCTTACAGTTCGTTTTTTCAAGGGTGGCACACTTACAATGGCTGATGAGAACAAGTCGGACAAGCGGTCGAATTCCAGTGGGAATACCCCTTCAGGGAATTCTATGCTGATGTTCACTCTCTTGGCGGTCCTATTGATCGTGGCCGCTATGAGCTTCGTTTCGAGCGCACTTTATCAAGAAATCCGTTATCCGGACTTGATTCAACTGATCGATGCGACCAAGTATTCCGACGAGACGCAGTCGACACTCAGCGATGAGAACGCTGGGAAAAAAACCATCACCATTGACGGCGAACAGTATGAATTAAGCCGAATCCGTAATGTTCAAGTCGACAAAGAGACGGTTCGAGGTGAAGTGACCGTGGCGAAGATTGTCGATGGGAAACCGACGCAACCGCGCGCAAGGATTTTTCAATCGATCAAAGATAATTCCGAGAGCACCAACAAGGAACTGAAAGAAAAACTGACTGCATCCAAGATTTCTTGGGGCAACTCACCTGGGCAGAGCATGCTCACGCAGTTCTTTTGGATGTTCTTCTTGCCATTCTTCTTGATCTCAACACTGTTGTATTTCTTCATGCGAAGAATGGGAGGAATCGGCTCGCCGATGCAGTTCGGTCGATCGAGAGGCAAGCTTTATGCTCAAGAAGACATTGGAGTGATGTTTCACGATGTTGCAGGGATTGACGAAGCGGTGGAGGAAGTCCGCGAGATCGTCGACTTCCTAAAACACCCCGAGAAGTATCAACGTCTGGGTGGCAGGATTCCTCGCGGTGTTTTGCTTGTCGGACCTCCGGGAACCGGCAAGACGCTGCTCGCGAAAGCGATCGCTGGCGAGGCTGGCGTTCCATTCTTTTCCCTGTCCGGTTCGGACTTCGTGGAAATGTTTGTCGGGGTTGGAGCCGCTCGCGTTCGAGATATGTTCCAACAAGCCGTCGCGAAATCACCTTGCATTATCTTCATCGATGAGCTTGATGCACTTGGTAAAAGCCGGGCTGGTAACATCGTCGGCTCGCACGACGAACGCGAGCAAACCCTCAACGCATTGCTCGTTGAGATGGACGGGTTTGATCCAAACTCGGGTGTCATCGTGATGGCGGCAACGAACCGTCCCGAAACACTCGATCCAGCGTTGCTACGTGCCGGTCGCTTTGACCGACATGTCCTTGTCGACCGCCCGGATAAACAAGGCCGCGCAGATATTTTGAAAGTGCACGTCAAGAACGTGAAACTTGCTCCAAACGTCGATTTGAGCCAAATTGCAGCGATTACCCCTGGTTTCGTCGGTGCCGACCTTGCGAATCTCGTCAACGAAGCCGCTTTGCTTGCGGCGAGAAAAGGACGCAATGTCGTCAGCCAAGAAGAGTTCAACGAGGGTGTCGAGCGCGCGGCTGCGGGGTTGGAAAAGAAGAAACGGATCATGAACGAAGACGAGAAGCTTCGGGTTGCCTACCACGAAGCTGGTCACGCCCTGGTCGCTTACTCTTTGCCGAATACCGACCCAGTCCACAAAGTATCCATCATTCCACGCGGTGTGGCTGCGTTGGGGTACACCATGCAACGCCCCGAGGACGATCGATATCTCGTCACCCAACCTGAACTCGAAGCGCAGATGCAAGTCCTTTTAGCGGGAACTCTAACCGAAGAGCTCATTTTTCGAGATATCAGCTCCGGTGCGTCGAATGACCTCGAACGCGCGACAAACATCGCTCGCGCTATGGTCATGCAGTACGGAATGAGCCGACTCGGCAGAGTGAACTTCCGCGAAGGAAGCCGCTCACCGTTCCTGGCTACCTCCGGTTCGGAATCCTTTGGGCGCGACTACTCGGAACAAACCGCGCGAGAGATCGACCAAGAAGTCAAACGGCTCATCGACGAATCGATGTTCAAAGCTCAGTCGATTTTGACCGAACGACGCGCTGCACTGGAGTCCCTGGCGCAGCGACTCATGGAGGTAGAGGTTGTCGACGGGGAGGAATTGAAGAAGATCGTCGATGCGACTCTTGGAGGCCCAAGAGTTGTGCCGGGAACCAATTCTGATCCTGCGATAGGCCAAGGTTCCACTGCGAGCGGGCAGGGGACTCACACTGGGTCAAATTCCGGGCCTTTAGGGATTACCCCGATAGATTCGGGGACTTAATCGCGACATTTGTAGCCTTGGATTGACAACGGAAAAAACCCTTAAACACTTTTCCGTTCCATCCTAATAATAGTCAGATTCTCGTTGACTCAGCAATTACATTCCTCGATAATCGATGAGTTGGATGCTCAGGAGTCGAGTGGAAAAGGTTCGTTACTGATTCGGATCTGTTCGGTCGTAGCTTGGGTGATTGTCTGTTTTTTGGAATGCTCATCGATAACGATGGGCCTATGTGTTACGAGGGTTTGTTTCAGTGACGAATATTTTTGTAGGGAACCTTTCGTTCCGCGCGACGGAAGATGAGGTTCGAGAGGCTTTCAGCCGTTTCGGTCAAGTAGCGAAGGTCAGCATCATTACCGAGCGGGAAACAGGTCGTTCCCGTGGGTTCGCTTTCGTGGAAATGCCCGATGCGGATGAAGCGAAGGCTGCGATTGAAGGATTGAACCAGCAAGAAGTCGCTGGTCGTCGAATTTCGTGCAACGAAGCTCGTCCGCGAGAAAACACCCCACGTTCCGGTGGCGGTGGTGGCGGCGGATACGGTGGTGGTGGCGGTGATCGTGGTGGTTACGGCGGTGGCGGCGGCTACGGCGGTGGCGGCGGCGGTCGTGGCAACGGTGGTGGTGGTGGTGGCGGACAACGCCGCCCCTATCGCGACCACTAAGAGTTCCAGGCATCCTTTGCTGATGCCACTCTAGCGATTCTAAAATCGCTTAAATTCAAAACATCGAACGGAGGCTCCGGCCTCCGTTTTTTATTTACCTTATAACTTTAACCGCGTAACTTCAATCGCGCTCGGTCCCCGCCGACCACCGCTCATTTCGGCACCCAAAGCTCAGTACTGCAGCAACCCGATCACCTTACCAGGAACACGCCTCGCCTCTACATGCGTAAGCATCTCTCGTAGATCCTCTCGAGTTGCGATCGGCCTGCCATTCGCTCTATCCGAAGCGACATCACGCATCGCAAGCAAATCCATGCTGAGGTGCTCGATCTCATCGCTGAGCAACCCTCGCTCCAACACGCGATGAAACACCGAACCCTCGGAAGGCTCCGCACCTATCACCAGCCGCGTCTTCGTACGCGGTATCTCACTTTCTTCCACACTCTCGCTCGGATGCCTCTGACTGCTCGAGTACAACAAACCATCTAATTGGGCGACTTGATTCGGAATGATTTTGAAAAAACGCAATGGCTCACCACCTAACTCCACGTAAACCATGGGCAGCTTGGAGATCCGCATACAAGCAAACAGCGTCGACTGAAAACTCGCTTCCGGAAACACACTTTCGATGATGCGCTCGATCATTCCAAAAGTACACCAGTTCTGACTTCCACGCACATTCTCAATAGCAGGTTTGAGAAATGGCTCGTAAAACCCCAGTTCAGAAGCAATCGCATCCATCAACACTTCGATCGTCTCGCACGAATATTCCCACTGGCCTTCAAGCTGATCGCAGTGGGTGGTCAAACGATGGGCGATCTCATGCCAACGAGTAAAGTATCGCCGCGCATGCTTCTCTCCACGGCAATCGACCACCGCGACAAACTTATCCTTCGCATCGCAAGAAGCATTTCGTCGACGAATCAACGCACCGAAGGCTTGGTCATCCTCATCATCGAATCGGGCTCGCAACCCAGCAAATACAAACTCGCCCCGCTCGCGGGCGTAGAATTCAGCAAGTCGATCAAAATCTTGCTCAGCGTGGATTTCCTCGATCGCCAATGCCAAGCGATCGGCAACAAGCGCCTGTAAATCTGCGGCACCTGAGATACCTGATGGTCCGATTCCGCCACATTGCTCAACCCACGAGTTAACCATTGCCAAACACTTGGCAACGGTTCCTCGAAACGGGTCGTCTGAAACAACCCCTAAAGCCCGGGCGAGCTGAACCAACTCAGGGGAAGATTCTTCGTTAATCATTCACTTTTAATAAACTGCTTGACTCCCTCGTAGAACTTACGCCAGTCGAACTTCTCCGCATTGTCTTTCTTCTTCGAAGTCCGATGCGCGACGATCTGACGCTGCATTTCCAAAAGAGTTATCGTGTGACGAAACGAAAGCTGTTCGCTCTCAGCGAACTTGATAAGCGAAGCTGGCATCGGAACTTCCATACCGTCCTTCTTGCTCTCCTTGCTCCCTTTACCCGTCATCAAATAGTCCAAAGACAATCCGAATACTTGCGCAATGGTCAGCAAATTCTCCGCACTGACATTTCGCTTGCCACTCTCCAACTCGGAGAGGAAGCTCTTGCTCAAGCCTACCTTGATGCACAAGGTTTCCTGCGTCCAGCCTAACTCCAAACGCCGCTTTTTGATCCGTTCACCTACTGTCATGCTGATCGATCCCGCTAAGAATAAATACGATTTAAAACTGATAACGCTTCGGTACGTGAGACGTAACGCGATTCTAGAAGATAAAAAAACGGTTTTCAATCGTTTTCCCAAGTTTTTTATAGCATTTAGCGAATAAACGCTTCTTGCAATCCACGCCACAGCAAGATCCCTCTAGCGGCTTATTGGCGATTTCTGGTACCACAACTTAGAGCTGGGCAAACTATCCAATTTACCCAAATCCCCGTATTGCCGATCCATCGCCCAATACCGAGTAGCCAGCGCGGTGTACCAAGTACCCGAACCAGCAATCCAACTCGAAATGCATTCCGCACACAAATTCGACATCAAACCAGATTTCCCCCCTTTGGAGTCTTACACAATGACCGTACCAGCCCCACTGCGTTACCTCACTTGCGCGCTGCTATTCCTTCTGACGACCCACCAAGGAATCGCTCAGATGCGGCCAGACGAAGTCATCGCGCAATCAGGACAACTTCTCGCCGAAACCATGGCGCAGCCCCTCTCACGGGTCCCCCAAGCCATGATCGAAAACGCTTCTGGCGTAGCGATCATCCCCAATGTCGTCAAAGGAAGCTTCATCGTCGGCGCAAGGCACGGTAAGGGTGTGCTGTTCGTTCGCGAACCAAATGGGACTTGGCATGCACCTGTATTCATCTCTCTTACAGGTGGAAACATTGGATGGCAAGTTGGAGTCCAGTCTTCGGATATCATCCTAGTATTCAAAACCCCGCGCAGCATCCAAGGGATCCTCAACGGAAAGCTTACGCTCGGCGCTGACGTAGCTGCCGCAGCCGGCCCGGTCGGCCGCGAAGGTGGCATCGGGACAGACGGACAACTCCAAGCCGAGATCTACACTTATTCACGCAGCCGAGGACTCTTCGCTGGAGTCTCCATCGACGGCTCGGTCTTGCAAGTCGATCGCATCGCAACAGGTGCTTACTACCAAATCTCCTCGGTCAATCAAACGCCTGTTGTCCCTCCCGCCGCCCAACAACTCACGGAATCCGTTGCGAAATACGCAGCTCAAATCGCATCAGGTTCCGCAGTACCTGCTTCCGCAAAAGCTGTCGGCGCAAGTGAATCCGAAGTCGTACGCGGACAACTGGTACAGCTAGCTCCAAAACTCTTCGACCTGCTAGATGAAACATGGAAGCAATACTTGGGCCTACCCGCTTGGATGTTCCTCGGTGGGGCACCTGCAAATCCCGAAGAAGTCAAAGCGATTGTCGCTCGCTATGAATCGGTCGCAAACGACCCACGCTTCGCACCCCTGGCTTCTCGCGCTGAATTCCAATCGGTCCTGAGTCTGCTGAAGCACTACTCAGCAAGTTTGAATCCCACACCCACAGCCATTCAACTTCCGCCTCCTCCGACCGGCGGCCAACCAGTTCTCCCCTGATCCAGTTCAACCGATCTTTTTGACCTGATCTAGCTGACAGGTGCCTTGCGCAGAATCTTCTCGATGGTCTTGCCTTTGGCAAGCTCATCGATGAGCTTGTCGAGAATCCTTATCTCCCGCATCAACGGGTCTTCTACATTCTCGACCCTTACTCCACAAACGACACCTTTTACAAGCTCCCTGAGAGGATTCATCTCAGGGGCTTGGGCAAAGAACTCCTCAAAGGTGCGTTGATCATCCAACGATGCGCTAAACTGCTTTGGCGAATATCCAGTCAACCAAAGCACAATCGTATCGACCTCTTCTTGAGTGCGTCCCTTCCTCACTGCCTTCGCAACGTAGAGTGGATAGACACTTGCGAATGGGGTAGTAAAGATCCGATGCTTGGTCATGAGGTTTCGCTCGGGGAATAGTCGCTACAAAACGGGAAGCGACACCGCTGCCATAGGATTCGCTTCAACCCTTGCCGTAATCGCTCGCACCAAAGCTCGCGAGACATCTTCGAATGGTTTTGCGATTCGGGGGTCTTTCAAGACACTTGCAAGCTCACCTCGATCCGATTCGCTTCGAAGTGCCATCTGGATTGGAACTTCGCCAAGGAATGGAGCGGCAATCTCCTCGGCTTTGCTTCGCGCCCCACCGCGACCAAAAATATCAAACGTCTTACCCGTCTCCGGATCGGTGAAACCACTCATGTTCTCAACGATTCCCAAGATCGGTATTTTCGTTTTCTCAAACATCGTGATCGCCTTGCCCGCATCCAACAAAGCAACTTCTTGCGGTGTGCAAACGATCACCGCTCCGGTGACTGGAAGCAATTGCGAAAGGGTCAACGCAACGTCACCCGTGCCAGGTGGCATGTCGATGATCAAGTAATCGAGATCACCCCAAGCCGTATCCCGAAGGAACTGGGTGATCGAACCGTGCAACATCGGTCCACGCCAGACAACCGCTTGATCTCGCTCAACCAAAAAACCCATCGACATCACCGGCATGGTTCCGCTTCGAATTGGCTGTATTTTGGAATCAACGATTTCAGGGCGACCTTGCAAACCGAGCAAGTGCGGGATACTCGGTCCATACACGTCGGCATCCATCAATCCAACTTTGGAACCTAAGCTTTCCAACGTCAAAGCGATCGATGCAGCCAATGTGCTTTTGCCAACACCACCTTTACCCGCAGCCACAGCGATAACCGCCTTGGCCTTCAATCCGATCTGCCCAAGCGATTGAGGGGCTCGCTCGAATCGATCCAGTCGAATTTCGATCGATTTCAGTCCTCCAACACGGGCATGCAAATGAGCTTGAAGCTGACTAGCAACCTCTGATGCGATCGGCGCAATCATACTCGTCAATCGCAAGGTGCATTTCGCATGCCCGTCTGCGAGGGACCAATCTGTGACTTGACCCGTCTTTGCAAGGGACCGGCCAGTCTCGGGATCTTTGAAAGATTCCAAAGCCGCTTGCAATTGCTGGTTGAGTTCTAGATCCGACATTCAAATAAATTCCAATCAGGGCTTATCGAGTAAAGATGCTTGCAATCAAAAAAAGCGGCGTGCTAGAAAACCAAATTCAAGGACTTCAGTCGCCGTTCAGTTTCCACCATCAAAGCGTCCTCGGCCGCTTCGTCAGCAGCTTCATAAGTAACGGAGAAACGAAGGCAACTTCCTGCGTCATCCCAAGGAACGATCACGATGGAATGTTCAGTGATGAAGTACTGGGAAGCTTCTTCTGCATTGGCGAATTGAGGACCACCGGAAATCCCTTTAGGGGCTCCGACGTACAGGAAGTAACTCCCGCCGGGAACCTCGCACTGAAATCCACAGCGACGAAGTGTCGCGACGAGCTTCTCCAAACGTCGCTTGTACTTACCATGAATCCGTTGAGGAATCTCTGGATTATCCAATGCCGAGATGGCAGCGCGCTGAATAGCTCCGAACTGACCGCTATCGCAGTTGTCTTTAACGTCCGAGAAGGCTTGGACAATCGTTGCATTTCCGCACACCCATCCGATGCGCCAGCCGATCATGTCGAAGCCTTTGCTCATCGAGTGGACTTCCACTCCCACATCCATCGCCCCGGGGACTTCGAGAAAACTCAAAGGCTTACCTCGGAAACTCAACAAGATATGCGCCGCATCTTGAACGACGACGAAGGAATGCTTCTTCGCCAACTCGATGATCTGAGTGTAGAACTCTTTAGTAGCAACCTGTCCGGTAGGACTGTTCGGGTAATTCAAAACCAACAGCTTCGTTCTCTCCCAAATCTCTGGGGTCACCGATGAAAAATCGGGATAGAAACCATTGGAGGCCAACAACGGCAAGCGATGAACCGTGCCGCCATAATAACGGGTGTGTGTACCAGCTACAGGATAGCCCGGTACGGTCATCATCGTCACGTCACCTGGATTGATGAAACAAGCCGGAAGCATCGAGAGAGCGGTCTTGCTGCCGATGCAGTGGTTGATCTGCGTATTGGGATCAAGCTCCACTCCAAACTGCCGCTTCATGAATCTCGCAACAGCTTGCTTGTAATCAGCCGTTCCATTATCCATGTACCCCCGATTCTCAGGACGATTGG
>Ga0255132_1000585_pt1 | contig 14406 bp, 18 predicted proteins | sample Law_Law_RepA_8d_FD_188551 | JGI IMG/M metagenome (GOLD analysis project Ga0255132, IMG submission 188551) | Freshwater microbial communities from St. Lawrence River, New York, United States - Law_Law_RepA_8d | ecosystem: Environmental > Aquatic > Freshwater > River | place: USA: New York...
GTTCTTGAAACCTCTGGGGCTCACCGCCTATCGCCTGGCCAAAGAGATCGGCGTGCCACAAATGCGGATCAGCGAAATCATTGCCGGCAAGCGAGCAATCTCGGTGGATACCGGGCTGCGCTTGTCGCGTTATTTCGGGCTCAACGATGGATTCTGGATCGGCCTGCAGCTAGACCACGACGCGGCTGTCGCCAAGGACGCGCTCGCCGAGGTGCTCGCGAACATCACACCCCTGACGGAACGCGCCCCGGCAGCATCAGCCCAATGAACACCCACCGCCCCATCTCCGATTTCGAATTCAGTCTTCTCAAACCTGTCGCGCGATGGATGTCCGCCGTGCATACCGCGCGGTATCTCCGGAGCCGCGTTGAGACGTGTCTGGTCAAAATGAACGGTGCGAACCACAATCTGATCGGCGACCGTCCGAGCCGCCCAATCTGCAAACGCGTTCGGACATTCCATCGTTAACGGGAGTTACCCTCATGGAACACATGATCCAGATACACATCGAGCGCTTGCCCGAGGGCGTGTATCTCGCCACCAGTGACGAAGTGCAGGGGCTCGTTGCGCAGGGGCGGACGATTCAGGAGACGCTGGAGATCGCGCGCGACGTGGTGAAGAAACTGCTCGAAGCCCAGACCGGTGCCGACGCTAGCGTGCTGCCGCCGGCGCGCGAGGTCTTTGATTATCCGCTTATCGTCGCGACCTGATGGGCGGGCTGGCGGGTTTTCGGTATCGAGAAATCGCGCAGCGGTTAAAAGCGCTTGGACTGGAATTCCATCGTCAGGCCGCTGGTTCCCACGAGATCTGGTTCAACCCGGCCTTGAACCGCTACACCACCATTCCTAACCATCCGGGGACATGCCGGAGGGCACACTACGGGCAATTCTGAAGCAGGCAGGCATCGACCCTCAGACGTTTCTTCAAAAGCAGTGAGTAGGCCCGAGCACCGGCAGCGATTCCCACGCGGAGCAGCCCAATGAACACCCCCCGCCCCATCTCCGATTTCGAATTCAGCCTGCTTAAACCCATGGCGCGCTGGTTGTCCGCCGTGCATACGGCTTTGTATCGCATGAGCGGCGGCGCGCTCTTCAACCGCTTCGGTGGCGGCGAGGTGTGTCTGGTCAAAATGATGGGCGCGAAAAGCGGGCGCGAAATCGAACTGCCGCTGATGTACGTGCCCTACAAGGACGGCGTGATTCTGGTGGCCTCGTTCGCCGGCGGGCCCAAGCATCCGGTGTGGTACTACAACCTCGTGGCGCACCCGCAAATCGAGGTCACGTTGAAGGGCGAGCGTAAAACGCTCATCGCGCGGCGTGCCAGCAGCGAAGAAAAAGCCGCCGTCTGGCCGCTGTGCTGTTCGCATTACAAAGACTTTGACCTCTACCAGCGCCGCACGCCGCGAGATATCCCGGTGTTCATCTGCGAGCCACGCGTGGCTTAAGGCGCGGGCCGTTAAGGGCTAGCTGCGCGCTTGCGGCTCCCGCGCGAGCTTCGGCGAACCCGCCAGGGGCAGGGCATCAATAACCCGCCCCTGAGCCGGCCAGATCTCTCCTGCAGCGTGATGCCACGGCTTCCCGTCGCGGAGGCTTTGCGCAGTGATGTTGGGCGGGTTGGTCGGGAGCAGCTGCTTGAGTGCCGCGATTTTCGCTTGCTCGCCGGCGGCCGGCCGCCAGCGCGTAAGCCGCGAATCGGTAGCCGGTTCGGCGCGGGCGGGCGCCGCCGTCCGGGGCGGCCCAAAGTGATGAACCAGCGTCGGGAGCTCGCGCGGAATGGCTCGCGGTGGCGATGGCTTACGCGGCAGGCCGCTGTGGGGCGCAACGGGCGCTGCAGGCGCGGCGCTGGCAGCCACCGCTTGCGGCTGGCTGGCGGCGCTACCGGCCGGCTTGTCGGGCAGCACGCGTTCCCACATCGCGGTTAGCACATCGGTGCCCGCAATTTTATTCACCACGTTCTGGGCCATCGCCGCCGCCGCGCCGATCGGGCCGCCGTAAAGCAGCCCGCCCAGCACGTTGGCTGTTTTCGACATGCCGTCTTTCGTCACTGCGCGATACAAACCGCTCAACACAGGAATGTGCTGGAGCGGGTTGATGACGTCCCGTAGCTCGCCCAAAAAATGCGAGAACGCGCGCCGGATGGGGCCCGGTGACGCGGTGGGCGGCGTCGGTACCTTGGGCGCACGCGGGCTTGGTGGTCCATTGGCGAGGCGATTAATCATGTGCACGCTTCAGCAATTCTTGTGCCGACCTGCGCTGCCTGTTCGGCTGAAGATGGCAAGCAAATTGCAATCTCGCGGCAACTAACCCGGCGTACGAGCCCGCAGCAGAGACCTCATCATGATCAAACCCGTCAGCGCCCATTCGCCCGTGATCGCCGCTATCAAGCGGGCGGCGGACAAAACCAATAATTCTTTCGATTCGATGTTGGCGACTGCGCGCGCCGAGTCGTCCTTGAATCCTGAAGCCAAGGCAAAAACCTCCAGCGCGACCGGGCTCTTCCAGTTCACCAAAGCGACCTGGCTCGCGGTAGCCAAGCGCCACGGCCGCGAAGCCGGCATCAATCCGGACATGCCGGAGTCCAAATTACTTGCCCTGCGTAAAGACCCCTCCGTTGCCGCCGTGATGGCCGGTTTTCTGAGCAACGATAATCGCCAACATCTGGAACAGCGCCTCGGCCGACCGGTGAGCGATCAAGAGGTATACGTCGCGCACTTCATGGGCGCCTCTGGTGCCGCGCGCTTGTTGAGTTCAGCAGAGTCCAAACCGCTGGCCTCGGCCGCGAATCTGTTCCCGCGCCACGCAGCGTCTAATCGCAGCATTTTCTTTGAAGGTGGGCGGGCGCGCACGGTGGCCGAAGTCACCAATCTGTTGGCGGGCAAGGTCGATCACGGCGCCACCAACCAGTTTCAGGATCCGCGCTTGATGATGGCCGATGCCGCGAATGCCAGCGGCGAGTCCATAGCTGAAGCCTCCATGCCCACGCCTCGCAATCTGGGCAACTGGATGGAAGGCGATGCGTCTACCTTGCGCCTGATGCGCATGAACATGGCGCGCAAACTGATGCAGGACGATCCTCGGGCCGCAAGTTAATTCACCCGATTAGGTCGGTTCAGTTTCGTGCACCGCTGCGTGCGTGGTTTAACGCTGTTCGTGAGCCAGCGTATTATCCGGCCACGCCCTGTAGGACCTTGTTGAGTGTCGACCGATCCCTTCCGCGAAATCTTCAAGCAGTCTTCCTTGCGCCGCCAGCTGCAGGCTGGAGAAGTGCTGTATTCGCGCGGCGAGCCCTCGGAGTTGTGCTTTCTGGTGGAGACGGGCGAGCTCGAAAGTAGCCTGCCCAACCGCACGGCGCGGCGTTATCCGCAGCTCATTCACACCGGGGAAATGGTAGGGGCAATTGATATGGTGCTCGACCGTCCCTATAGCCGTCAGGTCGAGGCGCGGGCAGACACCGTAGTCTTGTTACTCGCGCGCGCCACCTTGTTAGGGCAGTTGCAGCAGGCGGGACCCTTGATGTTGGGCGTGATGCAATCGCTGGCGCGCAATATCGACAAACTCGCGCGCGGTGGTTGCAGCTAATGCGGCTGCTGAGCTTGTCGCACGGCGATGTCCTCATTCGCGAGGGCAAAGCCCTGGGCCATTTTTATATCGTTAAAAAAGGCTCGCTGGTTGCTATCCGCGCTGAACGCGGACTGTTGGTGTATTCGCGCGGCGATGCGGTGGGTATTGAAACCGCGCTCGAAAAACGGCCGGCACCGTTTACGGTGGTGGCCAACGGCGGCTGCGAAGCGCTGGAAATTCCGGTGGCCAAATTCGACGAGTTGCAAAGCCAGTCGCCCGCCGAATTACGCGCAATGGCCCAGCATTTTCTGAATATGTCCGACCAACTTCTGGGGCGTAAAAAGAAGTGATCGCGACCCACTGCGCTTACTGCTCGGCGGCTTCTTCCTCGGATTTCGGCGGGTAATCTTTGGCGAGCGTGTCTGGCGGCAGGCTGTGATCAAAAAGGCCAACCGACAGCGCTTGCAGTTCGACAAGGCGCTCCGGCGCCATGCCCTTGGCCAGCCGATCGCGGTCGGGGATGGCGTTACTGTCTCCTAAGGCGACCGCCACCGCATTCCATACATAAGCGTCTTCGGCCTGGGTCTCGAGCGCGCGCGGGGATTCTTCCAGCAGGCGCGCAAAACGCCGCGCTTTGCGTCCGCCGTCGGCCAGTACATTTTCTGCCAGACGTTTTTTAAGTTTCTCGCATAAGGCCTCGAAGGCTGGTGCGGGCAGCGCCTTTTGTAAGGCCTGTCGATTTTTTGCAGACCTGCTGTAGCCGTTCAGCTCGGCGAGCCAGAACCACTGCACCGCCTCGACCTGACTTTGTGGCACGCCGCGACCTTTCTCATAGAGCAAGGCCACGTTGTGTTGGGCGGGCGCGAAGTCTTGTTCGGCGAGCGGCTTCCACAAGGCGAAGGCATCCTGCGCGCGGCCCTCTGCCAGGGCTTTGAAACCTGGCTGCATTGCTTCGAGTAACTCGCGCGCGTTGTCGGGTAACTGGGACTGCGCAGCGATCGCGCCGTGCGTGAGGAGCAAGCACAGGCAGGCCGGTGCGAGATACATCCATTTCGGTTTAATCGGGAACATGGCAGTCACTCGAACCTCGTTGGTCTGGCACATCAATTGCAATTTCAGGGTGCGAAACACAGGAGCCCTGAGCGATGGATTTATTTGGAGTACACGAGCAAGCCCTTTACCTGCGCAGCCAGCGCGGTGAACTGCTGTCGTCAAATATCTTCAATGCTGCCACCCCTAACTTCAAGGCACGCGATCTTGATGTGGGCGCGAATCTGCAGGCGATGGCAGAGAACGGTCCTTTAGCGAGGACCCAAGGCCCGCACTTCTCTAATGCCCTCGAAGCCAACGGTGGCCCGCTGTATCGCGTGCCGGTGGAACCATCGCTCGATGGCAACACGGTAGATCTGGCCTATGAGCAAGTGCAGTTCTCCCAGAACGCCGTACAGCACCGGGCCACCTTAAGTTTTCTCAACGCAAGAATCAGCAATATCAGACGTGCGCTGCGAGGTGAGTAATGGCTGGCATTTCTAATAATCAGTTCGACATGGGCGCGCGCGCGTTAAGTGCGCAACTCGTTCGGCTCAACACCATCACCAGCAATATTGCGAATGCCGGCGCGGTGAGTGGATCGGAAGAAAAAGCCTATCGGGCAATGAAGCCTGTGTTTGAGGCCAAGTATGCCGACGACGCGCAAACCTCGGGCGTGGCCACGGTAGACGTCGTCGATATTCAGAAATCGCAGAAATCCGTGCCCAGGCTTTCGCAGCCGGGGCATCCGCTCGCCGACAAAGACGGCTTTATCTATCTCTCTAATGTCGATGTGCCAGAAGAACTGGTGGACATGATGGAGACCTCGCGCCAGTACCAGAACACGACCGAAGCACTTAACACGATGAAATCCCTGACCATGCAGACGCTGCGGTTAGGCACCTGAGGTAACGACCATGGCAATTACGACCGGGGGCATTGATCCCCAACTCAACGCGCTCTATTCCAAGCTGGGAATTACCACGCAGTCGAACGCGCAGGCGGCCGGCGCACGTGCGACCAAGGACAAACTGGGTCAGCAGGATTTTCTCAAACTGCTCACCACGCAGTTAGCGAATCAGGATCCGTTCAAGCCGATGGAAAACGGCGAGTTCATCTCGCAGATGGCGCAGTTCTCCACGGTGTCCGGGCTGGACGATGTGAAGAGCGCCATCACTGGCCTCGGCAACAGCCTCGGCAATAACCGCATTGCCACGTTCTCTAATTTGCTCGGCGCGAAGGTGCTCACACCGGGTGGCGCGACCAATATTGGCGACGACGGTGTGATTGAAGGCGCGATTGATTTGTCCGACCCCGCAGCCAACGTGCGCGTGGCGATCACCAACAAGGCGGGCGCGCTGGTCGACACCCTGGACCTCGGCGCCGCGAGCGCCGGCATGCTCGGCTTTAGCTGGAATGCGAAAGAACGCGGAATTGGCTTCACGCCGGGCGACGTGTTCAAGGTGGAAGCACTCACCACCGGCGCGAAAGACACCACCACCGCCAAGGCCGAGCTCTACGACGTGGTGCAGGGCGTGGACATTCGTGGCACCAACGAAACGCTGACTTTACGAGGCGGGAAAACTATCGGCATCGCCGATGTGACCTCCATCCGCAAGTAAGCCGTTCCCAGCACATCAGCTGTCTAGAGGAGAACTTCCATGTCTTTCTATACCTCGCTCACCGGTCTTAACGGTGCGACCAAAGATATCTCGACGATTTCGAACAACATCGCGAACGTCGGCACCACCGGCTTCAAGCGCGCGCGTGCCGAGTTCGGTGACATCTTCGCCACCTCGCCTTTGCAGAACGCTTCCAGCGCGGTGGGTTCGGGCACGATTTTGAAATCCATCAAGCAGCAGTTCACGCAGGGCAATATCACCTCCAGCTTGAACGCGCTCGACCTTGCGATTTCCGGCCAGGGCTTTTTCGCGCTGCAGCCCAGCCTGACCTCCACCCAGACGGTGTACACGCGGAACGGTTCTTTCAGCGTCAACAACGACCGATATGTGGTGGACTCGCAGGGCCAGTATCTGCAGGTCTTCCCGGTGAACGATGACGGATCCGTTATCGCGACGGGGCTTGAATCCGCTACGTCCTTACAGCTGCCCACCACCTCCGGTTTGCCGCAAGCGACCACCAAAATCGAACTCGGCTTGAACTTGCCGGCCGACGCCGAGGTAGTGCCGGCACGCGCGAGCTTCACGGAATCCAATCCCTGGAGGTTCGATCGGACGAACCCCGACACCTACAACAAGTCGACGTCCATCACGATTTACGACTCGTTGGGCAACCCCACGATTGCGACGATTTACTACGTCAAAACGTCCAACGCGACCGAGGCCAGCCCCTCGAACAAATGGCAAACCTATGTGTACGTGGGTGCGGAAGAAATTGAGCCCGCCCTGATTACGGCGAAAGACGACAACTCCAAAACCGTTTACATCAATAAGTTTGGACAGATTACGTCTGACCCGCAGGCGGCTGACCCGACGTTCAACGCGGACGCGCCCCATCCCCTCTACAAGCAGGACGATCAGGTTAATCAGGAACCTTCGTCGCCGGCCAAAGCGGTAGGCGCATTCATGCAGGCGGTAGGTTTTGACTTCGGCGATACGGACAGCAATCGGGTCAATATCGTGCTCGACCCCGGCGCGTTTTCGACGACTCGCGAAGGCGGTGAGAAAAAAGCGAACCCGGATTACTTTGGCGGCAGCCTGTTCAGCCTTAGCGTAGACGGTTCAGAACCGCAGGTGATTTCGGTCAATCCTGGTGCCTATACCGGTACCGAACTTGCGGCGGAAATGACGCGCGCTGCGAACGAAGCCTTTGGTGACGACCGCTATATCCGCATCAAGGACACCTATACCAGCGGCTCGCTCGACGCGAATAGCAACGTGGTGTCTTCACTCTCGGTGGGCAACGACATCATCAAGCTGGACTTGTTCAAGCTCGACCCGGTGTCTGGCGGCTCGGTCGGTCTGGTCAAAAGTAACAACGGTGTGACGGAAGAGAACCCGATCATCATCGACCTCGTCGGTGATGCGGGATCGGAAGGCTCGGCCTTTGTGCAAACCGGCAGCGGCAGTTCGGCCACTTTCGCCTCGGCGCCAGAAAATGATCTGCAACTCACGCGTGATGAACTCATCAAGCTCGTGCAACAGAAACTCAACGCCGCGCTCAACAAGCGCAACGTGGAGTTTGGCAAGACTGCCGACTGGGTGGACGCCGCAAGCCCGCCGATCATCGTGGGCTACGACACCTTTACCCGCGCGCTTACGTTTACCGTAGACCGCACGCAGCTGGGGCCCAACTCCACCGAGCTCGAAAGCCGCTTCAATAGCTTGAAAGTCTTTGGGGACGCGTCGGTGACGAACAATCTCGGCATCCCGCCGGTTACCACCAGCCCCGAAGTGCTGATTCGCGCCGGTAGCGCCTGGCAGGGCAGCGGCATCGTGCCGGAAGGCGACTCCATTCTTGACCCGCTGGACCAGCGCTTCGGCGTCTCCTGCAAATACAACAAGGACACCCGTCGCTTTGAATTCACCAGCGGTAGTACCGGTGAGTCTTCAGAAATTCGCGTTGGCCGTCCCACGCTGGCCCAAAGCACTTCGGCGCAGGTCACGAGCTTCGACCTTAGCGATTCCACCAACGTCACCAACCAGCTGTCGGCCGGGCAGACGGTCACACTGAGCTTCGGCGGGCCGGAATTTCACACCTTCTCCTACACCGCCACGGCGTCCTTATCGGGAACTGCGTTGGCCTCTGCACTGGCTACCGGCCTCAAGCTCGTTGATCCGGATACGGGGACGCTCGCGAGCCCCGCGCAAAGCATTGCGGACGTCTTTCAGCGTAGCGGTGGCGATAGCTTCTCGATTGCGGCTGGCAGCGGTAACGCGCTGGGCAAGCTGCTGCTTACCGGCTTCGGCAACGGCGACAAGTTTTCTGCCAGCCTGCGCATCGGTGGCCGCGTTAAGGCGCCGGAGCCGGTGGGTGCGACGCAAAGTCTGAGCGTGAAGGGGGTGCGCCTGGGCGATCCCGTTGTCACGACTGGCGCAGATGCGTTCGCTGGAAACAGCGACCTGCTGGGTATCGGCGACGCCAACTACAAGGATCTGGTGGTGACCACGCTGGGCACCGGCCTTGAGTCCCTGAACGCCGTGGCCACCGGTAACCGCGCCATTACGCCGATGAACCAAACCTTCGTACTGCAGGAAGCCTTGGGCGAAAACAAGATGACCTTCACCATCGACGGCATCGTCGGTGAAATCGCCCTGCCGATTAAAGCCTACACCGGGGAAACCTTCGCGGCCGAAATCGAGAAGCGCGTGAACCTCATTCAAGACCCTGCCACCGGCAAGACCGTGTCCGGGGTGAAAGTGAAATTCGATGCCGACAATAACCGCCTGATCTTCACCTCGGGCACCGAAGGTGAAAGCTCGCAGTTGAACGTGGTGGGCCATCCCAACTTCGGCTTGCGCGATGTGACCCAGACGCGCGGTTCGGTTCCGGTCATCACCAACTTGAAGCAGGCCACCGACTCTGAAGGCAACAAGCTCTACGTGGATAAAGACGGCAATATTTCCACGCAAGAGCCGAGCAGCCTCCAGAACTGGTTCCCGCTTTATCTCGACGAAGGGGAGCTGACTTTCGATACCTTCGGTAAGTTGATTTCGCCAAAAGAAGGTGTGATTTACTCGCCGTTCGACCCGTCGAACGGTTCTAACCTGATTAACCTCTCCATCGACTACGGTAAGTTCTCCACCCAGTTCGCGCAGCCCTTCTCGGTGCTATCGCTGACCCAGGACGGTTTCGCTTCGGGTCGTTTGGACGGTCTGGAAATTGATGCCTCCGGTACCATCCGCGCCAACTACACCAACGGGCAAACGAGTGCGTTGGGCAAAGTGATTCTGGCCAACTTCGCTAACCCCAACGGTCTGAAGCAGATTGGTAATGCCAACTACGTGGCGACGTCGGGTTCGGGCGAAGTGCAGCTGGGTGAAGCGGGCGCCGACGGTTTCGGCACGATTCAAGGCGGCTCTCTGGAACGCTCCAATGTAGACATCACCGAAGAACTCGTGGACCTCATCACCGCCCAGCGAAACTTCCAGGCCAACGCGAAAGCGATTGAAACCACCACCACGCTGACCCAAACGATCATCCAGATCCGCGGCTAAGCCAACGCTTAATCAGTTAATCGCAGGAGACCGGCCATGGACAAACTCATTCACGTTGCACTGTCGAGCTTGCGCCAGGCCGAGATCTCCCAGCGCGTGGTGGCGGCAAATCTGGCGAACGCCGAAACCGTTGGCTATCGGGCAGACAACGCCCGCGGCTTTAGCTCGGTGTATCTCAATCAGGGGCAAGACTCGCTGGAGCCACGCGTGTTCGCCACCACCGGTGAGCAAACGATCAACACCGAATCGGGCGGCCTCAGCATGACGGGACGGGATCTCGATGTGGCGGTCAACGGCGATGGTTATCTGCTGGTGGAAGCGTCCGACGGTAAATCGGTGCTTTCGCGTCGCGGTGATCTGCGCGTTAGTGCGGCCGGCGTGCTGGAGAATGGTAGCGGTCAGCCTTTGGTGGGAGACGCCGGAAGGATTCAAATTCCGCCGAACCGCGCAATTTCCATCGGCTCGGACGGCACCGTGCGCATCACACCAATCGATGCGCCGGAAGATCAACCGCCGGTGGTGGTGGGGCGTCTCGGTTTGGTGGGCACACCCGCCGCCGGCGTGAAGCGTCGCGCCGATGGCAACATCGAAGCAGCCGATGGCAACACGCCAGCGTTCGATCCGGCGATAGGCGTGGTCGCGGGCGCGCTCGAAAAAAGCAATGTGAATTCAGTAGAGGTGCTCACCGGCATGGTGGAGCTTTCGCGCATGTACGAGGCCCAAACCAAGCTGCTGAAAATTGCCACCACCTTGGATGAATCTAGTGCGTCGTTAATGAGAATCCCCGAGTAAAAACGCGACATTTGGCACGCCAAATGCTCCTTCAGACTCATCTGCTAAAGACAGCAAAATGAGGACTGAACATGTACGAAGCACTGCACGTAGCGCAGACCGGACTCACCGCCCAGAACCATCGAATGGCGGTGATTTCGAATAACCTGGCCAACATCAATACCGTCGGTTTCAAGCGCGATCGCGCGAATTTCGACACCCTGCTGTATCAAACCTTGAAGCAGCCTGGCGCGCAGACGGCGCAGGGTGCGGAGTCGCCAACGGGCTTGTTTATCGGGACCGGTGTCTCGATCTCGTCCTCCGAGAAACTCTTTAATCAAGGCAACGTGATCAACACGGATAACGCCCTTGATATGGCGATCGATGGCCCAGGGTTTTTTCAGGTGACGATGCCCGACGGCAGCACCGCCTACACGCGTAACGGATCGTTCACGAGGAACCAGAACGGCGAAGTGGTGACCTCCAATGGTTATGTCGTGAACCCGGCGATCCAAATTCCGGCCGATGCGGCCAACATCACTATCGGTCGCGACGGCACCATCAGCGCGACGGTGGGCGGCGACTCCCAGGTGCAGCAACTTGGTCAGATTCAGGTGGCGACGTTTCCAAACTCGGCCGGTTTACAGCCGATGGGCGAAAGTTTCTATCGGGAAACGGTCGCCTCTGGCGCGCCGTTGCAGGCGAACCCTGGCGACGCCGGGGCCGGCAAGTTGCTTCAGGGCTCGCTCGAGTCCTCGAACGTCAACGTGGTGGAAGAGCTGGTGAACATGATTGAAACCCAGCGCGCCTATGAGCTGAATTCCAAGGCGATTTCCAACATCGACGCCATGATGCGCAACCTGACCCAGAGCACCTGAGAAGGAATTCGGCATGTCTTTACCACGTGGTGTGTTTGGTTTTCTGCTGTGTGTGCTGGTGAGCGGATGCGCGTCCCAGCATCGAGCGAAAGAACTGGTCAAGAACGAAGATTTTGTCGCGCATTACGACACCATCATGCAGGGTCAGGAACAGCGCAGCGTAGGGGCGATCTATGCGCCTTCGGCGAGTGCTTTCCTGCGCGGCGACAAGCGCGCGCGCAACGTGGGCGACATCCTCACCGTGCAGCTCGTTGAAAACACCACGGGTGCGTCGTCGGCAAAAAATGCGGGCAAGCGGCAGGGCAGCCACGGCTTGTCGGTGTCTTCACCGATCGCCGCCGCCGCTGGCGGGCTGTTGAACTCGATGGCCTCTTTAGTGATGTCCAAGCGCGCGGCGGGCAGCGTTTCAGAATCCGCTGAAGACATCCTCGGTAGCAACAAAATCAGTACCGATCATTCGTTCAAGGGCGAAGGCCTGCTTGAGAAGTCGAACGAGATGAGGGGCTTTGTGACGGTTACCGTGGAGCGGGTGTTTCCGAACGGGAATCTGTTCATTACCGGTCAGAAACGCGTCGAAACCGACGGCGGCGAAGAGTTTGTACGCCTGCGCGGCATCATCCGGCCCGAAGACATCAGGCCCGACAACACGACCATTTCAACCCGCGTCGCGCAAGCCGAAATTGGCTTTGTCGCGGCAGGCGATCGCTACGACGTGGCGACCCAGGGTTGGCTGGGTCGCTTCTTTAACCGCGTAGACCCTTTGTAAGGCGCCCATCATGCAAGCGAGTAAACCCTTTTATCGTGCGCTGGCTGGCGTGCTGGCCTTGCTCCAGATGCTGTGGTGCGTGCCTGCCCGCGCCGACCGTCTGAAAGACATGGCTACCGTGGCCGGCGTGCGCTCGAATCAGCTCTCCGGTTTTGGTGTGGTGGTGGGGCTGGATGGCACCGGCGACAAGGACATCGGGGTCACGCTGAATTCCATGAAAGGGATCATCGAGCGCTTCGGCATTCCGATGACGCGCCAGGACCTGGAAGCAAAGAACGCGGCGGCGGTGATGGTCACGGCAGAGCTGCCGGCCTTTGCCAAGCCTGGCCAGCGCATCGACGTTACCGTCTCGGCCATAGGCAAAGCCAAAAGCATTCGGGGCGGTTCGCTGCTGATGACGCCGCTGGTCGGCGCCGACAACCAGATTTACGCCGTGGCTCAAGGACCGGTGGCGGTAGGGGGCTTGGGCGTTCAAGGCAAGGACGGCTCGTCTTTGAGCGTGAACATTCCCACCGCGGGCAGAATTCCCGGCGGCGCTTCGGTAGAAAAAATGGTGGAGAACGATTTTGCGGGCACGCCCAACGTCGTGCTCAACCTCAACACCTCCGACTTCACCTCTGCCAACCGTTTAGTTGAAGCCATTAACAAGCGCTACGGCGCCGGCACCGCAGAACCGCTCGATCCCACCACGGTGGTCGTTGCCGCGCCTAAATCGGTCGCCCAAAAAATAGCGTTTGCTTCCGAGTTGGAAAATCTGGATGTCGATCCGGGTGAGCCATCGGCGCGCGTGATCGTCAATTCCAAAACCGGCACGGTGGTGATCAGCAAGAACGTGCGCCTGACGCCGGCAGCGGTCTCCCACGGCAAGCTCACGGTAAAGATTCAGGAAGACGTGGCGGTGAGCCAACCGCCAGGCGCGGTCATGACGCCGCAAGGTGGCGTGATTGGAGGGGGCGGTGGGCAGACTGTGGTCGCGCCCAAGTCGACGATCTCGGCGGAAGAGGAACAGGCGCCGATGTTCCTGTTCGCGCCCGGCGTGAATTTGTCCGACATCGTGGACGCGGTGAACCAGGTTGGCACGACGCCCAGCGATCTCATCGCGATTCTCGAAGCACTTAAACAGGCCGGTTCGCTCCGCGCCGATCTCATAGTGATTTAAGCATGAACAGCACCAGTCTCAGCGTGGGGTCGGGGATGAGCGCGGTGAGCGCGGCGAGTAACGCTGGCGCCGCCACCCACGCTGGCGAGCTCTCATCGAAACCGAAGAATCTGAAGGAAGCCGGGCAGCGCTTCGAGGCGATGTTGGTGAAATCCATCCTCGACGCTGCGCGCCCGCCCGAAGACGAAGATTCGGAGTCCTCACTAGAAAACGACGGTTCGCGGACGTATCAGGGAATGTTGGGTCAGGAGATCGCCAAATCCGTGGCCGAGCATTCACGGCTGGGGTTGGCGGAAGCCATGCAGCGGCAGTTGGGCGGCGGCCTGCCGGCCAAAGAGGATTGATCGATGTCTGATTTGATGAGCGTTGGGATGTCGGGGATTTTGGCCTCGAAGACCGCGCTTGCCGTGACCGGCGAAAACATCGTCAACGCCAATACCGACGGGTATTCGCGGCGGGCGGTCGATATGCAGGAAGCGCGGGCTGCGGGCAATGTCTCGATGGACGCCACCCAGTCGCGCACCGGCAACGGCGTGCGGGTGGAAAATCTCAAGCGCGCGCAGGACAGCTTTCTGGCCGGCACCCTGCGCATCTCCAAATCACGCGCGTCCGAGCTTGAGACGGTGACCGGCGAGCTCGGGCAGGTCAGCGATATTCTGTCGAACACGGACACCAATCTGGTGGGGCCGGCAAACCGCTTGTTTGATGCCTTCAACCAGCTGGCCCTGCAGCCCGATGCCGATTCGGCCCGCCAGTCCGCGCTGATCGAAGCCAAAAATTTTGCCGCCTCAGCGCGCGAACTGGCGACTTACGTCGAAGCTCAGCGCGACCATGCCGTCACCCAGATTAAGGACACGCTCACCTACATCAATAACTTGAGCACCGCGCTGGGCGGCATTAATCAGGAACTGGGGCGCAGCGTGTCGGGCTCCAGCAACAAGGTGGGCTTGCTCGACGAGCGCGACCGCCTGCTGACCGCGTTGGCCGAGCAGGTCCGTTTTACGACGCAGGAACGTTCGGACGGCACGGTGGATGTCTATCTCGGCGACAGCAATGCTGGCCGGCC